>Ga0302231_10000034_pt1 | contig 123680 bp, 99 predicted proteins | sample II_Palsa_N2_2_FD_193522 | JGI IMG/M metagenome (GOLD analysis project Ga0302231, IMG submission 193522) | Peat permafrost microbial communities from Stordalen Mire near Abisko, Sweden - II_Palsa_N2_2 | ecosystem: Environmental > Terrestrial > Soil > Palsa > Peat permafrost | place: Sweden...
GTGGCCTGCTCGGGCCGGGCGATGTGGAAGAAGCGATTCAGCGTCGTCTGAATTACCTGCGTCGTGGCGGTCCGCATATGTACGAGCGCGAGCGTCCGGATGCCAGCGTACTGGAGATACGCGGCAACCCACTGCCCGATGGTGGCTTTGTTACCAGCTATGCCGACATCACCTTTTACAAAGATGCTGCGCGCGAACTGCGCACGCTGACCAGCACGCTGGAGCAGCGCGTCGAAAAGAGCACGCGCGATTTGAGAGTCGCCAAGGCGCAAGCCGAACACGCCAATCGCAACAAGACGCGCTACGTAGCCGCCGCAGTTCATGATCTTTTGCAGCCGCTAAACGCGGCGCGCCTGTATGCCAATGCGTTGAGGAGGCTATCCCGAGATAGCAGTGGACCGGACATGCTTGATCGCGTCGACCAAGCGCTGCAGGCACTGGACAGCCAGCTCACTAGCATGCTGGATCTGTCTCGCCTGGACGCCGGTGCCTTGCATCCGAAGGAGGAGGCGTTCGAACTATCGCCGCTATTGCGCGAACTTGGACGACAATTCGGCATCATGGCGCAAGCGAAACAGTTGACGTTTTCACTGATGGATACCCGATTGTGGATCCGCAGTGATGCCATCCTTCTGCGCCGAGTGCTGCAGAATTTTCTGTCCAACGCGCTGCACTACACGCCACGCGGCCGTGTGCTTATGGGCTGTCGTCGACGCGGCGACCACGTAGCCATCGAGGTATGGGATACCGGCCTGGGTATTCCAGAAGACCAGCGCCAAGCGATATTTCAAGAGTTTCGCCGTCTCGATACCGGCATCGATCGGGACGAGCGCAGCGCGGGACTGGGTCTGTCGATCGTCGAGCGTATCGCCAAATTGCTTAGGCACGAGCTTTCGCTGCGTTCCTGGCCCGGACACGGCAGCGTTTTCGCTATCGTCGTGCCGCTGGCACTGCCGGAAAAGGCACCGCGCGCGGCGACTGAGCAAATGGCACGGGAGGAATCGCTGCTTCTGGGCCGCCGCATTCTGCTAGTTAATGACGATATGCAGCAACATGATGCCATCGCGTCACTGCTGCGTGATTGGGGCTGCATTGTTAGCGTTCCACAAAACGCCCAGGAAGCCCTGCGGTGGGGCGGTAGCGGCGCGGTCCCGGATTTGCTCCTGGTGGATTATCAGCTTGCTGACGGCGTCGGTACCGACGTTGCTATGGAATTGCGTCAACGCTGGCAGCGTGAAGTGCCGGTGGTAATACTTGGCGCGCAAAATGACGCCGGGAGGCGAGCCGATGTTCAATCCAAGGGCTGCCGCTTTATGACCAAGCCCTTATCGCCGGCTCGACTTCGGGCAATGATCAGTCAGCTGTTGCTGGCCGGTAGTGCTCGCTGAGCGCGTCAATCATCATCACTATCGATGTCGAGCGACTTGACCAGCACCGCTGCCTGCGTACGGGTATGGCACTGCAACTTGGACAGCACCGCAGTGACATGAATCTTTACTGTGTTGTCGGCTAGGCCCAGTCGCGCGGCGATCTGCTTGTTCAACAAGCCTTCGGCGAGCAGCATCAGGACACGAAACTGCTGAGGAGTCAGCTGCGCCAGTCGCGCCGCCAATTCCGCATCCTGCGGGCTGCGCTCAGCCCTGGCGGACTCGAACCAGAGGCCACCGGCAAGCACGCAGCGAATCGAACGGCCCAATGCATCGGCTTGCGCGGCTTTGGAAACAAAGCCAGCGGCTCCGAACTGCTGTGCACGTCGTACTGTTCGAGGCCGATCGTCGGAGGAGATGATAATGACCGGTACTTCCGGACGTTCAGCGCGCAGCCACACCAGTGAGGAGAAGCCGATTGCGCCCGGCATGGTTAAGTCGAGCAAGACAAGATCCACCTCGGGCGTTGCCAAGAGGCTAGCTTCTAACGCGCTCTGACTGGAAGCTTCGATGACATGACATCCCTCAACGGCCGCACCTAGCGCATGGACGACCGCCGAGCGAAACATCGGATGATCGTCAGCCACAAGAATGGTTGCCACTGCAAGCTGGTGGTTACGTTCGAGGGACATTGCCACGCCTGCCTTTTGCCTGAGAAACCCGAGTAGCGTATAGCAAGCTTGCACTTACCATCGGTCCCCGTCCTATTGAGCAATGATGATTACTCTAAAGAACAAGTATCGAGTTATCGGGCTATCCAATAGCGTTGGCCGGCTCTACATGCTTCGTGGCGCTTTGCGGTGAAGATTTAAAAACCTCGATCGTCACTCAACTAAAAAATGCACGTAATTCCTTGAGAACCTCGTCGGGCTGCTCTTCAGGCAAGAGATGTCCGCAAGCCAGTGCCTTGCCGGTCACGTTCGCCGCGGACTTCGCTTTCCATGTCGCCAGTACGTCCCACAGTTTTCCTACGGTTCCCTCTGCGCCCCATAAGGCGTGGACGGGAACTTGAATCTTTTTTCCCGCCGCGTCGTCCGCGCGATCCATATCGAGATCGATACTGGCGGCTGCGCGATAATCCTCGCAGACCGCGTGAATCGCACTCGTGGTGCAATAGCAGCGAATGTATTCGCTCATGGCCTCTGGTGTCACGGCACCGGACGTTTTGCTTTGCACGAAGAGATGATCGCGTAGGTAATAAACGGGATCCAAACTAATAAAGTGTTCGGGCATGGGTTCGGGCTGTATCTGAAAGAACCACCACAGGTACTTGGTCGCGAACTCTTTGCTTGTTTCGCTGTACATCGTCAGCGTGGGCGCAATATCGAGCAGTGATACTTTTTCGACCGACTCCGGATGGTCGAGGCATAGCCTGTGTGCAACCCGGCCGCCACGATCGTGACCCGCCATAAAGAAACGCTTGTGTCCGAGTTGCGCCATCACCTCTACCTGATCCAGCGCCATAGCGCGGAACGAGTAGTTGATGTGATTCGCGCCGCCTGACGGTCTGCTCGAATCGCCGTACCCGCGAAGGTCCGGAAGCACTACGGTGTACTCGTCGGCCAAATTCGAGGTAATCTTATGCCATGTCACGTGAGTTTCGGGGTGGCCATGGAGCAGCAGCAGCGGCTTTCCCTTACCCTTTGTCAGAACGCGGATCGTTGCTCCGGATGTTTTAATGTATTGCGATGAAAATCCCGGAAAAAGTTTCTGACTCAAAGCCTCTGAGGGAGGCGGAGGATTTTCAGGAAGGGCTGCGCCTGGCCCCGGCACCCGGCCAGAACTGGGCAATGCGCTGCTCAAATTCTCTGGCGAAGGCGTTGTCTGTGCCAGGGAGGGCCTAAAAAACGCCGCCGCCGCTGCCGCTAGGCTCAAAGTAGTAAATTCTCGACGGTTCACGACTACTCCTAGTGGCTACTTGTCAGGCGAGCAACGCTAACAAGACCTACAAGAGGAGCAGTCACTCTTAGGAGTGAGCCATCGTGATTTTTTCGATGCCGACGATGGCTCAAGGATCCTTGGTCCTGACCGCTTGCAGTGCTCGACATTGCTAATTCGCCACATGCCTTCGTCAGGGCATTAGGGTAAGTAAAGCCCGCCGGATGGGTCTAGATGAATGACTTACAAAAATGCGCTGCGGCGTGTCGAACGTTCTAGGCAAGGATTAGGTTGAACAACTCCCATCCGCCAACCACCGTCGCGCTGGCAATGAGTGGCCCCTGTCCCGCTTGTGTTGCGGTCACATAGTTTCCATTAGCGCGCGCAATGAGGGCCACTGCACCGCTCGTGTTGGGTTGCACGACAATATGGAATGTTTCCCACGGCCCGACGGCCGTACGATTGGCTATAAGAGGTTGTGCGCCAGCATCTTCCGCGGTGACGTACATGCCATTGGCGTGAGAGAGTAGGGCGACATCGCCACTGCCGTTGCCGATGTCGATCAGGTCGAACTGTTCCCATGGTCCGATGGCCGTGCGATTGGCGATGAGTGACTGCGCACCGGCATCTTCCGCCGTAACGTATCGATTGTTGACCTGTGCCAACAGGCTAGCGACCGTTTTCAGACCTACACTGCTGCCAATCACGGGTGCCGTATGACGCACAAAGCTCAATGGCATATCGCCTTTCAGCATGCGCCCGCCATCTGTCGTCAGGCGCATATAGTAGTCAGAAGAGCAGGGGGTGCCGTCTTCATCCAGCGATAAAAAGCCCGAGTTGGCGGGAACATTCGCTTGCGTTGCGGCGGTGCTGACAATCTGGTTGCCTTCGTTGAATTCATCGAACATCGAGATGTAGAAACCCGCGACCCCCAGACTGGCAAGATTGTAAAACTGAGCCCACATCATGTTGCCGTGGGCTCGCTGCTGGACTGATAGATCACCCGGTAAAATGCACGGTTGATAATCGACGCCGTTCGCATCGCAATCGGCTTTGTCGGCCGCACTGGTCTCTACGGCAAACGCGTTGGCTTGGTCGATCGTGCCGATGACTCCGATCATCCACGGCGAAAGCATGTTGAATGAGTGGAATACCGGAAGGAAGTCGGGCCGCACGGAGCCACCGGTTCGCCAGTTCGTCGGTACGCCGCCTATGAGATAGACACCCTGGCTCTGGAACCAACTAACGACGTCGGCACACGTCGCCGCATCAAAGGGATGGCTATCGTCGTCAAAACCGAATCCCCAAATGCAAACGACCGGCTTGCCGTTTTGCATCGCATAGGCTGGCGAGGCTGTTAGCGCTGACATCTTCGATGTCCAGTCTTCCTTGATCTGCGCTTGCATGTCGGTCCAGCCCGACACGTCATACATGATGTAAAACTTTCGGTTATAGGCTTCTGCCGCACTGCGCACGTTGGCAGCGACCGCATCACGCGTTGGCCCTTCGCTCGAGTAGGGATTAAACCGTTGCAAGGCCGCAGTATCGATATTGTTTTCCTGCATCCACTGGAAGTGCAGGTTGACCGTACTTTGGTCGTAGCTGGAAAAAAGGTTAGCGGAGCCGCCGACGTTGAGTGGGTCGAATCCCGTGGGGTAGCTTTTTGTGTACGCGCTCATATCCGGCCACGCCTTGATTCCCGAATTGGAAGGCGAGGGTGCGACAGACTCGTTCTGTGACCAGTGCCACCAGCAATCGATAGGGGCGCCATCGCCAATACACGCAAACCAGCCTTGATAGCCCACGGTCACCTTACCGACGACATCGCCGGGTCCACTAACTGCAGCTCTCCTATTCTGCTTTACCGCCGAAGCCGACAGGGCCTGTGCTGCAGCGCGTGTTACGGACAATGAGCCGACCGCGCTCATCGACGCTGCCAACGCACTACCTTTCAAAAAAGAGCGACGTGAAATACCCATGCTTATCTCCTGTGTGGGGACACCAGAGGCAGAGATGAGCCATCACGCGTGTGGCCTCATGGCTTCTGCCGGTCGTGGAAACGCTGTGCTCTACGGTTTTCGCTGGTTTGATTGACATCTCGGCATCGAAGGTCTGGCAGATCCATGCGCGGTGCACATCGCTTCAAAACGATGGGCTCGATACAGCTCGCGCTGGAATGTACGGCTGGCTGAAGGGATGATGCCGAGCGCCTCTACTTGCTTTAACGGAGGAGGGGCGCTGATGGGGATTCCCTTCCGCCTGGGTGCGAGTATCTATATGAAATCTGCAGACGTTGTTGCTGCAGCGCACATTTCGCTGTCAATGAAATTTTTGTTGGACGGCGTTGCTCTGCTCGACTTGCTACAGGTCCTAAAGGTCCTTATCCATGTTTGGACAATGCACGAAGGTAGAGTCGTCTTTAGTGTTTCCGTTTATCGCGGATGACATGCGAAAGCTGTCCGTCGATAGCACGGTGATGTAGACATCACTTGAATCTGTGGGTGATGCCTCTTCGCCTTTTGTAGTGGCGATCGAAGCATGACAAACCTGATGCTCACGAAAGACGCCGGACTTAACTTTGTTGACGGTCGCCACACAGTCAAGGTCGTGCATGCCATGAACGACGTTGTGTTGGTATGTGACTAAACCCGCATTTGCCGGATCACTACACCCTTGGCCAGTAACGTAGAAACCAGGCTTGATCGGCATCGCAGGTTGAGGCGTGGCCGAATAAAGTTGATGATCAGGTTCCGAATTTACATTCTGATCAAAAGCAAATGCTGAAGAACTAGTTAACAGCGGGGCGCATAAGAAAAAGATCTGCGCCAAATTTATGGCTTTCATTCGAGTACCTCAAAAATATTTTGCTGCAACGGTTCCGCCTTTTCGGTCTCCACTAGCGAGCTCGTCTGCATTCTAGTTCGGATAAACGCCCCACTCTGGGCATACTCCAGAAGTTGAACTTATCGCTAGTTCTCAGCAGGTACGATCACTATCCGCCCGCTTTTTCCTTCCGCTACCCGCCGATAAGCCAGAATCGCCTCGCGCAGCGCCACGGTCTTTTGCACAACGGGTGCGCGCAGGATGCCCTCATCGAATAGTGGCGTCAGCTCGTTAAGAAGGTGTGCGGTATCCGCCGCATCGAGCTTCAACGAGTCGGCGCCGAATAGCTGAGTTTCATTGTGATAGAAATCGCGCAGGTTGAATGTCACGTCGGTAGCGGCGGTCGCACTGATCTCCACCACGCGTCCCCGATGCGCGACGCACTTCAGGGCGAGCGCGAACATCACTCCGCCGACGGCGTCATACACAACGTTTGCACCCAGGCCATCCGTGAGTTCACGGACATGCCGGGGCAGGTCATCGTCAGCCAAGGTAAACGCATCGAACGCGCTGGCCTCAGCGGCGGTAGGTGCTTCCCGCAACACGCCGATAACGCGACAGCCGCGCCACCGAGCAAGCTGGCAAACTGCTTGTCCGACGCTACCTGATGCGCCAATTACCACCACCGTTTCCCCGGCCTTGGCATCCGCATAGTCGATCAGCCCCAGCCATGCCACGGTGAAAGGCACGCCGACACTGGCTGCTGAGACGAAATCGAGACTGGCAGGTTTTAAGGCCAGCGCGTTGTTTGGTACCCGGAGGTATTCGGCATGTGAACCATCGTGGGTAAAGCCGAACTGACCACCGCTTCCCCAAACCTCTTTACCGTTCCATTCGCTCGGTCCGTCGACCACCACACCGGCGAAGTCGCGCCCCGGTATCCGTGGCAGTGTTGTCTGGGACATAAAACCGGCGGCATTCTTGACGTCACTGGGGTTAATCGGTGCTGCGCACACCTTGATCACAGGGTGTTCGCTGTCGGCCCGAGGCATGTCGACCTCATCGAGCAGCAGCTGCTCGGGCGTTCCGAAATGCAGGATGCGCAATGCTTTCATGGACGCTTTCCTCCGAAAATTGATTGAGATAGGAATCAGGGGCGCAACAGCGCCACAAGGCGCTCGCCGACGAGCATCGCCGCCAACCCGAGCAATGCAATCGGAGGAGGGGCGGGTGATCGTGTTCGCAACACGCCGTAAAGAACGCCGACGACTAAGCCAATTGCTGTAGCCAAAATGACATCACGCATAGTGATTGCTCCGCTGGTGAGTGCATGCATAATGCGCCTGAGGGTGATTGGGGGTTATCCTCCAGTCTGTCATTTTCTAGCGAATTTCTGACAAAGATAATGTTTGGCAAAAGCGAGCGCCGATCGGATTACCAGCGTACCGCTCGTCCTATCGTTGCGATGGCGCGGACGTTGCTGCAGGGCGAGCTGACCGCTCCGCACAGACACCGACGCGCGCAACTTATTTATGCACCGAGCGGAGTGCTTTCGGTCGAAACTCCAAATGAGCAATTCGATCGTCATGAAACCATGCCATCAGCTTCATCGAATCACTTTCGATAGCTGATGCCAAGCAAAGAATTAAAGGCCGTTGGTACCGTGAGTTGCCATTACAGCAAGTCCTAAATTCAAAGACCTCGCATGGTTCCGTACTTGTTGGAGTTGCAGGTCCCTCATGGGCTTCTCCGCAGTCTTTTCGTGAGCGGTCAATAGTGCCAAACGCATATTTTGCATTTGTTGCGATATCTCGACCCTGTTTGGATGATTGTTATCCTAGCGAGGAAAAGTTATGGTTTTCGATATTAGACACGTCATGCGGGGAATCTAGTCACTCCTAGGAGTGACTAGATCTATCAACCCGGCGACGTATCAAGAGCCTGCAGGTGCGCTAGCGATGAATCACTTGCGAGTGGAAAAAGAACGCGAGAATCAAATGTATCGACGTTCTTTCCATTGGGTTTCTCGAGACGTGTTGTTCCTCCTCTCCGGAGATGTGCTGGCGCTGCTATTGCAGCTTTGACGTTCCCCAAAATGCCAGTTGGGCGAAACGGTGAAAAGCCAACTTTTTTTTTGGCCCATCGCCGTTTGCGTAGCCGACGAGAAGAATGTCCTCTGATCCCCTCTCCAGTTCCTTAGACCAAGTTTTGTTGGCTGCTATTGCTTCTGGGCAGCGTCGGCCAGCCTCCAAACAATGAAGCACCCGTTGGCGGGTTCGCCACTATCGCGGCTAACTTGTTTCAACTTCTTGCCCCATCCCGAAAAGAATATCCACACATAGGCAAAAACCCATGGGTCTGATCGTCCCGAACGCGATGGAAGAAGTCATCCAACGATTTGGGTCATATACAGGCCCCGTGGATGAAGACGACCTATCAAGTGAGTTGTCGAAGGCCACTCCATCGCGTGAGACCACGGAACAGGATCAGTTCCGCGGATCATTTGCCGAAAATGTTGCCTGGCATTTCATGCGACTTGCCGGAGGCAAAGGTGGGCCTTGGGGCACTTACTGGGCGTCGGTGGCGAGCGGCGTTCTTGCGGATCGATCCACGCCCTTCTATCGCCCAGATGTGGCCGATCTTGATCAAGAGATCCTTGCCCATTGGATCAGCCGTTCGGCAACCATGAAACATCCGGCAATCTGCGCGCGCTATGCGGATTTGGCCTAGGACCTAGGCCGTTATCTCCGCAAGCCATCGGTTCAGCGACCGGAGTGTGCCGCTGCACAGATTTCGTTAGCCATCTCTGTGAACCTCGCTCAAAAGGCCATTGACGGCTACTTGGACGCGGTGGACAAAGACATCGCGGGCGATGAGTTTCATGGATGGTCCTTCCTAGAACGCGCCATCGGTTTGTCGATATCTCTTTCCGACGAAGCCAGGAGGGAGCGGGCCAAGGACGTCCTTTTTGATTATCACCGCCGCCTGGATGAAGGCCAAACCAAGTTCATGTGGTGGCGACTACATGATGTGATTACGATACATCAGAATGGTTTCTCGCTCAGTCTGCAGGAACAGCAAACCGTGCTGCACGCTTTGGAAAAAGCGCTGGCAGAAAGCTCCGACATCACCCAAGAAGAAAGCTTTGATCCGCACAAAGCCACCAACGCCGCCGATCGTCTCATTCCATATTTGACAGACAAAGATGAGGTCAAGCGAGTTACCGGAGTGGCTTGTCAGGCAATCGAAAGTGCCGCTGAAAAGGCGTCCGGACTTTTAGCGCTCGGTTGGCTGGAAGATCTGATTCCCCGCTACCGCAAGGTGGGTTTGATTGAGGACGTCGCGCGTGTTGAAGGCATCATCCGCAGCCGTTCTGACGAGGCCAGCTCAGCAATGCGTCGGCGCTCTGCGTCAGTGGAGATCCCCGAAGAAGAAATGCGCCAGTGGGCCGACAGCGTCGCGGACTCTTCAGCGCAGGAGGCTTTTAAGCGCATCGCCTTCGCATGCATGATGAAGGAAGATGCGGTCAGGAAAAGTGTCTATGACATGCAGGTGCACGCGCCACTGGCCTCACGTATCAGCAACACTATCACGAGCAGTGATGGATTCACCGAAGCCACGATCGGCCCGGTTGATGAAGACATTCTGGGCCGATCGTTGCAGCAGGCGGCAAATCGGTTTAGCTGGGAAGGCCCGTTCCTGTATCAAGCATATGAGAGGACAAAAGAAAAACATGGGGCGGACGGGCAAGCGCTGATTGCCTATATCCAGACGTCGCCCTTTTTCCACTCTCGCCAGCAACTTATTTTGCGCGAAGGCTTGTCAGCGTGGGAGAACGGCGATCCCATCAAAGCCATCCATTTGCTGGTGCCCCAAGTTGAAGCGGCCTGCCGTGAGCTCCGGGCCCATTTTGGCTGGTCAGTGCGGAAGCCAAATTCGTACCTCGGGGGCTCTCAGGTGTTGACCTTTGGCGACATCCTGAGCAAGGAGCCGTTCAACATGGACGGATTGAAGGATATGCCATTTCACCTCAAAGCGCTTTACACCGACCCGCGCGGGATAAATCTTCGCAACAAGATTACCCATGGGCTGGCACACGAAACCATCCTGGGAATTGGAGTTGCCAACTGGGTGGTGCACTCCCTCCTGATGATTGCTAGCCTCGTGCCGCTCCCCGCGAATGACACAAACAGTGAATAGGAAAGAGCCTAAAAGAGTGCAGCCGATCCCTATTTCCGGGGGCGACGGCAGGTCTCTACTGTGCCGCAGGCCGTGATGTTGCGCTTGCGCGCTGGGTGTGGACTCCTTATTGCATTCATTGAACAGGGACCGGACGATCTAAATTGGCTTACAACCGTCACTGATCGTCCCATGATGGCGCACAGTTCAATTTGAGGCTGACAAGCGATTGGACTTAAATGTCCATAATTATGGAGAACGATAGATCTATGCTTGCTGACGCCTTGCTCGAACAGCTGCGCTACAAGGTGGAGGGCTCCGACTTGGATTACAAAGCGGAGCGCTATCGGTTTGCAAAGGCTAGCGACGACGATAAATCCGAGTTGCTCAAGGATATTCTCGCCCTGGCCAATGCCACACGAGATGGCGAGGCCTATGTCTTGATCGGTTTTAAAGAGAGCCCGCCGAATCCAGCGGAGGTTGTCGGATTGCCGGCGGAAGGAGCGATTGACGACTCACGCATTCAGGAGTTCATCAACGGGAAGCTCGAAACCAAGCTGAGTTTCCGCTACGAGGAGGGCGTATTCGAGGGGAAGCACATTGCAGTGATCTCGATTCCTAAGCAGCAGCGGCCGTTCTATTTGAAAAAGAATTATGGGCCCTTGACCAAGGATACAGTCTACGTTCGTCGTGGCAGCGCTACTGGTATCGCATCGCCGCGTGAGATTGCCATGATGGGAGCGTCCAACGCTATCCGGGGCGAACCCCAGGTCGAGTTGTTGTTTCAAACCCCGACGAACGAACCAATGCAACAATTGTTCGAGCGTGAATTCGTGTATTTTACCGAGGAATTGCCCGACTATCAGCCAAATCGTGGTGGCTATTTTGCAGTTCCTTCTCTGACAGGGAATCGGAACTACTGGCGTGATGCTGCTAGATTTTTGAGCACGTCCAAGCGCGTCATTCACGCCAGGCTTGCCCTAACCAACATGTCCGACTTTGCTTTGACGGATGCGCAATTGGAGGTCACGTGCCACAGCCCCGCGGGCGCGTCGGCGCCTCTATCTCGCGCTGATGACTTGCCTGATGTGCTCGATGACTCCGATTTCTCGCACTTCCGTCGCGCGACATCGGCCGTGGGACGGCTGAACCGACACATGGACATTGATGATCGTGGCTCGCAACCAATGGCGATGGTCACACTTGGGACATTACGTCCGGGCCAAACCGTGCGAGCGGAAGATGATTTGGCAGTTCTGCCATCGTGTCCCGGCAAGTTCATGCTTCGCGCGCGCATCCTCGCGCGCGAGATTTCGCCGCCTCGAGTCATCGAGCACGCATTTGATGTCACAGGTAATAAGCGATTCGCTAGCGTCGATGAGATCGAATCGATGCTAAATGATACCGAGTGAAGGGTAGCAATCTGACCAGCCAGATTTTAAGGACTTGGATGATGACCAGCGAATACGGCGTATCGCATGACAAAGCCTGTTGATATGCCAAACATCTATGGAGGGGTTCATGGAAATCATTTACAACGTTTTCCTTTTCTTTGACAAGGAGCTCTGCGAGGAAGTCGGCTATGTGACCCACCGGTTCGAAGGCCCTGATGAAGGGGCGGGCGAGCTCCTTCGCGAACGACTTGAAACGGATTTGAAAGTGGCCCGCCGGCTGCGTCTGGCGAAGCCATTCACGCACGGACGTCTGGTGTCCGGACAACGACTCGGAACCGCTCATCACTTGTTCGACGAGATTTTCCAAGTGACCGGTGCGGGCGCGAATCCATTGATGCTTGTCACCCCGGTGGTTGATGGCGCTGTCCGCGTGAACTACGGGGGCGGAATCGAAGCGTTGGACATGACCGATGTGAGTGAAAAATTGGGAGCATCTGGCGTGATGGTTGACTGGTTGAAGAAATACACATCGCCGGACGGTCTCATTAACCTTCCTCAGCTTATCCACGACGACTATTTTCTGGCCATCAAAGCCACGTTTAACGCAAAGCTGTATGTCTCGTCGATGAAACTATTGCTGTCCTGCATCGACTCCCTGGCCTATGTCGAATTCGGGCATTTCAAAGAGCAGCCGCCTGTGTTTGTTAGGTGGCTCAACGCACATGCAGAACTTGCTCGCATCGGCATCTCTGCTGAGGAGCTCTGGGAGTTGCGCAACGGCATCGTCCACATGACCAACATCCATTCATCAAAGGTTCGGTCTGGTAAAGTCAGGCGCATCAGCTTCGGCGTGAATGCTCCCGATGATGGACTATGGTCGGAAGCCGAGAGCATCTTCTATTTCAATTTCTACGGCCTCATTAAAGTCGTGGGAGACGCCATTGGGCATTGGCTCAGCGCGCACAGCGGAGACGTTGAGTGGTTTGCCATGTTCATTGAGCGATACGATGAGACGCTGTCAGACAGTCGCGTGGCCTTCAGTGAGATGCTGCACCCCGCAACAACGCAGTCGTAACGGGTTAGGTTCATTGAAACGCGCCTAACAGGGCTGCTAAGAGCTTGGTGTGTTGGAACGCGATGCTCACACGCAGTGGTCAGAGAACGCCTGACATGGGGAACAGGTGGTTACAAGATCCGCGAGATGAAAGGTGCAACGATCATGACATGCACGAGATAGGGGGCTGCTTTGGATAGACCTGTCCGACGCCAAAGCCCTGTGGAAATCTCCATCATCGCGATGAGATAAACGACAAAGAACACAATGAGCAGCGCGTGCGGGGCGGCCCCAGAAAACACCGCAACCAGGCCCATCCCGAACGTGACTTGGGCGGCGATCGAAGCCAATTGAGTCAGTAACTGAATCACCGGTTCGATCCATGCAGAAATCTTCTGATGGAAAGGACGGTTCCGGAACCGATACAGTAGTGCGCCGGAAATCATCAGCGTGATCGTCAGGAAAAACAGCGTCGACATGGGCGCTTCATCTACCCAAAGCAGGAGTGCAAACGTTTGGGGATGGGTGGGCGACCACAGCGCGAGATGCGCGAACCCTAAGCAAACGCCGGCGAGTGCCCATGGAACGAAATGCCGGCGAAGAGCGGAAGCAACATATAGTGAGGGTGTCTCAGTAGGGGTGGTCATGGCCGGTTACTCCGAGGGTGAGGGCGTGCGATGAGAATGCCGCGGGTGGAACATCGCTGTCCACTAACAGGGGCGGTCTCAAAGAGAGAGCAAGATCTCGGATCGGTAGCGCCATTGGAAGAGCCGCATGGCTGATTAGCGGGCGCTGATCAACGACAAGTGCGTCTTCGTCGTTGGTTTTCTCCCCGAACTGGTGTCCGCCTTCACTGGCTAGGTTTGCTTCACAGTCGGCCCGCGCAAGGGTGCCCTCGTCCACGGTGTTCTCGCCCTTCATCAGTCGCATGGCGATCGTCTTTGGGTGCTGTTATCTCTTCCTGTTCTGCGACTCGGTGCCTCGGCGCAATTCCGCGTCGGGGGAGAACACAGATGGGTCTCATCCGCGATCGTCAGGGCAACTACAAACTCACCGGCAAGACCACCGAATAGGACGTGCTGGCCGCCGCCGAGGGCATCCTTCAAACCAAGCTGAATAGGCGGGGCGGCATTGGCAACCCTAGCGATGCGAGCGACATCCTCCGCATGCGCCTAGGCGCACTCAGCTCGAGGAGTTTCACATCCTTTGGCTCGATAACCGCCACAGCCGCAGTGATCAAACACCACCCGCCTCGTTTGCTTGGATCAAGGACAATCGTTTGCCTGACGGTAACCACCTTTGCAGCGTTCGAATGGCGTGCTCGTTGTTGGGCCGGATGTCTACTTTCATGGAGCGCTCTCGCGGCTGCCCGTGCTCGTCCATTACGCAAGAGTTCACCCGCAACTCGTTCCCCATCTGTGCCCACGACAGCAACGTGAACGGGTTAACCGTGTCCTGCACCCGCGGTGGCTGATCGGCGCTAAAAAACAGCACGAATCCGTCGTAATGTGCGTCGTTCGCACTCGGCATAACTTTCCCCAATGGCTCGCTCAGAAAGGCCCACCTGCTGGATAACCGACCTTAGACATGGTCGTTAGACCACGCAATCGCGTCCATGACTTTCAACGACAGCATGCGCCCTAAATGCGCGATGCGCACGTCTGGTTTTCACGGAAGCAGATCAGTCATGTGGCGGCAACCATCAGCTCACTTGGATTGCGTGAGGTCGAGAGCGGCAATCATGTCGCACGGGCAGATTACCTATTCACGACGAATGGCATGTGCTTACAGCATGCCAAGAGCCTACGTTGAAGGAGCGCAAAGCCAGCAAAGGAACAGGGATGAACACGCCGAAGAAAACTGAGCACCTCTACGAAGATCCGAAAATCAACGTGAAGATCAAGCTGTCAGCCCTCTGGGCGACGGTCATGTTTTGCTACGTGTATGGCGACTACTTTGGGCTTTACACGCCGGGGACCGTGCAAGAGATGATTGCCGGAAAAATGGGACCGCTCGGCGCAGCAACCCAAGGAGTTTTGGCTGGCACGTCAGCCATGATGGCCATTCCCAGCCTCATGGTGTTCCTCTCGCTGGTCCTGCCGCCCAGATTCAATCGTGTTCTCAATGTTGCGCTGGGCATCATTTACACCCTCATCATCCTCGCCTCCATGCCTGGGACGTGGGCGTATTACATCTTTTTTGGAGTCATCGAAGTCGTCCTGACGCTGTCGGTTGCTTGGTATGCGTGGACATGGCCCAGGCTGAGAACCTGAGTTGTAAAGCGCCATGTTTGAACAAACTGGCCATTTATTTAGGAGCGGCTCGGCCACCGCTCGACCGCGAACCCATCCACAGGTGCGGGCCAGTGTTGGGGGCTTACGAGACTCCCGGAGATCTGGCGGCCGTTGCGTTTGATCTTGGTCTGCCGGCGTAGGTTTACTATCCCGGTCAGGGTGCCACCGAACTACGTCCTGGGCTTCATGCTCGGATCGAATGTCCGCCAGATGTGGTCAGCACCCTCGATGTTGATGGAGACCGAGCCACCGTGCTTTGAACGTTCTTCTGCCAATTTGAGCGCAAACCCAAGCGCGTCGGTTCGGGTTTCGAACGCGTAGCGCTTGGTCTCACCGACCAAAATGAGCATGCCCTGGGAGGGCTCTGCAGCGAATGGAATATCAAGCATGGTGTGTCCACCGTCAGCGCTGTCGAAACCCAAGAGAAGCCCCCAGAAACATCAAAACAAATCGATGTTACGGCTCGTGCCCGTCCAGAGCGGGTGATGAGGGGGAAGCTTTAGTGGCGAATCGCCGGTAAGAAACTGCAAATCTCAAAGGCAACGGGAGGCGTCAGCGCAGCCGCCTCACCGTTGACCGGAGGCGATCCTGTGCACCAGGTTCTCAGAGGCCATGATCGCGCCCACCAGCGCTTCACGGCTGAACGGCTTGACGATCCGCACCGACTGATCCGGGGCATCATCTGCCTCTTCCAGCGGGTCGCTGAGCATGAGCACTACCGCCATTCTGGGATTTCTTCTCAAGGCGTCGGCCAGATAAATTCCCGCACGGTCCTCATCAGGCGCTGGCACCGACGCGGCTAAGAGGGTCACGTCGTGGAGTTCCACCGCGCATCGGGCTGCCTCGGCATGCGTGGGGGTGGCAATGGCCAAATAGCCATAACTGGTCAGAAAGTCGCATACGGTTTCGGCGAGGTTCCCGCGATGCTCGATAACGACGGCGACGCCCTCGCGTTTGAACAGGTCCATGATCAAAATTCCCCAGGTGGAGCAACGCGAAACGACACAGTGGCGCGAGCAGACATATGAAAGCGCGATCCCGCGTAGCCACAGCTTAGTCCCTATAGCCGCCTATAAACCGCGTCTCGTGCGAATGGAAACGCTTACCCTATGACTCGGAGCGCTTTGCCGGCTACTTGGCGCAACGGCTGTTTGTTTTCCGGCACGGTACCAATCGCCTTGTTTGTGATCTCGTTGCTTCTCCTGTTCGTTAGTGGTCTGTTGGTCTATTTTTTTTGCCTATAATAAAAATTTAGCTTTTTTGGCTGATTATCTTTCATATATTTGTCCAGCCATGGCGGCGCTTTTTGCTGGTCTTGTCAGGTTTGAACCGACTGGAAGTCCGGCAATGCCGACATCATAAAGTCAGGTGGCGCCGACGAGCAGGGCACTTTGAATCGCTGAATTTTTTTCAAGAAAAGCCCCGCGTGATTGCTCATGCGGGGCTTGGGCTTTTGGGAATGACGGTTAGACTTAAGCTTTGGCTGTCTTTTTGGTTGCGGTCTTTTTGACCGCCTTCTTCGTAGCTTTCTTTGCAGCCTTGGCAGCTGATTTAGCGGTGGCGGTCGCCCCATCAATCAGAAGACTTTCAGCGGTCACACCGCGTTTCTTGAGGGCTTGAGCAAACCATAAGGGCTGACGGCCACGGCCAGACCAGGTTATTGATGGATCATTAAGGTCGCGGTACTTGGCGGCAACCAACACCTTCTTGCCTGTGACTTTCTTGCTGCCACGGGTTGGGTAGACGTCAGCCAGCGTCAGGCCACTGATGTTCAACAAGGCATCAATCTTCTTGCGCACGTCTTGAACAAGGTTCGAGTGTGCCGATTTCATATGGGACTGAGCTTCGGCGATGACCGCTTGCAGTTCTCTGGGGGAGAGGCTTTTTAAATCAATTGCCATAAATTTCCCTTCAACGTTTAGGGTAAATAATACGGCATTGAAGTCTACAGGTGGTTAACGTAGAGGAGCTGACGGAACCAATCGAGCAACTTGAGAGGGCGGCGAGGTATCTAGCGCGGATACGAGAAATCAATGCCGGACCATTTTCAGCGCATCACGACAAGGATCGGTTTGAGGACGATGTCGTTTCGTTTTTCGTTCATTGTCATTATGTGTGCGACTGGTTTATTCATTTGAACACCGCAGGCATGATGCCTACTCAGGTGAACATTTTTTACCAACCGTCACGAAGCTCTTAGGAACTGCGCTGATTTTTGCAATGGCTACAAGCACTACAAGTTAACCCGTACGCTTCGAACAGGTCGCCAGCGCCCTATCGCACTCAAACGGTACAAAGCGTCAGCCTGGTCCACCGGAAATGGCGGTGGAGAGGTCCTCGAAGGGCGTTACTCGATTCTCACAGCATCGGGATCGGTTGATGCCCTCGCTTTGGCCGAGCAATGTTTAACGCTTTGGGTGAATCTCGTGGCTGCCATGAAGGAGGCGGTTGATGAGCATGGCAAAGTTGATAGCCCTGAGCTTCTCTTATTCCCGACGTCCCTTGTCGGAATAACCTGACAGACAGACCTAGCCACTCGGTGCAAACTTTCCTTGCTCCACGAATCTCTTTGAACCGACAGGACGTCTGGCTATGCCAACATCAGGATGTCAGGTTGAACCGATGAGTGGGCATTGGTTAGCTCAGTCCTCTGAGCTGGAAGGCGCCCGTAAGGGCGCCTTTTTTGGTGCGTTGTCCTCGACGGAATCTCACACCTTGAAAACTTATGGAAGTTTCCTAAGCCCTAAGCGATGATCGGCAGACAAGGAATTTAGGGGAAGCGAAATGATCGACTTCAACCAAATGGTTGCTGGCAAGGTGGCTGGTCGTCCCACCGACCCAATCGAGCTTTATGAAACACTGGATCGGTCCGTCGATAAGGGACCACTGAGACCAGCTCAAGAATCGGTCCTGCGTGAATGGCATTCCACACATCGCGAGGACGATAGCGTTCTAGTCAAGCTACATACGGGACAAGGAAAAACGTTGGTTGGACTTTTAATGTTGCAGGCCCAGCTCAACAAAAACGAAGGTCCGGTGGTCTACATCTGTCCGGATAACTACCTGATTGATCAAACGTGCGAGCAAGCCAAGCAATTTGGCATAAAAACTTGCCGAGCTGATCCAGAATTGCCTGATGCGTTTTCCAATGCCGAGCGGATTTTGGTCACGTCAGTTCAAAAAATGTTCAACGGTTTGACTAAGTTCGGCACGGGTCGTCGCTCGATAAAGGTGGGAACGTTATTGCTGGACGACGCCCATGCCTGTTCCGATTCTATAAGAGACGCCTGTCGGATCCGCATTCCAAAGGACGAGCCTGCGTACACCGCATTGCGGACTCTTTTCGCTGACGATCTTGAGCTGCAAGGAGTTGGCACCTTCGCAGATCTTGTGAATGGTTCACGCGACGCACTTCTTCCCGTGCCGTACTGGTCGTGGATAGCTCACACCACAGATGTTGCCAAAATTCTGTCTGACGAGTCAGAAAAAAAGTCCATTAAGTTTGCATGGCCTCTCCTGCGTGACATTTTGCCCTCATGCCAGTGCATATTCTCCGGAGCGGCGGTTGAGATCGAACCTTACATTGCGCCTCTAGAGGCCTTTGGCAGCTATTCAGAAGCAAAGCATCGGATTTTTATGTCGGCAACCGTCACCGACGATGCCTTCCTTATCAAGGGGCTAAAGCTTCAACCATCGACCATCACCAAGCCCATCACTTACGTAAAAGAGAGGTGGTCTGGTGAAAAGATGGTGCTCATCCCTTCGCTAATTAGCGATTCGCTCGACCGCGATATGGTGGTCAGCACGTTTGGACGGCCATTGGCTGCCAGAAAGTACGGCGTCGTAGGCCTGACTCCAGGGTTTGACTGGACTCATAACTGGGAGGCTTATGGATCAAAGATAGCCAAGAAAGAGACGGTTACACAGGAGATTGAGCGGCTGCGACAAGGCAACTACACAACCACGCTAGTGCTTGCAAATCGATACCACGGTGTGGACCTTCCTGATGATACGTGCCGTATTTTGGTTTTTGATAGCAAGCCATTCTCTGAAAATCTTGCTGACCGCTATGAGGAAGCTTGCCGTCCCAACAGTGCAACGACCCTCATGCGCACCGTTCGAACTGTTGAGCAAGGCATGGGAAGGAGTGTTAGAGGGGAAAAGGACTACTCAGTCATCGTTGTCACTGGAACTGAGCTCACCCGACTTCTACGGGATAGGGATTCGCGCAATTTCTTGTCTTCGCAGATGGCTGCACAAATCGAGATTGGTCTTGAGATTGCTGCGATGGCGCAGGAAGAGATCAAGAAGGGTGGTGACCCACAGGTAGCCCTCATCGGTCTTGTCTCGCAGAGCCTTGGTCGTGATGAGGGTTGGAAGAACTACTACGCGACGAGGATGGGCGATATCAAACCGAAGGGGCCCAATGAATTGGTGCTCAACACCTATACAGTCGAGCTTCGTGCCGAGCAAAAGTTTTCGGAAGGTGACTACGGGAAGGCAACTCAGTTCATCCAAGAGCTTCTTGACGCCCAAGCCGTGACGAATGATGAGAAGGGTTGGTACCTCCAAACGATGGCTCGCTACAATTTTGCGTTCAATCGCATCGAATCTCAAAGGCTGCAAATTGCAGCTCACAAGGCAAACAGGTACCTCCTCAAGCCATCACATGGAACCACCGTCACGACCCTGAAATTGATAAGTCAGGGCCGGATTGAGCGAATTGTCGAATGGCTTCGAAAGTTCGAGGGGTATGCGCAGCTTGACGTCGCTGTGTCCGACATTCTTGGAAGCCTAAACTTTGGGGTCGCTGCCGACAGATTTGAGCACGCCCTCAACGAACTCAGTTTTGCAATCGGGTTTGTTGGAGAACGGCCGGATAAAGAATGGAAGGAAGGACCGGACAATCTTTGGGCCCTTGATGACAAAAACTACATTCTTTGGGAATGCAAGAACGAGGTAGAAACGACTCGGGGTGAGATCAACAAGCGAGAAGCCGAGCAGATGAATCGTTCGGTTGCTTGGTTCCTCAAACACTACCCGGGATTAGCTGCACGAAAGGTTATGGTTCATCCCTCTTACAAGGAGGCCAGTGCTGCGTCGTTCTTGCATACTGTGGACGTCATGCGTCCTGCCGAGTTAACGAAGCTGGTTAGATCTTTGCGGGAATTTTTCAAGTCGTTTGAAGGTTCCAATTTCGCAGATCTTTCGCCGCTTCATGTTCAAAGTCTTCTTGAAGCCCACAATCTAACCGTGCCCGACCTTCTAGAAGGATACGGAAAGAAAACTAAGCCGGTCATGTGACCGTCTGGATATGAAAGTCAGACAGGCTCGTAATGAACAAAGTGGCTCTTGGTATGTTCAGTGATGCTACCTACACCAGCGGATCGTAGATGAAGCGGAGACCTGGAAAGGAAGACGCAGAAAGGCACACAGGCCATCACATTGTTTCGGTAAGGCCGAAACGGAACCTAAGACGACGACGAATCCGTTGGAATGTTTCGAATGTAGCTTCAATGCAGGTGGGCGCACCCAAGAGAGCAGAGTAGGCAGCAGGCGCTCTGCTCGTATGCAATATCGTGTGCAGCATCCGAAGCCAACAAGGTGAATGCTGTCCGGCGTTAGCCTCCAGCTTTATGTCGATCGACAAAAGCGACCCGAACAACCGGGTAGCTTTTTTCATGCGTGGCCTGATGCATGGAAGGTGGCGGTACCAGCAGAGCTGACGAGACTCGACCGGTGCGCTGAGAAGCGGGTTCGACAGGTAGCCACCGGCCAGGGGTGGTCATTCGGCGCTATGGATGGTCTGATCAACCGGCGTTCGTAGCGGCAGTACTCCTGTGGGGCCGCACGTCGGATTCGTGAAGCATGTGCGCGCTACTGGATGGCGATTTCCGCCGCGTTTTGCGGCGCTTCGCCGCTGCGAAGCACACTTCGGGCGCACCTACCCTGCTTTTCCCAGCCGATGCTTGCGGGTCATCCACAGATTGCTCAAAGCAAACAACTTCAGCACCTGCGCACCGTTCTTGGCCAGTCCGCGATAGCGCGCCTTTACGTGACTGAATTGCCGTTTGACCACCCGGAACGGATGTTCGACAGCCGCACGAATCGACGCTTTGATGTGTTCGATCTGCTCGACCAGGGCGCGCAACCTCTCATCCTCGATCGCCTTGACCTTGCCGCGTTTGGCCGCGATATGCCACTTCCGCCCACCCTTGACCGGCGCATGTTTCTCGGCACCGATATAGCCGGCATCGCCGAACACCACTTTCTCTTTTCCGTGCAGCAGGTCGCCCACCTGGGTCACATCGCCCACGTTCGCTGCCGTCGTCACCGCGCTGTGTACCAGGCCCGTCGCTTCGTCCACGCCAATGTGCGCCTTCATGTCGAAGTACCATTGATTGCCTTTTTTGGTCGGGTGCATCTCCGGGTCGCGTGCCTTGTCCCGATTCTGGGTCGACGAGGGTGCGCCGAGAATCGTCGCGTCCACGATCGTACCCTGCGAAAGCTTCATGCCCTTGCCGTGCAGATGGCGGTTCACTGCCTTGAACAGCTCTTTGGCCAACCCGTGCTTCTCCAGCAAGTGGCGGAACTTGCACACCGTTGTCTCGTCCGGCGCCGGCTCGCGGCCCAGATCAATTCCCACGAACCGTCGCATCGCCGCCGAGTCGTACAACGCTTCCTCCACCGCCGGATCACTCAGCGCATACCACTGTTGCAGGAAGTGGATGCGCAGCATTCGCTCCAGGCCCACCGGGCGACGACCGCCTTCCGGACGTGCCTTCGGATAGAACGGTTCGATCACCGCGCACAGCTCAGACGACGGTACGACCTTGTCCATCTCGGCCAGAAACACGTCCCGCCGCGTAGGCTTGCGGTGTGCTTCAAATCCACCATCGGCTTGTAAGGCCAAAGTCAGTTGATCGGGCATCGTCTAAGCTCTGTGGGGTGGGCACTACCTTCGACAGCGAAGCAAAATCAGAGTTTCCCTAGAGGTAAGCGGCGCGTGTTTTCTCGGTCCTTAAGAGGGGCGGAGATCGAAGCTTGCCTCGTGGATTTTTTTCCGGAATCGGCTGCCCCTCTGAATACAAAGCGACATTTCTTGGCGGCTCCAGTTGAACCTTCAAGCCACTGGCTCCGATGGATCTAATCGCGGCTGTTAGCTGGTGTGCCGAAGCCGGAAAGTTTCGGTGTTCTTCGTTGTGCTTGGGCTTAAAGTACCCGATGAGCCCAGCCTCGAACGCTTCGACGACGATTTGAAACGCTAGGTTCGCCGCAAGCTCGCCAGGTTTGTACACAAAGATCGACACATCGCGGAACGATTGGCGTTGCACCAATTCGGCAAGCACGGTGTCAAGCTTGTTGTGTCCGCCTTGGAAGCGGTTGTGAACTTCCCACCCGCCCCTGACTGACTTTCCAATATATTCGATCTTGGCAGCGATGGTTACAGGTCTAGTACTGAATCCAGTCACCAGAGCCAAATCGCAAAGAAATTTCTGGACGCCGTGGCCTGGAACATGGAAAGCGAATCCATTTGGCTCAGCACCATAGGAGCAGGCTTCTACGTGTTCTGCATTGAGTACGGGACTATTGAACCAGAGTGTCAAGGTGCGAGATTGGCAGGCAGGTGCTCTTCCATTGTCCATGGATTCAAAGTAGATCCCTGCTGCAAATCTATCCCCCTTCATCAAGCGTACGCTCGATGGATCAACACGAAACTTCGTATGGGTAACGATTGCGTATAGGTGAAATCCCGAAAAGTCGCCATATAGGAGGGCTCTCTCGTCATCGGTAATCTCTATGACGCCCATCCCATCAGCCGTACGGGGGGCAGATTTAAGTAGCCTGATCCTTGCGGCTGGGACGATAGTTGCTGGGCCCGATTCGAGGCACAAGTCACATCGTTGGATAATCCCAGGCAAGGCCGAAAGCACTTCGTGAATGTCCATTTGCATCGCTCCAGTGTTAATTTCTAAAAGGCAATCGTTCACGTTAAGCGCATCCGCCAATATCTACGCGGAATGGCACATAGCGCTAGCCTACGGCAAAAGGTATGGGGATTCGCACGAGCAAATTCGCCTTCCGGGTTGCTTGCCAAGATTTAGCGAGTTGTGGCTCTGTGGGTCATAGCGGCTTCCTTCTATGATGGTTTGATTTAAGCGGAGTAGGATCATCCTACCGCCTGCTGACAATTCCTGGAGTCCGACATGCGTGAGTTTCTGCTAGGGATGCGCGACGGCTTTCGCAAAGGCAAAGCGGTGCAGTGGAGTGTGGTCGTGGTCGGCTATTTCGCACCGTTTACGGGTGTTGTGCGCACGATTCATTCGTGGATCGAACAGGCTACGGATGAGGCACAACGTCGGCACGATCAAAAGATCACCTATCGACACAAAGACTCTTGAATGGGCTTCTACCTTTAGATCCTGAGCGTGCTCGCCGTTGGTGGCCTTCTGGCCTAGTGGACTGCTGCCGGCCCCCGTGGACACCGTCCTAAGCTAATTGCCTCTGCTGCTCGAACTGTATCGGGCTGATGTAGCCGAGCGTCGAATGGCGTCGTTTGCTGTTGTAGAACAGTTCGATGTAGGCCCCGCTTAGGAAAGCCATGAAGTCCTTTAGACCCGCTTCTTGGATTCGCATTCAATCGCGATGTCGTGCTCCCAAACAGAGGACACTGACAATCGAACAAGGATCATTAAAAGCATGACTTCGCCTGAACTCACCGGCGGTGCCGGATTTACCTACGAAGATGCGGTCACCGCACATTACCTCGCAGCGTTGATTGGTGGCACGACGGCGGCAGCCCTCGATGCGAAAATCGTTCAGCGGATAGCCCAGCAGCAGGCCGATTTTGGTGAGCCGCTCGACGATGTGATCGTTGATGCCTCCTCCTTGGTGGACGGGACTGTCATGCGGCTGTCGCTGCAGGTCAAGCGTTCGCTGACGATCTCGGGCGCGACAGCCAATAACGACTTTCGTGAAGTGATCCAGCGCAGCTGGCAGACGCTACAGAAGCCCGATTTTCGCGAGCACGTGGACCGTGTTGGAGCGGTCACGGGGTCGGTGGCGGAGGAGAGGCTCCGGGCTTTCGCAACCGTGTGCGAATGGGCACGCGCCTCCGACACAACTGCGGCTTTCATGCAACGATTTGCTGACCACGGGAACGCCTCGGCCACTCATCGCGCAGTGGCCGAAGCGGTTCGAATGGTTGCACAAGACACAGCCACACAGCTATCCAACGACCAACTGCACCGTCTGCTTTCGCACTTAGTGGTGATCCGGTTTGACTTCCTTCATGCCGGATCGACGCATGAAGCGGAGGCCATTACCAGCCTGCAACACGCGCTGGCGCCGGGGCAAGTGGCGCGTGCAGGCGATTTATGGAATTTGCTGCGCCAGTTCGCTCGCGATGGCGCAGGGCGAAGTGCTGTGACCACTCGCGCATCGCTAGTGCGCATGCTGGCTGGCTGGCGCTTCGCGGATTCGCCTGCCTTCGCCGGCGACATGCAGACGCTGCGCAACAGCACACGCCACTGGATCGACCAGCAGGCCGACGATATCGGTGGGACGCACCTCACGCGACAGGTCCTACGCGAACAGCTCAGCACTCAGATGGCAGCCCACCGTCTGACGCTGATCAAAGGCCTACCCGGCACCGGCAAGACAGTGCTACTGCGTGACTTGGTGCAAGAACTGGCCGCTGATGGCACCACCTTATTCCTCACAGCCAACCGGCTCTCTGGCCGCAGTTGGTCGGAGCATGCCCGCGCGATGGGTTTAGCGACGAGATCGATTGAGTCGTTGCTCTCGGAGGTCGCGGCCACGGGTCATGCCACGATGCTCATCGATGGCATGGACCGCATCACGCCGGACCAGCGCGCGATCGTGACCGACTTGCTCGGCCAGCTTCTGACTAACTCGGCGCTTTGCGACTGGCGAGTGGTCGCAACTGCACGCGACGCCGGCATCGAGCCCCTGCGCAACTGGGTACCTGCTGCGCTGCTCGCCAGCGGCGGCGTGGGTTATGTCGATGTGGAGAACTTGACGGATAAAGAGGCCGACTTGCTTGCGGATTCGCTGCCGGCACTGCAACCGCTCTTGACCGGCGGGAACGATCGCGTGCTAACACTGGCGCGCCGACCGTTCTTCGCTGCAGTGTTGGCACGAGGGCTATCGCAGGCGGCTTACCCCTCCGGGTTCGCACCACAATCGGAAGTTGATCTCGTGGAGGCCTGGTGGACACGGGGCGGCTACGATGCCCACGCGCCGCAAGCGTTGGCGCGGCAACGCGCGCTGATCGAGCTCGCTCAACGCAGCGCACGCGATCTGGGTCGTAATGTCCGCATTCGCGACCTGCCTGCGGCGACGAGAGATGTGCTCCCGGCACTGGAGGAAGACGGCCTAGTGCAGCAGCTGAGTAGAGGGCATACGGCGCAGTTCAGTCACGACATCTTCTTTGAGTGGTCGTTCTTCCACTTATTGCTTGATCAGGGTAATGACTGGATTGCGGCCCTGACCGCAGCCGGTGAGCCACCTGCTCTGGCGCGGGTGGTGGAGCTGCTATCGCAGGCGACTTATTCGATTCCTAACCAGTGGTCAAGCGACCTCCACTCGCTGGAGGGTGCTCAGGTGCGACCGCAATGGTTGCGCGCTTGGCTCGTGGCGCCGGTTTTCAGCCCACGCTTCGCCGAGCACATCGACGCGTTTACTGCGACATTAGCGGCGAATGACCGCGGCCTCTTCGGAAAGCTCTTGGTGTGGATGCAGGCCGAGAAGACGACGCCCAATCCCATGGTGCTGTCCGGAGCTCTCGGGGGTGATCTGGACCCCGCAGCCCGGATACGTATCGCGGATTCGCTGGGCTGGCCGTCGGATTTCGCGGCGTGGCGTCGCCTGCTCACCTGGTTGATAGAGCAGATTGATTCGGTTCCAGATACCTGTTTGAAAGACCTCGTCACGCTGTTCGAAACTTGGCAGGTCTTTGCCGCGGACTACCCCAATGCAGTGTCGCAGCGCATCGTGGCGCAGTGCGCGATCTGGTTACATGCGATCGAAGACGAACATGCGGAGCACCGGCTTTGGCGCAACAGGCCAGCGAACGATGCCACGCCGCGTCCCCGCGTTCCCATGCAGTTGGAGACAGAGTTGCGCGCATTGGTACTGCGCGCAGCGCGGGCCTATGCGGATGTGGTGAATACGTATCTCACGACGGTAGAAACTATCGAGCGCTGGTCAGATGGTGCGTTCCGCGAGCTCGTGTCCTATACGCCGCTGCTGGCGCAAACGCATCCTGCTCAACTCGCGCAGGTTGCCAGGCGCTGGTTCATGAGAGAGCTGCCGGACGACACATCAGCGCGGTGGCGTCGCGAGGCGCGTGAGGATGGTCGCCGACGCCAAGAAGCCGAGGCGATCCCGCTGGAGAGCCGATCGCGACCAGACAAGCTTACGCTCGCGAGCACGTCGTTCATGCACCACTCATTCTCAAATCACGATTGGGACCGCTTATCGATTGGCGGTGACCATCAGGGTTTCTTCCCCGGCTCGCCTCTGCGCGACCCGTTCCAGTCGCTGCTTATGCACGACCCGGCGACGGCGCTCGCGCTGATCCGCGACGTGACGAACCACGCCACCACAGCATGGTGTCAGTTGCATCGGCACTGTCCTGGCAGCGGGACGCCGCTGCCCCTCGCACTGGTGTTTCCATGGGGGCGGCAGGAATTCTGGGGTGAGGATGGGCATTACTACTGGTTTCGCGGCCATCGCGGACCTCAGGTTGTGGAGTGCGCGCTTATGTCTCTGGAGCGCTGGGCCATCGCACAGCTCGATGATGGATGCTCGTTGGACGAAGTGCTGCAACAATTGCTGGAAGGACACTTGAGTATCGGCGTCCTCGGGATTGCAGTGCACATCGCTTTGCGGGCAGAGCAAGTTTCGCCAACAACCTTGGCACTGCTGCGCAGCCTTAGATTGTGGCGGCTCGACCTCCAGCGCGAGGTTCAGGAGCAGCAACTGCAAAGTGCCGGGCTGATGGGCTTCAACAAGCAAAGTGCCGACGCCGTGCACCGACAAGCTGTTGCAGACAGCAACCAGTTGGCCTCGCGCCGCCTCGAACTGCGGGACCTGGTTCCGTTCTTCGTCCTCGGTGGCGATTCGGCGCTTCGGGACGCGTGCCGCGAAGCTCTCGACGACTTCCCAAACAACCTGGGCTTCGCTTACAAGGAAGAGGCGCAGGACTCCGAGCATGTGGCCGAGCTGCGCCGCACGGCCGAGCTATGGTCCGAGTTAGGTCATGCCGAGAACTACACCGCCGCGCCGATCCCTGGCCGCAACGATGTCGTTCAGATCTCGATGAGCAGCCCGCGACACGAAGCTCCCGATGTACAAGCGGCCTTGCGACGCCATGGGGAGGCGGCAAGCGAGATGGAATTGTGGCTGTGGGTTGATAAGTCCTTTGCGTCGCGGGAATTGGCAGCGGGACTGTCATTGGACCAGGCCGTTGAGCGCGCAAGCGCGCTTGCCGAAGCAACTGCTGCTGAGCGGCCAATGTCGCTGATCCCCAGTGGTGGGCTCGTAGAAGGTGCAATTGCTGGAACAGCAGCGGCCGTAATTTGCTTTGCCGATGCGAGTGAGCATGAGGCTTGGGCCAATGCAACCATCGAAAGTTTCCGCATTGCGCCGGACGAGATGTCCGACGATACGTTTAGCGGATCGGTAATCCCATGGCACCAGAAGATTTTCGTGGCGCACGCATTGGCGGCGCGAATTAAGTGGGCACGCGAACATCCTGACGATCGAGAAGCGCTCTATCGCTTGATCGCGCACCCGCTCGATGTTGTGTCATTTGTTGCGCTGGACGGCGTTGCTGGTTGCTGGGAGCGCGATACCCGGTTCGCTTGGTGCGGCCTGAACCTCGGGCTGCGGTTGGCGCAGCTCGTAAGCAGGCGAGACATGTTCCGGATCGACGCCGAAGCCAGGTGGCAGATGGAGTTGGACCACCGGGCCGCGACGTTGGCTGCGGCCCTCGACGAGTACCGGGCATCAGGTTCGCTACCTGCCTGGGAGTGTCCGCGGCCATCGTGGGTGCGGGCCACACCGGACACTGAAAATCCGCAGACCCTTGACGGGGCCGAGGAAGACGGGTGGCAGAGTACCGACGATCTGTGGAACAGTCAGTACGCCGCAAAGATCTTGCAGAGAGTCCCAGTGGCGATGGTCATGGCGAGCGTGGGCCGTACGCACTTTGTCGACGCTCTTGAAGCATTTGTAGGCTGGACGCTCGATACGATCAACCCGGTGTGGCGAACCCTGCGGCATCGGGGCCGTGAGCGTGGCGATGGAAACCTGTACGAATGGGAGGATCAGCTGGGTCGGTTGGTGGCAAGCGTTGCGCCCCACCTTCCAGCTGACGAGACCTTGCGGAGGCTGTTGCGACCGATCTTTGCGCAGCCCGACGAGATAGCAATGCGACTGCTTGCGCCATTCACCGTATCGCTGGTCTGCGGCGAAGTTCTCGATGCACCGGAGATCCGTGATGACACCCTGCTCCTGCTGCATGGCGTACTCGAAAGAGTTCTGGAAAACGACGACCTGCGTCGTTCGTCGCACAACGATGGGCGGATAGGCGGTTTTGATCTACCGAAGTTAGTCGAATCACTGCTGTTCGTAGTCGTCGAGCACGCCCCCGGTGCCACGCGGTTCGCGAACGGTGACTGGAATGATCTTGACCGTGTGCTACCGCTGGTTGACCGCATTGTACGCATCGCCGGCCGGCACCCCTATATCGCCCGCAAGTTTGTCGTATTGTGCGAACGTTCCTGTGCTTCGTACCCAGCCGAAACGTTCGCTGACCAGGTGTTGGCGCAGGTTGTGGACGGGCGCTTACCTGCAAACTGGAAGGGCACATCGGTACCGGCTGCGATTGCTGCTCTGGTACAGGCGCATGCTGATCGACAGCATCCGTTACCAGCTGCTCTGGCCCGCAAGCTGCTGCAGGTGCTTGATGCTTTAATCGATCTTGGCGATCGTCGAAGCGCGGCCTTACAACAAAGCGAGTCTTTCCGTGGAGTCAGTCTCACGGTGCCAGTTTGAGGCCGCGTACGAAATCGCGTGCGTATCACACAGTCAGGGTTAACTGCGGCCAATAGGCCGCCGCTCGGGCGGCGGAAGCCGACCACGATGTTGGGTCTTAAATAGAACTACCGCAACGAGATTTCACTATGAATTTTTCCGAAGAAGAGCTTCAAAGCCTCATCTTTTATCAAGATACCTATGAACAAATAGGGTTCTGGTGGATGAGGAGAGGTCACAGCGAGTGTCTGGGCGAAAAAGGCGTCCGTGTGTGCCGGTTTTGCCGCAAGACGAAGCCTGAAGTTACTTTCAGTAAAAAAGCGCACGTCGTGCCTCAGTCTTTAGGCAACAGAGGCCTGATCAGCTACTACGAGTGCGACCCATGCAACGAGATGTTCGGTGGTGGTATTGAAAATGATCTCGGTAACTGGACAAAGCCAGCCCGGACGATGTTGCGAATTCAAGGTCAAAACGGAATCCCAAAATTAGTCGGAAGGAAAGGAGCGTCCTGGCGTATAGAGGGAGGAGCGAAGGGCGGTCTCGCGATCTCTGCGCATCGAGACCATATGCCTCACGCAGTGGATGGGGAGAAGAAAGCCATCACATTCGATTTGCCGCGTGACCCCTATACGCCCGCAGCCGTCATGAAGGCATTCGTTCGAATAGGATTGACGCTTATGCCAGAGTCTGAACTCGCGAATTTCGAAGCCGCTATGGAGTGGATACAAGATCCCGATCACGGCGTCCGAACAATTGGGGGCAGCGCGATTTATCAGACTATGCATCCCGGTCCGTTGCCAAACGATCAACTCCAGGCAAGTCTGCTTCGGCGCGCAGATGACCAAGCCCCTTTTCCATATATGTTCTTGATTCTATCGTTCGCTAATCAGGCTTACCAAGTCCCATTGACCTCGCGCGACCGAGACGCTCATTTGCAAGGTCAGAACATCGTGATGCCAATTTTCCCCACTAGTACGTCGCTGAACCGCAATAAGTATGGGCATCCCAGGACGAAACCCATTGATCTCGCCATGACTACAGAAGTGCGCGACGATAAGATGAAAATTGTCATGCGCTATGACTCGGTGGAGGATATAGAGGTGAACAAATCTGACGCAAGCCAATTGCCGCAGACTTAACGCCGATGAATATGTTAGTGCGTCCGTTTTCATCCAAAGCAACCATTGCAGCAGTTGCACATTTGAATGAGCTTGATGAGAGGTTAGGTGCGCCTAAGTTTTTGCCGCACCACTGTCGGGTGATGTCATGTCACCACCAGTCATTATTGTGCGCTCGCGAGACCGGGTCATCACCCCCGCAAGTCGTTGCGTCGGTACCTTGATCTGGTCGGCCGCGGTATAGCCGCTCTCTACGACCAATGCGAGTACATCCAGCAGCATGTAAGCCGTCCATTGGCTCAGCGTCGCAATGTCGCGTTGAGTGACATGGTCGTGCCGAGCGTCATGAACCGCTTTCGACCGCTTGGCGTAAATCGCGATTAGCTCACGAACAATCTCGTCGTATTCCTCGACCGGCTTGAAATTGAATCCACCGAAGACCAGTACGCCTGCCACGCTCTCACTGACCGACTTGGTGATGGCCTGTCCGTTTCCGGAGAAGATCGCTTCAGCACAACTCCAATACTTTATGAGTTGTATTACCGTGACCGTGTCGCGTTGTGCGTCTGAGTACCAGAACAAGCCGCGCACGATAGCCTGTTCTAAAGGGGTGAGCTCATCCCGTGGGTTAGCGCAAGAGCATGCTGCAAGTAGGGGGCAGTCTGGAGATAGTCAGCCATCTCCTGTTCGAGCTGCAGCGTCTGGTGCTGACTCCAGTAGCGTACGTGCTTGATATCGGACTTTTCCTCATGCCAGAACACATATCGTGCGGTCGCACGTGCGCCCTCGGGTGACATTTCTAGTGTAATGCGGAAGGGGGTGGCTCCTGCTTCGTAGCTCATCGCAGCTACAACAGACATGATTCCAATGGCCAACTCAGCGCTGAATCGCAACTTACGCTTCGTATACGCTTCCGTCCCGTATACGGAACCGATCAAGCACGGTCCGTTACCGAGTTGCGTGGCAGTGTCAAGCTTGTCGCTCAGCGTAGCACCCAGGGCAGCGAGGGCCTCCGTGCTTGGACTGATCAGTTTGAGGTCACCCAACTGGACGGCTTTGATGCCGTTGAGTTCAATTCCATTTACGGGCACAGCACCAGTAGCGATGTCGCATTCGGTCAAGCCGTGCCTCTATCAGGGCGACCAGTTCGTGCGAATCGTCCGGCATCAGCGCATCAGATAGGAGATCCACCAAGACCTGTCGCAGAACGTTCGAGACATCAGCTGGCTCAGCGTGCACGTACTTGTCTGATGCCTGAAGCACCTGATCGATTGCGCGTAGGCTAGTCAGACCTGAGTTGGTGAGCATCAGGGAACGTCCGGTGCGAAGACGCAACTCTCGTATGAGGTACTGCGGCCCGGCCTGCTTGACGGCCTGAATAGTCAGCGGCTCAAAGCTCTTTGCGCCGAACAACGCCCGGAGGTGGTAGTCGATCGCGCGGTCCTGCTTCTTGTTAAGTCCAATCTTGGCACTGGTTTGTTTTCGGATCCCACACGCCTGGGTCCGCTTTTACGCCTCGGTGCAGACATGAAAGGTACGGCACTGAGCGTCCAATAGCGTAAGACGCTAAAACTATTAGCGGCAGAGTCAGGCTTTGAGGTAGTAATTTCTACGCTACGAAACTAGATATCTATCTGGCATGTTGCTCCGCCCCAATATCCGCTCCTGGCCAAAGTCGCCCGGTCGACTTCTGCTGCTGGCGAACGTAGACAATTCTCTTTGTGGTGGTCGGCTCGATGTCAGGAGTGGCAGTGCAATGACGATGATCGCAGCGTGGCCGCGGTTGTGATCAGTTTCGCTGGCGATCCGGGTCAGCTGCTGTGGCGAAGGTGCGCAACTGGCCGGCGTTTTGCAAAGTGGTGAGCTAAGGCACAAATTCGGCCTTGAACCGATTGTTTCTCTACTGATCAAGCAGAAATTGTCGAGAATAAGCTGAGTTGGATGCCAAAATCGTACATTAATTTAGGACTCATTCCGGACTCTCGGGCAACCGCAGCTCTTGAGAAGGTGTACACAACCGTTCTAAGAACGATGATCCGTCGAACGGCCCCAGAGACCATCACGGTAGGACGGGGCTTTGTACTCACCCAAGACCATCAAAGTACCGAAATCGACATCCTCCTTTATGACAGCAGCTATCCCGTTCTGTACAAAGAGGGAGACTTGGTCTTCATCTCACCGGCTGCGTGCAGAGGCATTGTTGAGGTCAAGAGCCGATTGGGCCTAGCGAAATTACAAGCCGCACCTTCAAAATTGGCTGCCGTGGCCGAATTCATTCGAATGAGTCATCTAGGCCCTGTCTTTGTCGGGCTTATGAATTTGAGGGAGCGGAGGAGGGAGTCTTACCGATACTTCAGAAGGCTTCAAAGGGCGAGGAATGTAGGGTGATAGACCATGTCGTTCTAGGAGACGACACCTTTGTGAAGTATTGGAAAAGGAACCAGCAAGGAAGGAATGGTGGCTACGAGAGTTGGCATCATTATCAGATGCGTAACCTGGCAGCTGGCTATTTCATACACAATCTTGTGACGTCAATGGGCCCGAAGTTGGCGTTTGAGGAAGGAAATGATTATTTCCCCAAGGAGGGCAAGGAACTGCAATGTGCTTATACCGTCGGTTTAACCCAAAGCGGTCATCGGAGTCGTGCTCCACGCCGCCCAGCAGGATAAGTGCAGTTTTTGAAGCGGTCGTGGGCCTCGCGGCTGGCGGTGCTTGGCCCGCCTTTTGGAGATAGGCAGGATCACACCACGGTGCGTGGGCTGTCAGGCAAGCCAAAGACTGAGGGAGATCACATCCCACACTCTCCGCCAACTACGGGTCCTCAAGAAGGTGCGCCGCTGGGTTATCGGTCGCGGCGCCGGTTTGGAAATACGCCATAACGCTGGCCACCGCGCGGTCTCGGTCATCTGCATGATTGCCGGTAACGACACGCCCTGACGGCTGGCCTCGGTCACAAACCCCGAACGTAGGCTGTGCGCTGCGAAGTCTCCCTCAAGCCCGGCCAGCCGGGTACGCCGTTGCACAATCTCGGCAACGGCGGCCGGCGAAAGCGCCGGACCAATGGTGTGTTTCCACAGCCGCCGAAAAATCGCTCCCTCGGTGAAGCCGGAGGCAGCGAGCGATGCTTCCAGCGCTTGGACCGCGCGATCGAGAATGGGTTTATCGGGCGTCAAGGAGGCCGTGACGCCGGCTTGTTGCGTTTTGCTGTGCTCCAGCCGATAGCTGTAGCCCTGAGGCTCGATCCGGCGCAAGTCGCACAAATCAGCCGCCGCAATCTCGCTGCGCCGGCGCCCGCCGCTCGCGAAACCGAAGCAGAGCAGGGCGCGGTCGCGTAGCCCTTTCGATATAAACCAAGAGTACAAACTGTTCCTTTGAAGTCGCCTGAGGAAAATCGTTGTTGTCGCGCCAAAGCACGAAATAAGCGCGGATACGTTTCTTCTTCGAACCACTTTCGTCATCGCGGGTGCGCGCCAATTGCGGTTGAGGACTGTCAGTGCTAAACAGCAATCAAGTCGTTACAAAACGGGCACCGAACGGGCACCGAAATTTAGACTGAAAAACAAAAAAAGTCCTACATTTTTGTAAGCCCTTGTTTAACTTGGTTCAGGAGCGGGACCTGAAACCGCATAGCCTTGCGGCCAAGGGATGTTAAGACCCTGTATGAGAGAGAAAGATTTGGGACCATGCTCGGGCTTCATCCTGCCGATTTGACCGAGTAGTTTATTTACAAGGGTCTAATTGAAACGGGAAAATTAAAAGACGAATTTTCTCCATTGATACGTCGCTACTGAGCCCCTGCAAGGGTTTAGGCTAGGGAGAAGTAGGTGGGGGGTACCGCTGGGGGTACCGCTGGGGGTACCACAAATATTTCTGCTCTGAAAACGTTGGTATGTATATCTTCGCGGTGCCCCTCTTGGCACCATTGTAAGATTCAAAACTGTCCAAAACAGTCCAGAATCGTAGATAACCCCGTGTAAAAGCGGGGTTTTTTATTGCCCGTCGTTCATAGACTGCCAAGGGCATCCACGGGAATCCAGAGCCTTTGGGTATGTTTTAGCCTATTCGTACCCAAAAAGGTCTCACCTGAAGCATCTGTATCCCCCGTTGACAGCGAGAAAGCGGTCGCGGACACAGAAAAGGTGCACTTGAAGCTAGGTACCGGCACCGAGCGACCGGTCACACTGCACGCGGGAAAGATTTTGCTGGATGCCGCAAATACTCCGTTGCTGGTTAGCCTGGTCCCTGGACTGGTTCATATCGCCTCGGACGTCGCGCCGCGAGAGCGCATCCGCTCTCTGCTGACTATAATTGAGGTGGAAGCGCGCCAACCTGGAGCCGCCAGCAACTTCATCATCGAGCGCCTGATCGAATTGGTTCTGGTGGAAATCCTACGCACGAAACCCCTTGCAGGAGACGATGGGTTGACCGGCCTGTTGGCTGGTCTCGCCGACCCCGTAACTGAGCGTGCGCTTGTCGCCGTGCATCGCGATCGCGATGTGGCGCATGACTGGACGGTTGACGAGTTGGCACGACTTTGCGCCATGTCGAGATCGACTTTTGTAGTCAGGTTCCACGTGGTACTGGGAATAACGCCTATTGCTTACTTGCTCAACTGGCGGATCGCGCTGGCGAAAGATCACCTGACCGAAGGTGGAAAAAGCCTCAGCGAAATCGCATTTTCCGTCGGCTTTCAGTCTTTCAGCGCATTCAGCACAGCTTTTTCTCGCACTGTCGGTCGTTCGCCCAGGCGCTTCGCTTACGAGGCCCAAGAGGACGTGAATTAGCATAAAGCGCGATCACCTGCGCGTACCAGCACCTGATCATCTCCGCTGTCCCGCAGATCGGGTTTATAAGCCTTTACTCTACGTTTTTAAGCACTGCTGCGCGTGTCAAAAAGTCATTGGCTGACCGACGGTCCGCCAGAGTGCCCTTCTGCCTTACTGCACCAGACCAAGCTTTTGGCTGAGGGCAACCGCTTTGCTCCTGGAAGGAACGCCCAACTTACCGAGAACGTTTTTGACGTGAAACTTGGCGGTGTCCTCCGTAACCCCCATTTCTTTAGCGATCTGGAGGTTGCTATGCCCGCGCACCAAGCACTGCAGGACTTGCAACTCGCGAGCGGTGAGGCCTGGATGGCTCGAAATCTCGTCAGATAGACGGCCCACCGTAGGCGACAGATAACGGCCACCGCGATGCACTGTGCGAACAGCACTGAGAAGTTCTTCGGATGGCGCATTCTTGAATAGGTAGGCGCGTGCACCCGCGTTCAGAGCCTTTCCAATTTCTCCGCCACCGGCATTGGCCGTGAGAACAATGAACTGTGCGCTGGATGACTTTGTACGCAATAGAGAAATCAATTCGATGCCACCCATGTCAGGCAACGACAAGTCCACTAAAGTGATATCGGGGTGACGCAGGGCAAACAGCTCAATGGCTTCGGCGGCGTTGGCCGCCTCGCCAACCAGTTCCATATCTTCCTGATAGGCGACAATTGAACAGAGTCCTGCACGCACCACTGGGTGGTCGTCAACAACCATGACCTTTATTTCGGACTGAATATTCAATTCTCTGTTCTCGTGGTGGGGATGCCGCGTAATCGACGCCATAAATTCGCCGCCCGGCCCAGACGTGGTATGCACAGCATGACTCGCGTGCCACTGCCAACCTGACTGGTCACGGCGAGCTTCGCCCCCAGACTGTTCGAGCGATGTTGCATATTTCTTAAGCCGTAGCCGCGCGCGGGAGTTTGTTCACCTATAGCCTGAGCGAACCCTCTGCCGTCATCAGATACGGTCACACTCAATGCTTTATCTTCGAAAACGAGAGTAATGGAAATTGTGCGGGCCTCACCGTGTTGTATGGCGTTGGATATCGCCTCCTGAACAATCATGACTACGTGGTGTTTTGCTTCAGGCTGCAAGGCCCAGGCGTTACCTGTCGAGTTGATATCCAATTCTTCCACGCGACCTTGCGCAAGTTGCCTAGCCATCGAAGTGACCGATTCAGACAAGTTCTTCTGATCAAGCACAGGAGGACTGAGATTCCATACTGAGTACCGCGCATCATCCAGACTTGTCTTCGCAAGATCGCGTGCGGACTTCATGTGTGTCGTGGTCATCTCCGGGGCGCGTGTCATGCTGATCAACGCGGCTTCTGTTTGAAAAAGTATGCCGCTTAGACTCTGCGCTAGGCTGTCATGGATTTCACGGGCGATGCGCTGGCGTTCTTCCAATACTGCAGCGCGTGCATGCAGAAAGCCCACACGCAGTCGATAAGCGCCCCAGAGCAGGGCAATAAATGCGAAGACGCACAGAAACCGGAACCATATGCTCTGGTAGAACTGCGGGCTCAAATCGAAAACGAGCGTTCCTTCATGAGTACTCCAGCTCCCGTTCGCAACTCGAGCCACTACATGAAACGTGTAATGTCCCGGCGAAAGATTAGTGTAGAGCGCAATACGTTGAGTTTTGCCTGGTATCCATTGCTCGTCGTAACCATCCAGCCGGTAGCGAAACTCGGTCCGCTCCGGGGTTGAGAGGTTGGGAGCCGTATAACGGATTTCCAATCGGCGAGTCCCCGGTTGCAGTCGAACAGGCGACTCCAGATCGATGTGCACCTCGTCGGCAGTCATCTGTTCAACGCGTGACTGTGGTGCTCGATTGTCGAGCGTCAATTTTTCCGGATCGACGACGATGACACCGCGCTCGGTAGGGAACCACAATCGTCCGTCGTGCGCACGCCACGCACTAGGCTGCGTCCCGCCGCTTAGAGAAATGCTCTTCATGCCGTCAGCCTTGCCGAACGCAACGGGTGTGATCACCTGTCGAAAGCCTGTTGCGACGGCATCCAGATCTTCACGGGTAATGCGGGAAACCCCTTTGTCCGATCCTATCCAGAGATTGTCAGAGGCGTCTTCGACAATGCCGTAGACCGTATCGTTTTGTAGCCCCTGTTGGATGCTGTATTGCGTGAATCGCCCGTCTTCCAGTCGGAATAATCCTTGTCCGAATGTGCCTATCCAAAGAATATTTTTGTTGTCGACATACAGCGACAGTATCCAAGCATTGTGGAGCCCAGTAAATTTCTGGTAACTCTTGATCTGGCTGCCTTGGATGCTGTTTAGTCCATTGTCGCCACCTATCCAGATGGTGTCATTGGCACCGCGAGCGAGGGCATAGAGCTTGTTGCTGAGTAGCCCTGTAGCCGCGGTGAAATTCTCGGAGAGCTTGCCATTGATACAGTGGGCCAGCCCTCCGCCAAGCGTGGTCACCCAAATTTGATGGGCGCTATCTGCAAGTATCGCGCTCATCAAATACGGTGGAATGCCGGCGCACGCGGCAGGGGATGGTACCAACGACCCATGATCCATTTGCATCAGTGTTTGAGAGGTGCCCACAAGCAAATGCGACGCGTGATCGATCCCTAATGCCCAAGGTTCGAGTGTCTTATCCGAAGGTTTGTAGACTCTTATGTCGGTGCCGTGCAATTGATGAAGTCCATCGGGGCCTGCTGCCCATATATCGCCAAAGCCGTCCTCAATGACGGAATCGACTCTGTTGTCTGAGATGCCGCCCGGTTTCAAGAACGTCGTGAAACTTCCATCCCGGAAACGCTCCAGCCCCCCTAATGTGCCCACCCAGAGATTGCCATCGCGATCTTGATAAACATGGGCTGCGGCGTCGCTTGCCAGTCCATCCTTCGTAGTGAATTGACTGACGCGTGTTCCGTTGACTCTCAGCAGTCCCTCGGTATTGCTAGCAAGCCAGTACTCCCCATCGCGATCGCGGATCACATCACGAACGTTGCTACCCGTGATACCGGCGATATGCCAAGGCACAAAACGACCGTTGGTCCATTGCACGAATTCCGAATTCTGCGTCTTGACGCGCAGCGTACCGTCCGCATCCAGGCACAAGGCGGATACGTCGGTATTCGGTAGACCGTCTCGGACGGTGTACGTCTGCATTTTTCCGTTGACCAGACGATTGAGTCCTCCTGGGGAGCCAATCCACACGGCTCCGTTTCTATCGACAACAACGGATTTAACGGGATTTCCCGATAAGCCGTCGGCGCTTGTGTAAGTCTTAATCAATGCGCCTTTTTTGAAGTGCTGCAATCCACCATAGCCGCCCACCCATAAGCTGCCATCAGGCCCAGCGGCAAAAACAGAGGAGCCGCGGGGCTCGACCGGATCCAAATGCTTAAAGACGCCATCACGCAGTGAAGTTACGCCACCATTTGTCGTGCCGATCCACAACGTACCCCGGCTGTCTTCAGCGAGATCTGAGATGTAGTCGCCCTTAAGCGACGGCGTATTGGTGTGATCAAAGATCGTAAAGCTAACGCCGTCAAATCTCGCCAAGCCGGCCTGTGTACCAAGCCACAAGTAACCATCGCTAGTTTCCAGAATCTTTGTAATCGCATTCTGAGGAAGGCCGTCCTCGACGCGCCACGTGGAATGCACGTATTGGGTGATCTCTTTGTCCGGATCGATGGCGAAGGCAGTTCGACAAGGAAGCATGAGGCAAAGCACGCCGAGCACCAATGGCGCCAATCGTCGTGAAAGCCACTTCATTTTTATTCCTGTACCGGTACGCACCGAAGCCTCGACTAGTTTTGCTTGGAAATCATTAGCAGTACTCGGCTCACTTGGGTTGCAAGGACTTTCGACAGAACAGATTCAATAGGAATTGCTGTGCCCCGGTTTGAGAGCGGGCGCATTTGCTACGGCACAGGCTACAGCGATTTGCCAAACCACAACCTAGTACTTCGGGTAGGTATATACCTACCCCTTTTAGGGTTACACATTGCGGCAAGCCGCCGGATGATTGAACGGTCGCGAGCGCGGTTCGGTGTCAAGGCCGGTAGTTCAGCACTTGTAGGCAGCATTTCAAGCGCCTCGGCGTCGCCAAAGTTTGGCAATAGCGATGACGTACACAGCCTCATGGTATTCAGCGATTCCCTTTCTACCAATCATCCTTACTCCGCGTGGATTAAATGAAACTACTGAAGCTTCGCAACATACCCCTGCCGACGCTCGCTAGAACGATGTCGCTTTTGCTTTCTGTCGCAGCCGTTACGCCGGTTCAAGCTAATGAAGTCTCTGCTAGCGTGAGTACAAGGATCGCAGCCCGTACTTCACTTCATCCTGGTGATGCGTTTGCTGGCGTGCTGCCGCACACACAGGCCATGCATATCGTGGTGGCGCTCAAGCTGCAAAACAAAGCACAGCTCGGCAGTCTCGTTGCGGCACATAAAGTGATGAAGCCAGATGATCTCTTGGTTAATTACGCGCCCAGCGCTTCTCAAGCTCAGGCGGTTGCAACCTACCTGCGGCAGACCGGTTTCACCAACGTAGTGATCTCGCCTAATCGCCTGCTGGTATCGGCTGACGGAACGGCCGATAACGGGCGGGCCGCATTCCAGACGTCGTTCGCACGAGTGCAGACGCAGGACGGTCGCGAAGCTTTCGCCAACGATAGCGATGCGCACGTGCCGTCCGCGTTACAGGCCAGCGTGCTGTCTGTCGTCGGCTTACAGAACGTGTACCACGCACATTCGTTCGCTGTGCGAGCGGCGGGTAGCACAGGGGCGACGATCATCGGCCACAACCCAGTGCAATTCTCGTCTATCTACGGTGGCACAGGCGTGCAGACGGCAGCGGGGGTCACCGTCGGCATCATCAGCGAAGGTGACATGACTCAAGCGCTGTCCGACTTGAATATCTTCACGGCAGCTAATCACTTGGCCGCCGTTTCTCCGCAGGTGATCTATACCGGTGCTGATAGCGGAGATACCCAAGGGGCTGGCGAATGGAGTTTGGACAGTCAGGACATAGTTGGTGCTGGCGGTGGAGCGGTGGGGCAGATCATCTTTTATGCTGCACCGAGTTTTTCGGATGCCGACTTGCTGAACGCCCTCAACACGGCGGTGACGGACAATGTTGCCAAGATCATCAATATGTCGATCGGTGGCTGCGAGACCAACGAAAATCTTGCCGGAACCGCTGCAGCGTCGGACCAGATCTTCCAACTCGCCGTCGCGCAAGGTCAGACCTTTGCGATCGCATCCGGTGACTCAGGCGGCAACGAATGTGCGGCACAGGGTGGAGTGGGTGCCAGCTGGCCATCCGACTCGCCGTATGTCGTCTCTGTCGGCGGCACCACGTTAACGGCTTCATCCACTGCGTGGGCGAACGAAACCGTATGGGCCGACGCTGGCGGCAGCCCAAGCAACTTCGAGCCGATGCCGAGCTGGCAGAAAGCCTTTCTTGTTCCAGGCACCATGCGCGGTCTGCCGGATATTGCCTTTGACGCGGACCCTAACTCGGGTGCCACCATTTACGTCTATGGCACTCCTGTCACGTTCGGCGGTACCAGCCTCGCTGCGCCGATCTTTTCGGCTCTATGGGCAAGGGTTATTGCAATTAAGGGAACCAATGTAGGTTTCGCCGCTCCGCAGCTATATCAGTTGCCTAAGCCCATCTTTCATGACGTCACTGTCGGCAACAACGGTGTTGAGTTAGCCAAGGGGGGATACGACTTCGCCAGCGGTCGCGGCAGCATGATTCTGAGTTCCTTGGTCGCGTCGGTTGGGGTAAACAACCCGGTCGTCGCGCATTTCAGCGAATCCGCCAGCAGCTTGATTGCAAAGTTCACGGACAGTTCGACCGATAGCCGAGGCACGATCACTTCTCATACATGGAATTTCGGTGATGGCATCGGTTCCTCAACAGCCACCAGTCCGACGCACATCTATGCAAAGGCAGGCACGTTCAGTGTGACGGAGTCGGTGAGCGATGCGGCGGGATACTCCGCCTCGCAAGTCACAACAGTAATCATCAAGTAGCTCGCCGCCGCTGTTCGCCGCGGATACGACGAGCGGCAGATTTGCAAGATGGATTGGGACACGCGTTGTGCTGCAAGGCACGAGATATGTGGACGACTTAGCTACTCTCCCAAAAACTCCACGTGTCTCGCATGGCATCGACACATAAACGACATGGCGATCCCGACGACCGGGCGCGCCATTAGCAATGACGCGACTCGGGGTTTCATTTTATGAAGGGGTTGGATATGCACGCACGCTCGAACGGCCGTCTAAACAAGACGCATCTCGCTTCGGCCCTTCCGGTTGCGCCCGTGACACGTGCAATCCGCGCTGCCCTTGCGATTTCGGCGACGCTACTCGCTCTTGGTGGCAGCGCCAGTGCCGTCGCGCAGGGTACCTGTAGCTTCACGGCGCCAACCACCGTCTCCTGCGAGGGGGGCTTTACCAATACCCTGCCTGACCCCACTCTCTTTACGCCGGTCAACGATCTCACCTTGGTAATGGGTGATAGCGCGAACAGCATACCAACCGCCGTAATGCCTGGCGCGGGCTCGATGGGCATTAATGCCAACTGGGGTGGCAGCGTGGGCGTGACCAGCTACGCGGACATCACCACAGTGGGCGCAACCGGCATTTTCGCCAATAGCTTGTCGACGTCGACCGTGAGCAACCAAGGAAGTGTTTCCACAAAAGTCACGGCGTCTAACGTCAGGGCGATGGACGTTAATGCGTATGGCGATGTCAGCGTCGTCAATAACGGCCCGATTAATGCCTACAGTACCGGCGTCTACGATGTCACAGCGGTCAACGCTTACTCGACGAACGGTAACGTTACGGTCGACAACCAAGTGGCGGGCTCCATCACCGCGACTGCGCAAGACGGCAACGCGATCGCGATCAGCGCATACGCTGGGACTGGTGCGGTCACGGTCAGCAATGAAGGCGCTATCACCGCCAGTACGGCTAACGGTAGCGCTGTAGGCGTCTTTGCGACGACAGGCGCCGGCGACGTTGGTGTGACCAATAGCGGCAGCATCTCGGCTACCTCTAATAGTTACCAGGCCCTAGGCATTCTCGCTTCTTCTGGCACGGCTTCCGCCTCGGTGACCAATGCCGGTAGCGTGGCAGTCACGGGTGGGCAAGACGACACGATTGGCATCTCTGCCTCCGGCTACTTAAGCAGCACGGTCGAAAACACCGGTCAAGTCAGTGCCTCGTCAACGGGATATGGCGAAGCGATAGGAGTCTTGGCACAGGCTTATAACGGCGGCGCCAGTGTCACCAACAGCGGTTCCATCACAAGCGCTACCAATAGCCAGTACCAGGCGGCGATCGGCATTTCGGCATCTTCCAATAACGGTCCTACCTCTATCAACAACTCTGGCTATGTGGGAGCAGTGAACAAATCTGGTTTGGCGATCGGCCTCGATGCGTATTCCGAACATGACAACAGCAGCATCATCAATTCAGGCTATGTGAACGCGAGCTCCACCACCGGGAGCGCCACCGGTCTACTGGCCAACAGCGTCTACGGGGATGTCAGTGTCGGCAATAACGTCGGGGCCAATATTCGTGTAGTAGTCACGAACGGTATCTCGGCCGCGTACGGGGCTCCGTCCGCTGGCATTGGTATAGAGGCCCAGTCCACGCATGGCAATGTCAGCGTCACTAACGCAGGCTCTATCTATGGGGCTAGCCTGCATGGCGCGGGCATAGGTATTAGCGCGAGCGCGGGCGGCAGCATCTACGTCAACAATGCAGCTACTGGTTCAGTTCATGGCTTGGGCCTCATTTATGGGAATGCGACAGGTATCAATGCGAACTCGATAAGTGGAACAGCAACGGTCGTCAATTCCGGCCGTATCTATGCACAGTCTGCGAATCAGCTGGGCACTTATCACGACATTAACCGAGTAAGCGGCATCGAAGCCCAAGGTATCGTGGGCGTCACAGTGAGCAATACGGGTAGCGGTCTTATCAGTGCACTTGGCGCTTGGTATGGCACGGGCATTTACACGGAGTCCCAAGGCGGGACAACTATCTCCAACAGCACATCCGGTCGCATTGCGGTCACCGGACTGGTTGCCAAGGGCATCTATGCGATTGAGACCGTTCAGACATATTCTCAGCTCGGATCCGGAGACATCACAGTCGAGAATGCTGGGCGCATTGCAGTTACGCAGACCGGTTCCACTACGAGTGCTGGACCACGCCTTATTCCATACGGTACGGGTATTAGCGCGCTGTCTTCTTTTGGGGGTGATATTTCGGTCACTAATTCCGGCAGCGTGCTGGTCGATACAACGCAAGGCGGGTACGGCATCAAGGCATACGGTTTTGTCGGAAAAGTTTCGGAAAACAATTCTGGCAACATCGCCATCAGCGGTAGCGGCACCCACTCTCCATTGATCGGCGAATATGGAAAGACGGCCTACAGTGCCGGCGGCGTCGATATCGTTAACTCCGGCGACATCACCATCACTTCGGCGCCCGTAATTGCCGGATACAACGTTTATGCAGGAACGAATGTGGGTGTTGGCATCAGAGGACTAGCTGGCCGCGAGGGCAGCGTCTACTATCACGGCGGCGGCGACGTAATAGTCCTCAATTCAGGCAAAATTGCTATCAACAGTAATTTTAGCTACGGCCTGCAAGCCAATTCGCAATATGGGACGGCTAGAGCAACTAACGCGGGCGATATTTCCCTGAACGGATTCAACTCTGTCGGTATCGCAGTTGGCGCCGGAAATATTGTTGCGGCGAATACGGGTCTCGGCGCCAGCGCGGTTAATACTGGCACCATATCGGCCACGGGTACCAATTTTGCCACTGGTATACGAGCCGAAACTTACGGCTCCGCCGGTGCCGCGATACCTTTTCAAATCATCAATTCCGGTGGTGTCATAGCTACAGCTCAAGTGTCGGCGCAGGGCCTCACCGCAACGACTTTTAACACCGACCCGGTCACCATTAACAATAGTGGTTCGGTTTACGCTAACGCTCCCGTTAATGCTTTGCAGTCGTATTCCAAGGGATCACGTGGCGACACCGCGGGTATCCATCTGTCGGCCTATGCAGGGACGGGCACCGTCACTAACTCCGGCAGCATTACGGCGATTACGCACGAGAATAACCAGGCCCCTGGTTCGGCCTCAGGCGTATTCATGGCTAACGGATACAGCAGCGCATTTCAGACGATTTTTGGCAATGCCGTTCTTGCTAATACAGGTTCAATCAACGCCTCCTTGATATCCAGCAACGCGTCGCCGGCTGTGGGTAATCAAGGTGCATCCGGCTCCAATACAGCCAGTGGAATTCTTTCAACGAACACCTATGGTGATTTGGCGATCACCAATGCCGGTATGGTCAACGCCGCCGCCCAGTCTGATCATTACTCGGGTGCAGGCGTCGACATAGGCGTTACCAGCGCCAATGGTATTTCGGCTGTCAGCTTCATGGGCGGTATCGTAAATACCAATACCTTGACGGCTGGCGACATCTCGCTGGTGAATAGCTCCACCGGCACCATTTCGGCGACCTCGCAGTCGAGCGATGCCCCCGGCGATACGGCAACGGCGAATGGCATCACCGCCAACGTCACGGTCGGTAGCTATGGCGCTTCTCTAGTCAGCGCCGGTCATGGCATCACGATAACCAACGCGGGGCTTATTTCAGCGACGGCGTTAATAGCCAATGATCCGACCGGCTCGGCCAACGCAACAGGTATCTCTGCGATCAACGGATCGTCGGCAGGCTTTGCCAGCGTGACCAACAGCGGCGCGATAACCGCCACGGCGACGACTACCGGCGCGGCGACCGCGTCCGGCATTCTCGCCAGCGGCTATAGCGCCTCGGCAGCGCTGAACGCCGGTAGCGTCATCAATGCGACGGCCACCGGTGCGACCGGTGCGTCGACCGGTTTGTCATTGACCAACCTTGGCACGGGCGCCGTGACCACCAACAATGATGGCATGCTGATGGCAACCTTCACCGGTACCGGTGTGGCGACTGGTGCGGTCGTTACTTCAGCGGGCAACGTGACCTTCAACAACACCGGCCACATCCTCGCCAGCAACGCGACGTCGGCTGTGGGCGTAGACCTTGTCAGCCCATCGGCTGTCACACTGAACAACAGCGGCACGATAACGGCCAACTCCAGCGGGGTGGGCAGCGTCGCGGTGCTCACCACTGGGGTAGGTAACGACACTCTCAGCAATACCGGCACAATCAACGGCGCCATCCAGACCGGTGCCGGTAGCGATATCTTTACCAATGCGGTTGGCGGCGTATGGAACGCGGCCGGTAGTTCGAGCTTTGGCGAGGGCGACGACACGATCAACAACGCTGGCACCGTCTTCCTCAACCACTCCACCATCGACCTGGGCGCCAGCGGCCCCGTGGGCAATGCGTTCTCCAACACAGGCACGATCAACGTCTCCGGCGCGAGCCAAATCAGTGTCGGCACCGGCAATACGTTCACCAACACCGGCACGATCAATTTCCAGAACGGTGTGGTCGGCGACACGCTGGCCATTGCCGGCAACTTTGCCGGAAGCGGTTCGATCAGCCTGGATGTGAGCGGATTGCACGGCACCGCTGACCAACTGGCAATTAGCGGCAATGTTGCGGCAAGCAGCGTGACCAAGGTCAATATCGATGTGCTGGATGATCCGACCCAGACCACCACGATCATTCCTCTAGTGAACGTGGGTGGTACCGCCGCAGCAGGTAACTTCGAGCTCGGCACGATCGTTCAGAACAAGAGCTTTTTGCAGCTCAGCGATGTGCTGGTGACCAACGCCAATGCCAGCGTCTTTTCACTGGGTCTGACAAACAATCCACCGCCTGCACCGCCAGCGCCTCTGGGTACGCCATCTTCTCCACCCGCGCCACCCGCTCCGGGCAGTGGCATCGGCGTGGGCGTGGGCGTATCGGGTCTGAGTAATCTGGGCACGTTGGCCGTCTCGGCGGCCCCTGGCGCCCAGAGTCTGATGAACAGTCAGATCGGAACGCTCGAAGAACGCATGGGTGCCACCAGCCAGACGCTTAAGGGCGGCCTGAGCCTGTGGTTGCGGGTATTCGGTGACAGCGGCAAAGTGGATCCCACGCACTCGGCCAGCAATTTTGGCCAGGCCGGCAATTTTGCCTTTGATCAGAACAACGAAGGGCAGGAGCTCGGACTCGACTTTGCCTTGACCGACGAACTGAAGGCCGGCCTGCTGTTGGCCAAGGGCGAGGCAAATCAGCATCTGGTCGACGGCAACAATGGATCGAGCAATATCAGAGCGACGACCAGCGGTATTTACGCCACGTGGACGGCATCGACCGGTTTCTACGTTGATGCGTCGTACCGCTCGATGACCTTCAACAGCCACCTTAGAACGGCGGCGGGCCAAGCGTGGCTCAATGGCAAGTCCGATGCCTTCAACGTGGAAACCGGTCGGACCTTTACACTGGGTAACGGGCTGCAGATTGCACCGCAGTTCCAGTACACGTGGGACAGGGTCGACGACGTCAAGTCCGAGACCGCCTCACTCGCCGGGTTTGACTCGCGCGGCGATAATTCGTCCCGCGCGCGGCTCGGCCTGATGGTGAGTAAGAGCTACAACGCTGCAGATCAGAAGACTGTCTGGACACCGTATGCGTCGCTATCGGCCGTGCACGAGTTCGATGGTAAGAACCGCTACTCGATTGACAACACGTTCGACGGCCAGACCAGCATTCAGGGCACCAGTGCGCTGATCGAAGGCGGTGTCAACGTTAAATTCCACAACGTTGCGCTGTACGGCGGTGTGAACTGGTTAGACGGTGGGGCTCAGAAGAGCTTCTTCGGTGGTCAGGTCGGTGTGCGCTACACCTGGTAAGTCGAGCAAGCAAAAGTCAGGCATTCGCCCGACTTCTGCTTATGCCGAGCTTAATGAGCGTAGTCTCCAGTAGAGCTTTAAATCGGCCTCAAGCAAAAACAGACGTGGAGAGCGACGTGGCAAGAAAAAAAGACGACGAAGCCATGACTCCATCGATCAGCGTGATGAGCGACGCGGAGGCAAACTCCGATGCAGCTTTAACCGCTGAGCCATCGGAGGCGAACGAAGACAATGTTCTCAACGCGGGCTTAGATGGCGCGCACTCGCCTGAGTTCATCGACACGGCAGCAACGGTGGCACCGCCACCGCAGGTAGTCGAAAAAACGGTCTCGCGAGGACTCGCCGCGTGGCTGGTAGCCAACCACCTTTCCCTGGCGATTTCGTCTTACCAGACCGGCCGTGTCTATCTAGTAGGTAGCGATGCGCAAGGTCGTGTGTCTTTCTTCGAGCGCCTCTTTGAGCGCGCGATGGGTATCGTAGGTAACGCGCAACGCATTTACGTCGGCGGCATGTTTCAACTGTGGCGCCTCGAGAATGTGTTGCGCTCCAACGAGGTAATTCACGGCCAGTTCGACAAGTGCTACGTGCCACGCAATGCGCAAACCATCGGTGATCTGGATATTCACGAGCTGGGTATTCGCAAGAACGGCAAGGTCGTTTTCATCAACACCAAATACTCATGCCTAGCTGAGCTAAGTCAGACACACAGCTTTAAGGCTATCTGGAAACCGGATTTCATCACCAAGCTGGCGCCCGAAGACCGCTGTCACCTCAACGGACTGGCCATGGTCAATGGCGCGCCTAAGTATGTAACTGCCGTATGCAAAAGCGATGCGGTGGACGGATGGCGCGATCGGCGCCACAACGGCGGCGTGGTTATCGACATCGACACCAACGAAATCGTTTGCGAAGGTTTGTCGATGCCGCATTCGCCGCGCTGGGCTGACGGCAAGCTATGGGTACTGAACGCCGGTACCGGTCAGCTCGGCTGGGTGGATTTTGCGACCAGGTCATTCGTTCCGCATGCATTCCTGCCCGGGTTTGTTCGTGGATTATCCATCTTTGGCAACACGGCAGCGGTTGGCTTGTCCAAGCCCAGAAATCAACGGTTTGAAGGGCTGCAGTTAGACACCGAGCTCGCCAATCACGACGTTGAGCCGTGGTGTGGAGTTCAGATTATCTCGCTGACGAACGGCGATGTACTGCACTGGATTCGGTTCGAGGGGGATGTCTCCGAAATCTTTGATCTGTGTTTCCTGCCTAACGTCCGTCACCCGATGATGGTGGGACTGCGGACACCGGAGATCCGCGAGCTGATCACCTTCGAGACGGAATTGCAGCCGCTGGGTGTGGCGTTGTGAATATGTCTAAGGGCTTGGCGTGCGTTGCTTTCTACCTGACGGTGCTACTCCCGTTAGCTAACGCAGCGCACGCCCAGTCGCCTGCTACGACGCTGCCAAAAACACCAATAGCGGTCGCGCCCACGGCGCCAAAGGCCGATGATGTCGACGCGCTCTTTGCACGTTGGGATACCGACCACAACGGCGAGCTGTCGCCGCAGGAGTTTCGGATCGGCTGGCACCAGCTGCAAGCTACAACGGAGCTGCGCCGGCTGCACGAGCAATTCGTGGCGATGGACACTGATAAGAACGGATGCCTGAATTCCGCGGAGTATTCCCATTTGACACTGATTCAGCGTGCCGGAAACTCCGCGCCGCCACTGGCAATGTTCGACACGGAGAAAAATCAGTGCCTGGATTTCAAAGAGTACGTGAACTTAGTCGACTACCTGCTAAAGCACGAACGGAAATAAGATTTTCGCGATCTGACCCCCAATGAACTAAATCACAGTTGACTAGGTCACGGTGCATGGGTAATGCCGCACACGCGCTACATGATTTGTCTTTCTTAAGGCCCGAGGCCTATCAAGTATCGAGACCTCATTTCATAGATGGAAACATGCGGATAGACGATGAAGTTGGCGAAGAGCCAAATACTTAAGATTTGTACTTATCAATACAGTTCACCCTTGGCCAGCCGGTCGTTTTATCGAACAGGTTTCCATACGGCTTGTACCTCTTTGCCGAGGTATCGCATTCGCTAGCGTTGCCAGAGGGTGATCTGCTTTCCGCCAGGGACTCCGCCATCATGAACGCGATAGAGATCCGACGCGGAGCTCCTCTGGCGATAGACCCGCGAATGGGGACGGCAAGTTTTAAATTCATAGTTTCGTGTGAGCCAACCTACACGGGCCATGTAACTAGACTCGGCCCGTTCGGGTCGCTGGTCTATCCGACGTCCCCCCGATAATTTTGCTGCTTGTCACGGTTTTGGCGTGGACATTTTAGTGATCTGCGCCATCATGAAATCAGGAGCAACGCGGCTCATTACGCCTAAAATCTTGGTTATGCCTGGACGAATTTCCTCGTGACCAGCTTCTATGCCAGCAATGGCCTGACTGACGAGAGCAGTGACGTTCATTCCCTTTTGGCCCTTCATTTCTTTCTCGAATTCGCCGCGAAAGAGCGGGGTCTCAGTTCCGGGAGGGAGAAGTTCGATCACTTTCACCGAGGTGCCCTTCAGCTGCGTGCGCAGACATCGCGTGTAGGCGTGTAACGCCGCCTTCGCCGCACTGTAAATTGGCGATATGGTGAATGGGATGAGTGCGAGTCCAGAAGAAACATTGACAATGAGTGCCTCTCGTCGTTTCAGCAAGTGAGGCAGGAAATGCTGATTTAGCAAAATTGGAGCGCTGAGATTTACGTCAATCTCCCGCGTTAGATCGGCCGGTTCTCCAAATGTCTTTAGATCAATATTGCGCATGATCCCGGCGTTATTGATGATCACGTCGAGTGCTGGAAACTCGGAAATGATGCTGCTGTGCAGAGCCGCAATATCCAATGGTTTACTTGCATCGCTTTCAAACACGTGTGCTTTCGGGAGCAGTTGCCTAGTTTGCTGGAGTCGGATGGCATTCCGTCCCGTAATCAAAACGGTATTTCCGGCAGCCAGGAGATGTTTGGCTAACTCCAAGCCGATACCGCTCGTACCACCGGTTATAAGGATGGTCCTATCGTTGAGTTTCATAAATTTCTCTGAAAAGTCGCCGTGATTAGATGGGTTAATGGCGCAATTGAAACGGGTACCCGACATGCTGCAACAGCAGAGGAAGCAATAAAAATGGCAGCTCGATCGTTTCACCACAAAGATGCCGAGCATTCGCCTGTGCTGCGGCTATGAAGAAGATGACGCAACCTGATGCAACGTTTGGTGCTAGAAAAGTCCGCGGGAAAAGCAAAAACACAGCGCCAAAATGGTCAAGTTACCCATTAGCGCAACGGTGCTTGCGCTCAGAGATAAACTGAGCGTTGATTGCAGTTACTCAGGTGTCGATCGAAAACGAACGATGTCATGCCGCAAACCCATCGCAAGAGCCTATGACAAGGACAAAAGCTCAAGAGCTTGGCACCAGACATGAAGATTCCGCGGGAAGCAACGCCTTCTCGGCACAGCAAATGTACACAGTGTCAACATATGTTGTCAATGGATACAATGTGCCTGCTGTTGCACACTTAATGAAAATCAGGATCAAATGTCTCTAGTAGAAAAAGACAAGCCTTATCACCACGGAGACCTTCGCGCTGCGCTGCTTAAAGCGGCCGAAGCGATGATTGAGCGCGTTGGCGTGGAGGGTCTATCGCTGCGCGAGTTGACCCGCGAAATTGGCGTTAGCAGCAATGCGCCACGACGTCACTTTCCCAACAAGCAGGTATTACTCGACGCGCTTGCGCTGCAGGGGTTTGAGCGGTTGGGAATGGTGTTCCGTCGCGCCGCGTCGAGTAATGAGCGCGAATTCTCTCAGCGCATCATCAAGGTAGCAAAAGCAAATATTCGGTTTGCGATGAAAAACAGATCGCTTTACCGCTTGATGTTTGCATCTAAACAGCGAGCGGGTGCTCCTGTTGAACTACTAGATGCTGCCAAAGCGACGCTCACGGCCGGCGGAAGTGCGGTTGTTTATGGCCAGAGTGTTGGTGCGGTCATTGCAGGTGACCCCGACCAACTAGGGCTCACACTACTGGCTGCTGTTGAGGGGCTAATGTCGCTATCCGTTGACGGCAAATTTAACGGCGTTCCAATCGAACACCTTGCCGAGCAGGTCATCGAGAACATCGTACTTGGGCTCAAGCCGCGTTAGAAGTCCGGTGAGCGCAGAAGCGACTAGATAGCGTTCGTTCCTTCTGTGATCCGAAAGGCCAACTCGCGCGTGAACGCAAAATTAAGAGACGCGAAGAGAATGGCAGTTGCGTGCGATGAATTTAGTCGTGAAAGTGCAAAAGGATCATCTCTGAATATTGGCGTCACTTACTTGTCCAGGCTCCAACGAGGACTTTGCTGGCGTTTTATTCATAGCCCCTCGACCCAACCCAATTTGCTGCTCGGTAACAGGTGGCTTTTCTGCTTGCATCGGCGCACCTATAGCTTGGCATCCTGATGTAGCAATAAGTTGGCGTTTGAATGGACAAACTAGGCTTCGAGCTGCACGCGAGCTTTGGCCGCTTTCATGTCTCGGGCGGGAGACTCGCCAAAAAAGCGTCCATACTCTCTCGTGAAATGAGGAATGCTCTCGTACCCGACGGCATAACACGCATTACTAATAATGGCCCCGTCTGAAAGCATCATTCGACGAGCCTCAATTAATCTGAGCTGCTTTTGAAATTGAAGCGGTGTCAGAGAAGTCACCGCTTTAAAATGTTCATGAAAAGACGCTGGGCTCATGCTGGCAGCTTCTGCTAGACGCTCAATACGTAGGGGCTTGGAATAATTTTTCCGAATGAGTGTCACTGCGCGTGCCACACGCTGCGCATGGCTTTCAGCGACGCCCAGGCTTCGAATAGCTGCGCCATGCCGTCCCGAAAGTAGCCAAAAATGCAGCTCTCGAATCAATTGAGTTTGTAAAATGGGCAATGAATCTGGCCGATCAAGCAGTCGTATCAAACGAAGCACGGCATCACCCACTTCTGCATCTGTTGGGTCAACGCGAATCGGTACATTGGCCGCTAATGGCTCAGCTCTCATTTCGCAAACGAGGCCGTCGATGACCGTGGGGTCTAGATCAATGATGATCGAAAAATACGGTGCTGCTACGGTCGCTTTAGTTATCTGACTAACAGTTGGGACGTCCGCCGTTATCAGAAGAGATTCGCCGGCGGTTAGCTCCAATGTTTCGCTCCCCATGGTGACTCGCTTGCCACCTTGAAGCACCAGAGCGATGAGCGGTTTGTTAATAGCGTATTGCAGCTCGCTTGAAGACGTCTCGCGAATGAGGGTCAGACCGTGGATTGGCGTCGATGTGACGCCGTTCGCGGAGGCATGCGCTTCTGTATAGCGGCGCGTGGCATCGAGTAAGTTCTCAGACATCGGCAAACGTTAATCCACCTGATGTTGCCTTGCAACGCACCCTTGTAGAAATAGGCAAAAAAGATAATTTTGATAAATCGGGAATAAGTACTCGGTAGAGATGGGAGTTTAGCTGCGTTTTTCGACTTTAAGGCTTGAAAAGTCCTGCATGCAGCTTAGACCTGCAACGTAACTTGGTTGTTTGGTCTAGGGCCCCTCGGAAGGGCGGACTCTCAAGGAAATGTAGGAATGGGCAAGGATTCTGGAGGATCCCGCAACATCGATCGGAGCCGAGCAAGGATAGTGCTGGCTGTTCAACCACCACCACTATGGAGTAACTAATGACGACCATCTCAATTGTCACCGGCGCTAGCCGCGGGCTCGGCCGTAATACTGCTATTAACATCGCGCGCCGCGGCGGCGATCTCATCCTCACTCATCGTAACGGAGGGAATGAAATAAATTCTGTTGTTGCTGAGGTTGAAGCTCTTGGGCGTAAGGCAATCGCGCTACATCTCGAAGTCGGTGACATCGCTACCTTTCCTGCCTTCGTAGATAAAGTTCGTTCGGCACTGAAGTCGACTTGGGGTCGTAATAATATTGACCACCTCGTAAACAACGCAGGGCATGGCGAAATGGCTAGCATCGCCGAGACGACCGAGGCGCAGTTCGACAAGCTTTTTAGCGTTCACGTCAAAGGCGTGTTCTTCCTAACTCAAGCTCTCTTACCGCTGATGGCCCATGGCGGACGCATTGTAAATTTCTCATCAGGCTTGACTCGCATTTCGTATCCGGGTTTCTCAGCGTATTCTGCGGCAAAAGGTGCCGTTGAGATTCTGACGCAATACATGGCTAAAGAATTCGGCAGCTTGGGAATCACTGCAAATACGATCGCCCCCGGTGCAATCGAGACTGATTTCTTGGGCGGCGCCGTAAGGGATACCCCCTCATACAACGACGCGTTTGCCGCTATGACAGCTCTTGGTCGCGTTGGCGTACCCGATGACATCGGGCCGGCCGTAGCGAGTCTACTTAGTACCGACAATCGCTGGGTCACTGCACAGCGAATCGAAGTGTCGGGTGGCCAAAACATCTAAATGCGGCAAAGGCAAAACGCCGAAACGCCGCAACGCCGTGGATATCTGGAGGCCGACGCTAGGAGCGCCGGCCCCAGTTCATCGTTCTGGCGACGCGAGCGCATACAGAATTATTATCAATTCCCTCATGTTCGCCTGTGCTTTGAGCAGAACGATAAGCCGACCAAGCGAGACAACATTTTTACGGCGCTCGCTCGACTATCGAGTGTCGCCACAGAAAAATCGCGTCTCGTTTTTACTTGTTAGCCACGAAAAAAAGAAGCGTCGAAGGACGTGGTCTGCTGTTATCAAAGATGGCACCACATCATCTTTGACCACTGGGCAGTGTCAACAAATATACCCATTCCATACGCATTTCTACGCGTTATGGAACGTAATTACGAAGCAAGTTCGCGGCGCGGGTATCAGATGCGTCGTTAATCTGCTCCCACAAATTATTCTCTGCGAGTGACCGCAAAAATGGCAAAAATCTCAATACTCGGCTTGGGCGCAATGGGATCGCGCATGGCCGGCAGTCTCTTAAAATCCGGCCACCAAGTGACTGTTTGGAACCGTAGCTCACTAGCGGTCAGGGGTCTCGTCGATCAGGGCGCGTCGCCCGCTAAAAGCCCAAAGGAAGCTGCCGAAGACGCAGACTTTGTGATATCGATGGTTCGTGATGACGATGCCTCGCGACAAGTCTGGCTTGATCCCGAGAAGGGTGCGTTGTTAGGTATGTCTACCGGCGCTATCGCAATAGAAAGTTCCACGTTGACTGCAGAATGGGTTCGCGAGTTAGGAACCTATATGACCAAGAGCTCCTTGTGCCTACTCGAAGCCCCAGTTGTCGGAAGTACCCCGCAGGCTGACGCGGCTCAATTGATCTACTTTGTAGGAGGCGATGCTGACACCCTAGAACGCACATCGAAGGTGCTGAAAGCCATGGGATCATCCATTCATCATGTTGGAGCGCTTGGTACCGCCTCAATGGCCAAGCTCGCAACCAACACCATGATGGGCATTCAAATAACGGCCCTCGCCGAGTTGATAGGCATGCTGAAGCATTCCTGCGCCGACACTGCGCGCGTGCTTGAAGTTGTCGCCACGACACCAGCTTGGAGCACCTTGGCAGGTCGTGTTTCAACGCTCATGTTGAATGGCCGCTCCGCCCCGCAGTTTCCGATAGAGTTAATTGAGAAAGACCTCGGCTATTCGTTGCTTGCCGCAGGCTCAGATTCCGCCGCGCCGACCATCGCCGCCGCACGCGGAGTTTTCCGCAAAGCAATCGAACTTGGCTTAGGGAAAGAAAATATGACGGGCGTGGTAACGCTTTTCACGTAGTCACACGACGGCAAGCGCGGCAAAAACATTTGTCCACGCCTGGCGTGCGTCGCACACGGGCTTACTTAAAGCGTTGAACGTCTACTTCTGGCCAATGCTGTGGCCAAACGTCCGATGTAGCCCCCGTCAAACTCCCTGCGCCAGCTACGAATCGGTCTCGCTGCCGGCCGTCACCTCTCGTTTAAACCGCAACGTCTTTGATGTCGGAGGTCGAGCTAGACGTATCAGACGACGGCAACAACCCCGATCTCGACTAAAAACTGAGGGGATGCCAGTGAAGATTCAACGCAGGCCCTTGCCGGCGCTGCGCCATCGGGAACCCAAGCATCCCAGACATCGTTCATTTCACTGAAGCCGCTAATGTCCGACAGCCAAATGTTTGCCATGAGAATTTTCGTTTTGTCCGTGCCTGCTTGCGCCAGAAGCGCGTCTATCTGAGCTAAACATTGAGCGGCCTGTCCCTTCAAATCTTGGCCCGAATCTTTCGCCACCTGACCCGCGGTGAAGACAAAGTTACCGCAGCGAACCGCCTGACTCATACGCTGATTGGTCGCAAAACGAGTAATTTGCATAAAATATTTTCTTTGATAAATACAGTTTCAACTGTATCACTCCTCCTTGTGATTACGCGCGCCAATGAAGAAGCATTTCTGTCGAGTTTGTGAGCCCGAAAGAGGATTCGTTGTGATTTTCGCTAATGTTGCAGGTCTTTCGCGGCACTGGGCTCGGCAGCGACCTTGAGGCTCTTAAGCAAAGCCTCTTCACTGATTTGTAAATCAGCAGACGAATAGAACCAGGGCAGCGCCTGCCACAGGAAAGCCACTCGACAGGCTAACGTACCGCATCGCTTTGGATGTGGGCGACGTATTCAACAGAGAGATCCTGAATCCGGCGTCCGTAGTATCCGTTGTGGCGAGGCCACGCCTATGGAAAGAGTTAAGCCGGCTGTCAGTCCGAAGTGTCGAGATGAAGTGCACCCCGATATTCGTAACAGCTTTAACCGCTGGACAAAGGAACGCTGGGCAGCGGCTTGGGACGCGCCTTGCTCTTTGGCCTGGGCATGGCCGGTCAAACCAGACGATATCCAACTGCGTTAATCCTGATCGTCACAAGCGAGCTATCCGCTTCTTCCTTACGCCCAAGACTCTTGCCGACTTGATGAGTTTTTAAGCCAACTAGAGGCGGATATCCCGGCGATGAAAGCATACAGACGAGAATTTATAAATCGATGAACTGTAAGTTAGTAGCGTCGCCAAATTGAATGCAGAACGCTCTTAGGCGCAACCTGTGTTTCTTCACGCTGTTTGGATATTTCGTTCTGTCCCACATTTGACAGCCATCGCGGCTGACGATGGTCATACTTTTTTCGCGGGAAGTCCCGATGGGAGAAATGACGATCAACGCCATGCCAGTACAACTCCGTGAATCCGTGAAGCCCGTTCCCAAACGCGCTCGCGATATCGCATGGGCTGCGGTGCTGCTGCTATCGATCATGCTTCTGGGCGGGGCGTTGATGCGCGCCGTATTCGGGCCACTGCAGGAAGCGGCCAAATTAGATCTTGGGCTTTCCGATTTTCAGATCAGCCTAGTGCAAGGCCTCGCGACCGGCTTGCCGATCTTGCTTTTTTCGCTGCCGGTGGCCTGGGTGATCGATCATGGCCACCGTGTCAGGCTGCTGACTGCTTTGTTGGTGATCTGCACGGCGGGAACATTTTGGACCGGTTTCGCCACCGGCTTCGATACGTTGTTCATGGCCCGAATGTTGTCCTCGCTGGGCGCGACCTGCGCCATATCCGTAACTATTTCGCTGGCCGCTGATCTATGCGCTGCGGCGAAACGTGGTCGCGCGCTGATCGCGTTGTCGGTTGGCGTATACATGGGCAGCGCGGCGGCCTTTGTCTTGGGGGGTGCTTTGCTCGGTGCGCTCTCAAGCCACCCGCTGCCATTCTTGGGCTCGATGGCGCCGTGGCGCGCTACGCATCTGGTCACCGGTATTCTCGGCGCAGTGATCGTGCTGCCGCTGCTGGCAATGAAAGAGCCGCCGCGCGGCGAAGTCGAGCAAACCAGCCACGCGCTGCGCCCCGCACTGGCTGCCTTATGGGGAAGACGCCGTTTTCTGATTCCACTTTTCGTTGGCCAGCTGGGTGTGTCCATGGCGGACGCGGCGGCATTTATCTGGGCGACGCCGGTATTGATTCGGCATTTTCACCAGCAACCGGCCCAGTTCGCAAACTGGGTGGGTGCGGTGATCTTGCTCAGTGGACTGGTGGGCTCGGCGCTCGGTGGCATCAGCGCCGACTGGGGGCAGAAAACGCACAAGCGCGGCTTCATTCTGATCGGTGCCGTGATCGCGACCATCGTCGGCGTGCCGGCGGCGTTGTATCCCGTGATGCCAACGGTGGGCTTATTCGCTGTGTTGTTCGGCGTGCTGTTGCTCAGCGGCACGGTGATCTCGCTGGTGGCCTCGACCGCTGTGGCGGTACTGATTCCGAACGAGGAGCGCGGCGCATGCATGGCTGCCTTCGGCATCGTCAACTCTATTGTCGGTCTGAGCTTGGCGCCCACTCTGGTGACGCTGGGCAGCGCAGCGCTAGGTGGCGAACAGTTTCTTGGTGAGGCGCTGGCGATTACCGGTGTTGTGACAGGCCTGCTCTCTGTGGCGGGATACGTGTTCGCCATGATCAACGCACCGGTCACGGTGGCCGACACGCTGGACTCGAGCATTAAGGCTTAAGCATAGAAAGTAACCGTCGCGTCGCGGCGTAGCAAAAAACGTGTTGAAGAAAACAACTGAAGATTGGGGAAAATTGATGAACACTCGTAACGTTGAGCGCCTGCAGCGGCGCACCTTGTCGGTTGCCATTTCAGTGTGCTTTGCCGCCGCGTGGCTGCCTTGCTCGTCCGCGCTGGCTACGGATACGTCAGCCGGTAGCAGCCCAACGACTGCTGCGGCATCGGCGCCGGCCGTCCCGGCAGCCAGTGGCAGCGCTGCACCGCAAGCAGATACCGACGCGCAGACAAAAAAGCCGCAGAACCTTTCCACCATCATGGTGACCGCACAAAAGCGCGCACAGGCCGCGATCGACGTACCCGGTTCGGTGACTTCAATCGACAGCAAGACATTGACCGCCGGTGGCCTAAATCGGTTGACCGATTACGCGGCACAGATTCCGGGCGTGTCGGTGAGCACCATCGCGCCCGGCCAGGCACAAATTACCATTCGTGGCATTACCACCGGTTTGGCGCAGGGCGCACCGACCACGTCGTTTTATATTGACGAAGCACCCGTGGGCTCGGTCAATGCTTTTGGTGCCGGCAGCACGCTTACGCCGGATATCGATCCGGCCGACTTGCAGCGCATCGAAGTATTGAAGGGTCCGCAGGGCACGCTTTACGGTGCCGGTGCCGTTGGTGGCCTCATCCGCTATGTCACCCAAGCGCCTGACTTCCAGAACACGCACGGCAGCTTTACCCTCGGCGGCGATTCAGTCGATCACGGCGGGGAGGGCGGCGTGGGTCGTGCCTATCTCAACCTGCCGTTCGGCAACAACACGATGGCTCTGCAGGCCAGTGCCTTTAATCAGAACGAACCGGGCTATATCAATGAAGTGAATGGGCGTAAAGACGTCAACCATTCGCATCTTAAGGGCGGCCGCCTCGCCTATACCTGGCTAATAAACAACAACTGGAAGGTGGCCGCGTCCGCGATGACCCAGCGCGTGCATAGTGACGACAACCCGACCGAAGACGTGGATAGCAAGACGGTTAAACCGCTTTACGGTCCCCGTACTCAAAACGTGTTCGTGCCGCAGCCTTCGTCCACTACGCTCAACCTTTACAACATGACGATCACCGGGCAAATGGGCAATTTTCAGCTCGTGTCGTCCACTACCTATCAAAATGTCTACGCGCACACGGTGCTCGATGACTCGCCGGTACTCGAGACTTTGCTAGGTCCCGCGCTGGGCATCCCCAACATCGGCTCGCGCATTGTCGGCGCCTATGACACCGATCGCTGGTCGCAGGAATTGCGCCTCGATTCGAACGCATTCGACGACAAGCTGCAGTACGAATTCGGCGTGTACTTTACTCACGAGCAGGACACCAATACCACGGTAGGCGTGTTCCCATTTGATACACAAACGCTCGCACCGATTCCGCTGCCATTCGGCATTTTCGCGGGAAGCCTGGGTTCCACCTATAAGGAATATTCCGGCTTCGCCAACGCCACGTATGCGATCACGTCTAAATTCTCGCTGCAGGCTGGCGTTCGCTATGCGGAAGATCACCAGACGTACGAGCAAAACTATGGGGGCATTTTCGTGGGTCCCGAGCCGGTGGTCGTTCTCGGCGCGAAGGAGCACGGTGATAAGGCTACCTATCTAGGGACGGCAAGCTATGCGGCTACGCCGACCGACGAGCTGTATGCGCGCGTCGCCACCGGATATCGCCCCGGTGGTCCGAACGCCATACTACCGGCAAGCGCCGCGCCAGCTCCCCGTACGTTCGCGCCGGATTCGTTGACCAGTTTTGAAGCGGGCTACAAAACCGTGCTGGATAACGGCAACCTGTCCTTCGAAACCGCGCTGTTCGAAACCCACTGGAAAGACATCCAAATTCTCACCAACGAGGCCGGGTTCAATTTCTTCGTCAATGGCGGTACGGCGACCAGCAAGGGTGCCGAGGCGACGTTGGTGTTCTATCCCATGGATCATTGGAACATCCGCGCCACCGGTGCTTACACGCACGCCAATATCACCTCCGATGCACCGCTGGCTGGCGGCGTTTCGGGCGACCCGCTGCCGTTCGTGCCCAAGGTCACCGCGTCGCTGAGTTCTGGCTATCACTGGCCGCTCGGTAATGGTATGGACGCCAGCGTCGGCGGCTCGTTTGACTTCATTGGAAGTCGCGTTTCCGACTACAGCGAGCGTCAGCCGGTGACTGCGCCGTCTTACACCACGCTCAACCTCAATGTAGGCATTCAACAGGGTCGCTGGCGTTATTCGCTGTATGTCAAAAACCTGGCTGATCGCGACGGCATCACCTATCTGGCAACGCGCAACGCCGCGCCGGGTTTGAATCCCTACGAAGCAGGCCTGATCCAGCCGCGTACCTTCGGGGCGGAAGTAAACTATAGCTTTTGACGGATGCATCGCGCCTGGCTTGACGCATCCATCATAAAGTCTGCAAATAATGGATTTCGGTTACTGGAGACCGCGCTAGCTAAGGCGCTCTCCAAATCGAACTAATGTTCGCCACCGGATGCTATGCGATGCGACTACGCCGTACCTCGCGGTGCGGCGTAGTCGCTTTCTCTCGAGCATCACCGCGTGGCGGGCACACGTAGGGACAGCAAGCGTGGGTCTGGTATTCATTTCAAAAGGAAATGTGCATCTGCCACAGCGCGGGATTTTTTTGTCTCGGTACAAATGACGTCGATCGGTCGTTTGGAACGATTAACTCGCCGACGTGTTCTCCGACAACGATGGGCCGCCGCGGGCCGCGTATTTCTCGCGTAGCGCCAACTTATTCACCTTGCCGGTGCCCGTATGCGGCAGCGTGTCTACGAAGATAACGTCTTCCGGTATCCACCACTTGGGCACACGCCCTTGATAGTGCGCGATCAGTTCCTCGTGAGTGACGCGACTATCCGCGCCCAGGACCGCGATAAGCAGTGGCCGCTCGTCCCACTTGGGGTGTGTCATGGCGATCACCGCGGCTTCGGCGACGGCAGGGTGGCTGGCGGCGATGCTCTCCAACTCGATCGAACTGATCCATTCTCCGCCCGACTTGATGAGATCTTTTGAGCGATCGGTGATGGTGATGAAACCATCCGCATCCAGCGTAGCCACATCACCCGTAGGCAGCCAGCCGTCAACAAGCGGCGTCTGCTCTACCTTGAAGTATCGTTCGATAACCCACGGCCCCTGCACCATGAGGTTGCCCACCGCGATGCCATCGCGCGGCAACTCTTTGCCTAGCGCATCGACAATCTTCGCCGCGACGCCAAACGGGGTACGACCCGCTTTCAGCGCGAGGGTCTTGCGTTCAGCATCGGACCAGCTCAGGTGTTTTTGCTTCAGGGTATTCACCGCCCCCAGAGGCGACATTTCCGTCATACCCCAGCTGGGCTGTAGTTTGATGCCCAACGTGGATTCGAAGCATTCCATCAAGGCGGCCGTGCAGGCCGAACCGCCGACCAGACATCGCATGAGGGTGGGAAAGGTGAGGCCGTTCGCACGTACATACTGCAGAAACCCCAGCCAAACCGTCGGTACGCCGGCTGAAAACGTGACTGTTTCGGTCGAGAAAAGCTCGGCCAGACTCGCGCCATCCAGCGCCGGTCCTGGCAGCACAAGTTTGAAGCCGACGAGCGCGGCTGTATACGGAATGCCCCAGGCATTGACGTGGAACATCGGCACGATGGGTAGCACTGTATCCATGGCGGACAGGTTCATCGTATTGGGCAGCGCCGCGGCGAATGCGTGCAACACCATCGATCGGTGCGAATACAGCGCCCCTTTGGGATCGCCCGTCGTGCCGGAGGTATAGCAAAGGCAGGCGGCCGCGGATTCGTCGAGATCGGGCCACGTATAGTCCGCATCTTCGGCATCCAACAGCGCCTCGTAACAACGCATATCGATTATTGCCGTCGATGGCATCTGCTTGTCGTCCGTCAGCGCGACCCAGGCCTCTACTCCCGGACAAAGCGGCACCAGCTTTTCCACCAGCGACGTGAGATCGATATCGAAACAGACCACACGGTCCTCGGCGTGATTGATCATCCAGGCGATCTGTTGCGGCAGCAGCCGCGGATTGATGGTGTGGATGACCGCGCCACTGCCCGATACGGCGTAGCACAGCTCCATGTGCCGATAGCCATTCCATGCCAGCGTTCCTACGCAATCGCCTTGACTAATACCAAGACGCATTAGAGCTTTGGCCAACTTTCTCGCGCGCCCGGCGAGGTCAAGCCAACCATAGCGATGAAAACGCGCGTCCCCAGAAGCGGTTTCGACGCGCCGCGACACGATCTCGGTATCACCGTGACACGCCTCGGCATGTCGAAGCAGGCTGCTGGTCAACAGCGGCTGCGCCATCATCTGGCCTTTCATTTTGCTACCTCGAGCGACATCGTTGGCGAGACATTGGATGACCGTTTGCGTTGCGTCGCACCATCCGGAGACGGCGGCCTCTCTTGTCGAACCCCTGGGGTTAAGTCCACAGTGTGCAAGCTAGCGACGCATTTCGCTGTCAAAGTCGAGACACCATGAAAGTTCGTTTTGTTTCGGAGTCTGCCGTCTTGATGGAGACATTAGTTTGGCTATGAAAAATCACGGTGGGCTGCGCGACCGATCGTGTCGAAGTCACGGCGCGAATCCGCCAAAATGAACGTCCTATCGGAAAGCGAGACCCACGAAAAAATCCTGGAGCTCATTCGCGGCTGGCGCTGGTTTCACTACGTGCCGGAAGCGGCGCACGATTGGCTGGCCGAGCGTGCCCGTATCAAGCGCTTTGAAGAAGGAAAAATCCTGTACCTCGCCGGCACGCCGGCGACGCATATTTACGGCGTGATCAGTGGTGTATTCCGTATCTATACGACTTCACCGCGTGGGCATGAAATCACGCTGGAGGAAGTGGTTCCGGGGGCTTGGTTCCCGCACATTGTTCCTGCAGAGCCTCCCGTCTACAGCGCGGACTGCAGTTGCCGTCAGGATGCCACTGTGGTTTCTCTGCCGCTGGCGATCGTGGCTGAATTTTCACGCCGCTGGCCGGCGTACTATCAAGGGCTATATCACGAATTTACCGACCGGGCAGTGGTGATCCTTGGTCGTATCGAGCTGCTCAGCCTGCATAACCTCAACGTGCGGTTGGCGGTTTATCTACTGCGCATGTCCAGGCTGCGGGGCCGGCGAGAGGTATCGGGCGCGATATGGATCGAAATCTTTGACAATCAGACGGAAGTGGGTGCGCGCGTAGGTGGCACACGCCAGCGTGTCAACGGCGTGCTCAAGGCGTGGGTAAAAAAAGGATTGATCGAATTGCACAAGGACGGTACGAGAATCATCGACACCCAGGGTCTTGAACGAGAGGCTAAAAAATCCGGTTTTGATCTGGATGGGTATCTGCGCGGTTATCACGGTGGCTGGCAGGGACGTCGATAATTCTATGGGTCAGTGTCCCAGCCGTGACAGCGGCGTGTGTGGTCGATCGTTACGATGACTTGGGCTCAATCAGAGCTGCCATCGCGATATTCTGCAATGACCATTGTCAAGTGCTCGGGCGGAGCCGTTCGCGGCAGCTTTGAGAACGAAGTGCATGCCTTCAAGGGCATTCCGTATGCGGAGCCAATCGCTGGCCGTGCTCGCTGGCTACCTCCGGCACCCCGTAGTCCGTGGCAGGGTGTGCGCGATGCAGGTCAGTTCGGCCATGCGTGCCCAACGTTCGCCCCGCGTTCAATGCTGTCCATCCCCGGAGCCAGACGACAATATCTGCGTGCGATTAGGCCGCTAGATGCACTCGTCGAAGGCGATGACAGTCTGTTGTTGAACGTGTGGACACCGAGCGTCGATGGGGGAGCCAAGCTGCCAGTGATGGTCTATATCCACGGCGGCGGCTTCACGGCGGGCGCCGCTGACGGATTCTATGACGCTGCTCGTTTTGCCCGTAAGGGTGTCGTTGCAGTGGTCATCCAGTATCGATTGGGGCCGCCGGGGTTTCTGCACGGCAGCGGCCTGTTTGATGGTGAATTCTGTGCCGACAATCGTGCGTTTCTGGATCAGCTGTGTGCGCTGCGTTGGGTGCAACAGAACATCGCTAGTTTCGGTGGCGATCCGGCCTGCGTCACGGTATTTGGTGAATCAGCCGGTGCGTTCAGCGTTTATCAGCTGGCAGCCAGCCCGCAGGCCAAAGGCCTGTTCCGACGCGCGATCGCGATGGGCGGCATGGCGCAAACCTGCGCGCCCGCTACCGAGTATCACTTGGCGACGCGCGACGCGCTGGGCGACGTAGGCATCGCCGTTGGTAATGCTGAAGCGCTGACTGCGCTGGACAAGCCAAAGATGCAGGCGCTGCATGCGGCTATTACAAAACGCATTTTCCGGAGTAGCGAAGACCAGTACGGCTCGCTCACCCGCCAGCGGATCGGCTTCCTGGGCGCAGCGACCGGTACGGATTTTTTGCCGCAATCGCCGCTGGATGCTTATGCGTCGGGTACAGCTAATAAAACCGAGCTGATGCTTGGCACATGCGCCAATGACGGGGGCCTTTTCTCGTTCTTGTTGCCAATGGGTCGATCGCTGTCCGCCAAGCTGTTTTCCAAACAACTGCTGGGCCTTGTGCCAAACCGCGACATGGAAGCTCTGCGCCGCCATTACCGCGCGGAGATGCCGCGCGCCACCAATCGCCGAGTGCTGGAGCAAATAAACAACGATGCTTTCTATCGCGTGCCAACAAACACTGTAGCGAAGGCACATGCGACTGATCAGCCGGGAACGACCTATCTCTATCAGTTGGATTACCCCTCGGCCATTGCCGGAATAGGCGCCATCCACGGCATTGACGTCGCTTTGCTGTTCCGCAATCCCCCCGCAGGTCTGCTGCTGGAAGACGATGCCCAGACCCTGCAGTTGTCGGAGCTGATGCTCGAAGCCTGGACGCAATTTGCGAAAACCGGCAGGCCTGCGGCATCGGGAATGCCCGCATGGGCACCCTTTGATGCCGAGCATAAAGTCACCATGGTCTTCGACAGGGTGTCGAAAACAGCATCGGATTTGGATGCGAATCTGCTTCGCCTTTGGCGATAGTGCACTCATTGTTCAACAACCGATCTACTCAGATTTTCTTCATCAGTGACCAGAACACTTCGGAGCCGCCGGGTTGACTATCAGTTTTTTTGGCGGCGAATAATCGATGGATGACAATGAGCAACAAGCTAGATGGCAAGGTCGCATTGATCACCGGCGCGGGTCGTGGGATAGGTCGTGCGGTCGCGCTGAAACTTGCCGCCGATGGCGCGTGTATCGTCGTCAACGATCTTGATGACGAGCCCGCGAACGAGGTCGTTTCAGAGATCAGGGCACAAGGCGGCGATGCTGTGGCTTGCGTCGGGAGCGTCACCAAAGAAGCTTTTGCCGAGCGTTTCGTTGGCGAAGCGATGAAACACTACGGCAGCCTCGACATCGTAGTGAACAACGCCGGGTACACTTGGGACAATGTCATCCAGAAAACCAGCGATGAGCAATGGCAGGCCATTATCGACTGCCACCTCACTGCGCCGTTTCGTATCCTGCGCGCGGCGCAGCCGATCATCCGTCAGCTGAGCCGCGCAGAAGCCGGAGTAGGGCAACGGGTTGTACGCAAGGTCGTTAATGTCTCGTCGGTTTCCGGTCTGTTTGGCAATGCAGGACAGGTCAACTATTCCGCTGCCAAGGCCGGCATTGTCGGCTTGACCATGACATTGGCGAAGGAGTGGGGCCGCCTCAACACGACGGTGAATTGTGTTGCGTTTGGCTTCATCGATACTCGACTCACCGCGGCTGATGCAGACCAAGGCACCACGGCCACGATCGAGGGCCGCGAGATCAAGTTCGGCATCAAGAGGGAAGTCAGAGCAACGATGGAGGCGACCATCCCGCTGGGACGGGCAGGCACGCCGGGGGAAGCGGCTGGCGCTATTTATCTATTCTGCATTCCGGAGTCCGATTACATCAGCGGCCAAACACTGCCGTGCAGCGGTGGCCTGACGGGTGTGTAAAAGTGGCAAAAGCAACGACCAGGATCTTTGCTGCGTCTTGAGAGCGTGAGAAGCGCGCACTTATGGGACAGCAGCACAGTAGGGTTCTCAACAAGAGCGACGATGCGCATCATGACCAAGAAAACCAGTCATTTGCTTGACCCCCAACTGGCTGCTGTCGAACAGTTGCCCATCATCTCTTTGAACCGGGAAACCTTGTCTGCCGTGCGCTCAGCGCGCGCGCAGCAAATGGAAGCGCTGATGCCTCTATGGCCCACGTTTCCCGACATCGAAGTCCGTGAGCGACAGCTACCAAGTCGCAAGGGTGCGCCTGAGGTAAGGGTACTTGTCTACAGGCCAAAAGCCGTTGTTCAGCCGTTGCCGGTATTGCTGTGGATGCACGGCGGCGGGTATATCGGCGGAAGCGCCGATTGGGAGGGTTTCCTGGTCAACCCGATGGTGGATGCCGTTGGCTGCTGCGTTGTATCGGTGGACTATCGCCTCGCACCGGAGACGCCCTTCCCCGGACCGGTTGAAGATTGCTACGCCGCGCTGAAATGGCTGCACGATCACGCGACGACGCTGGGTATCGATCCGGAGCGTATTGCCGTCGGTGGCATAAGCGCCGGCGGGGGTCTGGCCGCTTCACTGGCGCTGCTTGCTCGAGATCGCGGCGAAGTGAGCGTGAAGTTTCAGATTTTGTTGCAGCCCATGCTGGACGATCGCCACGCAACGGATGCCTACCAACATCCTTTTGCTGGCGAGTATCTGTGGCGCAAGGAATACAACCATTTCGGTTGGTCGGCGCTGTTGGGTCATGAGCCAGGGGCAGATGGTGTATCGCCCTATGCCTCGGCGTCGCGTGCAGAATCCCTCGCGGGACTGCCATCCACGTTTATCAATGTAGGAGCAATTGATCTTTTTGTAGAAGAAAACATCGAATATGCGCGTCGCCTGATCCGCGACGGCGTACCCACGGAGCTCCATATTTACCCTGGCGCATGCCACGCTTTTCAGGGTGTGGCACCGGACGCTGCGGTGTCAAAGATCAATGACCGTGATGTTTTCACGGCGTTACGTCGAGCGCTCTTTCCCCAGGGCTAAGCCAGCTGAGCTGGTGAAGTTCACCCCTCAGAAAATCATGCAATGTGTCGCCGTCTGGAAGCACAAGGGTTGCTGGTCGGTGGTGGATTAATTTTCGCCGCCGAGCTTGCCGTGCACAACGTTAATGGCGCAGCGGGCATCTCACGCTTGACCAACGATCGGTGCCAAAAAGCTTTTGAACTAAACGCAGATTAAAGCGCCTAAAACGGCTTTGGTTTCCAGAAAGGCTTCCAGGCCGGCGACGCCGTATTCCCTGCCGATGCCGGACTGCTTGTAGCCGCCAAACGGGGCCAAGGGTTCGTGAGGCGCGCCGTTAATCATCACCCGACCTGCCTGCAGTCGGGCGGCAACGGCTCGCGCACGAGTATGGTTGGAAGAGAGTACGTAGGCAGCGAGCCCATAGTTCGTGTCATTTGCGATGGCGATGGCTTCCTCCTCGCCGCGGTAGCTAATGATGCAAAGCACCGGGCCGAAGATCTCCTCGCGGGCGATGGTCATATCGTTGCTGACATGGGCAAAGAGCGTGGGCTTGACGAAATAGCCGCCGAGCCCCTTCGGATGACCTTCGCCACCCACGACGACGGTGGCGCGCGCATCGATACCCAGACGGATATAGCGCTGTACGCGTTCGTACTGCTTCTCGCTGACCAGTGGGCCGATCATCGTGGCGGGGTCACGCAAGTCACCGATTTTTGCGGCCTCAACCGTAGCCTTTGCTAGTTGCAGCACCTCGGCCAATCGCGCCTCGGGCACGAGGACCCGAGTGCCCGCAATACAGGCCTGGCCGTTGTTTAGAAAGCCCCCCATCAGCGCCGTCGGCACGGCACTCCTCAAGTCGGCATCGTCCAGAATAATCGTGGGCGATTTTCCGCCCAGCTCTAGGGTCACCCGCTTGAGCGTTTCGGCGGCTGTTTTCATAATCGCCTTTCCGACCACCGTGGAACCGGTGAATGAAATCTTCGCGATGTCGCGGCTTGTGGTCAGCTCGGTTCCCACGATGTCGCCCCGACCCGTCACGATATTGAACAGTCCGGCCGGGACGCCGGCGGCATGCAAACCTTCGGTGACCACCTCAGTCTGCATGGCGCTCATCTCGCTGGGCTTGATCACGGCGGTGCATCCGGCGGCCAGCGCATAGGCAAGCTTGTTGCAGATAAATCCGGCGTTGGCGTTCCATGGCGTAATCAGACCGGCCACGCCCATCGGTTCCATGATGACCTCGGCTTCGCCCACGGCCTGGGTGAAGCTGTATGCCTCCAGAGTCTTTGCGGCATTGAGGAAGGACTCGGCCGCGTACTGCGCCGTCCACTTCGCTCGCGCGATGGGTGCACCGTATTCGAGGATGGTGGCTTCTTCGAGGTCAGCCGTCTTCGACAGCATCGCGTCGTGCAGGCTGTGCAAAAGTTCGATGCGCTCGGCCTTTGTCGTACGGGCGTGCGCGGGCAGGGCGCGTTTGGCGGCCTGAACGGCTAGCCGCGCGTCCTCGGCGTCCGCCAGTTGAACCTGGCCGATGACCTCGCCACGCGATGGGTCGAATAGATCGAACATCTCCGTTCCATGGGGCGTCACGAAGGTGCCGTCGATATAAATTCGCTTGATCGTTTTCATAGGAGATCTCTTCAATGCACGTCGTTTGCCCTAAGAAAATAAGTCGTTATGATTGATACAACAAGAAGGACAAAACGTAACAACGTGATCCGAAAAGGCAAACAATGTATCGGTCGGGCCTGGTAGAACTGGATGCCGTGGTGACGGTGGCGCGCCTGGGAGGCTTCCGCGCCGCCGCTGTCGAACTCGGCGTTTCAGCCACGAGCGTTAGCAACGCCATTGCCGGCCTGGAGGCGCGCCTTGGCGTGCGGCTCTTCAATCGGACCACGCGCAGCGTCTCTCTGTCGGAAGCCGGCGAGCGGTTCATTGCGACCGTGTGCCCGGCGTTGTCTGATATCCACGCGGCGATGGAGGCTACGGCGAGTCGGCAGGGCCGACCGGCTGGCCGTTTACGTCTCAATTGCTCGGTGGGCGCAGCGCGACACATTCTTGTACCGGTCGTGCTCGCATTTCAGAAACGCTATCCCGAGATTACGGTGGATATCACCACTGACGACCATCTCATCGACATCGTGGCCAAGGGTTTTGATGCGGGGATTCGCGCAAGGGAAGGGGTGCCGCACGACATGATTAGCGTTCCGTTCGGTGAGGACCTGCACTTTGTCGTCGTCGGTTCGCCGTCTTACCTGCAAAAACACAGGGCGCCGATCAAGCCGGGCGACCTTATGGCACATCACTGCATTCGAGCGCGCTGGCCTAGCGGGTCGATGTACCACTGGCAGTTCCAGAAACAGGGCAGGGAGCTTGAGATTGACGTGCCGGGCTCCTTAACTCTGGATGAGCCGTCTCTCATGCGAGACGCCGCGTTGGCCGGCGCGGGCCTTGCCTATATGTGGGAGGCACATGTCAGAGAGGACATCGGCAGCGGGCGTCTTGTTCCGGTGCTTAATGGGTGGATGCCGTCGTCGCCGCGGCTCTGTCTCTACTATTCGGATCGTCGCCACGTGCCTGGGGCTCTGCGCGCGTTCATCGATATGCTTCGAGCTCCCGCGTAGACGGTAAAGAAAGTCCGACCTGGAAGGCTTCCTAGCTGAGGTTTAAACAATCTCTGCGTGGGTTTTGAACCGATAGTAGAGCGCGGTGAGCGCACAATTGCCGGGCCTCAACGTTGCAAGACGTTGCAAGACTTCATGGCGGATCGAAGATTACGCATCATGCCGGACGATTAAGGTCTCGCCGATGCTGGACGCAGCATTTCACTGCTTTCGTCTAGCGGTCTTCATCTATTCAATCGCTGTACCGCGCTGCTGCGACTTAAAGTATTCAACGAAGGCGCGAAATGTGGCTGATGGCTGTCTTTGACGAGGGTAATAAAGACAGATACCTGCAAATGGTGGTGTCCAGTCAGCAAGTAATTGAACGAGTTTCCCGGCTTTTAAATAGGGTTCGGCTTGGCTGGCAAAAACATAGGCGATACCCGCACTGGCCACCGCCGCTCTAAGCGTGAGTTCGGCTGTACCAAGGGTAAGACGGCCTTTGACATCTACCCAGGAAGGCTCGCCTTTTTTCTGGAATTCCCATCGAATCATTACTCCGCTGGGCATACGCGAGCGGATACAGTCGCAAGCTAGCAAGTCAGCGGGAGATTTTGGCAAGGCACGCAACGTCTTCAGATAGCTAGGAGATGCGACAACGATGAATGCTTCGTTACCACCTAAGGGCAACGCTATCATGTCCTGAGGGACGGCTTCAGCGATCCGTAATCCTGCGTCGTAGCCGTTAGCGATAATGTCGACGAGCCTCCCTTCGGTTACAACATCCACCTTCACGTCGGGATATTTCCTCATAAAGCGGAGGATTATGGGTAATGCGCGATCAGCAGCCCAAGCTGAAGTGTTGAGCCGCAACTGGCCAGCCGGCTTGTCGCGAAACTGATTCACGCTTTCAATCGCTTCGGTCATTTCATGTATCGCTGGACGCATGCGAATGAGAAAGGCCTCGCCTGCTTCTGTGAGCGACACGCTACGCGTGTTTCGATGAAATAGTCGAATGCCGAGGCGCCGTTCAACGCTCGCGATGGTATAGCTCAGCGACGAAGGCGACATCTGCAAAACCGCTGCAGCTCCACGAAAGCTTCGGTGGGTCGCAACCGCATTCACTGCTATGAATTCGTGCAAACCAAACGTGCTCACTGTGCGTAGATCCTGATCAGCCCGTACAACATTGTTCGGATTCTAGTATGAGTTCAACACCCGTAGCCTGGAAAGCACCTCAAGTATTTAGGAGTATGGGCATGACTGGCACCGTACTAATCACCGGTTGTTCTTCTGGCTTTGGCGAGGCAACAGCCCGCGTATTTGCTGAGCGTGGCTGGAATGTTATTGCCACTATGCGCCGTCCGGAGCTGGGTGGCGATTTGGCTAAGCTTGATCGCGTTCTAGTGACTCGACTGGATGTGCAGGACGAAGTAAGCATCGCGGCAGCTATTGATGAAGGTATTGCGCGATTTGGCCATATCGACGTCGTCGTCAATAACGCCGGTTTCGGACTGAGTGCGATCTTCGAAGGTGTGCCGCGAACCAAGGTACAAGAGCAGTTCGATGTGAACGTGTTCGGAGTTATGGATTTGATTCGCGCCATCCTGCCTCACTTCCGCAGCCGTCGCGCCGGAGTAATTGTCAATGTGAGTTCTGGCGTGGGCATTTTTGGCGTACCAATGATTTCGCTCTATAATGCATCAAAGTTCGCGCTTGAAGGCTTTTCAGAAGCGCTAGCTTATGAACTTGCAGCGGTCGGTACCACAGTGAAAATTGTTGAGCCCGGCGCAGCACCGAGTACTAGATTTCCTTCGCGCAGCGGCAGCGAAATAGCTCACTCAAGCACGCCGCCAGATTACGACATGTTCATCACGGCGATGGGCAAGGTTTCCAGAGACTTCAGAAATGGCGCGGATGAGGACGTGGTTGAGAAAGTCGCTGCAGGCATTTTCAATGCGGCCACCGACGGCTCGGACCAGCTGCGTTACGTGCTCACGGAAGATATCAAGCCGTTCATCGTCGCTCGGCGTGAAACGTCCGAAGCTGAATACATGCGCTTTATGCGTAACTTTTTTTCCTTAAAGTAGCGTTGTAAAGCCTACAACCGGCGGCGATGGCACGTCCTAAGTGGCGTTTCGCTATGCGAGCAGTAGCCACGATGGACGGCTGCCGCGCCGCGTCGCAGCGCTGATCGACAACGGCGCGGTGATCTCGACTCTTGAACACCGCGTTGAAAGTATCAATGCGGAAAACTTAGAAAAAGCTCACGTCATGTTGGAACAGGGCAGCGCGTACGGCAAGATTGTTCTAGAAAATTTCTGATACTTCGCGTTTGCAATGCATCTCGGCCATCACGAGGTAAATGCAATGATCAAATTAGGACTCGCTGCGGTATTTGCCACGGCACTGTCCGCAAGCACCGTCGCTTCTGCGAAGGATCGACTTACCCAGGTCTTTGCATCGGATCTGATCGCCAACGGTGTCGCGAAGACACTGGATGGCCGCCTGTTCCTGTCCGTGCAACCGAGGCCTGGAAAAGGTGATCCACAAGTCATCGAAATCAGGGATGGCAAACCGATTCCTTATCCCAGCGCCGCGTGGAACGCTTGGCGTCAAGGCGATCCCGGCCATGCACAGTTCGTGGGTGTGAACGCCTTACGGATCGGACCGGACAGGGCTTTATGGGTGGTCGATCGCGGCGCCCCCGGGTTAGGCAAGCCGCTGGTCGCGGGCGGCGTCAAGCTCGTTCGCATTGACGTCGCAACTAACAAGGTGAGCCGAATCTACAACTTGGCGGCGGTGACGACGTCAAAGAGCTTCGTCGACGATGTGCGATTCAATGAAGGGCATGCCTACCTGACGGAAGCGGGACAGCCGGGCCTGATCGTTCTTGATTTGGTGACGGGGAAAGGGCGCCGCGTGCTGGAAAGCGACCCGTCCACCATCGCGCAGACAAAGCTCATCGCGTAAGGCCGGGCTTTGACCGACCCTTCGGGAAAACCCGTAGTCATCAACGCATACCAGTTGGAAGTTTCGCCCGATGGTCGCTGGCTCTACTACCAACCCGCGTGTGGTCGTATGGCGCGAATTGAGACCCGCTATCTTGACGATGCGTCGTTGCCACCCGCCGATATGAGCACGCATGTCGAGCACTTCTCCGAGACACCGTCTACCGGCGGCACCGCGATAGCCGCCGATGGCTCGATTTACCTCAGCGACGTCAACAAAAAACGCATCCTCAAAATTGCGCCCGACGGTTCTGTTTCAACGGTCATTGTCGACCCCGGCTGACGTGGATTGATGCGATGTGGATAGACGCCAAAGGCGACCTTTTTCTTCCCGCCGCCCAGCTCAACCGGACTGCAGGATTGAATAGAGGCGTTGACGCCGTCGCTCCTCCGTTGACGCTGTATCGGCTTCACGTCGGTTCAATGCCTCCTACGAACGATCATCCCTAGAACAGACGACTTCAATAATGTGCTCTGATCAGCGGGTGGGAATAGTGCCACCATCGATGACGAACTCGGTGCCGGTGATGGCGGTTGCTCGATCGGAGAGAAGGAACGCGACCAGCTCGGCGACTTCTTCGGGCTCTGCCGGCCGCCCGAGCGGGATTCCGCCGAGCGAGTCCATCAATTGCTTGAGCGCTGCGGCGCGATCGCCGCCTAGCCTTTCGGCCAGGCGCCCGATCATCCGCTCTGCCGCGTCCGTTTTCACGAAACCGGGTGCGATGCTCACCACTCGCACGCCCTTGGGACCGAGCTCGTTCGATAAGCCCTTGCTGTAATTGCTCAGCGCCGCTTTAGCCGCAGCATAAGGCAAGGTTGACTCATACAAGGGCAGCATGCGCTGAATCGAAGTGATGTGCAGAATCACGCCAGCACCGCGTTCTATCATCGCCGGTGCTAGTAGCCGGTCAAGCCGGACGGCGGGTTGTAGGTTGTTGGCGAACGTCGCGGCCCAGGCTTCGTCGTCTACGGCAGCAAAGCCGCCGGCTGGCGTGGACGAACCACCGACGACATGAACGATCCCGTCGATCCGGCCAAGCGCTTCACGGACCGCCGCGGCGACGGCGCTGGCGCCCTCAGCGGTCGAGAGATCGGCCGTGATGAAATCTTCCGGCACGGCCAAGTCGTCCGGTCGCGACCGCGCGGTCGTGAAAACGCGCGCGCCGCCCGCACGCAATCGCTTGACGATAGCCGCGCCCATGCCTTTCGTGCCACCCGTAACGAGGAAATTTCCGTTTGCGAACTCGAATGTCATTGCCTAGTTCCCTTAAACGAGCTTTTTAGTGTGTGTCGCGATTTCGGCGAACGGCTAGGTCGCGTCGTTCGCAATGCTTTTGATCAAAAATTGGCTCCGCGGACGTCTCGCGATTGCTGAAGAAAACATCGAACAGATCGCGGAGCGTCCTTCTCTGCTTGAAGGTCATGAAAAGATCATGCATACCAACTCCGCGAGGGCACCTGACGTCGCGAATCACATGGCTCTTCAGCGCGCCGAGCATGATCTTTTCCTTGCCGAATCAAACAATCGACAGCAAAGTAATTTCGCCGTGCAAGATCTCGAACTGATAAGTCAGATCGATCGGGCTGCCTGCAAAGTCGCCCGTCACATAGGCCGACACGAGCGGTCGTTCTAAATCTCCATCGACCTTGAACACGCTGGACTGAAAACTGGTCTTGGATCGCACGTCACGCGCCCATTGGCGGATAGCGGCGCGACCGACGTGATTGCGCTTCTCATCGAGCACGCTTGCGTCTTCGGCGAAGAACGACGCGATGCGCTCGGCATCGTCGGTGTTGGCGGCTGCAAAACAATCGGTCAGCGGATCCGGAAGATTCATCGTTTCCTCTTGTCGTCTTTTGAGGGAACGAAAGGTAACGCTATACTCCAAAAATGAGTAGTACAGACAAAAAAGTGGGTTACTCACCTACGGGTAAAATCGACGACGTCACGCCTGATATGGCCGCGTCTGGCACCGAAGCCGTGCTTCGACTAATCGAAGGGAAGTGGAAGCTAGTCATCATCTTCCAACTGTTCGGCAGCGGTACCCTACGCTTTTCGAAACTGGAACGCGCGATCCCGGCGGCATCGCAAAAGATGCTGATCCAGCAACTACGCGAACTTGAAGTCGACGGAATCGTAATGCGTAAGGTGTACCCGCAGGTTCCGCCGCGCGTCGAATATTCACTAACCGACTGGGGCCAGAAGATGTGCCCTGCGCTCGATGCACTTCTCGAATGGGGTGCCGTACGGCCGCCTCTCCCAGGTTAATGGCAAGTCAGCTTCTATGGCTTGAGGTCGCGGTGGCCAGTTGCTCGATGTGTTTAGCCTAAGTGTCTTATCGGGTAAAACGAGTAGCGATAAAAAGGCACCGAACGAGCACCAGAATTGAACTTCAGAAAATAAAAAAGACTACATTTCTGTAAGCCGCTGTTTTCCTTATTGCCTCGAACGGGACTGTGCATGCCGCAAAGTGGGCCTTTGGACGTCCATAAATGGACGGCGTATGGCAATCTTCAAATGAGCTTGATGGTGTTATCGATTATTCCGGAAGGATCGCGTCGAGACGTTCCCATCCGTAAGCGGACGGCGAGTGTATGAGCCAAAGCAATGCACATCTGCGTGGCGGAAGCGACGTCGATAGAGGCGGGTCAAACCGGGTTGCAGGATGGCGGTGAAAGTCACTGCTCAAGCTTTGTCGTCTACTGCAGTGGGCCCTGGCGCCCGGAATAGATAGCGGCTCTGCTGAAGCTCGCCCATGCTGAAGGCTCAACTCGACATCGACATCGGATTTTTAAGAGTAGGACGTCGTCCGTCACGCGCTTTGAAAATTACGCTGAAGGTAAATTGTGTCGTCAATTTATGATCCGATGTGTTGTTAGCTGAAACCGTTCTAATCGGGTGAGCGGGTCAGCCAATGTTGGAGAAAATGTGCAGTCTTACGGCAAGCAAGTAGAGCTTCCGGCGACTCGCTCGCAGTAGCCATGGCCTGATGCACGTGAGGCATGCCTTCGTAAAGATCGAGTTTTGCGACGCAGTGAGCTGCTTCAAGCGCTTGATAAAGTCGAACCGAATCACTGAGCATCACTTCACGCGTGCCAGCCTGTATGAGTGTCGGTGGAAAGCCGTGGCTGAAGTTGCCGTAGATTGGCGAAGCATAGGGATTTTTCAGGTCGTCCGGTCCTGCATACATAGTGGCAGCGAGCGTAGCTCTCTCCATATCGGCAAAGTCGACGTGGGCGAGCGTCCGAATTGAATCGCCCTGGAACAGCAGATCGAGGTACGGCGACCACAGCGCGAGGGCGGCAGGCATCTGCTTACCTCGATCACGCATTTTCAGTGTTGCCGCAACGGCGAGACCGCCTCCGGCAGAGTCGCCGAATAGAACCGTTCGATTGGGCGATATGCCGCCTCTGTTCATGGCATCAAATACGGCGACCACTTCATCAGTAGTCTGCTCAAAGCGCGACGCAGGGGCTAGCGTGTAGTCAATTGAGAACACGGACTCCTCAAGCAAATCGGCCATCGTGGACGGCGCGATGGCATTGGCCTTGGCTGAGCCAGCGATATAGCCGCCTCCGTGCAAATAAATGATTCTGCGATCATCTCGTCGCTGAACTCGAGGGATGTATTCCAGAGCTGCGACGCCACCAAACTGATGAGATCGGGTTTGCGTTCCCAGCCTGGATAGAACCGGTGCGGCGAGACGCTCGCCAAGTTGATTGTTATCGGCACTGAATGCGCTCCATTCGTCGATGTCGGCGACGATGGGCGCCTTTGGCAATCCGCCTGAAGCCCGTATCAAAGTGATGAGGTTTTCAAATGCCGTTTTCCATTGAACGGAAACGGTAGTTGGGAGGCGGTACCTCAGTGGGATCGAATCCGTGGTCTGATCGCTATCTGACATGGTTACTCTCGACAAATATCGTGGTGAGGACTAATTAACAGAAAGTTCGTATGACGTTGAACCTTCGGCTGATGCAGCCAAGATCGCCGAACGACGAAAGGTAGAGATCAGCGGAGTACTTAGGCCATGCGGTAGACGTCAGTTGAAGCGTGGCAACTGCCTAAATGGCGCGAGCTGGAGGCCGTCTAGCTCCCTTTACGTAATGCTTTGGTGCGCGTGTCTGACTAGAACGCCGGACGCATCCTCGTTGGCCCGAGCAAATTGGTCGATCACTCCTTTGAAGGCTGCATCCTTGGCAGGTATCCACTCGGTACGCTGTGATCGCAAAATAAAGTTTCCAGTCGTCTTTAGCCACTTCCACAAAGACAACATAAAGAGTTCTCCTTTTTGGATACAAGACGACGAACCGAATTTTTCGCCATGCCGACATTGGGCGTATTCATGACACATTTCTGAGCTTATGTCACGGTACCCCGACAAGATGTATCATCCACACCCTTCGTCGCAAATTCACGATTGTTAGTTTTAATGTTTGGAATGGATTTCGATTGCAATCGATGGGCACAAAAGACCAACCGCCGCAGTTGCCAAGTTGGCCGACATTACATTTCATTCAACCGCTTTTTTTGGAGGCAATCATGGGCGCTAAGGGTATTAGACTCGCGCTGACCTTGATGATTTTAGCCGTCGTCGTTCCTTGCGTTATGGCTGCGCAAGTACCGGCATCAGCCGTGTCGACTGTTGAAGGGTCGCTGTCGCCGCTAACCCTGGACACACCGATCGAACAGATTGCCTCAAGCCCGGCCGGCAAAGCGATTCTCAACAAGGAATTACCCGGGCTTACAAGCAACATCATGTATTCGAGGTTCAAGAAAATCAGCCTGAAAAAACTGCAGCCGATGTCTGGTGGCAGGATCACGGACCAAGCGCTAGCCCGTATTCAGATGGAACTCGCTGAGCTGAAAGCAAACTCTCGATAAATTAGACGCTGCTAAAATATGGAAGGGCACTTCACTCCCGCGACTACATCGGCGTATGTTAGTTAACGTCCGATCTCGTTATTTGTTCGCGAAATACTAACGGCTGATCTGGAACTGCAGCTGGCTGTGTTCTGGCGTGTCACAGTGAACAAAGATGTCAACTGGCTTCATTGCACGAGTATCCATCGAGTCGTCGACGCCACGATTGCGTGCAAAGCGCGGAAAGGCACCAGCAGCCACGATGAGACGAAGATGGTGACCTTTCTGTATGCGCCATGCTACGGGCGAAGCCGTGATGGTGACGGTCTGTTCAGTGGATGAGTTCGGTAACCGCGTGCGTAACCGGCGATACCCATCGGTGATATTGATCGCCCGGCCGCGTGCGTCGACGTCGCACAGACAGATAAATAGATCGTGATAAGGGCTGCTCGCTGATACCGTTAGAGTCACGCTGACATTGCCCACGATTTCGAGTGCTTGGTCCAAAGTCGCACCATCGAAGTTCAACACGTCGGATCGCGCGCTGAGCGAACGCACATCGCCGCGGCCCTTCGCATTGGCGAGCGTCGGGCCCGCAAGGCTTGGTGTGGGATTTAACGGGTCATAGGTGAACGAGCGAACGCCTACAGCACTAGCGGTTTCGCTGAGTCGGCCGTCCGCGGTAAGGCCGAGGCGGACCGTCACTGGATCGTGCGGTGGCCAGGCATCTGCCGTGCGCCATTGGTCCGGCCCGTTGACCCAGAACTTCACCCGCTGCAGGTCTGTTGCATCGACGGGTGGTTTGTTCTTGAGATAAATGTCAAACCAGGCCAGAGCGTCGCGCAGGCTTTCGCCGATCATGCCAGGGCTGCCGTGGGTCCATTGGCCGATGGTGATGCGTGCGGTTTTTCCCTGCGCGCGCAGCTGCTGGAAGTCGCGCATCTGATACGCAAAGAAAAAATCGGACCAGCCGGTGACCATGCTCATTGGCGCTGTAATGCGCCCGATGGTTTTGGTGAAGCGTATCGGTTCCCAAAATGTGTCGCCAGGATCGCGCGTCGTCCATTCGCGCCAGAAATCAATGCGCTTGCCCAGCGCCTTCGTATCCAGCGTATCGATGGGCAACTCGTGGTATAGGCGATCGAGCGGATCGCCGAATAATCGCTGCCGCAGAGCATTACGCAGACCGTGCCCTTTTTCCTGCTGGTCGATCTGCCGTGCCCATACCAGCAAATCCTGCAATCGAAATCCGCCGCCGTCATGGATCGCTTCCTGAAAATCGCTGGTCGTCACGACCGTGGAGATTGCGGCGATGCGTTCACCTAGCTTGGCCGCAATCGCCCACTGGACCTGACCCATGTAGCTTCCGCCGTGCAGGCCAAGCTTGCCGGAAAACCAAGGCTGCCTCTCGATCCAGTCCACGGTGTCGACGCCATCGGCGGTCTCTTGGAAAAAAGGATCGAAGCGGCCGCCTGAACCAAACGTCCCACGACAGCTCTGTAAGACCACAATGTAACCGCGATTGGCGAAAGTCTGGGCGAGCAACGCAACGACGCCATGCCGGCCGTACGGCGAACGCAACAGTACCGTAGGCTCGTTCGACGGTCTGACAGGAAGATAGACATCGCCCAACAGGGTCACGCCATCGCGCATGACAAACGCGACGTCACGATGCCTTACACTGTGGGAAGTGCGTGGAGGAAGTTTCATTAGACGATCAAGCAGCATGGAAACCCCTCGCCGTGCGAGCACTTTTAATCGGCGTCCGCACCGCGGACTTTCATTGTTGAACTATCGCGTGGGACAGCAATTTTTGGTCGACAGCATTGAAGGTGAGTGCATCAAATTTTTCCGGCACGCGCTATCGAACCCAGATGGAAGGCGCTGGGCCTTGGCGTTCGTTTGAAGGTATCGAAGTCGACATCCACCAGACCGAAGCGCTGTCCGTAACCCGCTGTCCATTCATAGTTGTCGAGCAGCGACCACTGGATGAAGCTGCGCACGTCGATGCCTTCGTCCATGCATTGTCGAACTTCGGCCAGAGCTGCGTCGATGTAAGCGATCCGGCGCGAGTCATCGTCGGTGGCGATGCCGCTTTCAGTGACATAGACAGGCTTTCCAGTGCGAGCGGCCGCCAGCCTTATGGTGCCCCCAAGCGCCTGCGGATAAAACTCATAGCCAGAGGTTGTCATTTCGGCGTCAGCGGGCGGATCAATGCGGCCCCGCAACCCGATTTCCACGCGGGTATAAGTTTGTACGCCAATAAAATCTGCGTTTTTAGCCTCATCCAGCCAAGGACCGTAGAGTCGATTAGCGACGATTTTGGCCAAGTTGATCCAGCCCACTCCTTGCACGTCCTGCATTGTTAGCGATATGCCGACGGGAAAGTGTCCAGGCCCCGCCTTGATCGCGGCCATTGCCTTGCGGTGCGCGTCCAGCAGCACCGGTTCGGTTTTTTTCACGTCGGCAAACACTAGCGACGAAAAGCGAGCAGAGCCACAGCGTTCAGCGCAGGCCGCCAACATGGCGTCGATACCGGGTTGCGCATCCGACTTGCGGATCAGGGCAAGCAGTCGCTGCACATTGGCTTCGTTGAATGTGGTGGCTGCAGCGATACGGTCACCCAGCCGCTCAGTGGCTTTTTCGGCGAAACGAGCGAACAGGTCGGCACCATCAGTAACCTCAAAACCGCCGCGCGCTGCAAACCAGAGCGGCACGGAGAAATGGCTGAATGTCACCATTGGCGCGAGGCAGCGCTGCAGACACAAATCGAGCATGTGCGAGTAGCGGTCGAGTTCAGTCATCGAGAACGTTCCTGGCTCCGGTTCGATTCGCGCCCACTCGATGCCGAATCGGTAGCAGTTGAAACCGAGGTCGGCAGCGATCTGAATGTCTTCCGCAAACCGGTGGTAGCTATCGCAGGCGTTTCCGGACGGCTCTGCGAAGAGAGTCGGCCTGACGTTTTCGGCTAGCCAGATATCGGAGTTGAAGTTGTTGCCTTCGCTTTGGTGCGCAGAGATCGCCACACCCCAAAGAAAATTCTTCGGTACCCGTTTCGCAGTCGTCGCGTTGCTCAAGATGACTTGCCTTTCTTCGATGATTTGGCGTCTCTGGCCGGATATAGCAGTCCGAGAATTTCGCCCAGCACGGCCAGCGAGTTTTCGCTATCGGCTCGATCCCGACGGAACAGCGCTTCCATAGACAGGCCGCGGATGGCTGCGACAAAGAGCCGATGGACGGCTTCTCCGTTTGGCCGATCGTGCAGGCCGGCAGCGGCCAGTCGTTCAATGATCCAGTCATGTGAGCGCGCGTCGATGGCCCGTTGTTTGGCGCGCAGCTTGTCAGCTAGCTCGGTGTCCGAACGCGAGGCGAGCATGATTTCCATTACCGCCGTGCCGGACGGGCGACTCACTGCCTCCCATACGGTCGCCGGAAGATCCAGCACCCACTGCTTGGAAGACTTGGCTTCCACGGTCGACTGGTAATACTTCGAGTCCGCCTCGAATACGGCCTCCACTACAGCCAGCATGAGGTCGGTCTTGGCCGGGAACTGATGCGACATGGCGCCGCGGCTGACCTTGGCTTCATCCGCGACCATGGTCACCGTCGTGGCGCTGTAGCCGACGCGATGCAGACAGGCGATCGCAGCGGCTATGAGCTTGGCTTGCGTATCAGCGCTGCGCTGCGCCTGTGGCCGCCGCACGCGCGTCTGTGCGGGAACCGCGGTGGCCTTGGCGAGCGCAGGCTTGGCGATCTTTCCGGCGTGGATTTTCTTGATCAAAAAAACATCTCTTTGTTTGAAGTGAGGCTCTTGAACCGGCACAGCCTCTTTGGGTTGTGAAGCCGGACCAGATTATCGCGGATTAGAATTTTGCATCGAACGACACGCCGATCGTACGAAACGAATCAGCACCGAAGGTCTGACTGTAGGTGTTGGTATCGCCCAACGTCGTGCCAATGGGCGTTACAAAGCGAAATTGTGGCACGCGCTCATCGGTGAGATTACGGCCATAGACGTAGACACCCCAGCGGCCATCGTGCGAGCGGACGCCAATCTTCGCGCCCAGCACGATGTGGCTGCCCGCGGTGTCGGTCGGGTCATAGGCCTGATCGAAATAGATGCGCGACGTATACACCCCATCAGCCGACACAAATCCGTCCAGCTTGGCATTCAACGCATGGGTGTAGGTGCCGTTGAGGGTGGTTTTCCATTTGGGTGCAGCGACTAGCTGATTGCCGCCGGCATCGGCCTCGCGTGTGGTCTTGCCGGGTACCGCGTGACAGCCGTCGGCGTCAGTCTGAAAGTTTGGCGCACAGCCGACGAAGTAACCGCTGCCGTATTTGCCGTTGTTGTAGAGCGTGCCGAAGTTGAGCGTAAAGTTATCGGTCAGTCGTCCAAACGCGCTGATTTCGGCACCTTTGATGGTGACCGTCGGCGCATTACCGTAAACAAAGGTGGCTGAGTTGGGATCGAAGTAAAGGGCTTGGAAATTTTCAATGCGGGTGTGATAGATCGATCCGTTCACGCCGACGCGGCCGTCCAGCCACGTGGTCTTGAGGCCGGCTTCCCACGCGAGGGGTACCTCCGGCTTGACCAACAGCGGAACATCGGCGCTGGTGGCCTGATCGTTCACTGCCGGACCCTTATAGCCTTTGGTGAAGGTGATGTAGCCCATCGCGTTGGAAGTCAGATCGTCCTGCACGCCCAGGCGGAAGGAGTTGTATTTGTTTTCCGTGCGGCCACCGACGTCTGCGGTGCTGGTGATCGGAAAGATCGCCCCGGGCGCGAGCTGGCGCAGCGTGGTGGCCGAGACATCGTCATCACCGTAACGCAGGCCGATGATGCCGCGAAACGTCGGCGTGAATTTCAGGGTGGCTTCGCCATACGCGGCGTAGCTACGTTCCCGTGATTGCGTCAGCGTTGACTGACCGAGCAGGAATGGCAGGCCATCTTCCAGCAACGGCATGCCTTCCTCTAGCGCATTGGCGACGTCCGTACTGTGGTAGTAGTAAAGGCCCCCAACGTAGTCAAGAAAGTCATTATCCGACGAGGTCAGCCGAAACTCCTGACTTTGGGTGCGCAGATCGATGCCCGCGGTGTTGGTATTGACTAAATTTACCGGCGTGCTGTCAGCATCGCCACCTTCTGCTGCTCGAAGATGTCGCACAGCGGTAATGGAGGAGAGGGTGGTGCCACCGAAGTCATAGTCGACCTGACCGGATAATCCGTCCGATTTCGCCGTGTCGCCACTCGGGCCATCCGAGCAAGTGTGATTATTGTTCTGACTTGGCACGATGCCGCATGTGGCAAGCAGGTTGCTGAGTACGCCTCCGGGAGTCGCCTGGAATACCGGAAAGTCGGTATCACTGACTTTAGAGGTGACGCGACTGTAATCAGCGATCAAATTAAACGTGAGCTTGTCTGTTGGCTGCCATTGATAACGTAGCCGTGCGCTTCGTGCCTTGTTGTCGTCCCAGGTATGTTGGTAGTCGTTGTAAATCGTGTCGGGCTGGCGTGTGTCGGCGACCGACAGGCGCAAAGCAGAGTAGGTCGATACGGGTAAGTTGAGCACAGCTTGGTCGGTATAGCTGTCGCGACTGCCCTGGTCAGTGTGGAGAATCAGCTCCGTCTTGCTGGGATCCGGTGCATTCGTAGTGATGTTGAGCACGCCAGCGGAAGTGCTGCGACCAAACAGTGTGTCTTGGGGTCCTTCAAGTACTTCCACACGAGCCACATCAAAAAGTTGTGGGGATGCTGCGGTAGCATTTCCCAACGACACACCATCGACGACGATGCCGACGCTGGGTTCGGCCGTCTGCGCGTTCTGCGGTACACCGATGCCTCGAATCTGCAGCGTGGTCGGCTGATTTTTTTGCGCCGTCAACGCCGGGGCAGCATTAGTAAGGTCTTGGACCTCGTTCAAGCCTTGATTCTGCAGCTGCGCGGCATTGATCACCGTCACAGAGACGGGCACCGATTGAATCGACTCCGCACGTTTGGTCGCGGTGACCATGACCTGCGATAAATTGGCTGCCTTGCTTGGTGATGCGGGGCTGTTGTTCTGTGCTGGATTTGGGCTAGTGACGCCTCCTAAAGTGGGCACGCTCGGCGCCTGTGCCGGGTCGGATCCAATCGGAGTTTCCGAGGCGTGTAATGGCATGGTTCCCGCCATCAAGGCGCTGCTGCAGGCGAGCATGATCAGATAAGAAGTGCGCACGAGTTTCCCCTTCGACGAATTCTAATGGTGGAGCTTCTGAGCCATGCCACAGACCGGTGGCTCTTTCAGAGCGTGGCCGCACGATAGGCGTGTATTTACAAACAGGCAAGTCTGTTTTTCGATGCGACGCAACATGGAGGTGCAGTTACAACAGCACTGTCACAGAAGGTTACTGCGCTAGCGGAGCTGTTCTTGGAGCATTCGACGAGAGGAGCGCTGCGAGCGCTACGCCGAGATAGATGTAGCTGATTCGTGGACTTGTTGAGTATCGGTTGGGTGCTAATACGCGACGGAAATCATCGCAATTGTGATTCCCATTGCACGATACCAAGCCTTCTCACCGTCATCCGAGATGACGTTTGCGATGCAACATCGATTTATTTTGAGCTGTGATATTGACTGGCCTAAGCGTGCCATCCAGCGGGAAAATCTGGCGCAAGCCGACTTTTCTGCTTTCGACCTATCCGCTAGCTCGGGCCTCGTCCTCTCTAACGAACGCGAGGCGTGGAATGTTCTTAGGCTCTGCTCGCGAGCGTTGCTCGCTGTGCGGAAAGTTTGCCGAGTATGTCGGCATGGCGACGTCGGTTGAGCCGATAGCCAAACATCACGGCGACGCCGGCCAGCCCGATGATGGCCGCCCCAGGGCCCACGAACATACCCAGTAATTCAACCGTCCGTGTCGAGAGGTTGGCATGCGTGCCGCCTGCCGCAGCCAAGTCTTTCGGGAAGCCAATGAACTCCAGGATCAGGCCTGCGAGCAGGGTGCCGATGCCGGCCGAGGTCTTCGCGGCGAACGACCATCCCGCAAAGTAAAGTCCTTCGCGGCGGACGTGGAAAAGATATTCATGCTCGTCGGCCGCATCGGCCATCATCGCGCCAAAAGCCACGGCCACGATCGAGCCCATGGCACCGTTGAAAAGACTGAACGCGGCTAGTAGTCCAGCCAGAGGCATATGCGATAGCGGCAGCAGTCCTGCCAGTCGCGCCACGACGGGTATCGCCATGGCGAACATCATGCCGATCCAGCCCGCAAGCATGGCGGTACGTTTTTCGAACCGGCCGAACAGCCCGGCTAACGGCGCACCGAGAAGCAGTCCGACAAACAGACTCAGCGTAACGAGCTGGGTTTCATTGGTTTCCAGGTGCCAGAAAAAGGTGTTCGCATGCAGCCCTAGCGCCAGCGATAAGCCGAGAGACACAAAGAATAGGATGGCCGACGCAAACAACGCTCGGAAGGAAGCGTTCTTAAACAGTTCGATCACGCCGGCGATGAAGTTGGCGCGGTTGCTGCCCGTCGCCTTGGCGACTTCGTGCAACCGTCCACGCAGCTTGTGGCCGATGACGATCGAGGTTAGCGCACCAGCCGCCATCAGCGCGGCGCAAGCTATACCAAACGCGGAGTAGGCGTCCCGATGCATCAATCCCCCGGGCCCTTTGAGAAACACGCCAAAACCCAGCGCCACGGCGGTCAAGCCAGCCGCCATGCCGAGGCCCCAACGCCACGCGGCAATCGTCATGCGTTCCTTGTGATCGTCGGTCACCTCGGCGCCGAGTGCCAGATAGGGCAGATTGAATAGCGATATCGACAGCCGCAGCAGCAGCGAAACCATCATCACCAGCCAGAACAAGGCCGTACCGCTAATGCCCCTTGGCAGCGAAAAAAGTAGTATCAGCGATACCGCGGCGGGCGCCACGGCCGTGAGCATAAAGGGCAGCCGCCTTCCCCATCGGGAGCGCCAGCCATCCGATAGAAACCCGATAACTGGATCGGCGATGGCGTCGATGATCAGGCCAGCTGAAATAGCGATACCAGCCGCGGCGCCCGATAACCCGCAGACAGCTGTGAGATAAAACAGCAGAAAAATATTCATCGCATTCGACGACGCACCATCGAGCAACTGGCCCAGTCCGTAGCCAAACTGCAGGCCAGTGGAAAGGCGGGTGTGACGATTGTTGGCTAATGGCGCCGTTGCCGTCTCTCCAAGCTGCCCTTCGTTATCTAGATTCATGCGTGCTGTACTCAAGGCCCACGCTTTCGTTGCAGGCACGGTATAAGGGAGGGATGTCGCTTGGTGGATTTGGCATGCGCGACGACAAACGGGGCGTGGCTCAATTGTCGCGTCGAGCCGAGCCGGATTGTTGGGCACGGTATCGGGACTTATGCGGATGCGCAACTCGCATTGCGGCATGATGGCGGTTGAGTGGGTCCGCTGATGGCGATTCCCGACGAGACCGGACCAGTGCGCACGCTAAGGTTGCGTCGGACATATGACAGGAAAACAAATGATCAGACCAAAGGTAGTCAAGCCCAAAGTGGTCAAGCGCGGCAAAACCCCTCCCAAGCCGCGCTTGCCGGCAGCTGAGCGGCGCGCGATGTTCCTCAAGGCCGCGGCGGAAATTGTCGTGACCCAGGGTTTGCCGGCGGTAACGATGGAAGAAGTGGCGGCACGCACTGGCGTCAACAAACGCCTCGGCTATCGCTATTTCACCAATCGCGAAGAAATGTTGCGGGCGTTGCTGAATCAGGAGATGGAGGAGGCAGGAAATCGTGCACGAGCGGTACTTCCCAGCCGACCCGACTTGCGGCAGCGCATCGGCGTAAATATCCGCGTATGGCTGGAGCTGGTGCGCGAGCGCGGGCCTTTGCTGTCACGCCTGTTTTCTGACGAAGCGGTGTTCCCGGAAATTGCCAGGGAAGTTCACGAGGTATCGATAAAAGACTGGGCGGGCGTGCTGCGTGAATCGCACGGATTATCCAAAGCGCGAGCCGAAGTGCTGGCTCGGATGTATCTCTCCGCCCTACGTGGGGCCGTTGAGGCACTTGGTAAAAAAGTGACTACTCTTAACGAGATTGTCGAAATTTATACGGCTGTTGCGATGGCAGGTGCTGATGCACTGGCCAAGCTGAAGCCAGCGCGATGATGCTTGCGTCGTTGAATAAGTCACTATACCGTGACAAATATTTGAGGCGCTGATGGTTCCTTGCGCCTCGGTCATGGGTGCGTTTGAGGATCAGCATGTTCAGTACGTGGCGGGTAAAGGATGTCGATATTGGTGCGGCGGGGGCTCGTAGCGTCGCAGAAGCCGATACAGGAACGGCGGAGTGGATCGATGTGTCCATCCCCGGTGATCTCTATGTTGCGCTCCACGCCGCCGGACGTCTGCCCGATCCGTTCGGCGATCGCACGGAGCCCGAGTGCGCCTGGGTCAAGGACCGCGAATGGTGGTGGTGTAACGATTTTGACGCGCCGTCCCGGGCATCGAATCAGCGGCTTATCCTGGACTTTGAAGGCCTCGATACGTTTGCGACGGTCTGGCTGAATGGTGAAATTCTCGGTTCGACCGATAACATGTTTCGCGCGTGGTCGTTCGATATCGGCGATAGAGTCATACCGGGATCCAATAGGCTCGTCGTCAGTTTTACGCCGACATCGACTGTCATAGTCGACAAGAGCATGCCGGTCTGGTCGATCATTTCTGATCCTATTGGCGAGACCAAACGCAACTTTATTCGTAAGGCGCAGTTTGGCTGGGGTTGGGACTGGGGTCCGCGGCTGCCGACGATCGGTATCTGGAAAGCAGTGACGCTGCGGGTTGAAACAATTGCGGCGATCGAAGCTGTCAAGTTCACCACGTACGACATCTCCGCCGAGCGTGATCGTGCTGCCGTCAGCGTGGATGTCGTGATCGACGCGTTTTCGAGCGATGCCGTTCTCACCGCAGATATTGTGCTGAGGGATCCGTCGGGCGACATCATCCAGCAGCGGACTATCGCGTTTGAGAATGCTAGGGCGTCAGTCGAATTCGATGTTGACGATCCCCAGCTTTGGTGGACGCCGGAGCTTGGTGCGGCGAATCTCTATGCCTTGCATGTCGTGCTGAGAACAGGTGATCGGATCATTGATTTTCGCGACATAAGGGTTGGCATCCGTACCGTTGCTATTGACACCTCACCCGACGCGGACGAGCCCGGCGCGAGCTTCTTTCGTTTCGTGTTGAACGGCTTGCCGATCTTCGCGCGGGGCGCGTGCTGGGTGCCGGCCAGCTCATTCGTGGGTGCCGTCGATGAGGCGCATTATCGTCACCTGCTGGATCTGGCGGCCGCTGCCAACATGAACATGATCCGCGTCTGGGGCGGCGGCGTGTACGAGCACGACGCGTTTTACGATGTCTGTGATGAACTTGGTCTGCTGGTCTGGCAGGACTTTATGTTTGCCTGCGCGCCCTATCCGGAACACGAGCCCGACTTTGTCGATAACGTGCGTGCCGAAGTGCGCCACCAGATCAAACGACTGCGCCATCATGCGTCGATGGCGGTTTGGTGTGGGAACAACGAGGGCCAAGCGGTTCAAGGTTTCATGAACCGCATGTTCGGCACCGATGACGCGCTGGCCGGCGCGCTCTACTACGACACCGTCATGCCTGAGGCATTGGCAGAGCTAGACCCGACCACTCCGTATTGGCCCGGCAGCCCGACCGGTGGACCGAGCGGTAACAGCATGCTCGCTGGTGACGTGCATCACTGGACTGTATGGCATGGTTTGCCGCTGGTACCGGTCGACGAGCCCGTCGGCAGCTTTGATCACAGTCCGGAAGGCGTTGCCTACACACGCTATGCCGAAGACAACGCGCGCTTTATTAGCGAGTACGGCATCCAGGCATCGCCCGGTATGCAGACGCTACGGCGGGCGCTGCCCGAGGATCAGCGTGTGCTCGGCAGTGAAGGCTTGCTCAATCGCATCAAGGACAAGCCAAAGGACAAGGTCGACGCGATGCTGATGACTGTGACGGGCCTGCCCACGACGCTGCAGGAATATGTTGATTTCACCCAGATCACCCAGGCCGAGGGGCTGAAGTTCGGCATTGAACATTTCCGTCGACGCAAGCCGCATTGTTCTGGTTCGCTGATCTGGCAATACAACGACTGCTGGCCGGGCATCAGTTGGAGTCTGGTGGACTATTACGGTTACTGCAAAGCCGCGTATTACTACACGTCACGAGCTTACGCGCCGGTTTTGGCGTCGTTCAAGTCACTAGACGACGGCGGCGTCGAGCTGTGGATCACCAATGACACGCTCGGTACGCTGCATGGTGAGGCGACTGTTGAACTTGCCTCATTCGACGGCCCCGTCAGCTGGAACGAATCGTCGACTTATATCGTGCAGGCCAATAGCAGCCAGTGCATCTGGCGTGCGTCGGCTACTCGCGTCGGCTCGTTGCCCAGCCAGTTTTTGGCTGTTCGTTCCGAAAGCGATGCGTTTCAAGCCAGCCGATGGTTTCTCGCACCGATCAAGGATCTCCAGCGGCCCAAAGGTATGTCGCCGGCGGTGGAAATCAACGTGGTGTCCCCTCACGAATTGCTCGTGAGGCTGACGGCGCCGACGTATCTTTATTTTGTCCACATCACCGTGCCATACGGCTGGACTTACTTCAGCGACAACTACTTCGATATGCGCGCGGGGGAATACCGCACGATCATGGTGCGCAACGAGGAGATCGTCGTTTCTCCGCGCGATATCCAGGTCGCCAGCGCCTGATCTTTTTGCTGCCATAGCGCCACTTATCCGCAACCTCTATACCGCCTTAATTCACTTCACTTGAGGATGTGACTCATGAACCAAGCGCCCACACCTATCGGCATGGTGGATCATCTTGATCCGACACCGCGGAAGAATTCGCTGTTCGAGCAAGCGATACTCGAATTCATATTGCGGTCCGGGCCGCCCGATGCGGCGTTGATGGCCAGAGTGACAGACCCGGTCACTCGCTCTGCCTACACGGAAGCCGAAGTAGAACAGCGTGCGCGCGACTGGCCTTTCCTGGGCCTGTATCGCGGCGAGAACGAGGCAGTCCGAAAAGAAGGTAGGCCCAAAGTCGTTTTTATCGGTGACTCCATCACTGAGATATGGCGTTATGCGGACCCAGCATTCTTTTCAAATGGCATCGTCGGTCGGGGCATTAGCGGGCAGACTACGCCGCAGACGCTTATACGCTTTTATCCCGACGTGGTGGCGTTGAAGCCAAAGGCGGTACACATTTTATGTGGTGGTAACGACATTGCTGGCAATACGGGTGCGACCACAGCGCAGGACTACAAGAACAATATTCTGGCCATGCTGGATATTGCACAGCTCAACGGTATCCGAGTGTTACTCGGTAGCATCACACCCGCGGCGGGCTTCAGTCACAGCCCGCAGGTCAGGCCCATCGCACGCATTGCCGAGTTGAACGATTGGTTGCGACATACCGCAAACGAGCGTGGCGCAATCTTTATCGATTATTTCAGTGCGCTGGCCGCCGAAGACCGATCGTTGCCACCGCAATACACCAACGATGGACTGCACCCGAACAAGGCCGGTTATGACGTAATGCAACCGCTGGCTCTGGCTGCGATGGCAGATCTTCGCGACGTTCGCGGCGCGGTTTAAGGGCGATGACCTAGAGCGGGATGAGTTACTGAGTTTGCTTTCGTCACTGCCAATCGTTTTGCCAAATTGCAGAGATATAAATGACCCAAAGTGTTGCGAGTCTACGAGAGGAGCTGACTCAGCGGACCGCGAGCGTTAAACGAAGCTGCACATCTGGGAGAATTTGGCAGCGTTCCGGTCATTTAGATGGCTGAATCGCTAAGTTGCTCCGCTCTTTCAGTGCGCAGCCTCCGAGGTTCATCGCTTGGCGGGACACTAATATCCCAATGTTGAACCGCACGCTGAGTAACGCACCCCTAAACGTTGAATATGGTTTATGCGAGGTTGCCTGCGGCGTTGCACCGTTCGTGCAAAAAGTCGCGCAACGCCAATATCACCGGTGAGAGCTGCGAGCGATGTGCGGTGACCAAATTCAGCGGCGCAGCCTCGCCATACGAATGCGGGAAAATCGATACCAACCGTTCGGTCGCTATATCGTCGGCAACGTCGATGTGCGATTTATAGACCACTCCGTGGCCAGCGATTGCCCAGCGTCGCACAACGTCCGCATCATCGCTGACGCGATCTCCACTGACCGTAACGGCGTGAAGGCCGCGTGCCAGATGAAAATTCCAGCGCTCGAGAATTTGATCACCCCACACAAAACGCAGACAGTTGTGGCGCAGTAGGTCTTCTGGCGTTTTCGGCGTGCCGTGGCGCTGTAGATAATCGGGAGACGCGCAAAGCGTCCGTCGGTTGTGAGGTGCAAGTGCTTGTGCCACGAGACTGGGATCATTGAGGACGCCGTATCGCACACCGGCGTCGACGGGCTGACGGCGAAGATCGATTGCCCGATCGCTGACGCGCAAGTGCAGTGAGACCTTCGGATACTTCGCCTGGAATGCATCGAGCCAAGGCAGAAGAACATTGCGTCCTAGGTCAGACGGCGCGGATAGCCGCAGCAATCCGCCGATCTCGCCACGGCCGTGAGCCAATGCCTGATCGCCATCGCCGACGGCGGCAAGTGCTGCGCGGGCGTGTGGCAGGTATCGCTCCCCATCATCGGATAACCGCATGCTGCGAGTAGAGCGGACAAACAAACGCGTGCCGAGCTCGCGTTCCAGCCGGAGGATGGACGTGCTCGCTAGTGCCGGTGTGATGTCGAGTTGCCGAGCGGCAGCCGAAAAACTGCCCGCATCAGCGGTCTGCACAAAAATCCGAAGGTCATCAATCCGAATCATTTTCGCTAAAATGCTTAAAGTGTTTGCATTTATAGCCTATTTTTCCTGGCTTATGAACAAGTGAACATGGCACTCCCTTTACTGGAGTCCTGTCATGAAACTTCTCAGCTTTGCCATTGCCGCCCTGATCGCCGGCGCCTCTAACGGCGTTTTTGCCGCAGACAATTCGTCGCTGCAGGTCGCCGCACAAACGCGTGATTCGGTCTGGAATGCCGTAGCCGTTGATGATGCCGGCCACATCTATGTTGCCGGCCCGCGCTGGACCGGCTCGCGTGGGCCGGCGGTTGCCGAGCTCGATGCCGCTGGCAACGCCAACCCGTATCCCGATAAGGCTTGGAACGTCGAAACGACAACGGTTTCGCCTGGCAAGCACTTCGTCAACGTCAATGCGATCCATCGTGACGATCACGGCGGTTTGTGGGTTGTCGACGCGGGCGTTACCGGCTTTGGCGGCAGTGTGATTCCCGGCGCGGCGAAGCTGGTGAGAATCGATATCGCCACGAAGAAAGTGACGCGCGTATACGTCTTTGGATCGGATATTGCGCGCACGCATAGCTACGTCGATGACGTGCGTTTCCACGGCAACCATGCCTATCTCACCGACGCCGGTGACGCGGGGTTGATCGTGCTGGATCTGGATAGCGGCAAGGCGCGCCGTGTACTGAATGACAGCCCGGGGACCCACGCCACGCCCGGTCGCGAAATTGTGCTGGATGGCAACGTGATTCGCGCACCGGATGGTTCGGCGCTGCAGGTGCAAGTGGATCCGCTTGAGGTCAGCCCGGACGGCCAGTGGTTCTACTTTGCCTCGCTGGAAGGGCCGTGGTCGCGCGTCGAAACGCGCTGGCTGGACGACGCCTCGCTGAGCGACGCCGAATTGCAGAAACATGTGGAGCCGTGGATCGATCTGCCGCCGGTCGGAGGCACCACGATGGATCACCAGGGAAATCTCTACTTCACCGATCTGGCCGCCAATGCGCTGCGTCGTGTCACGCCGGACAGGAAAATTGAAACGATTCTGGTGGATGCGCGCCTGCACTGGGTCGACGCGCCAACGATCGACAAGAACGGCAGCCTGTATCTGCCGGTGCCGCAGATGGATCGAGTCGCGCTATTCCATAACGGCCAGTCGCAGATTCAGTGGCCGGTACAGCTGTTTCGCCTGGACGATCTGCGCGCGCAGACCAGCACGCCGTAACGCCATTACGCGATAACACCATTCATCAAACCACTAAACCACGTTGGAGAAACGCCATGAAAGCCATCGGTTTCTATAAGCCACTGCCGATTGAAGCAGCAGACTCACTCGTCGATATCGAATTGCCCGATCCGCTCGCGAAAGGTTTCGATCTGCTGGTCGAGGTCAAAGCCGTTTCGGTCAATCCGGTCGACATAAAAGTCCGCGCCAGCGCCACGCCACCTACGGGCCACGCTCGCGTGCTCGGCTGGGATGCCGCGGGTGTAGTGAAAGCAGTAGGCCCCCACGTCACGCGCTTCAAACCCGGCGATCGCGTCTGGTATGCCGGCGATCTCACCCGTCCCGGCAGCAACGCCGAACTGCAGCTGGTCGATGAACGCATTGTCGGACTGATGCCGACCAGCCTCGACTTTGCCGAAGCCGCGGCTTTGCCACTGACGGCCATCACGGCGTGGGAGCTGCTGTTCGACCGCCTCAAGGTGCAGCATGCCGATCCGACGCACGAGACCAGACTGCTGATCATTGGCGCTGCCGGCGGCGTTGGCTCGATTCTCATCCAGCTCGCGCGTCAACTGACTGGCCTGACCGTGATCGCCACCGCGTCGCGACCGGAAACCCAGGAGTGGGTCACATCGCTGGGCGCGCACCACGTGATCGATCACAGCAGGCCATGGGCGGCACAGCTGGCCGAGCAGGGCATTACTCAAGTCAGTCACGTGATCGGGCTGAACCATACTGAGGCTTACATCCAGCAAATCATCGACGTGCTGGAGCCAGAGGGTCAGCTGGCGTTGATCGATGATCCGGAAGCGCTTGACATCCGTCCGTTCAAGCTGAAGTCGATCTCGGTCCATTGGGAATTCATGTTTACCCGTTCGATGTTCAAGACCGGCAGCATGAGCCGTCAGCACGACTTGCTACGCCGCGTCGCAGCGCTGATCGATAGCGGCACGCTGAAATCGACCGTGAATCACCGCGTCGAGGGCATCAATGCGAAGAACTTGAAGGAAGCTCACGCCATGCTGGAACACGGCAACGCGCGCGGCAAGATCGTTCTGGAGAACTTCTGACATGTCACGTCCATTACGCATTGGCTATATCGATCTGTCTTTCCACGCGGCTTCGGCCGCCGTGGTGAAATCGATCCTTGAACGCGACGAGCACAAGGTCACGTTGTCGACCGCGCCGCACGAAAAGGTGTTCGAAGCTTTCGGCCGCGGCGAAATCGACTTTCTTGTATCGGCTTGGCTGCCGGCCAGTCACGGCGGATATTTGGCGCCCTACGAGACGCAGACGCGAAAGCTTGGTGCGCTGTATTTGCCATACTGCATGTGGGGCGTGCCGGACTACGTTCCGGAAGGCGACGTCGCGCAGATTTCGGATCTGCTGAAACCGGAGGTGCTGCAAAAGATGCAGCGTCGAATCCAGGGCATCAATCCCGGAGCTGGGATCAGCCGATTCTCGCAGGCGATGGTGAAGGCCTATGGGCTGGATGAAGCCGGGTATGAATTTCGTCCCGGAACGGAAGCGGATTGTTTCGATGGCTACGAACGTGCTGTGGCCGAAAAGCGTTGGGTCGTCGTGCCGCTGTGGCAGCCTCAGTATTTGCACCAGCGTTATCGTATCCGCGAACTGCACGAGCCCAAGGGGTTACTTGGTGGTGCCGACGGCGCCACCTTGATCATCCGTCATGATGCGGAGCCATTGATTCGTCCCAATACGCTGCAACGTCTGGCCACCTTGGCCATCGGTAATCGCGCTTTGACCACGCTCGACTATCGAATCAATAAAGAAGGCTATACGCCTGTACAGGCGGCGGAAGAATGGCTGGCCAAAAATAACTTATCTCATTGAAGGCCCTGCAGGCACACGTGCGAAGGCGTATCGGAGCGAATGAGGATGAGGAAGGGTTATCGAATTTATGGTGGGTGTCTGCCTCCGACCCAGAAGGGATTGTCGCGATGTCCTCTCATCAAGGGCTTCTTACGGATCGACACCGGCCCTTCGCAGGCTAAGGCCTAAGCGCCAGCAAGTGCGGCGTTTTGCCAGGTGCAGCTGCTGCCATCCCATCGATCAGCGCGCGCGACCCCGTTGGGCCGAACTCACCGACATCCTTGACGGGTCGCGACCGTCCCAGAAGCCACAGCAGACCCTTGCGCACGAACGACGGCATGCGTAAGAGCGTCGCAAGCAGACGAGGCTTCGGCGTGTGGCCCAGACTACGGACCAAGTCAAAACCTTCCGTTCAGGCAGCATCGAGTTGTCTTGCCTCTGACCAGGTGAACCCTATGGCTCGCCGCCGCGTGAGCAGCGCAGCGAAAAAGAGGGGCACCACGAGCGCGACATGACTGCGGAGGAAGGCATCCATGTCATCTTCCACTTCGCTCGGCATAGCAGCTTCCTTGGACAGTTTCGCCAGAATGGGGCCCGGCATCGTCGTCACCATGCCGGGGCCATCTACGCGAAAGCGAAGTCGCTGGTCCACTAGGTAAGCCGACATATTCGGAAACCCAAAAGCGAAGCGTTCCGCGCCTACGATGGATCGATAGGGTTGGGTACCTCGAAACGTATTGAACATCAGCAAGTTTGTATTAGCGCAGCTTGCCACTAACGCGGGCAGCAGCGGCGCGACCCATCCAAAGCGGAGGCTGTAGGAAGCCTCCCCTGCGTATGGGTTCCCTGGTTACTGGCCCTTAGGCACGAGGTTCGCCAACTTGCCTTTCTTGTCGAATTCGCAGCTGAAATTCTTCTTGCCATCCATCCCTGCATCAGCGCTACCGGCAATCGTATAACCGGCATCGGCGGACTGAATCGGCTGCAACTGGATATAATCGTTTTTCACGTCGAATTTTTTTGCCGCGGCGTCTAGGCAGCGAGTCGTTAGTTTGCCAGGGTCTGGTCGGTCGGAGGCGATGGCGTGCGAGGAGACTAGAACAAACCCGAGGGAAGCAGCGAGCATCAAAGTAGAGTTGCGCATGGTTTTATCTCCGTAAAAGGCGCGAGGCCGACAATTGGTGGCGTCGAGTGTGCCTTGCAATTCCTTGCGGCAGGATGAATCACAGGCGCATTCATCAAGAAAAAGGATCTTCATCCAGCGTTGATCCCTTGGACAACTATGCTTCGCGCCCCGCCCACAAAAGAGCCGACCGACATGGCCGAAACGCGCGAAAAATTGCGAGAAATGCTGAAAGGCCTAGAGGCGGACATGCCCTGGCTGATGAAAGCGTATCCAGATCCTGAGGACTTCGTTGAAGTTTTTGCAGACCAGGCCGATCTCATCACCGACACCTTGGTTGACACTGATAACAACGCGTGGGTGTTAGCCGAGATAAATCTTATTCTAGGCAAATCGGGCCACGTCGACGGCCGTAGTGTCTCTTCTTGAGGCAAAGCAGGTCGAGCCTTGAGCTGGAAAGTAGAGAATTTCAGATCGAAAATCCTATAACGATCGAGCCCCCATTCGGATGTTTCGCCCGCGGCAAATTGATGCAAACTAACAGGCGAAGCAACGGGTCCGATCTCGCAGTTCAGTCGACGCGGTCGGATTTAGCGTGGCGCGCGCGTTCACGTGCGAGCGCTTGGGTGCGCGCGACGAAATCGGCCTGCAATGGTGTCGGCATCCAGTCGCGTCGATAGGTCAGCGCGATGCGCCTGCGCAGTTCGTTTCCAAGGTCTCCTATTTCGGTCAACACGCCGGCACAGCGTTCGAAAAGGAACTGGTCGCGCGATATGAGCGTAAGCCAGTCGCCGTGGAGCAGCAGGCCGCGCGTCACCAATACCGAGCCGCACTCGATGCGCAGTTTGGGTGGTTCCACGCCGCGGCTGACGAAAATTCCTTCCCATTTATTACGCAGCGGAATGCCGTGGGCCGAGATGACCCACGGAAAGCCAAGTAGATCCTTCAACTCCAGCTGCGCCTTACGATGTAGGGGATGATCCGCTCTGCCAACGACCACCGGTTCGTCGTCGAACAAATCTTCCTGTGCGGCGTCTTTGTGCGGCGATGGATCGCGGCGTGCGCCGACAATTAGATCGATATCACCTTGGAGAAGGCTGGTCAGCAATTCGCGATAGGGCGCTTCAACGACTTTAACGGTAGCTGAGATGTGTGCTGTGGAGAATCGCGCGAGCAGCTCGGAGAAAAAAATGGCGCGTGCGCTGGGCAAGATGCCGACCGCCACGCGGCCGGCATCTTCGGTCCCCATCGCCCTGATCTCCTCAAGACCTGCGCGCAGTTCAGACAGCATTAGGCGGGCAAATCGGACGAAGCGGCTGGCGACGTCCGTAGGCCGTACGATACGACCCACGCGGACGAAAAGATCCATACCCAGAATGTCCTGAAGTTCGCGGACGGCGCGATGCACCGCCGGCTGGGACAGCCCTGTTAGCTCCGAAGCCTGGACGTAACTGCTGTTGGCCTCCACGGCAATCAATGCGCGCAATTGGACCATCGTGACGCGCCGCTCGATATGCGGCAGTGGCGACAGGCGCGCGGAGCGCCGAACCAGCTGGCCGCCGCGTGCGAGATACCGCAAGGCGCGGTCCACGCGGACCATCATGCTTCTCCCGGCAGCGGTCGTGGATGTGCCGCCTGGCTGCCGGTCAAAGAGACGTTCGCCCAACACGCGCTCCACTTTTGCCAAGGCTTGGGTCAGCGCCGGTTGCGAAAGATTCACAGCGTGCGCGGCGGCGCTCATGCTGCCTGATTGGCCTGTCACCAACAGGGCGCCAAGGTGCCTCAGGTTAAGCTGGTAAATATCATCGGCAAGCATTTAATCGTATTTCCTTATGATCTGATCATAAATTGAAATTGCCAGATGGCATCAGTAAAGCGCATCTTCGCATCCATTGAGAGGCTGGAAGAGATGCATGTCCACAGTCAATACCAAAGTCGAAAGACCTGAAAAAGCGCTCGTCGATGCGCTCATGGCCTTCGGCGTGGCAACGATCCACGAAGCTCAGGGTTGGAAAGGACTGCTGGCGCGGCATTTGCGGCCCATTTATGCGGGTATCCGGGTTGGTGGGTCTGCTTTGACCGTTTCGGTTCCTCCAGGCGACAAATGGATGGTGCATGTCGCCATTGAGCAGTTGCACGCTGGCGACATACTGGTCGTCGCGCCCACCAGCGACGGCGTGGATGGTTACTTCGGCGACGTGCTGGCGACGTCTGCGATGGCCTGGGGTTGTCGAGGTTTGGTCATGGATGCTGGCGTGCGCGACGTTCGTGACCTCACGGCAATGGGCTTTCCGGTCTGGTCCAAGACGATTTACGCCCATCGCACCGTCAAGGAGACTCTGGGCTCGGTGAATGTGCCGGCTGTCTGCGCTGGAGAATACGTTTGTCCAGGGGATATCGTCTTAGCCGATGACGACGGGGTCGGCGTCGTGCGTTATGAAGAAGCCATGGACGTTCTCTCCCGCGGCATTGATCGCGAACAACGCGAGGAGAGGGTGAGGGAGCGTCTGAAGAACGGCGAACTTGGACCGGATATTTACGCCATGCGAGAACGCTTGGCTGCCAACGGCTTGATCTACAACTAGACCGGCTCGGCAGGCTCTCAAGGCCGAGCCCCGGCAACCAGTGGCGAGCAAAGATCACCCACGCATCAAGAACTGAAAGACCAATGAAAATCTTCGATACACATACCCACGTCATTTCTCCGAACGCCTCGGTTTATCCGAAGGCGCCGATCGGAGGCCATCAGTCCGAGTGGTCGCAGGCGCGGCCGGTGGACGCCGCCGGTTTGCTGAATGCACTCGATAACGCGGAAATCGCCATGGCCGTCGTCGTCCAGGCGTCGACAGTCTACGGGCATGACAACCGTTACGTCGTCGATACGGTGCGGGCCAACCCCGAGCGTCTGGTTGGCGTCTATTCCATTGACGCCCTTGCGCCAGATGCGGTCGAGAAAATCGATCACTGGCAATCTGAGGGCCTGTCTGGCTTCCGATTGTTCACCACGGGCAGCACGATGCCTGGCCAGTCCGATTGGCTCGGTCACAAGGACTCCTATCCGGCTTGGGCGCATGCCGAAAAGCTGGGCATTCCGGTATGTCTGCAGATGACGATGGAAGGTCTGCCCGCGTTGCGTTCTTTGCTGGAACGCTTTCCGAAAGTGCGCGTACTACTTGATCACTGTGCCCGCCCCGATCCCTCCGATGGCGCGCCGTTTACTCAATCTGCGGCATTGTTTGACATGGCCCAATTTCCCGGCGTGTATTTGAAACTCACCAATCGCACGCTGGACGCCGCGGCTACCGGCAAGTCGACGCCACCGGCGTTCATGGGCCGGCTGCTCGAGACATTCGGTGCGGAGCGCATCGCTTGGGGCTCCAATTTTCCTGCGGCGGAAGGAACGCTTCCCGCGTTGCTAGTCACCGCTCACGAGGCGCTGGGCGCGCTGTCGCCTGCGGACCAAGCGATGATCTTCAGCGGCACGGCCGCCACGGTCTATCCCGCGCTGTCAAAGGCGCATTCCCATGGCTGAGCCGACCCGCCTGCGTACGGTATTGGCGAAATCACAGCTGTCGGCCCCGATCAAGAGCGGCGTACTGAGCAGCGCGCGGATCGGCCTGGACTTTGTTGAAATCTCGCCTGTCCATAAAGCGTTCGCGCCGATGGTTCGCCATCAGGCCTTCGATCTGTGCGAGCTCGCCATCGTCACCGGCTTGCAGGCCGTGGCTTACGGTCGCCCTGTGGTATTGCTACCCGCCGTGGTGGCATCGCGATTTCAGCGCGGTTGCCTGATTACGCGTCGGGACGGTGGCGTGGCGACACCAGCCGACCTGCCTGGCAAACGCGTCGGCGTGCGCGCCTACACTCAAACCACCGGCATGTGGGTTCGCGCTCATCTGACAGAAGACTACGGCCTCGCCACGAGCTCGATGCGTTGGCTCACCCGCGATCCGGCGCATGTCGAGCAGTACCATGATCCGACTTTTGTCGAGCATGCCACTGACGACACAAGTCTGATCGATATGCTTCGCCATGGCGTGATCGACGCGGCGATACTGGGCAACGACCTGCCTAAGGATGAGGAATTCGTCCCCGTGATCGCCGATGCCGACATCCGGGATCGCGCATGGTACGGCCAACATGGCTTCGTGCCGATCAACCACGTAATGTCGGCCGGCGTTGACGTATTAGAGCGAGATTCCGAAGGTGTGCGCGAGGCTTACAGGCTGCTGAGGCAGTCCTTCGCCCAGCAACCGGCATCCACCGAACATCCTTCGCCTTACGCGTTCGGCTTCGACGCGCTGCGGGGACCGGTTGCCTACGTGATCGATGCCTGCGTCGAGCAGGGTTTGCTTCCTCGCCGCCTGAGCATCGACGAAGTTTTCGGTCCGGCGGAAGAACTGCTCGACGGAATAGCCGAATGAGCATCGCCGCGGACGATTCGCAACTATGACCATCTCTATCGCCAACGACGCGGTTTCGCGTCGCCCGTTCTACCGAGATCTGAGCTTTCAGGTCGTTACCGGCATGGTGCTGGGTGTACTCGTGGGCGCATTGCTGCCAAACGTCGGCAAAGATCTTAAGCCGCTGGGCGACATCTTCATCCGGCTGATCCAGATGGTGGTTGGTTTGATTATCTTCTGCACCGTGACCCACGGCATCGCCAGTGTGCGTGACTTGGGCAAAGTGGCACGCATTGCCATCAAAGCCATGGTGTACTTCGAGGTCGTGACCAGCATCGCGCTGGTGATCGGGCTGGTCACGATCAATGTCCTCAAGCCCGGCGTGGGCATGCATATCGACCCGGCCATGCTGCATACCGCGACGTTGACCGACAAAGATGCGACGCCGAACAGTCCGATCGGCGCCGGTGCCTTTCTGGTCAATCTTGTACCCAACTCCGCGGTCAATGCGTTTGCTCAGGGCGATATTCTGCAGATTCTGGTGTTCTCCGTGCTGTTTGCCTGCGGCTTGGCATCGTTGGGCGAGAAAGCTAAGCCCGTGCTGGTTGTCGTCGACGCCGTCCAGGCCACCTTGTTCTGGATCATTGGCCAAGTGATGAAGATCGCACCAATCGCGGCGTTCGGAGCCATCGCTTTTACCGTCGCGCAGTTCGGCTTGGCCACGCTTTTGCCACTCGGTGCGCTGGTGCTCGAGTTCTTTCTGACTTGCGTACTGTTCTTTGCGTTGGTGCTCGCGCCCATCTCGGCCTATGCCGGCTTCAACCTGCTCAAGCTGATGCGCTACATGCGCGAAGAACTGGTGCTGGTACTCGGCACGAGCTCGTCCGAAAGCGTGTTTCCGCAGCTCACAGCCAAGCTGACCAAGCTCGGTGTCAACGAATCGGTGGTGGGTATGGTGCTGCCCACCGCGTATAGCTTCAACCACGACGGGACATGCCTCTATTTCGCTGCCGTGGCGGTGTTTCTGGCGCAGGCCACGGGCACTGCTCTGGGCTGGGAACAGCAGCTGGGTCTGCTCGCCATTTTGCTGCTGACTTCGAAAGGTGGTGCAGGCGTCTCCGGTTCTGCGATCGCCGTGCTCACGCTGACGCTGGCGGCGACCAAGACCATCCCGGTGGGCAGCATCGCCCTGATCCTGGGTATCCACCGAATTCTTTCGGCTGCCTTCGTTTTCACGAACATCGCCGGCAACTGCGTCGCCACGGTGGTCGTGGGCAAGTGGGAGAAAGCAGTGGATCACGAACAACTGAAATTGGAACTGGATGCGGGCTACCGGCTCGCGTAATCGGTCACATCACGAGTAGTCCATGCCTCGCGAAGCTCTCAGGCGTCGCGACGGGGGAGATCATCCGCATGAAATGCATCGTTAGCCGTATCGTCGTCTCCGTAATCTTCGCGTTGGTTGGCGCTCCAGTGGTGGCTTCTGCCCAAACTGCGCCTTCCGCCGTGCCAATAAGCGGCTCCTCCACAGCTGACCCAGGGCAACCTGGCGTAGCCGGCACCGCAACTGCTCCAACTCAAGGGCCGAAACCGCCTTTGGCAAAACTGGCCAAATCGTTGAAAGACGATGGCATCAATATCCGAAGCGGCATCATCAACCAGTATGCGGACAATACGACCGGCGGCATCTATCAAGGCCACTCCAATGTGGGCCAGTTCAATATCGGCGCTGACTTCGATTTAGACACAATGTGGGGACTCAGTGGAGGGTCGTTTCACTTCACGGTTTATCGCGACTACGGCGAGAGCCTCAATAAATACGTGACCGGCACCTTTACCAAACAGCAATATATCTACAAGAACGAGTTCTATCGCTGGCACCTCGGGCTCTTTGCGTACGAGCAAAAACTTTTCGACGACAAGCTCGATATCACGGCCGGTCGGCTGGGTACGACGACTTACTACGGTCACTTGGTCACCAATTGCCAGTTCGAATCTGCCGACACCTGCGGCGAGCCACGCATCCTGGTGTCAGAGGCGGGTTTCAGTCTGCTGCCTTCCGCCACGTGGGGCCTGAACGTCAAGTACCACCCTACCGAACACAGCTATTTGGAAGCGGGCGTTTTTGAGGTCAACCCGACTACGTCGGCCAGCAACGGTCTGGACTGGTCGATCGCCAATGCCAGCGGCATCACCGTTCCTATCGAATGGGCCTGGTCGAAAACCGACCCCGATACCACGCAATACCCATTCGAGCTGAAGGTGGGCGGTTTTGTCAGTACTTCTCCGCTCACCGATCCCTACTTCAATACGGCCGGTCGGTCGAAGGCCCTGTACGGCGGCACGGCGCTTACGGTCAACAGCAGCCGCGATGGTGTCTACGTCATGGGCGATCGCGTGGTGTGGCGCCCAGACGATGACGGCGCGCAGAACATCAATGTATTTGGCGGCATCGTCCAGCAGCTCGACGAAGCGGAAATCATGCGCCAGCAGATCTACACCGGCTTCGTGTGGACGGCACCCTTTGCCCGATTTCCGCTGGATACATTCAACTTTTCGGTCTCGGAATTCGAGCTGACGCCGCGCGAGCGTGAGTTTCTCCGCGACGCGCGCATCAAGCAGGGCGGCCATGGCACCAACGCGGCTCATCAGACCGCGTATGAGCTTACCTATGGCTGGCACGTAGCGCGTGGGCTGGAACTCATGCCGAGCATCCAGTACATCGTGCATCCGGACAACTCGAGCATCACGAATACCGCCATTTTTCCGAAGAATATGTTCGTTTACGGCGTCAGCCTGCGATGGGACATCGGTTACATGCTCGGCTTCGAAAAAGCGCCATCGGGCGATTAACTTTCTTACTTTAGAACGGATCTGATTATGACGAACAAGACCGCATTGGTAGTCAGCCCACTCGGCTGATTTTGTGTGGCACGCCGGCGGAGCCATCGTGTTGCATCATTCGCTGGGTTGGGATGTCACTGTCGTTTGCCTTTCCTATGGTGAGCGCGGCGAGTCGACCAAACTGTGGCGCAAGCCAGGTATGACGCTTGAAAAAGTGAAGTGCGAGCGCCAGCGAGAAGCTGAAAATGCGGCCAAACATTTGGGCGTAGCCGACATCCAGTTTGGGGATCGGCGATTATCCGATTGCGCTGGAACGTGAAGCGTTGTTTCGCTTGGCCGACCTGCATCGCGTCGTACGTCTGAGTTGGACCATGACGCACTCGCGCCTTGATCCTTACAACGCCTCGACAGGGGGCGTCGCCCTTGGCGTTGCTCCGTTTCAAAAGCGGTGTCCACCGAGAAGCTGTTCGACGAGGGGTGCCATAGCCGCGAAGGCGCACGGATACGAGCGATGCAAACAGCTTGTTACGAGCGACCCATCTCGGCCCCACATCGGTCGCAGGCCTGAGCCCATTGGCGGGCGCTATTTTTCCGCACCGTGCTTATTTTTCTCATCCTGGGCAACGTTCACCGGCTCGGTTTCATAGAGCGAATCTGGCGGACTCAGCACCAGGCGGGAGCGGGCATCGATGCCGTCGGTGAGCTCCACCGTGCTGCCGAAATCCCTGCCGATAGTGACCGGCTGCAAATGAATCCGGTTTTGCGCATCGACCAGGGCCACGCGCAAGCCTTCGCTACGAAACAGCAGCGTATTGGCCGGAACGATAACGTCATGCGTCGCGGTCGATACGCCGAGTTTGACGTTGGCGTAAACGCCCGCCACTAAGGTTTGATTCGCATTGTCGATATCGATTTCGGTGCGCAGCGTGCGGCTGTCGGCGTCCAGTGAATCGGCAGTACGCGCGACGGTGCCGACCACCGGTTTATTGCCGTAGCTGCTCACCGCGACCTGTGCGGGCATGCCGACATGGACGCTGCCGGCATAGATTTCGGGCACGTCCACAAATACACGAAGCTTGGTCGTGTCAGCGATCACGAACAGGTTGCTGCCGGTCGAGCCGGCGTCGACCAGCGCACCCACATCGAGGTTGCGCTGCGTGATGACCCCATCGAACGGCGCGTTGATGTATTTGAACTGCTCCATGTTTTGTAGTCGCGCTACGTTCGAGCGATCGGCTTCCACTGTGGCGAGATCAGCTCTTGCTTGCGAGTCGAACTGGTCACCCATTTGTTTGGCGACCAAGCCGGTTGCAACGAGTTGGTCGTAGCGCGTGGCCGTGGCTTGGGCAAACTTGGCGTTAGCCTGGTCGCTGCGCATCTGCGCCTGGCCCTGGCTGAGCTGGTTGTCGACGTCGGGCGTGTCCAGGTCGGCCAGTCGCTGACCTTTTTTCACCTTGGCGCCGATATCGACATACCACTTGGCAACGTAACCGGTGGTGCGTGCGTAAATCTGTGCGTCCTGCCACGATGAAACGGTGCCCGGCAACGTGAGCGACTGGTTGCCCGGCGCGGCCTTCGGCACAAGCACGGCGACGGTTGGCGTGGCGTCGCGGTTGGTATCGTCGGCCAGGGTGCGATGTGCGTGAACACGTTCGACAATGCCATACGCCGCGAGCCCGACGAGTAGTGCTGCCAGGATGATAAGCACCAGCCGCACGCGATGCGACGATCCGGGCGGGTGGCGAAGCGGCGTAGCGGAATGATCAGGCATGGGTCAGTATCTCAGTCGGCGGCTGCGAGCTGGTGCGCGTGATGGCGCCGGTGCAGCAGGCTGAAGAAGGTGGGAACAAAAAAGAGCGTGGCGGCGGTGGCCAGCAGCAGACCGCCGATGACGGCGCGGCCGAGCGGTGCATTCTGTTCGCCGCCTTCACCGAGCCCGAGCGCCATCGGCACCATGCCAATAATCATGGCGAACGCGGTCATGAGCACGGGGCGAAAACGCCCGAAACCTGCCTCGATCGCGGCTTTCACTGGGTCGTCGTGATGCTCCAGTCGCTCGCGCGCAAAGCTGACCACTAGAATCGAGTTCGCGGTGGCCACGCCCATGCACATGATCGCGCCCATCAGCGCCGGCACCGACAGTGGCGTGTGGGTTAGAAACAGCATCCAGACCACGCCCGCCAGCGCTGCAGGGAGAGCGGCAATGATGATCAGCGGATCGATCCAGGTCTGGAAATTCACCACGATCAACAGATACACCAGCCCGATCGCGAACAGCAGGCCGCCAATCAGGCCGCGATACGATTCGCCCATGGTCTGCACTTGGCCACGTATGGTGATGTCCGAGTCGCGTGGCAAATGCTTGGATGCCTCGTCAACGATTTTTTGCACGTCGCTGCCCACACTACCGAGGTCGGTCTGGTCGACAGACCCAAACAAGTCCAGAGCAGGGCGAGTGCTGTAATGCGTGACCACGGCCGGCCCCGCACCGCGAGAAAACGTCGCTACGTTTTCCAGTATCTGGCCCGCGGCGCCACCCATCGTCTTGCCGATGCTGGTCGTACCATTGACCGAGGCTCCGGTGGCTCCGGTGGCGCTGGTGATCGATAGCGTCTTCAGATCCTGCAAGGTATCGAGCCGGTATTGCGGTGTTTGTGTGGCGATGGTGTAACTGATGCCCGATTTTGGATCGACCCAATACGTCGGGCTGACCTGGGACGAGCCGGCCAACGCGGTAAGCAGATTGCTGGCGACATCCTGCTGCGTAAGGCCAACCAGATTGGCGCGGGTGCGATCGACATCGACTTTGATCTGCGGCAGGTTCTGCGCCTGTTGGATATGCAGATCGACCAGGCCGGGCACGTGCGACAGCTTGCCCAGAAGATCGTTGGCGATCTGGGTGGCCATCTGTGCGTCATGTCCGGTCACCTGCACGTCGATCGGGGCAGGCGCGCCGAAGTTGAGTATCTGCCCAATGATATCGGCGGCCAGGAACGAGAAGGTCACGCTCGGATATTTCTGGCGCAGCTCGTGCCTTAGGCTGCGCACGTAATCGGCGGTCGGGTGATGATCGTCGCTGAGGGTGACGAAAATATCGCCATCGGATGTGCCGGTGACGCCCGTATTGCTATACGAAAGATTGATGCCGCTGTAGGGCAGGCCAAGCGTATCCACCACGCTGGCGAGCTCCTTGCCCGGCACGGCTTGCCGGATCACGTCCTCGATGCCGTCGGCCAGACGTGCCGTTTCCTCGATGCGCAAACCTGTCTGTGCGTGGAAGTGCAGCTTGATCTGACCGCCGTCCACGTAAGGGAAAAAGTCGCGGCCCAGCCATGGCACCAGCAGCGCCACCGACAGTGCACACGAGGCAAAAAACAGTACGGCAAACAATCCTCGATGCGACTCTGCTGCTATCAAGGCGCGGCGATAGCCCGAGCGCGCACGCTCGAACCGATTTTCGAAACCCGCCTGAAAACGAGCAAGCGGGCCGCTTGGTGTCGCCGCATGGTCGTGTTTCTTCAGCCAATACAGCGACAGCGTCGGCACCAGCGTGCGCGACAACACATATGACGCCAGCATGGCGAAAACCACCGCTTCGGCAAGCGGCGCGAACAAATACTTGGCCACGCCGCCGAGAAAGAAAATCGGCACGAAGACGATGCAAATGGACAGCGTCGAGACCAGTGCCGGCACAGCAATCTGCTGTGCACCTTCCAGAATGGCGTCGTAAACCTCCTTGCCTTCCTCCAGATGCGAGTTGATGTTTTCGATGGTGACTGTCGCATCGTCCACCAAAATGCCGACCGCGAGCGCAAGACCTCCGAGCGTCATGATGTTGATCGTTTCGCCCAAAGCGGAAAGCGTAATGATCGACGCGAGGATCGACAGCGGAATGGAGATCGCAATGATCAGCGTGGAACGCCACGAGCCCAGAAACAGCAGGATCATCAGGCCGGTCAGCGCCGCCGCGATAACGCCTTCCCGGATGACGCCGGACACCGCGGCGCGCACGAACAGTGACTGGTCGGAGATCGGGTTGATCTGCAGATTTTTCGGAACGGCGGCGCGAATGCGCGGCAACATGGAGCGCAGGGTATCCACGATGGCGAGGGTGGAGGCATCGCCAATTTTCAGAATCGACATCAATACGGCGCGGTGACCGTCGACACGCACGATGTTGGTCTGCGGCGGCGAGCCGTCATGCACATGCGCTACGTCGCGGATATACGTAGTGATGCCGTTGACGGTATGGATCGGTGCGTTGTTCAGATCGTCGATTTGCTGCGGGCTGCCGTTGAGTCGAACGCTGTATTCGATGTCGCCGATCTTTTCGGTACCGGCCGGCAGAATCAGATTCTGCGCGCCGATGGCGGCGACCACGTCGCTGGGCGCCAGCCCGTGCGACAGAAGCGCCTGCGGATTCAGGTCCACCTGGATCTGACGTTGTTTGCCACCGTAAGGAGACGGTGTAGCCGCTCCGCGCACCGAGGTGACAAAGGTGCGCACGATCTGGTTGGCGTCATCGAAAATCGTTGATTCGGAAAGCTCCTTCGATGAGAGCGCAAATTGCAGAATCGGAACAGTCGATGCGTTGTAGACGATGATGAGCGGTGGGGTCGTACCTTGCGGCATGGTTTTGACGGCGGACTGCGAAACCGCGGTGATCTGCGCGATCGCCATGTCCACATTGACGTTCGGCTGGAAAAAGACCTTGACCAGGCCGACGCCGTTCAGCGATTGCGTCTCGGTGTGCTCGATGTCGTTGACCGTGGTGGTAAGCGAACGCTCGAAACCGGTAACGATGCGGTTATTCATTTCCTCGGCTGGCAGGCCGGTGTACTGCCAGATCACCGACACCACAGGAATGTTGATGTTTGGAAAGATATCGGTCGGCGTACGCAGAATCGCCAGGGGTCCGAGAATCAGCAACAACAGGGCCAAAACGATAAACGTCAGCGGGCGCTCAAGCGCGATTTTTACAATCCACATCGGCGTCTTATTCCGTCAATCACGAACGCAGCAGAGGACTTTATCTGCCGTGAGGGGTCCCCAGGAGGGCGAAATAGTAGCGTGGGTAGCGCCTCCAATTGCACGGAGATAGACGCCTACCGGTCTGATCCGCAGGAACACTCGAAATATCGGAGACACGTCGAGGGTTATTGCGAAACATATTTTGCTCAAATCGTTGAAGCATCAGTCACTTGCCGTAAAACTTCGTGAGTAGCGCCCGACTCTTTTTCTTATATGAAAGATATTTTACTCGTCGACCGATGGCGCTTTGGTTATTCGGCTCGTTAGCCGCCACAGCAGCATGACCAACGTTGGGCAGCTCGTGGACGTTGCGCTGTATGTTGGGCATGTAAATGCGCGGCTGGGATCTGCCTTCAACCGTTAGATCGTAAACATTCGGACAAAAATGACGTGAGATCAGGGGCAAAGGCATAGCCACTCGCGTTTAGCAGCGGACGCTACCTGTACGACCTTTTGTCAGCGGTAAGAATCATCGATCAAGTGCTATGACGCGCCATCAGCTCGAAGGAAACATCGACACGGCGCCGGCCCGGCGAATGACCAGCGAGCCGATCGATCAACTGTTGCGCGGCGATCCGGCCTATTTCTAGGCGGGGAGAAGTGATGGTCGTTAATGCGGGCAATACAAGTTCGGCCATGCCTAGGCCGTTAAATCCCGCAATGGCTGCACGCTTTGGTACGAGAATTTTTTCTCGCTGCGCACGTAAGATCGCGCCGGCGGCCTGTTTCAGGACATCCAATAGAGTCCAAAAAACATAGGGAAACCCGCGTAAAAGCGGTTTTTTTATGCTCGAATTTTTTATGACGTCGAACGGCAATCAAATGACGGACGATGAGCCCTGATTTCATCGCCGGAGGTGTCATCCCGTGACCCCGTTCCACTTGGCCGCCGCTTATAGTTGTAGCCTCGAACCATATTGAGGGCACAAGCACGGCATCAAAGGAGCTTTCGATGAATCTTTTTGGGGTGGTGTATTCCAGCCGGTGCACCCGGCCAATGTCACCGGACGATATCGACCGTTTGTTGCTCGCCGCACGGACGAATAATTCGGCCGTAGGTGTAACAGGTGTCCTTTTGCACGGCGACGGCCAGTTCTTTCAGTACTTCGAGGGTGCTCGATCAGGCGTCGACGATGTCTATGAGCGCATTCGCCGATCCGACTTGCATAGCGACCTGCTGGAACTCGAATACGGGGAAATTCCAAGGCAGTTGTTTCGGAACTGGTTCATGGGGTTCCGCGAGGCACCGGCCAGCGTTTTACAAAAGCTGAGTCAGGAGCACTGGAAGCGGGAGATACCGTGGGCCGAAGATCACATGGCCGCGTCCGCCGGTATTCAACAATTGATGGAATTTCTCGGCCCTGTAGCGAGCCAGATCAGTCCTCCATGATCAGCGGCCGGACGTGTAACGGTGAAACTCGCCTGACCAGTCCATCCGCGGGGATCTGAAGTCGGCCATCACGTCATTTGACGAATGCGGACGAATCACGATTTCCCCGTCGACCAGCTCATCGCAGAAGCGTCCTCCCTGTGGTGGCTCGATGGCGTAGCGGCTGATGTGCGGATCGCCGTGCACGAGATGGGCATGCAAGACACACGTGTGAGACCCATGCACTTGCGCGACCAGGCGATGTGGCTCGAACCGGATTTCGGCGTAAACGCCATGGGGACTCCGGGCGTGCAGGACTCCGTCAAAAAAAGGCAGCGCAGCCGTCGGTGCGCAAAGCGCCGTGGCACTGACGCCTAGCAACATGGTGGCAAACCACATTTTGGGCCGCTTCCATACGGCAAGCGCGTGTGCAGCGGAGCGGGTAGGTGCGTGGCCAACGTCGGCGGTGGCGGAATCAGTAAGTACGGTCATGGGAGCGTCTCAATAATTGGCCGGCAATTAAAACATTTGGCGGTCGCAGGCGCTGAGATCTGGCTTGCATCGTTGCGCCAGGACACCAAGCAGTTGAGGTAACGATCGGACGAGCCAGCCTAAGATGGGCACGAGCTGCGTAGGATGCAGCGAGTTCTGCAGCATCCATGAACCGGCGTTGAGATCATCGATAAGGGCTGGTTCCGTGCCTGCAAAAGGAGCGAACGGATGATCATGGCAATACTTATCAACATGGAAAGCGAGCGCCGCCACGTTTGGAATTGAGCGCCGTAGAGCTGCCGCTTAGGCACGTGGGCGTTATAGCCGGAGACGTATCCCTTAATCCAGAAAAGTTGGGCCGCATGCAGGTCGATGTCTGTCGGCGAAACTGCCATGGATGCAATGGCTTGGTGCAGTGGATTGGGTAACTAAAGTAATACGAGGTTAGAAAAGCGGACACCAAAAAACAAAGGGAGTGGTTACGGTGCCTGCTCCGGAAGACGCTCTTTTACTATTTGACCAGCTGTCCGATTGCCTGGAGAAGATCCCGCGCGCCATACGGCTTGATTACGCTGCTTGCACGACTTAGTTTTGGGACGCGACCCTCGTCCATGCGCCCGGTGGCGAATAACACCGGGAGATGCGGGGCTCGTTCTCGAAGACTTTTGGCCAGCTCAATGCCCGATTTATCGGGCAGCCCTACGTCAGTCACCAGTATGTCGAACTCGTGTTCACCAAAAACACTCAGCGCTTGCCGGGCGGTGGCCGTTTCCACGACTTCATGGCCTTTGGCTTGCAACATTTCTGAGACAGTCATGCGGATGAGCTCGTCATCTTCGCAAAGGAGTATGCGCAGCGACCTCGAAGATTCGCCAATCGATGCGATCTGCACCGTGGACTGCGTGGCGGGGAGAGGCTTATCGCTGGCTTCCGGCATTCGTGCAGATCGCCTTTTGAGCAAAGCCGATCGCACTTTTCTTGCCATGGCTTCCTTGGTATACGGCTTGCTGAGCAGGTCCACCCCTTCATCGAGTCGGCCGCCGTGAACAATGGCATTCTCCGTATAGCCGGAGGTAAAAAGCACTGCCAGATTAGGCAGCCGTTCGCGCGCCATCTTGGCAAGTTCAGGACTGCGCAAGCTCCCTGGCATCACGACATCGGTAAATAGAAGGTCGATCTTCATGCTGCTCTGGATGATTACAAGCGCGCCTTGCGTGTCTTTGGCCTGAAGGACGCGATAACCCAGGTCAGTGAGAAGCGCGACTGCAATATCGCGAACGGATTCGTCGTCTTCGACGACCAGCACCGTTTCCGTTCCGCCGACAAACGGCTCTTGATCGTCCTCAACAAACATTTCTTCGGAGCGCGTCGTGCGAGGTAGGTACAACTTGCACGTTGTCCCGTGGCCAACCTCGCTGTAGATCTTGATATGGCCGTCCGATTGCTTGACGAAACCGTAGACCATGGATAGCCCTAGACCGCTCCCGTGGCCCTCAGCTTTGGTGGTGAAAAAAGGCTCAAAAACCTTGTCGAGCAAATCGGGTGACATGCCACAGCCGGTGTCGGTAACCGCGACCAAGACGTATTGCCCGGGTTTAACGTCGGCATGCGTTTGCGCATAAAAATCGTCGAGCCACGTATTGCCTGCCTCTATCGTCAGGCGGCCTCGGCCGCCCATGGCGTCACGCGCGTTAATGGCCAGATTGAGAATGGCGTTTTCGAGATTTCCCGGATCGATGAGGATGTTCCAGAGGCCACCCGAAATGACGGTCTCCAGCTCGATCTCTTCCCCTAGCGTTCGACGCAGAAGATCGTCCATATTGCGAACGAGGCGAGCAGGGTGGGTCACCCGGGGCGCCAGTGGCTGACGTCGACCGAAAGAAAGCAACTGCGACGTCAGTTTCGCACCGCGGGATACGCCAGCCAGGGCGTTGTCCAGCCTTCGCTGCGCCCGTGGACTATTGCCAATATCGCTGGCTAATAGCTGGAGATTGCCGCTCACAACCTGGAGAAGATTATTGAAATCGTGGGCCACGCCTCCGGTCAGATTGCCAATGGCCTCCATTTTCTGGCTTTGACGAAGCGCATTCTGTGCCTTCATCAGCTCGACTGTGCGTTCCTCAACGCGCGCTTCAAGTGATGAGGCAAGCGCCGTGAGCGCTGCTTCCGCTACTTTCTGAGCCTCAATGTCGGTGTTGCTGCCCACCCAGCGCTGAATGGTTCCATCCGTGCCGCGCACCGGCATCGCTCGCGCTATATGCCATCGGTAGACGCCGTCGTGACGGCGCAATCGATACTCGCTTTCGTAGTCGGAGCCAGACGCAAGCGCAGCCGTCCATCGTTTCAGCAACCCTTGGATATCGTCTGGATGGACGGTAATTATCCATCGCTCGCTATTCAAGGTTTCTCGAACAATTTGGAAGTACTCATAAACGCGGTCATTGAACCAGTCAAGCTGACCTTTGTCGTCTGCGGTCCAGACTTGGTTGGGCATGGATTGCGCCAGTACCCGAAACCGGAACTCGCTCTCACGCATGGCTTTATCGGCCGCTTTACGGGCAGAAATTTCAAGAAAGAGCACAGCGAACCGGTCGGCATCAACGCGTCGGGCCCTCGCCTCGAACCAGCGATCATTCAATGCCGGCACATGAAGTTCAAACGTAGCGGGTCGGCCGGTTTTTACGACTTGAGCGTACGTTGCGATGACTTCGTCATCGAGAGTGGGGACCAGTTCGCGAATGGAATGACCGACGGCATTGGACGGGTCCAAACCGGTCTGTGTACCGAAGGCGGGATTGATTTCCAAAAGCAGAAAATCGACCATCTCGCCGCTCTCGTCGCGGATCGCATGGCCCAGGAGGAAACCTTCCTGCATTTGCTCGAACAATTCGCGTAAGCGAAACTCACTGCGCGCCACCGCTTCTTCGGCATTTTTTCGCTCGGTAATGTCCATGGCGATACCGATGAAGCGTTGCCGTTCCGATGCGACGATTGTCACCGCCTCGCCGCGGCGCGCTATCCACTGGATATCGCCTGTTTCTGCATCAATTCGACGAAATTCGGCGTAGCTCATGGGGTTGGGCGAACCGTATCGGCTTGGTCCTAGTAGATACCGGTCGTCCGGATGGACGAGGCTGACCAAGAGTGACTCGGTAACTTCAATATCGGGTGAAATATTCCAGATTCGTCGATATTGGTCTGAGACATCCAGCCGTCCGGTATCGGGGAACCATTCGAACGTTCCGACGCCGCCCACTTCCTGCGCAAACGTGAGCTTGCGCTCAGCGAGAACGCGGTCGGTCGTTTCTTTCACGATCGCCATTACGCCAGCGGGTACGCCGGCTTCGTCGACCACTGGGCTGTAATCCAGGGTCAACCACACATCCTCTGGCCCTCCGTTTCGATCAAGCACCAGATGTTGATCCTGATACGAAAGCGTGCCTCCGGCGAGGCAGGTGTCCAGCACATGCGCGTTGAATTCGGCTACTTCTACCCAGCCCTGCAAGACCGGCGAGCCGAGCAGGGCGGGGTGACGTTTCCCAGCAAACTCCTGATAAGCGTCGTTGTAAATCATGATGCCGTTGACGCCCCACAGTAGCGTCATTGGTACTTTGGAGCGCAGCATGAAGGAGGTCATGCTCTTGAGAGGCGATGGCCACGTTGCAGGCGACTCCAGCGGCGTCGCGGACCAGTCAAACGACTTGATCAAAGCGGCCATGCCGGAACCGCTACCGAGAAACGCCAACGAGTCTATGTTGCCGCTGTCGGTCATCGTCAGATCAATCCTGGCCCCCCTTGGGTCCGTGCCGTGATGTTATCGGCAATTCGTTGTGAGTGCTGACGGATCAACCTGGCGTCGTGGTAGAAATAAACCAAAGTAAACGTCGCGCGGGTGGCGTCGTTCGTCGTTCGCACTATTTCCCATAGCCGCCCTCGATGTGCCGCGCAACGAGGTGCAACTGTACGCGTGGGGTCTGCGGAACCTATTTTCGCAAGGAGAGCGCGCCGCGTTTCGTGCGTCTGGTTTGAGAGGGGGTTACGGTTCCTCGGGAGCATCCCAGTCCGTGACCGCCAAAAACCGTTCCGACTCCGTCGCCTTTTCAAAGGCGCTACCCGCGTGCGATTTTAGGAATGGAATGATGCTGGGGTCGTAATTGGCAATGGTGTTGACGTCATATATGCCGTGGTTGGACAGATTATCCATGTAGGTATCGTCCTCGAAGCCCGACATGAATCGCCAACCGCTATCCATGCGATTGCCCGGTGCCTCGCGATACATGAAACGAACGGGACAGCCTTCGACGGTGATGCAATCCGTGGCGAGACAACCGCCATGCCCAACGGCGAGTGGTTTGATCTGATCGGTTGATAACTTGAACTTCTTGGTCATAAGCCCTAACGCTGAAATTGAGCGCCGCCGCAGGCGTCCGCTTGGATGACTGGTTAGCCGGCACCGCGACACCACGACAGAAGACCGCTAGATAGCTTTGGTTGCTCTGAAATGCGGGTCATGCCAGACGGGACTTTCGTAGTGTTGGATCTCGGAGAAGACGCTCTCAAGCATCTTAATTAAGCATGGGCATGACGTAGAAAGCTACGCTTGTTACCCATCTTTACCTACGAGTGAGGGCGGTGATTGGCAATGGCGAATGTTTACGCCTTATCGCAAACCGGTCACTTAAGTTTCGTGCCCTGTGGTTCAGTGCAGACGATTCCAAGATCGCACGGATGCCTGATTGCGCGCCTGGCTGACAGCGCTTTTTAACTGAGAAAGGCCAAACGGTTTCTGCAGATACGGTGCATGCCCCGGAAGGGGATTGCATCCATCGCTCGAAGCGACAACGTGCGCTACGTCTGTCGCATCCAGCGCGTCCAGCACGGGCTCGGTCGAATGCCCTCGGACATCCGTCTCAAGTACGGCAAGATCGATATTTTCCTCGCCAATCACCTTGAGCGCCGCTTTTACGGAGCTAACGGTTTCAACCCGTGCGTAGCCCATCACGCTCAGGCCGTCGGCGATTGTCTCGGCCACCAGCGTGTTGTCTTCCACGACTAACGCGGAAGGAGGCGCATTTGCCGGCGGACCCAAGTGCTGGTCTGGTGCCATTGCGGGTATTCCTGCTCAAGGAGCTTTGAAGCGGTCCCCTTGCACCATACGCGCTTGGTCAGTCGGTGGATGTTACGGTCCCGCGCCGGCAGGGTCGTTATCAGCGGGACGCGCCTCCTGGTGCGTTATGCCCAGGTAGAAGCCCGTGACCAATATCGCGATAGTCGCCGCGATCAGAATCAGGAACGCCCAGCTGCGTTTTCGTTTCATGGCCCAGTTTACGCACGACTGCGCTCCACATTGCGTGCAAGCATCAAATGCGAACTGTAAGTAGCTTTGAGACCAACTTCCGGGTATGCCTCTGGAATCCATGGCAAATGCTCGGTTTTCGTGACCCTTGTTGGACGCCACTACAGGGTTTCAGCGCGTTTCGTGGAGCCCATAAATACGAAGAAACCCGCATAACAAGTGGGCTTTTTGTGCCTCATGCTCCCAAGAGAGTTCACTGGCTTTTACAACCGCAACCTTGCATTGGCCAAGTCTGACGCGTGCATCAGAGCTACGCCAATGCGCGGGGCTCACATATACACGCCCTGTTCTTTATTGCTCACGGGAGCCGCCCATACGGCGACGGCAATCACCAGCATGGCTACGTCGACAGCGAGCATCTTTGACCAAAAAGGTATTGAGGCGGACAGCACGGAAGCGATCAGAACGAAAACCAGTGTCATGCCGGGAATTAAGTTTTTCATGATTGCATCCGGGAAAATTTTGATGGAGGCCTTGCCGCGTTCGAAGTTATGGCGGACAAGCAAACCGATAGAGCGAGTTGCTTGATCATCTGCGACAACCGCTGCGTGAGATGAGGGAACTCAAGCAAGAGGCCTGCCAAAGGCTGTAAAGAGTTTCTTGGAGCTACAGCGGCGCGGCGATGCTTATTGTTTTTCCTGATGGCGCGTGCGATCCCAAGCCCGGCGGCAGTTCCTGAGTGTGAGCGTCCGTCCGTTTCACCCCTCATTGGCAGCGTCGGTGGCGATTTCGAGAGCGCTCGAGCGGCTCTGGCCTTGGCCGAGGGGCAGGCCGATATCGTCACTTTTGGCCGCAGCTTTCTCCTCAAACCTGACCCGCAGCATCATGTCGTTCAGGCATTATGTCGAGTGCCGATGATTCGGCGCCTGGTATTCGCAGGCTGCAAAGGGATACGTCATATAGGCATGAGCCTGAATTCCGGCATTTCTCAGCCGAAGTCGCTCATGTTGCTCGACGAGGCGAAACTGGCCTGTCGCTTGCTTCACCATAACTGGTTTGTAGGTGCTCGCCGACACAACGAATCCAGTCAAGCTGGCGCCTGGGGTTGCCTTGGAGCATGGGCAAGGGCACGGGTGCTGTGTCAATATTTACTAAAATTCATGAACAGGATGATTGCAATGGTGGTTATCTCGCTCAAGCAGGCGGATTCCGGTAGCTGGAGCGTCTATCGCGCTCATATCAAGCTGTTCAGCGACCTGCAGCTGGAACCCGCCATTGCATTGGCCAAGGAAATGGCCGAAGACGAACACGAGCGGACCCGTCGTCCCATTCGCGTCGAAATGCCGGGCCTGGCGTCCACGCTGCTTTTGGCGACCTACGGCAAAGAATCGAAAGCTGCTCGCGCCGGCGAGATGGCGGCCTGAATTATTGCATCGGACCCGATCGTTTATTGCGTGGGTTTAATCTAGCCAAAAAGTTTGGCCCTCGTCGGGCTTGGTGATGCGCTGCCTAACGGGATTGGCGTCGTTCGCCCTTTTACTTGGCCCACGGACAAGTCAATCGATCTATTCAAGGAGAGATGAAATGATCAATGTTGTTTTGGTGGATGATCACGATTTGGTCCGCACCGGTTTTCGAATGATTTTGCAGCAGCATCCGGATATTGCTGTTGTCGGTGAAGCGAGCAATGCCGAGGAGGGGCTTAGGCTGATACGCACGCTGTCGCCGGACATTGCCCTGGTGGACGTACATATGCCCGGCATGAGCGGTATCGAACTGACCGAGCGCGTGTCGCGCGGAAAAATGTCCACTCACGTTGTGATTGTTACGGTCGTGGACGACGCGCGTTTTCCCAAGCGTTTGCTGGATGCGGGAGCGCTGGGCTATCTGACGAAGGGGTGCACTGCCGAAGAACTGGTTTCCGCGGTACGCCAGGTGGCAACAGGGCGGCGCTACTTGGCTCCGCTGGTGGCGCAGCAACTGGCGCTTGCAACGCTTGATGGCAATACATCACCGTTTGATGTGCTTTCAAGCCGCGAGCTGGAGGTGGCGATGATGCTGGTACGCGGCAAGCCGCTTACGACGATTGGCGAACAGCTCAACTTGAGCCCGAAAACTGTTTCCACCTACAAGCAACGGCTAATGGAGAAACTGCGGGTCGATCACGTACTGAGTCTGGCCCACCTCATGACGGTACACGGGTTGCTTGATACGCCGAACCATCAAGTGGGCAGCTGATTTTGTAACGCCCACGTAAGCGGCTATTCCAAAAAAAAACCGGACACAGTCCGGTTTTTTTGTTTTTCACTAGAGGCGGATTAGCCGTTCGATTCGTCTTTGTGCAGCTTGGCCTCATGTTCCATCGCCGGCGAAGTATGCCCATCAGGTTCCGAGCTTTCAGGAGGCAGATGCGAGTGCGGTGACGCAGCAAGCAGGTCGCCCTGCTTTGGCAGCGAGGGCAGCGCTGCTACGGGCACCTCGGTGGTCACGTCTTCTGAGGCGTGTTCCCTTGACTCAGCCGGTGGTGCAATTACCCGGCTGTCTACCGAACTGGCCACCGGCGCGCTGAGCGGGGTAGATTGCTGAGTCTCGGAAAACGGAGCGGAAGCTTCTGCACTTTCGTCAGCCTTGACCAGGCTCGCCGAAACAGCCGATGTATCCGCCGCCGCGTCTATGGACGGAACAGAAAGCACTTGAGCGCTTTCGACCTCGGCAATATCGCTGACGACCGTTGTCGGCAAAGCCTCTGAGGCGTGTTCGGGCTGGGTTGCGTGCAAGAACACGACCTCGTCAGCCTGACTGGCTGATGCGTCTTGTGCAGGAATCGGCGGCAGCGTCGGCAGATTGAAGCTGGCGGTGGCTGGCAGCTTTGTACCCGCAGCCGTACCCGCGCCGGAATGCCAAGCTGCATCCGCGGCTGGTTCGGCGGCGTGGCCATCACCCACCGCAACGGCCGGAGGCGTGATTGCCGCTGATTCAGTAGCGCTATCCGCAAAGGCTGTCGTCGGCGCTCTATCCGCTACGGGTACCTCGGCTACTTTCGACGTCGCTGCATTCTCTGACGTGCGCGCAACGGGGCTTACCGAATTTTGGGCATGCACGATCGGCTTTGCCGCATGAGCATTGTCTGCGGGGCCGTCACGGTCTTCGTCCTCGAAATCATTCGAGGTCGCGCCGGCCTCACTGGTGCCGTTTGCCGCTGTTTCATCGTGACGACGCCGACGACGGCCACCGCGACGGCCACGGCGACGACGTGACTGGCTGCCATCGGTATCCAGCGCGGCGTCGGCCGACTCGGGTGCGTCGGACTGTATCGGGGTCTCGCTCAGCAACGCCTCCTTGGCCACTTCCGCTGTCACTGTCGGGTCACCCACCACGCGTTCGTCAACAGCGACGCGTGGCAGACGTTCGGCCTTGGGCTGCTGCGGTGAATTATTCGGCTTGCGCTCGCTGCGCGGCGGATTGCCTTCGGCCACGACGGCCTTCGGCTGACGCTCTGCCTTCGCCGTCTGCACCTGCGGCGACTGGCGTGGCTGACCGTCGTTGGTGCGCTGGCGGTTGTTCTTGGGTTGTTGCGGCGATCCCGATTTTGCCGAGGTTTGTGCCGATGACGCGTCCCGACGTGGTTGCTGCGGGCGGGAGGTATTCTGACCGCCACCGCTGCGACCGGAACGTTCATCGCGGCGACCGCCGCGGCCATTGTTGGGCTCTTCCGTGCGGGGTTTCGCGGTCGGCGCAGAAATCTCCTCCTTGGCGCCACCAAACCAGGCCATCACTTTCGACATGAAGCCGCCGGAAGCTTTGGCCGCATCCGGGGCGGGCGCACGAGCCGCCACCGGCGCTTTGACAGCTTCAGGGGCTGCAATATCTTCGCGCATCGGCGCCGGGCTTCCGTGCACGATGCCGCTGACCGCCGGCTGTTCATTGCTGCCGAGGGTCTGGCCCATCTTGGGTAGCTCGGTCGCTTCGACGGCCGTAAGGCGCTCATAGCTGGGCTTGCTGTGCTCGCCCATGTCGGCTTCGCGGATGCGCTGAATTTCGATGTGCGGGGTCTGCAGCTTTTCGTCGGCGATGATCATCACATGCACCTTGTGGCGCATTTCGATCTCGACCACGCTGGCACGTTTTTCATTGAGCAGGAAGTTGACGACGCTGGACGGCGCCTGCACCAGAACCTGCCCGGTGTTTTCTTTCATCGCGTGTTCTTCGATCAGGCGCAGGGTCGACAGCGCCAGCGATTCCACGCCGCGTATCTGACCATGGCCTTCGCAACGCGGGCAGACGATCTGCGTTGCCTCGCCCAAACTCGGACGCAGGCGCTGACGCGACATTTCCAGCAGGCCGAAGCGCGAAATGCGTCCGACCTGCACGCGCGCGCGATCGTGCTTGAGGGCGTCCTTCAGACGATCTTCAACGTCACGCTGATGCTTGGGGCTGTCCATGTCGATCAGATCGAGCACGATCAGGCCGCCAGCATCACGAATGCGCAACTGGCGGGCGATTTCCACCACCGCCTCGCAGTTCGTGTTGAACGCGGTATCTTCGATATCGCTGCCCTTGGTCGCCTTGGACGAGTTCACGTCGACGGCGGTCAGCGCTTCGGTGTGATCGATAACAATCGAGCCGCCGGAGGGCAGGCGTACCTGGCGATCGAAGGCGTTTTCGATCTGCGTCTCGATCTGATAGCGCGTGAATAGCGGCGTGTCATCGCGATACAGCTTGAGTTTGCGCAGGGCATTGGGCATGACCTGCTGCATGAACTCGCGCGCATCGTTATATAGCGATTCCTCGTCGATGAGGATTTCGCCAATGTCGCTGCGCAGGTAATCGCGCAGGGCGCGAATGAACAGCTTCGATTCCTGATAGATCAGGAAGGGCGCTTTCTGCGATACGGCGGCGGTTGAAATCGATTTCCACAGCTGCAGCAGGTAGTCCAGATCCCACTGCAGTTCTTCGGCGTCGCGACCAAGGCCAGCGGTACGCACGATCAGGCCAACGTCATCCGGTACGGTGACGTGGTCCAGCGCCTCCTTCAACGCCTGCCGATCCTCGCCCTCGATGCGCCGCGATACGCCGCCGGCTTTCGGGTTATTCGGCATCAGCACCATGTAGCGGCCGGCAAGGCTGATGAAGGTGGTCAGGGCGGCGCCCTTGTTGCCGCGCTCTTCCTTCTCGACCTGAACAACGACTTCCTGACCTTCTTTCAGCAGCTCCCGGATGCTTGCCTTGTGCGGGTCAAGACCGGTGGTGAAGTAGTCTCGGGATATTTCCTTGATCGGCAGAAATCCATGGCGTTCGGCACCGTATTCAACGAAGCATGCTTCAAGTGATGCTTCAACTCGGGTGATTCGGCCTTTGTAAATATTGGATTTTTTCTGTTCCCGCGAAGGGATTTCGATATCAAGGTCGTACAGGTTTTGGCCTTCGACAATAGCCACGCGCAACTCTTCACGCTGAGTCGCGTTGATCAACATACGTTTCATGGTGGTTTCCTCGGCTTTTCCGCGCGTCGCGTGCCTCGGTGGCGCCTGTTAATGGCGGCCTGCCGGGGATCGCGCCGCTGCAGTCAAGCGGCAAATTGAACGGCACCGTTGCCGGCGTCGGGATGATTCGGTCTTCTACGCCTGCTGCCCCGATACCTCAATGGGATCGGACAAACAGCAGCACGAACCGTTACGATGAAAGGGAGTTAAGGCTGGATGCCAGTGGCAACCGCCGCAATCCTCGCCGACGTTACGGGCCGTCACTCGACCCGATCCAGACTTCGGTGGGCAAAATGTGGCGCCCGCCGAGTATCCTATTTCACCAGGTTTTTTTCAATGCAGACGGTAACTTCCCCTGATGTACCTCACGGTGTACGTCAAGTCGCGATCGGTCCGGAGCGTGACGGCCAGCGTATTGACAACGCGCTGATGACCCTGCTCAAGGGCGTTCCCAAGAGCATGATTTACCGAATCCTGCGTACCGGACAGGTTCGCGTCAACGGCAAGCGAGCCAAGCCCGATACGCGTCTCGCCGACGGCGATATGCTGCGTATTCCGCCCGTTCGCTTGGCCGAACGCCCGGAAGGCAAAGGTCCGGCAACCAGCATGGTGGCTGAGGTTTCCGAGGCCATCATCTTCGAAGACAAGCATTTTCTGGTGATCGACAAGCCGTCGGGCATCGCCAGCCATGGCGGCAGCGGCGTGAGCCATGGCGCAATCGAGCTGCTGCGCGCGGCGCGGCCGCAGGATCACCTGGAACTGGTGCACCGGCTGGACCGCGACACTAGCGGCGTGCTGGTCTTTGCCAAGACGCGCGCGGGTCTGACCGGACTGCAGGCGCTTATCCGCAGCGGTGAAGTGACCAAACAGTATCTCTGCCTTCTACTCGGACACCCGTCGAAGGCCAAGTTCGACGTCAACGCACCGCTGCTCAAGTCGGTAATGCAGGGCGGTGAGCGCATGGTGCGCGTGGCCGAGAACGGCAAGCCATCACTGACTTTTTTCAGGGAAATGGAGCAATACCCCGCCGCACGCCTCATGCAAGCGCAATTGGGCACGGGGCGCACCCATCAGATCCGCGTGCACTCCGCCCACATTGGCCACCCGGTTGCCGGTGATCCGAAGTACGGCGATAAAGAGATGAACAAGCGGTTCAAGGACATGGGCCTGAACCGGATGTTCCTGCACGCGGCGCATCTGAGCTTCGAGCTGGAAGATCGCTCTTACAGCTTTTCCGCACCGCTGCCGGACGACCTCAAGGATTTTCTCGACGTGCTGGCAGTCAAAGGCAAGCGACTGATTTACACGCTGCCGAAGTCCCGCACCGACTTTTAACTAGCGTGCCAGCAACCGGTCGACCCGCGCCGCACAGATGAAGTCGTTCAGCGAGAGGCCGCCAACATCGTGCGTCGACCAGAGCAGCTTGCAGTGACCATATCCTGCCTCGATATCGGGGTGGTGATCTTCATGGTTGGCCATAAAACCTACGGCGTTGAGGAAACCCAGCGTGTGGCGAAAGTCGTCGAATTTGAAGTCCTTGACGATCGCAGACTGCACTTCGTCAAGCGCCCAACCGTCCAGTTGGCCAAGTAGAAGACGCACTTTATCCGTCGTCAACGCGTGCTCTTTGCCCTTAAGCGGTTTGCAATGTTGGCTGGCGAGATCGGCAATTGTCATGAAAAGATCCTTTGCTTGTGAGGCTTTCAAGCCTCCAGTGTGAATGATTGAAAGTCAAAGACGCGCACGAAAAGCGAAACAGGACTAAAATGGTGCTGTTTCGCCTCTGCCATTCGCAGGTGCGAGTAGAAATTTGTCGGAGCAAGGCATGATCGATATTTCGGAACGCGCGCAGCAGCATTTTCTGCGCCTTCTTTCTCAGCAGGGCAGTGAGGGCATGAGCATCCGTCTGCGGGTGACCCAGCCTGGTACCGCTGCGGCCAACTGCGAGCTGGAGTTTTGCGAGCCGGTTGATCTGATTGGCGGCGAATGGACGATCGAATGCGCCGGCTTCAATTTTCACGTGGAGGGCGATAGCGCGCAATGGCTCGAAGGCGCCACGATCGATTTTGAAACGAATGCCACGGGTGGCCAGCTCAACATTCGTGCGCCAAAAATCAAGGGTGATGTGCCGAGTGCCGACGCAGGATTGATCGAGCGCGTGCGTTACGTGCTGGATGCCGAAATCAACCCGCAATTGGCTTCGCACGGGGGCAGGGTGAGCTTGCTCGAAATTGACGCTGACGGCGCCGTGCTTTTGCAGTTCGGTGGCGGCTGCCACGGTTGCGGCATGGTCGACGTGACGCTGAAACAAGGGGTTGAGAAAACCCTTCGCGAGCGCGTGCCCGAAATAACGGCCGTCCGTGATGCGACAGACCACGCCGGCGGCGAAAAGCCGTATTACAGCAAGACCGAAGGCCAATCCGCCTTGGGTTGATTCGATTTTTCCAGCTCATCACATGAAAAGGCCCGCCATGCGGGCCTTTTCATTCGTTATAAACGTTACTACTTGTCACCCTCGATATGACCTTGCAACGTATCCAGCTTGGTTGGAAGGCTTGAGAAGTAGGCCGCCACGTCTTCAATGTCCTGATCAGACAGGGCCGCATCCATGCCTTTCATGATGGCGTTATTGCGTCGACCGTCCTTGTATTCATGCAGAACCTGCTGGATGTAGGCATCGTATTGCCCGGCCAGCCGGGGATACTGCGGATCCACCGCATTGCCATCAGCGCCGTGGCAAGCAAAACACGTAGTGGCCTTTTTCTTGCCGTTCTCGGCATTGCCGCGAGCCAGAACTTGAGTGGAAGCAAACGCCAGAACGGCGCCGAAGGAAAGCACAGTAAGCGCACTTTTCATGCAGAAAGTCCTTGGCAACTACTTGGCGAGACTGGAAAGGTAGGCCGCAATATTCTGGATGTCCGTATCGGACAAACTCTGCGCCTGCGCCATCATGGTGGGATGCGTGCGATCGCCTTTCTGATAACCATGCAACGCATTAATTATGTACTGCTCATTCTGACCAGCGATTTTTGGCACCGGGTATTGCGGGTAGGCATTGGTGTAACCCGGTACGCCGTGGCAGCCAGCACAGGTATAAACCAGCTTCTTCCCCGCTGCCTTGTCGCCTTCGGCATGAACGCTGGTTATGGCAAACAGCACGGAAGCCACGGCGAAGCCAAGCAGTTGCGGTCGAGTCATCGAGATCATTCTCACGATTGCGGCGGATACATGGTCGCTCAAGCGGCCGAGTATAGAGGCTGCTTGAGCGCGCGAACAACCGTTGCCGCCCGGGTCGCAATGCCTCATGAAGATCAGGCTCCGCTGCTCCATTTGAAAACAATGTTTGCAGCTAATTTAACTGGGCGCGGGTGCCGCGCAATTCCAGGTTCGTAGTCGGCTTCTGACTTCGCCGCAGTCAGAAGAGTTCAGGATCACATGCGGACGCCCACTCGATGCGCTTTTTTGAGCGCCGTATCCAGGGGGGTTTGTTGAAATGCATTGATGACCGAGCTACCGCACCCATATACTGTCGGAGTTAAATCGTTTTCCCCGGGGGTGTTCTGGCTTCGACGGGGGCAGTGAGATGACTTGGTGCATGCCGAGGGGGCAGCTTTCCTCGTAAATCCAGCAGCAAACTTCTAGTTGCCAACGACGACAACTACGCTCTCGCCGCTTAAGGCGTAAGCCCCGAACCCACTTGTGCT
>Ga0302231_10000041_pt1 | contig 106159 bp, 99 predicted proteins | sample II_Palsa_N2_2_FD_193522 | JGI IMG/M metagenome (GOLD analysis project Ga0302231, IMG submission 193522) | Peat permafrost microbial communities from Stordalen Mire near Abisko, Sweden - II_Palsa_N2_2 | ecosystem: Environmental > Terrestrial > Soil > Palsa > Peat permafrost | place: Sweden...
GCCGCTCGGGGAACAACACACTCTGCGAGCGATCCACCCCTTCTACAAATCGGCTCATCGGCTGGCTCCCGTCGATTCGACGCGCCAATTTTATCCGATGGCAGAGTTTTCACACAGCCTGGGTCGGCAACGGACATTTAATTTTCGCCAGCGACCGCACAGCGTCAATCGGCACAGGCGTTCGGCCGAACCGGAATCGCACGACGCCGCGGAGCTCGCCACACCACTGCGCAGCACGTTGCCGCGCTTTGACAGCTGCTCGTTCATTTCTCCAACGGCGCGGCGACCTATCCCGGTAACGGAAGTCAGATCTCAGCGAGTGCGATCAACAGATGATCTAATTGGAGGCTGGTTACCAAGACGATGAGATAACCGTGCTGTTCGATTCCGCCTTCGCCCACAATGATCCGTTATCTCGATCCAATGGCTATGCTCCTGCTGCGAAGCCTGTGAAGCCGTGCTTCGTGATCATACTGCTGAGCCTAAGTGCTACAGCGCTGTGCACCCCGGCGACTCCGGCGCCTTTCTTTGATGGCGTCCTCCATGCTCGAAGTCCACACGGGGTCTACACCGACATCCGGTTCGAGCCACATCGCGTAGTCGCGCAGATGCACGGGCCTCATACCTGTGTTTTGCATGCTCATCTCGTGCACGGCGATCCACACGCCAGCCACTACGCCATCGATCCGCCTCAAGGCGGACGCTTGTGCGATGAACTGGTTGACGGGGAAATCGTGATTCATCCGCATTCGTCGAGCGCTGTGATGGCAGAATTCAAATCGCCGCGGATGAAGTGGTCAGGGGAGTTTCACCGCTACTCGCCGGGTCGCTAAGTGCGCAGAAGGCGAGGAATGATCGACACAGCGACACCCGATCTTGCCGCCCGTGGAGATGTCCTACACGCCGCGGCGAACGGCCCCGCCATTAGTGCAGCGTCGGACCCTTGTAACCGTCATTTCCAGATACGCCTGCACGCCGCAGCATGGTCATCAAACAATCCAAAACGTATTCCTTCTCAGAGTCTTCGGCGACACCAAGAATTATTTCCGAGCGGTCTTCGAACTCTCGGTAAAAGCCGTTTTTGTCGGCCTTCATATACGGCAGCTCGAGTTCGAGCTGGCGCAACAGGCCGTCGAGGTCAGATCGCGATGTCATTGGCCTGACCAAATTCGGTAAGTATTCGATTTATCTCCACTGATACCTACGCGTCATTCTCGGCATCCACTACGGCTTCGGTGATGAGCCCGGCTTGGTCCGTGAAGGCATGGATGAAGTCGCCTCGGTCAGGATAGGCCCTCATCAACCAAGGCATGTCGGCTTCCAGGCCAGTCAGCATTTCTTTCAACTCTTCGCGCGTTTCGGCCATGTCGTTCGGCTCTTCGTGGGCGGGGCGCGAAGCATAGTTGGCCAAGGGATCAACGCTTGATGAAGACCGGGCGCGTTTTTGTGGGCAGAAGCACCTACAGGCAATCAGCGAGGGCTGACACGACTGATCGGCTACGACCGATGGTGGCGTTTTTTATCAATCGGCAATATGGAGTTGTCCGGGAAGTCTGGCGCCCATCACGTCCGTGGGGCCGCCGATGCACCGGATAGCGCCGCCTTGACGGGCGGCGTTTTATTTGCGCGCATACTCACCGGTCATCCGACCGAGCCAGTCCATGAAACAGTCCCTACCCGCTCAGTTTGCCGTTGGCTAGGTTCACTCCGGAGTGTTATCCGCATTGACGCCAACAGGCAGCGGTTGGCATGTTCGCCTGGATTGCGGCATCAATGCCATCGCGCCACGGCCTTACGGTTCGAACGGACCGACCCTGGGTGACGCGGTCATCGTTCGGGTGCTCGGCATCAATACCGAAAACGGCGCCGTTGTCGGGAGGATCGTCGAAGGCAAATCGACCAGCAGCATTCGATAGCCGTCGGACACACGGCTAACGCCTCAAAATGCGCCGGCCATTCCCGCGGTACGAATTAGACCCTGCATTCGCGCGGTCTTAGATTGAATGATGGCCTCGTAGCCTGCCATCTCCGAAAATGCGCGAGTGCTTGCCGCGCGATACGTGGTAACGAATTAATAAAAAGGCTGCCACGCACTGACATCTGGAACCACACCGCTTGGATGAGCAGTCGCTGCTTGATTGTCTTGGAGCAAAAGGGTTAGCACATCGCCATTTGCCCTACCCTGCCCGACACGCTAAGAGATTGCTGGGTCAGCAAACGGCCGTGTCCCAGCATCGCTGAGTTCATCGTCCCGATCAGCTGCCCACCTGGGCTACTAGTGAGCTGCAAAGCTGGACCCGTGGGACTCGTGAACGCCAGTGATCGGCGGGCTCGGATCTGCGCATGATGTCAAGGCGATCGCTATGCGGTGCGACGATTTATCGAAACGTCTTGAGCTAGGACTGGGTGGTCTTCCCTTGTTTTGTATAGAGTCATCAATCTCATCACTGCGAATGTCGTGCACCGCTGCTCTACCTTGCTAATGGGCCGAGAAATTCCATCAACTGTTGGATTCCGGCTGACGCCGCCATATGGTCTTCAGCCCAAGGTATTTCCCGCTCCCAGTGCTCCTGACTCAGCTTTTGTAAAACGCTGGCCGGCGCCTCGCGAAACCCCATGAACCAGTTTCGAAATAACTGTCGTGGGATTTCACCATATTCCAATTCCACTATGTCGCTGTGCAAGTCGGATCGGCGAATGCGCTCGTAGACATCATCGACCCCCAATCGACCACCCTCGAAGTACTGAAAGAACTTGCCGGCGCCATATAATAGAACACCCGTTACACCTACATCCGCGTTGTTCGCTCGCGCTGCAAGCAGCAATCGGTCAATATCGTCCGGCGACAGGGGCCGGGTGGACCGACTGGAATACACAACGCCCAATAGATCCTTCATTAGCTCCCCCTGATCGCGCGCTCACAGTGTAAACGTGGCTTGAAGACTACAACGACCGACTCACGTGCAGTTGGACCGAGATCACGGGGGAGAGTCCGACCCAAGATCGATCAATAGCAGGCGCTACGAATTGGCCGCAGTCGACGTTAGCGTTGCCAGTAAATCGAACTTAATGCCCGTACCGGAAACATCATAGATGCCGCTAGCACACCCCTAGACGTCAAAGCAGACGCACGGATCGCATAACACCAGGCGTTGCGAGAAATCACGGATTTCTTGACTCTAGCGCTATCTCGGCCATCGGCTTCACTTTTGAGGTCCGAAGCGAGCTGACCGTCGCTTAGGCCGCCTCAAAATACGCCCCGTGCTCTGTGATTGGCCGCAATGGTTCTGACGTATTTTAGTTAGAAACTTTTCCAGCAACGCCTGAGAGCTCACGAGAGCCTCTAAGCACCGACGTTGCTAGCGCCCGCCCAGATAACCCACCGTTGCGCCCGAAAGGACTCCTGAAGGTGCAGTGGATCGGTTTATGGGCATCCACGTCTGAGGGGAGAAATCTCGCTTTCCAGATTTTCGATTAGCATTGAACACTCAAAGCTCTCGAGCGCTTTTACATATACAGCGTGCCGGCGATGGAGCGAACGTCTACCTATCGGAAATTCCACGGGCATAGTTCCTCTAGGGTTGATCATGCCGATTGATAGGCAACTTCTGTTTCGTGTTTGGCTGGCAGCACAGAGCGCGAGTAACGATCTGAGATTGATCGATTGAAGATAGACCGTCTAGATTTCGCGACGCACCCCAACGCGGGCTCACTCCTACCGATTTCTAATACGATATCTTGCATCAGCTCCCGCATACATATGGGCATAGCGAAATGACAAAATCGAAATTTGAGCCGCGATTCGACTTCCGTATCACGCACGACAACAGTGGAGGCTCGAGTCGAATCCAAAACCTCCTCGATGAGATGGAGAGATCGCTCCACTCAAACGCCCAGCAAGGACGTACCGTCGAAGAGTTTTTAGCGCAACTTAATCATCAGCACCTAACAGAAATTGAAGAGACGGGCACAATCAACGAGCTTCGGGACGAGCTCAAGGCACAGCACCCACGACCGAACGGCGAGTTATCCAATCTGGATGCTCCTCTGAATTTCATCAGTCGACTCACCGGCGTGAAGTATGAAAGTAACACTGAGCCCTTGCCGATGCCGCTGCTGAAAACTGTCAAGTTGCTGTACCTCACAAACGACAGAGGCAATATAAACCTCTATCAATATTTGAGGAGTCACCTAACGGAAGCAAAGTCAACGATGGAGTGGCGCATCACGGGGCTTGCACCAACTAACAAAAAACGCGTGCAGCTGGTAGGTGAGCTTTTAAGGCAGTTAAGTGGTGACATAGACGCTTGGAAACTTCTTCAGATAGACGCAGCCCTACCCTCTGAAGCATACCTACTGGACCGGATCGAACAAGGAAATGCGAAAATATTCGAACCTTTCAAACGCGTTTACGGCGATCACTCACTCGCGGTCTTGGTACAGAATCAACTGACTAAAATTATTCATAATTATAGAGTTGCCCACGATAAGCCCGCCGTGCCCGTTAATGAGTTGGTGTATACGCATATTCGCGCCCTTCCATTTTTGAATTTTGTTGGCGAGTACAAAAGGATTCTGGGCAACAACAAATTGGTAGATAGCGTTGACCCAATCTTGCCAAAGATAAAAGTATTTTGCGACGAACTAAGTGCATCCCAAAGTCCATCAATCACGCCCGATACACCAATCACTTCAATTAACGGTTTTCCTGATTTCTTCAAGACGCACTACGACGATCTGAAACAATTGGTCGAAGCTGCCATCGGACGTTGTGTACGCGAAGAAGAACCAGGAGTTATGCTCAAAGTTCAGAAAAGAGATTTCTCGGATGAGAAACTTGATTATGCGTGCAAAGTTTTACACTCCTACGTGTTCCATGAACGCGGCGCGGAGACTTTAGAGTCTTTAGATGCGCAGCTACTTTCCGCCACCGATTGCGTCGCAGCTCTGTGCGCTGTTCGTTATCAGCAGGAATTTAAAACGAAATACGACCACTCCGGTGTAGGAGACAAAAATGAAAAGAAGGCTACTTCCGTCTTCTATCAAATGGGTAAAGACAAGCCTATTGCGGATTTGTACGACACGGGCTACACGCCGCAAGGGCTGAGTCAGCTTATGTACGACCGATTCTGTCAATTCCACTCACGTTTCAGCTCAAGACAAGCGAGACATGATGCCATTCAAGCCTTCAAACTCATTCGACTCGATAAATACTCCGAATGTCTTGCACTGAATGACATCAATCTCATAAATTCAGAGCTACGCGCATTTGAAACGTACTGTATTGAACAAGCTCGCGTCTTGGCATCATTACTTCGATGATCATCTGTTGAGTAACTCAGTACACCTCTGAGACCTTAACCTTTAAAGACTGAGTATTTTCTTATTTGGTGTACCTACTATATGGAGATGTAGTGGTACATGTAGTTAGTACTAAGTTAGTCAGTACTTACTACTATTGATTGGGATAGTAAGAGTTAACTATTAAAAGCACTTGGTATAGGGGGAGAAAGCGTACGCGCACATACCCTTTCTACCTAAAATCATCAAAAAGCATCTTAAAAGCACTTCCAAGAACGCGACGAGACCAATTCTCGTCGTTTTTTTTGCCTGACTGACAGAAAGGGTAGTGTGTAATGTCCATATTTCATGTTCGCATCAAAAGTGGTCCTAAAGGAACCGCCAAAGAGCACGCGACATACATTACTCGGCAAGGTCGTTATACGGACCGCGACGATCTCGTTTACTCCACATACGGAAACATGCCTAACTGGGCGCAAGGCGATCCGAAAAAGTTTTGGCGCGAAGCAGACAACCATGAGCGCGCTAACGCGGCCGCGTATCGGGAATATGTGATTGCTCTGTCCAAGGAACTTAACACTGCGCAAAACTGTGTTGTAGCAGAGCGATTGAAAACGGCGCTAGTGGCAGAAGGAAAGCCCTTCCAAATGGCAGTGCACGAGAATCTGGGGAAGCTCGGGGGTGAACCGAACCCTCACATGCACCTTATGTTTTCCGATCGAGTGGCTGACGGGATCGACAGACCAGCCGAAAAAATGTTCTCGAGGTTCAATGCGGCTCATCCGGAAAACGGCGGACGTCGTAAGGACAGCGGGGGGAAGAACCCTATGGTGCTGCGTGACGAAATCATCGCGACGAGGAAGAAGATCGCTGGGATTCAAAACGAAGCACTGGCGGAGTTCGGTCTCGACGCCAGAGTGGACCATCGCAGTCTGCGCGCGCAAGGCCGTCTGCGGCAGCCTGAGCGGCACTTGGGACCAGCACGCGTCAGAAGCATGTCCACTGATGAGAAGGCCGCCTACGCCGAAGCCAGAGCCCTTGGCCGCGACGCATAGCGTCGGCCAGAAAAAACCACGCTATCTTTGCGATTAGTAGCAAGATAGCGTGGTTTTCTGGAATCTCCCGCCGGCTAAGCGAAAAGCCCCGGCCAGATTGGCCGGAGCGTAGCGAACTACAGCCCGGTGAAGAACGGGTCGTGCAAGTGAACGAACCATTGTTTGTTTTTAGGGTTTTGACTTAGCCAGATCGCGTTATGGGCGTTCAGGACACCAAGCGCGTCGTTCAGCCGATCACGATTGCGCACGGGGCCACACTGCAGCAGTTGGTTCTTGGCGATGCATGACTGGGCGCCCGCACCACGCCAGACCCGAGTGCGAAGCCAAAATGAAACCGCGCTCGCATCCATCTGCTCCTGCGGCATCATTGGCTGGGCCGCGAACACTCGCTTGAACTCATCCACATGCCACCCCACGATCTGTATAGCACGCTCGAGCGTATCAAGCGAAATCTTGCCGCCGTCACCGCAGAAGTAATGCATGGATGCTGCCAGTCGTGCAATGAGTTCCATGGTCTTCGATGCGAAGTCATCGATGTCGCTTAAGTATTCGCCTGGACGAATCATCCACTCTGTGTTGTTGGCTTGTTTCACCCACCGCGCCTTGGCATCGTCCGAAAATTCAACGACCTCGGGCTCGCTTTGACCTGACACCATCTTGTGCTGGAACAGCACAAGCAATTCGCAGATACGGCCATGGAATTTCGGCATATGCGCCCACACCAGCTCTTCGGGTGCCATCCAACGCGTCCCCTTCGTCGTATGGGGAAATCCCACAAGATACCGCGCCCAGTGGCCCGATCCTCTTGCCGACTTCCCGCGTTTCTCGCAGAAGGCCTTCAGTGGTTCCTCCTGCGTCATAATCCAGATCGAAACGCGTGGATTACGCACCGATACGTGTTCCTGATTCGCGCGATCAAGAGTTATAGACTTGGGCGAATCGCGAAGCCGGTTGAGCACGCCGAGGTTGTCCATTGCTCCGCTCTTAAAAAGTGACTCGCCCTCGTCGGTCATCAAGACGATGGATTCGCCGTCACCCTCCAACGCGTCCATGATCGGCCGTTGAGTGATGTCATTGCGTACCAAGACACGTAGCCTCGGCTTCTTCGGCTTGCACTTCGCATGCGCAGCAAGTTTCGCTTTCGCCTCACTCATGCCTTCGTCGTCGCGGAACGCTTTTTCGATTTCGCGGCGAATGCTGTTTTTGACGATCTGCCAGCAGTCAATTTCAACCTGGTACGCCTCCAGAGCGGTTTCGTACGCTTTCTCACTTGCCGCATCGGCCTCGAGGAATGGCGCAAACACTTGGTTGTCGACCGGCGTCTTTCGTTCGCCGGATCCGCCGATGGCGAGCAGGTAAAGCGTCACCGGGCACAGTGTCCCAATCGGCAGCTTCACCGCAATCAAGCCCTGGCATGCCATTGTAATCGCGGCTACGAGGGACATGCCGATGATGGCATCCGGCGCTTGGACGTTGCGCTGCAGCTCCAGACCTGCTTCACGCACGACTGCCAGGAAGGCGTCCATGGGATACGGGCGTGGAGCAAAAAAATTATTGTTCATTTTCGTGCTCCTGCCCGTCGACGACGTTCTGCGGTGCCAGTACCGACGTAGGCAATTGCTGACCACACGAGACGCACGCCACCACGTCGCCCGATTCGCCGTGACACATGCGCTGCGCCTGAAGCAGGTTGCGGAAGCGCGGCGCGTGGACGACATAGCCATAAGCTTTGCCAAACGTCTCCATCACCACTTTGAGGGGCACCTTGCGACTGAGGTGCTGCTCGATAAACGGGTAGGCCTCGGCGAAGTCCGCTTCCTTCTGATGCTTGCCGCCGACTACGGCGTTATCAAGCGACTGGCGAAAGGCCTCCACACGCGATGTAGCACACCCGATCTGATCATTTTTGACACTCATTTTTTTATTCCTTTCGAGTTGAATTTTTTGTTGGCTTTAAGTTCTACCCACGCTATTGCCTCATGGCGATGCCATACCCTCGGCGAACATTCCGTCTCGAATAGACGGAAGCCCACCGGAAAGGTTTGGTCGAAACTTGGATCATTGGGATTCCACATCTCGTAAGCACGGCTATTGCTGACCAACACGATGGTCAAAAACTCGGCTTTACGGACATACGGCTTTTCGGCGCACAGTCTCCAGACGGCCTCGGTAAACTTTTCGTAGCCGGTACATGAAGCAACCTCGCTGCTGGCTTGGTGCAGTTCGATCGGCACGGTGTCCGACTTTTTCTCTTTTTGCTGCTTGTGCATTTCCCTGCCTCCTTTGGAGGGAGCCGGTCACGTCGACCGATCGCTAAGATATGCATCCGACCCAATCTGGTCTGCGGTATTTTTCCGGGGATTTTTGCAATCCGCTGGGGTTGATCGTCGACTTGATGAACGCGGTCTCGCTATCGCTACAAACCGGTCTCGCCTGTCTGCGGTGGGTCGCGCAAAAAAAGGTAGGTGTACGTAGCTCGGTGGCCAGTCGCTTGCGCGCACACAAGCTTTCAGTACCCAGATATCGTTGTAGGAGCTCCAACCCATCTGGGAGGAGCATTGCGAGTCAATGGGTTAACCAGTGCGAATTACAACGGCACGCTGTGTGTCATAAGCGGAGCTTTGCTTGTGTGCACCTATCGGGTGCTGATCCGAGGGAGTTTTCGTCACTGCTTCACTCTCCGTGAGAAGTTCCCCAGTCTTCTCACATTGGTAAGGCGATAGCTTTGTTACGACGGAAGTTCGCCCCTGACCAACAGCATCACGTTCACTGATACGCTTCAGATTCCGAAAGCTCGAGTAGCGAGAGCTCGCTCGGACCACGTGTTTCGTTCGCCACTAGCGCCTCGCTCCCACCCTCAGTTTGATAATTCAAGCCGATTCACCTGCGAAATGTTCCGAGGGTACTGTTCGTCGAGAAATAAAAAGCCCGGCTGGAGGCCGGGCTAAAAGAAGGAGGGCGCCGAATGTGCGGCGTTCTTTCGGTTCGAGCGAGAATCTGGCGAGCTAGGTAAAAGCCACGATTGCAATGCTAACGAGCCATACAACGAAATAGGCCAAGTTTTGGTCCAATGCCTTTGCCCGCTTGTATAGATACACGGGGACCAGCCATGTCAGGCCCTTGAACTTGCTAGTGTCATATCCCGCTCGCATCAAGCGATTTTCGTCGAAATAGGACAAGGCTATGTTCAGTGCGAGAGTGATGAACCAGTACCGGTTATCACTCACCGCCGCCTCGGCGACGCTATCACTGCTGTTGATAGCGTAGGCAAACATGCTTTCCAAGAAGAGACCGATGAGTGGGGCAAACGCCAGAAACCACACGACGGTGTTGTTCACGTGCTTGCCGGTAATCGGCGGCGCTGAGACCTTTTCGAGGTGCTCCCTCAACTCGGTATCTTCCACCTTTAGCCATTCCGGGAAGCCACTCTTCCAAACGAGTGAACCGTACGTAATTTTTCGTGTTCGTATTAGACCAATAACGACCTCGTCAGTAACGGGTCCTTTACGATGCCCGTCATCCTCGTAATACCAACTTGCTACATCTGATGCCGACGCGTTCATACTCCCTCCTCTAATGTGGACAAACGAAGACGTCACCGAAAGCAAAATGCGCGCGGTGCGTTCTGTGGCGATGAATATCAATTGCTGCGAATGCGAGGAGGTTTTTTTTAATCCTCGCCAATCGTTTGACGACCAACGCGCCCATCGGTAGTCTTCTGCCGATAGCGCGAGTGCTTCGCGGTTGAAGCTTTTAAGGAGCGCGGCCAATAATCAGACGTTGGCTGTCATAGCAGATCGTTTGGCACTTGAGCTCATATTTCTGGACGTCGACAGGGTTAACAGGAAACATTTCTTTTGCGACGTCGGTTACCGAGCCAAAGGGTGTGCCCGTGCCGTTGACGCATTGACCGTTCGCTTCGCACTCCAGCGAATACTCTGGGTAACCTAAATAGTCGATGCCATCGACGCTCAGACCGGAGTTGACCTTACTTAATGCATCCATCACCGCATCTTGTGCGCTTTCACCGGGAAAGTACGATGCAACGACATTGCCGTAGGTATTGCCCGTAAACGACGGTGGCTGTCCCGGTGCGACGGCTGCTGGTGACGACACCTGAGCCGGCACTGGTTCCTTCACCGGACTGCTTATCTGCTCTGCCTGAGGTTCTGTCGCCGCCGACGCCTCCGCTGCCCTAGGTTCCTGCTCTGAGGATGCAGTCACTTCCGTAGCCGACGTCACCGGCGGTTCTTGTGCAGTAGATATGATCGCTGGATCGGCCTGTGTTGAGTCCGACGTTGCTACCGATAGAAGAGTGACTGGCGCGGTCATCTCTTTCGACATTTCATCCAGCCTTTGCTGGTCTGCGACGCTCGGTGGATCTGATTCGCGAGAGTGCAGGTAACTCGTCACGGCTAATGCCGCGCCAATGAGAACGATGAAACCGACAATCACCTGATTCCGTCGCCCGAACTGGCTCAAAGGGCGCTGACTGCTTGGTGGAGCGGTTGCGTCCGCACGTCCGCTGCCTAGATCAACCGGCGACGGTGAAATCTCGCCGGCGTTTTCCGTTGCCGGTATTACAGCAATCTGCTGCTTGGCCCTCCTATAACCCTGAATAAAAACGATCGCCCTAACGAATACCAGGAAGCCGGCAAGCATTTGGCCTGCCATGTTGAAACCGACCAAAATCGCGAACATGACCGTTAGTTGGATCCAGTAGCGGTTCTGCGGGTTGTGCGTGTTCCGCCACCCCTGCAGCCAATCGCCGTGTAACTTCCGGGCATTAGGCTGGGGGAATTTGTCGCCCCACACTTTCATGACCAGCATGGTCAAATTGAAGCTCGTCAGCAGAATCAGAATCAGTCTCACGGCATCCATTTCGTTTCCCCTGTTTTGAGTAAATTCCTGAGTTAAATCGTGCTCAGGCTTTGGCCTGCCTTAGTTAAAGGCAGATCGAATCGCTGCAAATGAACACTATAGATTGTAGTCCTATTGGGTTCAATCGGTTGTCATCCGAGCTTTCCAAGGAAGCTCTCGGTGACAACCAAACTCGGTCTAGCGACAGCGTTAAAGACAGTCAGGAAAGCGCGCGGCCTGAGTCAGGAAGCGTTTTCCGACGTGTCTAGCCGTACCTATCTGAGTACCCTGGAGCGCGACCTAAAAAGCCCGACCTTGAACAAGCTGGCCGAACTCTGCCAAGTCATGGACGTTCACCCACTGACACTCCTTACGTTGGCGTTCGCCGGTGAAGGTCCGCGGAGGCAAACCCAGCTTTTGGCTCAGGTCCGGGAGGAACTGGCGGCGGTTTTGAAGGACACGAATAACCAAAGTTCCTAGCATGCAGCGTCGACGCTAAACCTCTAAAGAAGCCTTATGGAAGCTCGTCGTCGGATAGGTATGGGGTCATGACCGTGCCGCATCGTGGACACTCGTCATCGCACGTCGCGTCCCATGCATCTTCCCATTCGGTAGCGCAGTTTGTGCATCGATATAAATTCATAAAACGCTGGGTCGTTTGAGTGCTTTCGAAAGCGTCGGTCATATAAGCCCCCGTCCCGCCATGCTGACGCAGTCGCCACCTACCACGATGTGGTCCAGCACTCGTACCCCGATGAGTTTCAAGGCGTCGCGCAACTCGCCAGTGATGGCACGATCGGCTGCGCTGGGTTCAGCAATACCGCTCGGATGATTGTGAGCGAAAATCGCCGCACAGGCGTTGACACGCAACGCTGCTCTGACGACTTCACGTGGATAAACACTGGCGCCGTCGACGGTGCCGATAAAGAGCTTCTGGCAATCTAGGATCTGATGCCGGTTGTCAAGCCAGAGCACGTGGAATTGCTCGTGGTCCAAGCCTCCTATCCGCATACGCAGAAAGTCAGACGCATCGCTCGGATTGGTAATGGACCCTAGCCGCTTCAGCCTGCTCATGAGAATGCTTTCTGCCGCAGCAAGAACCTTTTGCTCTGTCGCCGCGGCGGGATCGAAGGTAACGTCAACGGTGGTTCGCACGCGTTTCATGATGAAACTCCTGAGTAGTTGACACACGCATAAAAAAGGCCCGGCATAAAAGCCGGGCCTTAAAGCGCTGGAGTGATAACCAAAACGAATAAACAGCAACGCCAATTTGCTAGCCGGGCCGTCGCTCGGCAAAGCTTTAAATGATACGACAAGGCCGTCTTCTAGCTGATTAACGCCAAGGCTTCGTCCCATGCTTTTTTCTTGAGATCGGCCCCTTGGCCGAACCAGGCCGCATCGAGACGATGATCTTCGCTGCGCGCGCGCCGGTGGTGATCGACGAACTCTGTCACGGCGTTTACCAAGCCCCATGCGGTGTTGGCCGACGAGCTAAAACTCGATCCCATCCCGCGGCCCGTAAATAGATGGTGCACCACTTTTACCGCTCGATCGTTGACCGCGATGGTGCCGTGGTCTGATGCCCCAGTCGCCGGATAAGTCAGCACACGCTGAAGAAATGCTTCGGTGGTCTTGGCGTTGACGCGACACTCCGACAACGCCTTCATACGCATCATGAAGTCATCCCAAGAGGCGATTGCTACGCCGAGCTGGCGCTTGACTGTCTGCGCGTCAAACTGACTGCGGTGCGGCACCTTGACCGCTCCGGCATCCTTGCTCAACGCGATGGCCAAGGTGTTTTGGCATACGACTCTGACTGAGGTGAACTGCGCTGTCGTCGCCAGCGTGCCGTCACAGCCTGTGGCGAGAAGTAGATAGCCGTTTACTTCGTCACGTCCCTTAAGAGTGACGTTCTGTCCGGTGCGCGCCAGTGCCCAGAACTTCTTGCCATCCTTTAATACTCCGGCCGTCTCCAACTCAAAACCACCGAGGTCGGTGAGGTCGCGGTAGAACTCCAGGATCTCTGCAGGCTGGACGACTTGGTAACGATCGGAGACGATCGCGAGTGGCGCTTTAGTATCTGAGCGATAGAGCACCTTTTGGCCAGAGAACTCTCGACGTTGGACATCGTCATCGGCCGTGTCGAACTGTACGCCTGCCGATTCAATGCGCCAGTTCATGCCCGCGCGTTCCATCCAGACCTCAATGGGCTCATGTAGTGCGAGGCGCTGACCCAAACCGTGCCAGGGCAGTGCATTGACGTAAGCCATCGTTTCCACGTTGTGCATATCAGACTCCTAATTGAGACAAACACACACAGCCCGGCTTTGGCCAGGCTGTGTGTGTTTGAGGGAAATAACTGAAGAAGCGAACGACGAATTCTGCAAAAGTTCGTGCTAAGCCGAACGACAGAAGTAGACCTAGCTGGACGAAAGCTTTCCCTGCTCCGCTCCAAAAACATGGCCACATGTTTGACACGCAAAATTATTCGGCAAGGAATGATCGATCGCTTCACCGATCGCCGAGCCTGCAGCACACCCCGCCGCGCCGCCAAGCAATCCGCCCACGACGACGCTCGCAATGAGGCCTACCGGGACGCCTAGGATCGACGACGCGTTGGTGGGCCAATCGCCATCGCTATCTAGTGCAGTCGACACGCCGCGTATAGCGCCCGCCACGCCGCCCAACGTCGCAGCCGTCTGCTGTGCATGGCGTTTAGCGACGATGGCGATGCCGAGGCACTGTGGGCACGCGGTAGTCATGACACTGCCCAATCGATCTGCTCGAAATTACAGCCGTCCAAAAGGATCGGGGCGCGAACGAGCGTTAAGTCTCTATCGCCCACCGACAACGCTGAAGTCACATGTCCAGAATTTTCGTTTTTCACCGTTGAACTCCCATGAAATTAAGTAGAAAACCGGCGCAGCCAGTTCTACCGAAAGCAACCAGGGCTTTCATGGCGGTCATGTAGGTTTGAAAAAAATTGGGATCGGGTAATCCTCAATGGCCGCCCACGGACGCGGATGGAAAGCCCATCAAAGCGGGTCTCCGGGCATGGGTAAAAGCATGGGTAGAAAAATTTTAGATACAAAAAAGCCCCTTATTTCAGGGGCTTAGTTGCATATCTGGCGGAGAGAGAGGGATTCGAACCCTCGATAAGGCTTTTGACCCTATACTCCCTTAGCAGGGGAGCCCCTTCGGCCACTCGGGCATCTCTCCAATTTTTTCCACATTGCTGTGGAGCCGGCAAGGATACCGATCGAGGTCATCAACGTAAAGGCTTGATGCTCAATCAGTGCCCAGCGTCGTCGTCAGTTGCAGCGTCTTCCGCCGTACCTTCGCCTTTGATTCGCTGATAAATCTCTTCGCGATGCACTGCGACGGTCTTCGGGGCGTTAATACCAATGCGCACCTGATTACCCTTTACACCAAGAACGGTGACGGTCACCTCGTCGCCGATCATCAGGGTTTCGCCGACCCTGCGGGTCAGAATCAACATGTTTGCTACTCCATTTATGCGGTTGGCGTGGGCCTGCAAACGAACGACGCCTCACCCCTGAGCTTACGTCCGTCTACAGTTCGACGATTTGATCCATCGAAGGCCTGTCGCCTTCCCGGCTCACAGTAATGACTCTGGTTAAAATTAGATGTCACGGCTGGTGTCGTCACCGGTGTTTGGCGACAGCACATCCCACCGATATTAGCCGAGCGCCCGCATGCCACGCAATGTGCCAAAGCCATGACAAAGGGCTTGACGGACGTCTAAAGGTCTCATTGTTCAGCGACCCACGCCGGTAGCGCAGCCAGGATGGCGGGCAGTTGTGCTGTATCGGTACCGCCGCCCTGAGCCATGTCCGGCCTGCCGCCGCCCTTGCCGTCGATCTGTGCCGCAACGTGAGCTACCAGATTGCCTGCCTTGACCCGACCCATGGCGCTGCCGTGCACACCGGCGATCAGCGAGACGCGGCCATCCGCCGCACCCGCCAGTAGCACCACGCAATCGCCCAACTGCTTCTTGAGCTGGTCAACACCATCGCGCAGCGATTTGGCATCGAGTCCTTCCAGCCGCGCGGCGACCACCTTGATGCCGTCCACGATTTGCACCCTGTCGACCAGATCGGCGATAGCGGTCCCTGCGGACTTGCTGCGCAGCGACTCCAGTTCGCGCTCGAGTTTTTTCTGACGATCAAAAATCTGCCGAAGCTTTTCGATGGCATCGTCGCCGCTGCTCGACAACAGATGCGACAACTCGCCGAGGCGACGCTCTTCGTCAGCCACGTAGCCCAGCGCGCCGTCGCCGGTGACCGCTTCGATACGACGCACGCCCGAGGCCACACCGGCTTCGCTGACGATCTTGAACAGGCCGATGTCGCCGGTGCGGCTCACGTGCGTGCCGCCGCAAAGTTCGGTAGAGAAATCGCCCATTTTCAGCACGCGCACTTCAGCGCCGTACTTCTCGCCGAACAGCGCCATCGCGCCGAATTCGATGGCTTCGTCGTAGCCCATATTGTGGATTTCAGCCGCTGCGTTGCGACGCACTTCGGTATTGACCATGGCCTCGACCATCGCCAGCTCTTCGCGACTCATCGGCTTGAAGTGAGAGAAGTCGAAACGCAATCGTTCAGATGCGACCAGCGAACCCTTCTGCGTTACGTGATCACCCAGCACCTTGCGCAAGGCCGAATGCAGCAGATGAGTGGCAGAGTGATTGAGCACGATCGACTGACGACGCGCTGCGTTGACGCTTGCTTCAACTACGTCACCGGTGCGCAGCGGCTGTGGACCGTGCCAGCGCCCGGCGTGACCGAAGAACACGCCGCCCATCTTCAGCGTGTCGTGTACATCGAGCCGTCCGGCCGTAGTGATCAGCTCGCCGGTATCACCCACCTGCCCGCCCGACTCGGCGTAGAACGGCGTGCGATCGAGGATAAGCAGACCTTCTTCGCCATCGGCCAGCTCGCTCACCTGCTTGCCGTCGCGCACGATGCCGACGACCTTGCTGGCGTCGTTGTACATGGCGTCGTAGCCGAGAAACACGGTTGGCTTGAGCTGGCTGGCCAGGTCGGCGGGCATCAGTCCCTTCGCTTCGAAGCGGCCCGCCGCGCGGGCGCGCTCGCGCTGCTCGTTCATGGCCTTGTCGAAGCCGTCCATATCCACCTCGAGCCCGCGCTCGCGCGCGATATCAGCGGTGAGGTCGACCGGGAAACCGTAGGTGTCGTAAAGGCGGAACGCATCGGCGCCGGGAATTGTCTTGCCGGATTTTCCGGCCACGTCGTCGAACACGCGCATGCCGTGCTCCAGCGTCTCGCCAAAGCGCTGCTCCTCGGTGCGCAGCGCGTCCTCGACAAACGACTGCTTTGCGGCCAGTTCGGGATAGGCTTTGCCCATCTCCTCGACCAGCGGCTGCACCATCTTCCAGAAAAAATCGCCGCGCACGCCGAGCATCCAGCCATGACGCAAGGCGCGTCGGATGATACGGCGCAGCACATAGCCGCGGCCCTCGTTAGACGGCAGCACGCCGTCGACAATCAGGAACGAACAGGCGCGGATGTGATCAGCGATCACGCGCAGCGACTTGTTGCCGAGATCTGTCGTGGCGGTGAACTTGCCGGCCTCGGCAATCAGGTGCGCGAACAGATCGATTTCGTAATTGGAATGCACGTGCTGCAGCACCGCGGCCAGCCTCTCCAGGCCCATGCCGGTATCGACGCACGGTGCCGGCAGCGGGCTCAGCGTGCCGTCGGGCGCACGATCGAACTGCATGAACACCAGGTTCCATATTTCGATGTAGCGGTCGCCGTCCTCGTCCGGCGAACCCGGCGGGCCACCAGCAATGTCCGCGCCGTGGTCGAAAAAGATTTCCGTGCACGGACCACACGGGCCCGTGTCGGCCATCTGCCAGAAGTTGTCCGACGCGAACGGTGCGCCCTTGTTGTCGCCAATACGCACGATGCGCTCGGCCGGCACGCCGATCTGCGTGTGCCAGATATCGAAAGCCTCGTCGTCGGTCTGATAGACGGTGACCCAGAGCTTCTCGGCCGGCAGTTTGAATACGCCGGTCAGCAGCTCCCAGGCGAAATGGATCGCATCGCGCTTGAAATAGTCGCCGAACGACCAGTTTCCCAACATCTCGAAAAACGTGTGGTGGCGCGCGGTATAGCCCACGGCATCCAGATCGTTGTGCTTGCCGCCGGCGCGCAGGCAGCGCTGCACATCCGCCGCACGCACGTATCCAGGCTTCTCGCTGCCGAGAAACACGTTCTTGAACTGGACCATGCCCGAGTTGGTGAACAGCAGCGTCGGGTCACTGGAAGGCACCAGCGAGCTGGACGGCACGATGGTGTGACCCTTGGAGCGGAAGTAATCGAGAAAGGTCGAGCGGATTTCGGAGGTTTTCATGCGAATCGTAATGGCCATCAGTCAGGTGACCACGCCGCGGTCGAACCCAAGCGATGCGCCCTGGCATCATCGCAGGATGATGGATCTCAGGGGCTGTCGTCGGCGGCTTCGTCCACGTCGGCGTGGGTAACACTCCGTACTGTGGAGCCGTCAAAGCCCCGACGCAAGAGGAACTGTGCCCGTTTGGCCCGTTCAGCAGGATCGGCCACCCCCACGCTGCCGTAGCGGCGGCGCAGCTGGTTGGCCGCTGACGCAAGCCAGTCGACCTCCGCGTCGTCAAGCAGTTCGCGAATTTTTGCGTCGCCCAGCCCGTGTGTCTTCAGCTCCATGCGCAGTCGCATCGGGCCGTAGCCCTGGGCGATGCGGCTGCGCAAAAGCATGCCGGCAAAGCGCTCGTCGTCCTGATATTGCTGCTCGCCCAAGCGGTCGATCGCCGCAGCAGTCTCTTCACCTTCGTAGCCACTCTGGCGCAGCTTGGTTTTCAGCTGCATCCGCGAATGCTCGCGGCGCGCCACCAGGCCCAACGCCTTTTCATAGGCGCTGCGTTTGGGCTTGGCCGGATCGTCGGCTTCGGGTCGGCGCTTCATGACCATGCAAACAGACATGGCCCGGACGAACCGGGCCATGTTTTCCGCAAAGGGGCGCTAACTGCGACCAATCATGCTTCCTCGAGGGTTTCTTCCGGTGAGGCGGCGGCTGGCTTGCCAACCTGCACCAACAGGCGTTCGCGCAGCAAGGTGTCGATCTCGTTGGCCATGGTCGGGTTGTCGCGCAGGAACTGGCGCACGTTCTCCTTGCCCTGCCCGATGCGGTCACCCTTGTAGCTGTACCAGGCGCCGGACTTGTCGATCAGGTTCTGCGCCACGCCCAGCTCGATGATCTCGCCTTCGCGGGACGTACCTTCGCCGTAGAGAATTTCGAACTCGCACTGGCGGAACGGCGGCGCCACCTTGTTCTTGACGACCTTGACGCGGGTTTCCGAACCGATGATCTCGTCGCCACGCTTCACTGCGCCGATGCGGCGGATATCCAGGCGCACCGAGGCATAAAACTTCAGCGCGTTACCGCCGGTGGTGGTTTCCGGGCTGCCGAACATCACGCCGATCTTCATGCGGATCTGGTTGATGAAGATCACCAGCGTGCCGGATTTCTTGATGTTGGCGGTGAGCTTGCGCAGCGCCTGGCTCATCAGGCGGGCGTGCAGGCCGACGTGCATGTCGCCCATCTCGCCCTCGATTTCCGCCTTGGGCGTCAGCGCGGCGACCGAGTCGACCACGACCATGTCCACCGCGCCTGAGCGCACCAGCATGTCGGCGATTTCCAGCGCCTGCTCACCGGTATCGGGCTGCGACACCAGCAAGTCGTCTACCTTGACGCCCAGCTTTTCGGCATAGGTCGGATCGAGCGCGTGCTCCGCGTCGATAAACGCGGCGGTACCGCCGGCGCGCTGGCAGCTGGCAATCGCCTGCAGGGTCATCGTGGTTTTGCCGGACGACTCCGGACCATAGATTTCGACCACGCGGCCGCGCGGCAAGCCGCCGACGCCGAGCGCGATATCCAGGCCAAGCGAACCGGTCGACACGGTTTCAATCGCTTCGTTGACGCGATCGCCCATCCGCATGATCGCGCCCTTGCCGAACTGCTTTTCGATCTGGCCAAGGGCCGAGGTGAGCGCTTTGCGCTTGTTGTCATCGATCGTCATGGTGTTGAATTCCGGTTGGGCTGAAAGGTTTGTCGGGGAACTGAGTGGCATCATGCCCGGCGCGGGTCTCACGGGCTGCGATCAAAGACGTTGCTGATCAACAATGATCGGTTCAGCGGACAGTATCCCACACCGGTCAAGCGGGTCAGACGGCCGCCATCGCATCATTCCGTCAGGGTTTTGCGCACGCCGATGAGCGCCGCGGCCACCGTTTGGCGCCGTATGGCCTCGCGATCACCCGGAAAGTGGAAAAGCTCCGCCCGCCCGTAGCCACCGCGCCGCTTCCAGCTGATCCAGACCGTGCCGACCGGCTTTTCCACCGTGCCGCCGGAGGGACCCGCAATACCCGTTACGGCCACCGCCACGCCTGCGCCAAACCGGGCCAGCGCGCCGGAAACCATTTCCAGCGCGGTTTCCTCGCTGACCGCGCCGGTACGCTCCAGCGTGCGCGGGTTGACGCCGAGCAGCGACTCCTTGGCCTGATAGCTGTAGGTCACCACGCCGGTGTCGAACCAGGCCGAACTGCCGGGCAGATCGGTTAGCGTCTTGGCGATCCAGCCGCCGGTGCAGGACTCGGCTGTCACCAGCATCAGCTTCTGCGCGATGACGATGGCGGCCACATCCTGGGCCAGCTCATTCAGATGCGTGTCGGAAAAATCCATCGCTGAATCCGATGCCGTGGGGAGCGATGATTATGTCATGCCGTCCGTGAGGGGCTTCGCGGAAAACGCCTGGATCCCGTCAGCAAGCGTCTATCGCATTAGACTCGGCGACACTGGACCGCTGGACCGCGGACAGGGATTTCAACCGTTGCCCGGAGCCGCTCATGAAAGCGTTTGTTCGTCCCGTTCTTGCATGGCTCTCGGTCGCCCTGTTTCTGGTGTTCGGCGCAAGCTGGATGGGTGCGCTGGCCAGCCCCGTCGTCGGCATCGGCCTGTTCGCGTGGCTCTTTCTGGTCATCATCTGGGTGGCGTTCGGCGTGGTGCACGAGGCCGAGGAGCTGGCGGAAATGTTGGGCGAACCCTTCGGCACGCTCATTCTCACGCTATCGATCGTGCTGATCGAGGTGGCGCTGATCTCGGCCGTGATGATCAGCGCGCAGGACGCCTCCACGCTGGCGCGCGACACCATGTTCGCCGTGTTGATGATCGTGCTGAACGGCGTGGTCGGGCTGGGCCTGCTGATCGGCGGCGCGCATCATCACGAGCAGTCCTACAACCTGCAGGGCGCGTCGGCGTATCTCGCGGTGGTCATTCCGCTATCTACCATTGCGCTGGTGCTACCGAAGTTCACCGCGTCCACCAGCGACAGTACGCTCACCTCGCTGCAGGCGGCATGCTTTTCCGTACTCACGATCGCTCTCTACGGCATTTTCCTGTGGCTGCAGACGGGGCGACACAAAGGCTTCTTCGTCGAGCCGGCCAATGGGGACGAGGCTGTCGTCGCCGATACAGCGGTCTCGGCGCCGGCCCAGTCCACGCGCAAGTTGATCGGACACGTGGTCATGCTGCTGATCCACATCCTGCCTATCGTGATTCTCTCCAAAAGCCTGGCCAAGGTGCTGGATCACGGCATCGCCGCGATGGGCGCACCGCCAGCCCTGGGTGGCGTGGTGATTGCCATTCTCGTGTTCACGCCGGAAGGTATTTCCGCATTGATCGCCATTCGCCGTAACCAGCTGACGCGCGCGATCAATCTTTGCCTGGGCGGCGCCACCTCGACCGTGGGGCTGACGGTTCCCGCGGTACTTATCCTTGGCCTGATCACCGGACAAAAAGTCATACTGGGACTGCCACCGGCGAGCATCGTGCTGCTGGCAGCCACGCTGATTCTGAGCAGCCTGACCTTTTCCGGCTCGCGCACCACGATGCTGGAAGGCGCCGTTCACCTCTCGTTGTTCGCGGTCTTTCTGGTGCTGGTGTTCAGCCCCTGAATGTCCAACGCTCAGCGAGGCTCGCCAGTACCGGCGATTGATAGGAACGCACAACGGCTCCATGCGAGACTGACCGACTCGAATTCCCATAGTTGCGTAAATGAAGCCGTCGCCAGACGCGCTCCGTGCGACCACGCCAAGACCTTTACCGCATGACCCAAGACGATCTTTCCCAGCACACCCCGTTCATGCGTCAATACTTGGGCGCCAAGGCGGCGCATCCGGATGTGCTGCTGTTTTTTCGGATGGGCGATTTTTACGAGCTGTTTTTCGACGACGCGCGCAAGGCGGCGCGTCTGCTGGATATTACGCTGACCCAGCGCGGGCAGTCGGGCGGCGCGCCGATTCCTATGGCGGGCGTCCCGTATCACGCGGCGGAAAATTATCTGGCGCGGCTAGTGCGCCTAGGCGAGTCGGTGGCGATCTGCGAACAGATCGGCGATCCGGCGCTGGCCAAGGGCATCGTCGAGCGCAAGGTGGTGCGTATCGTTACGCCGGGCACGGTGACCGACGCCGCGCTGCTGGAGGAACGCCGCGACAACCTGCTGCTGGCGATCGCCGGCGGCCCGCGCGACAGCTACGGGATGGCCTGGGTCGATCTGAGCAGCGGCCGCTTTCTGCTCAGCGAAGTGCCCAATGCCGAAGCGCTGGCCGCCGAACTGGCGCGGCTGCAGCCGGCCGAAACGCTGGTCGACGAAAACATCGCGTGGCCGAAATTCGTCAGCAACCTTCCCGGCCTGCGCAAGCGGCCACCGTGGCATTTCGATATCGACACGGCCAAACGCGAGCTCAACCGGTTCTTCGGCACGCGCGACCTCGGCGGCTTTGGCGCGCACGATTTGCCGCTGGCCATTGCCGCTGCCGGCTGCCTGCTCGGTTACGTCGAGGAAACGCAGAAAAGCGCGCTGCCGCATCTGTCCGGCATGGCGGTGGAAAACGCCAGCGAGACGATCGCGCTGGATGCCGCCACGCGGCGCAATCTGGAAATCGACACCCACCCCAGCGGCCGCACCGAACACACGCTGCTCGGCGTGCTCGATGAGACCGTTACGCCGATGGGCGCGCGCTTGCTGCGCCGCTGGCTCAACCGGCCGCTGCGATCGCGCGAAGTGTTACGTCTTCGGCATCAGGCGATCGGCATATTGATCGACGCCCGCCGCTATGAACCGCTGCGCGAAGCGCTGCGCGGCATCGGCGATCTGGAACGCATCCTGGCCCGCGTGGCGCTGCGCTCGGCGCGGCCGCGCGATCTTTCCACATTGCGAGACGGGCTCGCCGCAGCGCCGGTGTTGCGCGAACAGATCGCCGCGCTCGACAGCCCGCTTTTGCATACGCTCGTCGAACGCGTCGGCGACCACGCCGGCATCGCCGCGATGCTGGGCCGCGCCGTGGTTGCGCAGCCGCCGGTACTGCAACGCGACGGCGGCGTCATCGCCGACGGTTACGACACGGAACTCGATGAACTGCGGCGGCTGTCCACCCACGCCGATCAGTACCTGGTCGAACTGGAAGAGCGCGAGAAAGCCGCCAGCGGCATCACCACGCTGAAGGTCGGCTACAACCGCGTGCACGGCTACTACATCGAAATCACCAAGGCGCAGGCGGAGAAGGCACCGACGCATTACACGCGCCGGCAGACCACCAAGAACGCCGAGCGCTACATCACCGAAGAGCTGAAAAACTTCGAGGACAAAGTGCTGTCCGCGAAAGAGCGTTCGCTGATGCGCGAACGGGCGATTTACGAGGCGCTGCTCGACACGCTGATCGAACAGCTGGAGCCGCTGAAATCCGCCGCCATCGCGATGGCCGAACTCGACGTGCTGGCCACGCTGGCCGAACGCGCCGACGCGCTGGACTGGAGCGTACCCGAACTCACCGACGTGCCCGGCATCGCGATCGAGCGCGGGCGTCATCCGGTGGTGGAGAAAGTTCGCGACGAGCCGTTTGAACCGAACGATCTGATACTTGACGACGCAGCGAGTCAGCATGGTCGCCGCATGCTGGTGATCACCGGCCCGAACATGGGCGGCAAATCGACCTATATGCGCCAGAACGCGCTCATCGTGCTGCTGGCCCATATCGGCAGCTACGTGCCGGCGACGCGCGCGGTGATCGGCCCGATCGACCGCATCTTTACCCGCATCGGCGCAGGTGACGACCTGTCGCGCGGCCAGTCCACCTTCATGGTGGAGATGAGCGAGACGGCCAACATCCTGCACAACGCGACCGAGCATAGCCTGGTGCTGATGGACGAAGTCGGCCGCGGCACCAGCACCTACGACGGCCTGTCGCTGGCGCGCGCCGCGGCTGTGCATCTGGCGGCGAGCAGCCGCTCTTACACCTTGTTCGCCACGCATTATTTCGAGCTGACCGAGCTGGCCGGCGAGTATCCGTCGATCGCCAACGTGCATCTGGATGCCGTCGAATTTCACGACAAGAAGCTGGGCGAGCAATTGGTCTTCATGCACGCGGTGAAGGACGGCCCGGCCAACCGCAGCTTCGGCCTGCAGGTGGCGGCGCTGGCCGGCCTGCCGAAATCGGTAATCGCCGACGCGCGGCGCACGCTGGCCGAGCTGGAGCGCAGCGGCGCCGAGCATCATGCGTCGCGTAAACGGGGTTCCGCGCAGTCGCCGCAGCTCGGCCTCTTCGGCACACCGGCGCCAGCGGCGCCCGAACCGTCGGCGCTCGACCTTGCCGTCGCCGAGATCGATCCGGATGCACTGACCCCGCGCGAAGCGCTCGATGCGCTGTACCGGCTGAAAGGTCTGCTAACGTCGGGTTGAGCCGCCCACAAATTTCGCGCAGGGATTTCGTCGTTGTCTTATCGCTCGACGCCAGATGCCGCCCCCGCTGTCGACGCCCCTCCGCGGGTATCGCAGCTCGACGCATGGTCGGCGCGGCTCGAACTGCGCTTTGCCCGCCGCGGCAGCACCACCGAAGCGGTGCATCGAAACCATCGCGGCCCTTTGCGCGTGCAGCGCATGCTGTATCCGGAAGGCACCGGCTGCTGCCACGCTCTGCTGCTGCATCCGCCCGGCGGCATCGCCGGCGGCGACCGGCTTGAAATAGACGTCCAAATGGAAGCCTGCGCGCATGCCGTGCTCACCACGCCGGGTGCGGCCAAGTGGTACCGCGCCGGCGATGCCGCACCGGCACAGCAGTCGCTGCATCTCACCGTGGACGACGACGCCTGCCTGGAATGGCTGCCGCAGGAATCCATACTTTTCGACGGTGCAAAGGTGATCCAGTCGTGCCAGATCACGCTGGCGCCGCGCGCAGCGATGTTCGGTTGGGACATCGTGCAGCTGGGCCGGCTGGCGGCGGGCGAACAATGGAACCAGGGCTTCTGGGAGCAGCGGCTCGCGCTATCCCGCGGTGATCGGCCGGTGTGGCTGGAACAGGCGCATCTGGATGCCCACGACCCGCTGCGCGATTCGCCGCTGCGGCTGGCCGGCCACCCGGTATTCGCCGCGGCCTGGGCATGCTCGCCGCGACTCTCGGCAGATCATGCCGACGCGCTGGCCGCTGCGCGCGCCAGGGCATCGCGCTTCGATCTGCCCTGCGGCATCAGCTGGCTGGGGGCTCCTGCGGAGTTGCTGGTGATACGCGCACTCGGCGCCAGCGGTCACACGGTGCGTGAATTATTCGAGGCGTTGTGGCATACCTTGAGGCCATGGAGCTCGGCCATGCCGCCGCAGCGGCCACGCATCTGGTCCACCTGAGCCGCAACATCGACGAGTCATTCGAGATGAGACCCGTATGGAACTGACGCCGCGCGAAAAGGACAAGCTGCTGATCTTCACCGCGGGCCTGCTGGCCGAGCGGCGCAAGGCGCGCGGGCTAAAGCTCAACTATCCCGAGGCGATCGCGTTTATCAGCGCGGCGATCATGGAAGGCGCGCGCGACGGCCGCAGCGTCGCCGAGCTGATGCACTACGGCACCACGCTGCTCGGCCGCGACGACGTGATGGACGGCATCGCCGAGCTGATCCCCGACATCCAGGTCGAAGCCACCTTTCCCGACGGCACCAAGCTGGTCACCGTGCACGATCCCATCGGTTGAACCCGCACCGCTGAAGCCCTGAAAACCTTTGAGGATTGCCATGCACCGTACCCTGCCACGCCGCCTCATCGTCGCCAGCGCCGCCCTGCTGCCCACCATCGCGATGGCGCATCCGGGCCAATGCGGCCACGGCTTTGTCTCCGGCGTCGCCCACCCGTTCACCGGCATCGACCACCTGCTGGCCATGGCTGCGGTCGGCTGGTGGAGCGCCACCACGCAGGAACGACGCTGGTGGATGGTGCCGCTGGCCTTTGCCGGCTGCACGCTGCTGGGTGCGCTGATCGGCTTGAACGGCGTACTGCGGCTGCCCGCCAGTGAAACCATGATCGCGCTCTCGCTGGTGGTCTTGGGCGCACTGCTGATGGGCAAACTGCGCCTGCCGACGGCGGCGGCCTGCGGCATCGCGGGTGCGTTCGCGCTGTTTCACGGCTACGCGCACGGCGTGGAGATGCCCGCCTGCGGCATGGGCGAGCCGTGGCTTGCCGGCATGGTGACCGCCACGGCGCTGCTGCACCTGGGCGGCGCGCTGGCCGGCCGGCTGGCCTCACGGCATGCCGATTGGGCCACGCGACTGGCCGGCGGCATCATCGCGCTGAGCGGCGTCGCCCTGTTGACGGGAGTGATCAGCGCATGAGGCCCAGCCCGATGAACGGGGGTGGCCGCATTCCCGGTGAATATCTGATCGACGATGGCGATATCGCGCTCAACGTGGGTCGCGACAAGCGCACGCTCACCGTCGCCAACACCGGCGACCGACCGATCCAGATCGGCTCGCATTATCACTTCGCCGAAACCAATACCGCGCTGCATTTCGATCGCGCCGCGGCGCGCGGCTTTCGACTGGACATCGCGGCCGGCACCGCCGTGCGCTTCGAACCCGGGCAGTCACGCGAGGTCAGCCTGGTGGCGTTAGACGGCGATCGGATCGTCTACGGTTTCAATGGCAACGTGATGGGGCGGCTCTGATGGATATCTACGCATGACCACACTCAGCCGCCGCGCCTATGCCGAAATGTTCGGCCCCACCACCGGCGACCGCGTGCGGCTGGCCGACACCGATCTGATTATCGAAGTGGAAAAGGATTGCACCACCTACGGCGAAGAGGTGAAGTTCGGCGGCGGCAAGGTGATCCGCGACGGCATGGGCCAGAGCCAGCGGCAGACCGCCGACTGCGCGGACACGGTGATCACCAATGCGCTGATCGTCGACCACTGGGGCATCGTCAAGGCAGACGTCGGCCTCAAGCACGGGCGCATCAGCGGCATCGGCAAGGCCGGCAACCCGGACATCCAGCCCGGTGTGACCATCGTCATCGGCCCCGGCACCGAGATCATCGCTGGCGAAGGATTGATTCTTACTGCCGGCGCCATCGACAGCCATATCCATTTCATCGCCCCGCAGCAGATCGAGGAAGCGCTGATGTCCGGCGTCACCACCATGCTCGGCGGCGGCACTGGACCGGCTACTGGCACCAATGCCACGACCTGCACACCGGGTCCCTGGCATATGCAACGCATGCTGGAGGCGGCCGAAGCGTTTCCGATGAATCTGGGCTTTCTCGGCAAGGGCAACGCCAGCCTGCCCAAAGCGTTGCACGAGCAGATCGTCGCCGGCGCCATCGGCCTGAAGCTGCATGAGGACTGGGGCACCACGCCCGCGGCAATCGACTGCGCGCTGCGCGTGGCCGACGAGACGGATACGCAAATAGCCATCCATACCGACACGCTCAATGAATCGGGTTTCGTCGAAGTGACGCTGGCCGCGTTCAAGGGTCGCACCATCCACACGTACCACACCGAGGGCGCGGGCGGTGGACACGCGCCGGACATTATCAAGGCGGCCTCACTGCCGAACGTGCTGCCGAGCTCGACCAATCCGACCCGGCCGTTCACCGTCAACACGCTGGACGAACACCTGGACATGCTGATGGTCTGCCATCATCTCGACCCGGGCATCGCCGAGGACGTGGCGTTCGCCGAAAGCCGCATCCGCCGCGAGACGATTGCCGCCGAAGACATCCTGCACGACCTGGGCGCCTTCTCGATGATCAGCTCCGACTCGCAGGCGATGGGCCGCGTTGGCGAGGTGATCCTGCGCACCTTCCAGACCGCGCACAAGATGAAGGTGCAGCGCGGTTCGCTCGCCGGTGACCCGGCGCGACACGACAACGGCCGGGTCAAACGCTACCTGGCCAAGGTCACCATCAACCCCGCGATCACGCACGGCATCAGCCACGAGGTGGGTTCAGTCGAAGTCGGCAAGTGGGCCGACCTGGTGCTGTGGAAGCCGGCGTTCTTCGGCGTGAAGCCCGCGCTGATTCTCAAGGGCGGCAGCATTGCGGCGGCGCCGATGGGCGACCCGAATGCCTCGATTCCCACGCCGCAGCCGGTGCATTACCGGCCGATGTTCGGCGCCTTCGGCCGCAGCCTGACGCAGAGTTCGCTGACCTTTGTATCGCAAGCGGCGCTGGATGAGGGACTGGGCGAACGACTCGGCCTGCAGAAGAAACTGGTCGCGGTGCGTAACTGCCGAAGCATCGGCAAGGCCGACATGATCCACAACGCGGCGATGCCCGATATCCAGGTCGATCCGCAAACCTATGTGGTCACCGCCGATGGCGATCGGCTGTGGTGCGAGCCGGCCGAGGTGCTGCCGATGGCGCAGCGTTATTTCCTGTTTTGAGTACTTGGTTTGAACGCAACTTATTGTGAGGTCAGCGCATGCTGATGATCCATCGTCACCTCGATGCATCGACGAAGCGACAGGCCGACGATGTGCCGCTCGAACTCGCGTTCGACACGCGCAAGCGCAGCCGGCACAGGCTCACGCTGCCCGACGGTCGTGAGCTCGCGTGGGCGCTGATGCCCGGCCTGACGCTGCGCCCTGGCGACCGGCTTCAGGCCGACGACGCGTCGGTGTTTGTGGTGGTGGCCGCGCCCGAGCCGGTGCTGCGCGTGACCGCCGACACGGCGATCGCGTTGACGCGCGCGGCCTATCACCTGGGAAACCGGCATATCGCGGTCGAGGTTGGCGAAGGCTATCTCGCAATCACGCCCGACCCGGTGCTGCGCGACATGCTCGATCAGCTCGGCGTGCGGGTCGACGCGATCGACGCGCCGTTCCAGCCGGAAACCGGCGCCTACGGCGGCGGCCACAAGCACGGCCACGACGCCACGTTTGCCGAGGATTACGCGCTGGCGCAGGCCGTGTTTCGCCGGCACGAGCCCAACCTTTCGCCACTGCGCGATCCGCATGAGCGCTGATCGCTTGAACCTGCCTGCCCTGCTGCAGCTGGCGTCCGCGGCGCTGCCGGTCGGCGCCTTCAGCCATTCGCTCGGGCTGGAGGCGGCGCTGGAAGCCGGTGTGGTGCGCGATGCCGCCAGCGCCGAACTGTGGATTGCCGATTACCTCGCACTGGCCTGGGCCGACGGCGAGGCGCCGCTGTGGCGCGCGCAGTACGCCGCCTGGCGGGCGCTGGATGAAACCATCCTGCAGGCGATCAACGACCGGCTGGTCGCCATGCGCGAAACCGCCGAGCTGCGCATGGAAAGCGAGCAGACTGGCCGCTCGCTGGCGCTATGGCTGCAGGCGCTGCCGCAGTTGCCTACGTTCACCGAAACCCATCGCGCGATGCTGGGCCGACTGCATCCGCCGGCCTACGCCACCGTGCACGCATGCGCGTCCGCCGTGCTGGGCCTGAGCGAGCCCGATGCGCTGCAAGCGATGGGCTGGAGCCTGGCAGAAAACCTCACCACCGCAGCGGTGAAGCTGGTACCGCTGGGACAAATTGCCGGACAAGCGATGCTGCGTCGCCTCGGTGATCGCCTGCCGACGTGGGTCGATTCGGCGCTGTCACGCGCACCGACGCAGGCCTGCAATTTCACGCCGATGCTGGGCATTCTGTCCGCGCATCACGAAACCCAATACACGAGGCTGTTCCGCTCATGAGTATCGCCACCGCATCACGCACACACATTTTCCGCGCCCCCCGCACGCGCGCGCTACCGCCGCTGCGCGTGGGCATCGGTGGCCCGGTCGGCTCGGGCAAGACGACCTTGCTGGAGATGCTGTGCAAGGCCATGCGCGACCGCTACGACCTCGTGGTGATCACCAACGACATCTACACCAAGGAAGACCAGCGCCTGCTCACCGTCGCCGGCGCGCTGGAACCCGAGCGCATCATGGGCGTAGAAACCGGCGGCTGCCCGCATACCGCGATCCGCGAAGACGCCTCGATCAATCTCGAAGCGATCGAACGCATGCTCGACGTCTACCCCGATGCCGACATCGTGTTTATCGAATCCGGCGGCGACAACCTGGCCGCCACGTTTTCGCCCGAGCTGTCGGACCTCACGATCTACGTGATCGACGTGGCCGGCGGCGAAAAGATTCCGCGCAAGGGCGGCCCCGGCATCACGCGCTCCGATCTGCTGGTGATCAACAAGACCGACCTGGCGCCGTACGTGGGCGCCTCGCTCGAGGTGATGCGCGAAGACACCTTGCGCATGCGCGGTGAAAAGCCATTCGCGATGACCGACCTGCGCCGGCAGGACGGCCTGGATCAGATCATTCGCTTTATCGAAACGCAGGGTTTGTTGCTGCCCTGACCGGCTTGTTCTGCACTGCAGTGCAGCATTCGTTGCCGAAACTTTTTTGTACCGGCTCGCTCGGTCAGAACGCCGCCGCGCCAGCGATCAAAGCATCGCGCAACATCAAAACAGCGTGCGCCACGCGTCGATGATTGTCATAGGCCGCCGCTATGGTTCACATAAGGATAATCAAATTCCATTGATGATGAGCAGCGCGTAGATTCGAGGGACAGCATGCTTGACGTCAGCCATTACTCGTACGCAACTCGCGAGAAACCAGCGACATGAGAGCAACGGCCAAGGTGCCGTAGTGCTGTCACTGTGGGATGTCATCGGCAAAAACTATTTCACTATCAAAACCGGGTTTTCGCGCCGGACCCACCAGCTAGATTCAACCAGCCAAAGGGAAAACACACATGACCAACGAAGCAAAATGCCCGATCAATCATGCCGCGGGTGGCGGTACCACCAATCGCGATTGGTGGCCCGACCAGCTCAACCTGAAGATCCTGCATCAGCAGTCGTCCCTGTCCGACCCCATGGGCGAAGCTTTCGACTATGCCAAGGAATTCAACAGCCTCGATCTGGCAGCGGTAAAGAAAGACCTGCTCGCGGTAATGACCGATTCGCAGGAGTGGTGGCCAGCCGACTTCGGCCACTACGGCCCGTTCTTCATCCGCATGGCCTGGCACAGCGCCGGCACCTACCGCACCGGTGACGGTCGCGGAGGCGCGGGCGCCGGTCAGCAACGCTTCGCACCGCTGAACAGCTGGCCGGATAACGTAAGCCTGGACAAGGCGCGTCGCCTGATTTGGCCGGTCAAGCAAAAGTACGGCCGCAAGATTTCCTGGGCCGACCTGATCGTGCTCACCGGTAACGTTGCGCTGGAGTCGATGGGCTTCAAGACCTTTGGCTTCGCCGGTGGTCGCGCCGACGTATGGGAGCCGGAAGAAGACGTCTATTGGGGCAACGAAAAAACCTGGCTGGGCGGCGACGTGCGCTACGGCACCGATAAAAAGGGTGTGGAGAAACCGGGCGACGGCACGCTGGTTGCCGAGCCGGATCTGCACGGCAACGAAGAGAGCCGCAATGACGACGGCCGCAAGCTGGAAAATCCGCTCGCTGCGGTACAGATGGGCCTGATCTACGTGAACCCGGAAGGCCCGGACGGCCATCCCGATCCGCTGGCATCGGCGCACGACATCCGCGAGACCTTCGGCCGCATGGCCATGAATGACGAAGAGACCGTGGCGCTGATCGCCGGCGGCCACGCCTTCGGCAAGACCCACGGCGCCGGCCCCGCTGACAACGTCGGCCCGGAGCCCGAAGCCGCTCCGCTAGAGCAGCAGGGCTTCGGCTGGAAGAACAGCTTCGGCACGGGTGCGGGTAAGGATGCGATCACCAGCGGCCTGGAAGTAACCTGGACCAGCACGCCGACCCAGTGGAGCAACGAGTATTTCGAGAACATGTTCCGCTACGACTGGGAGCTGACCAAGAGTCCGGCCGGCGCACATCAGTGGACGCCGAAAAACGGCGGCGGCGGCGGCACCATTCCCGATGCGTTCGATCCGTCGAAGCGTCGCGCGCCGACCATGCTGACCTCCGATCTTGCCCTGCGCTTCGACCCGGTCTATGAAAAGATCTCGCGTCGCTTCCTGGAAAATCCGGATCAGCTGGCCGACGCGTTCGCCCGCGCCTGGTTCAAGCTGACCCACCGCGACATGGGACCGCTGGTTCGCTACCTCGGCCCGGAAGTGCCGTCCGAAGAACTGCTCTGGCAGGATCCGATTCCGGCCGTCGACCACGCTCTGGTCGAAGACAAGGACATTGCTTCGCTGAAGGAGAAGATTCTTGCCTCGGGCCTGTCGGTCTCGGAGCTGGTGTCCACCGCGTGGGGCTCGGCTTCCACCTTCCGCGGCTCGGACAAGCGCGGCGGTGCCAACGGCGCGCGCATCCGTCTGGCGCCGCAGAAGGACTGGAAGGTCAACCAACCCGAACAGCTGGCCAACGTGCTGAAAACGCTCGAAGGCATCCAGAGCGAATTCAACGCGGCGCAATCCGGCGGCAAGAAAGTCTCGCTGGCTGACCTCATCGTGCTGGCCGGTGGCGTGGGCGTCGAGAAGGCCGCCAAGAATGCTGGCCACACGCTGACAGTGCCGTTTACGGCGGGTCGCGCGGATGCTTCGCAGGAGCAAACCGATGTGGAGTCCTTCGGCTATCTCGAACCGATCGCCGATGGCTTCCGCAACTACCTCAAGGGCAAGTACCGCGTCTCGGCTGAAGCGTTGCTGGTCGACAAGGCCGAGCTGTTGAACCTCACCGCACCCGAAATGACCGTGCTGCTCGGCGGCTTGCGCGTGCTCAATGTCAACGCCGGACAGAGCAAGCATGGCGTCTTCACCAAGCAGCCGGAAGCGTTGACCAACGACTTCTTCGTGAACCTGCTCGACATGGGCACGGAATGGAAGGCTGTTGGCGGTGGCGCGGATGCGTTTGAAGGCCGCGATCGCAAGACCGGCGAAGTGAAATGGACCGGCACTCGGGTGGATCTGGTCTTCGGCTCGCACGCGCAGCTGCGCGCGCTGTCCGAAGTCTACGGAAGCTCGGATGCGAAGGAGAAATTCGCCAAGGATTTCGTCGCCGCATGGACCAAGGTGATGAATCTTGATCGCTTCGACCTTGCGTAATTTTGACCGTGACGCGCCAGTAAAAATTTAGGTGGTGGGCTAAATAAAAACGGCGACTCGCGAGGGTCGCCGTTTTTTTGTTTCTGAAAATTCATCGGCAGGTTGCCATCGTTTCACACATTGTCCGGACGCGCGGCGTTCGCGCCGCCTTAAAGAATCTCCGCGGTGTTGGCCAGGGGTTCGCCCGCGTGAGCGGGCGCAGCAGCCCCCACGCCGGAAGCATCCGCGGCAGATCGCTCCGCCAGCCGACCGGCGAGCACCAACTCTCCGATGCAGTGATAAATCTCATCCGGGCGGAACGGCTTTTTCATGAAGTCATCGGCGCCAAAACGCTGCAGATAAAACTGTTCGGTGGCCTGCGTGTTGCCGCTGATCATCACGATCGGAATGGACTGCGTGCGCGGATCCAGCCGCAGCGCACGCAGTACGTCGAAGCCGTTGAGCCCCGGCATCACCACATCGAGAAAGATCAATGCCGGTTGCTCGCTGATCGCAAGGGCAATGCCCGCTTGGCCGTCGGCAGCCGTCAGCACCCGATAATCCTCCGACACCAGCATCCGGCTTACCGCTGCGCAGACCGTGGCAGAGTCATCAATCACAAGCACGCGCGCGCCGAATGTCGTTTGCGGCCGCTTGCCCGAACCTGCGCCGTGAAGCAGGCGCTGGATAAAACCCACCTTGCCGCCAGTGGCTGCACTCATGTTGAATTCCCCCTTGGTTCGCATCGATGCCCGTCGACGTCATCGACCTGTTGCGATCGTCGCCTGGATTGGCTCGGCAAAACGGGATGCGCTGCTCAACGCGGCTCTTTCGTCGGGCAAGACCTCATTCGGAAAGGTCTTTCAAACGGCGTAAATCGCGCCGCGCATGCTTGTTTGGGCGCGACAACGGATGATCGAATGCCGCGCCGGTCAAGCGCCGCTGCTCGCGCAATGCCTCACGCGCAAGCCGACTGGCGTCGGTTTCGAGATAAAGCGTCTGGGCGATGCTTGCCGCCGCGCGCTTGTCGGACAACGCCAGCACCCGCAATTCCATACGCTCGTCGCCGCGCACGATCTTGAGGAAGTCACCGACGTGCAAGGCCTTGGCCGGCTTGCAGCCCAGCTCGTTGACGTCGATCTTTCCGCCTTCAATCGCCTGCTTGGCGAGGCTGCGAGTTTTGAAGAACCGCGCGGCCCACAGCCAGATATCAACGCGGACTTCGCCAGGGGAATTGCTCTGTTGCTCGCTCATGCCCGATAGTGTCGCTTCATCGACGTCAAAGGTGGAACAACGCCATGGAATGGAGTACCTCAGGCATCATCGTTGGCGTGCTGCTGTTTGTCGGCGGCTATTCGCTCGGCCGCATCAGCAAGACGCTTGAAACAGTACGAGAAACGCGGGCGCGCTGGAAACCCAACCCGGCGATCGACGAAGCCGCCATCGAGGATGCCGTTCGCGCGAAAAACAAAATCGAAGCCATCCGGCTTTATCGCCAGCGCACGGGTGTCGGCCTGAGAGAGGCCAAGCGGGCCGTCGAAGCGCTGGCGCAAAGGATCAATATCCGCTTCTGAGTTCATGCCGGCGCGGGGTCAGTCCCCCGGCGAACCTAGTTGAGCAAATCTTCCGGATCGGGCATGGCGATATCGGGGATCGCGTCCTGCCCCGATGGATCCACCGGATCGGCCATCACTGTTTCAGTCCCGCGCTCGCGCAAAAGCAGCCGACCGCTTTTGGTCAGCTGCTGGATACGCGCAAACACCTCACCGCGACCGAACGGCTTTTTCATGAAGTCGTCGGCGCCGAAGCGCTGCACGTAAAACTGCTCGGTCGCCTGCAGATTGCCGCTGATCATCACGATCGGAATCTCGTGCGTCAGCGGCTCGCGGCGCAGCGCACGAAGCACGGCAAAACCGTTCATGCCCGGCATCACGATGTCGAGAAAGATCAGGTCGGGCAGCTCGCTGGAAGCCAGCGCCAGGGCCGTTTCGCCGTCGGTCGCCGTGATCACCAGATGGCCGTCCTGGCTGAGCATCTTGCCCAGTACCGCGCAGATCGTGGCCGAATCGTCCACCACCAGCACGTGCAGGCCCTTGGGCACGTCTATGCGATCGGCCGCGCGGCGATCGCTTTGCCCACCGGCAAATATCTGCTTGATTCGATCAAACGTGGCCATCCAGCAACACTCCCCTGCGTAAGCGATCAGTCTCGATGGAGCCGCGCCAACACGCAAGCGTCCGTTCGATGATTCACGATCCCAGCAGCCAGTTACCCAGCGGGATGCTGACCAGCGACAGCACAATGCCCACGCTAAGCACGGTGTTGGCCAGTGCGGGATCAAGTTCGTATTCGTCGGCCAGAATCGCCGCGGAAATCATCGGCGCCATCGCCGCCTGCAGCACGCCCACCGTCAGTACCAGACCACCGACGCCGGCCAGCCGGCCCATCGCCAAACACAGCAGGGGCGCCAGCAAAAGTTTCCAGCCCAGGCCTGCGCCCGTCGCCCCGAGTTGGCCGCGCTCCAGCCGGAATTTGAACTGCAGCCCGACCGAAAACAAGGCCAGCGGCGTCAGCGTGGCACCGAGCGGATGCAGCATGTCACTCACGGTCGAAGGCCATCCACCGAAACGACCGACCACGATGCCGAGCACCAGCGCAAGGAACGCAGGAAAGGTCAGGATGCGCTTGACGATCACCGCCGGCTGCGGCGTGCGGCCAGCATAGATCGAAGCCACCACCACGCCGGCCGAGGCCAGCAGGGGAAAACAGCCGATCTGGTCGGCCACCACCGCCAGCGTCAGCCCGGCATTGCCGTGCAGCGCCTGCATCATTGGGTAACCCATGAATGAGGTATTGCCCAGCCCGCAGATGAGAATCAGCGCGCCGGTACGGCCACGCGACCAGCCAAGACGCGGCCCGAGCAGTCCAAACACCAGCCATGCGCCGAAGAACGTGAGCCATATCGCGGCGACCGGAAACCACAGCTGCGGATCGAAGCGGACCTTGGGAATCAGCTCCAGCACCAGCGCCGGCAGCGCCACATTGATGACCCACCAGTTGATACCCGGCACGATGCCGGCCGGCGGACGCGCAAAACGCGCAACCAGCACGCCCAGTACAAGGCAGACAAAAAGCAGCAGCAAGGCGCTCATCGGAACTCGCGTAACAGCGACAACAACGCGTATTAAACGCGATGCAGCACGCGCACGAAAGCGCAATCACCACGCTTCGGCGATAATCGCCCGCTCGCCACGACCCGCCGACCATTGATGCCCGACCTGACCCACCGCGTGCATGGCATGGCCGACGACAGCGTGCCACCCGACTGGCCGGCGCTGCGCATCGATGAAGTCAACGAGCTTCTGCGACGTTATCCGTCGCTGGGTCGCTGTTCGACGATCCGCTGGCACAGCCCGCGGCCGCTGTCGGCAGCGGCGCTGGTCGACACCGATGCGGGCACAATTTTCGTCAAGCGTCATCATCGCCGGGTGCGTTCGGTCGCCACGTTGAGCGAAGAACATCGATTCATTGCCCATCTGCGCGCAGGCGGCATTCCGATTCCCTCGATCCATTGCGATTTGGACGGCCAAACCGCCGTCAGCATCGGTGACTGGATTTTCGAGGTGCATGCGTCAGCCGAAGGCGTGGATCGGCATCGTGACTCCGTCTCGTGGTCGCCATTGCGGGACCGCCGCGAAGCGCTGGCCGCCGGCCGCATGCTCGCCACCCTTCACACCGCTTCGGCAGGCTATACGGCCGAACAGCGCCAGACACACCTGCTCGTTGCGCGCAGCGAACTACTATCCGCCGTTGATCCGGTGACGGCGCTGCGCGAACAACTGCCGCAGCGGCCGGGACTGGCCGACTATCTGCGCGGACGCGACTGGCCACACGATCTGCAGCAGACGCTGACGCCCTGGCACGCCACGTTGCCGGCCCGCATCCAGCAACAGCCGATGTTATGGACGCACAACGACTGGCACGTATCCAACCTGTTCTGGAGCGATGCCGGCAGCGACGCCAGGGTGAGCGCCGTACTCGACTTCGGCCTCGCCTCGCGCACGTTCGCCCTGTTCGATCTGGCCACGGCGATCGAACGAAACGCGATCGCCTGGCTGATGCTGGAACGTGGCGATGACGCCGTGCACGCCGATATGGCGCTGGCGCTGATCGACGGGTATCGCCAGACGCGCCCGCTGGGCGACGAAGACGTGCGGCTGCTGGCCGACCTGCTGCCGCTGGTGCACCTGGATTTCGCGTTGTCGGAGGTGGAATATTTTCACGCCATCATCGGCTCGCGCGCGAACGCGGACATTGCCTACGAGACGTTTCTGCTCGGCCACGCCGCGTGGTTTGGCAGCGCCTCCGGACAATCGCTGCTGCGGGCGATCCGCAAAGTCGCCTGACGCACAGCGTGCGTTTCGTGATTCAATAGCGGTCTTGAAGCGGGGGTGCCCGGCGTTTGCCGGGCTGAGAGAGTCCCTTGGAACCTGACCCGGTTAGTACCGGCGTAGGGAGCTTGCTGAGTCACGGCGTCCATTCGGGCGCGTGGCTGGCCGTCGCTTCGTGTACCGCCACGAGACGATGAAATGACACTTCCCCGATCTGTGCTTCGCCGAACACCGCTGATGCTTGCCCTGCTGTCCCTGTGGACGCTTGCGCATGCACCCATGGCGTACGCCGACGACACCACGCCCAGCGAATCGAAAGCTACGCCACTGGCGACGGTCAAGGTGAAAGGAAAGACCGGCAACGGCTATCGCGCCGAAAATTCGCAGGTTGACACTTTCGGCAGCTTCGGCAATGCGCCGCTGCACGACACACCGGCGGCGGTCACCGTCATCACGCGCGACCAGCTCGATGATCGCCAGCCGCGCACGCTGAGCGAGATCGTCCGTTCCGATGCTGCGGTGGGCGACAACTACGCGCCGGTCGGCTACTACCAGGACATCGCCATTCGCGGCTTTCCGCTCGATCTGGCCACCGGCTTTCGCCTCAACGACATGACCATTGATGGCGAACAGCTCACGCCGCTGGAAGACAAGCAGCAGGTGGAAATTCTCAAGGGCCTGGCCGGTCTGGAAGCGGGTGTGGTCGCACCCGGCGGCCTGGTCAATTACGTCAGCAAGCGGCCGGCCGACGTGCATACCATCACCGTTGGCACCGACTCGCACGGCTCGCAATACACCGCCCTGGACGTGGGTGCGTGGCTGACGCCGAACGTTGGCGTGCGGATCAATGCCGCGCACGAGGACATCCACTCCTACGTCGACCATACCAACGGTCGGCGCAGCTTTATCTCGCTCGCCGCCGACTGGAAAATCAGCGACAACGCGCTGCTGCAGCTGGATACCGACTACCAGACCAGCGGCCAGCGTTCCGTCTCCGGCTACCAGCTACTGGGCGGAACCACCTTGCCACCGCATCCCAGCCGCACCCAGTTGCTCGGCTATGAGCCGTGGCAACAGCCGGTCGGCATCCACGCCAGCAACACCACGCTGCGCTTCAACTACCGCTTCAGCGACAACTGGAGCGCGCAAATCTCCGGCAGCCACAGCCATGTCGTGATCGATGACAACGTGGCGTACGCGTACGGCTGTTTTTACGCGCCGTCGTGCGCCAGCGGTGCCACGCCCGGCTACTTTTTTGCGCCAAACGGTGATTACGATATCTACGACTACCGCAGCCCCGACGACACGCGCCAGAACGACGAGGCCCGCGCCGTACTCAAGGGCAGCTTCGATACCGGCAACGTGGGCAACGAAGTCAGCTTGGGCGTGAGCGCGTTCCGACGCACGCTCGACCAACGCCCCTACGTCTACGACTACGTGGGCACGGCGAATATCGACCAGGTCACCCCGCCCTACTTCGCGCCGTCGCCCAACCAGCCCGGCCCGTCGGCACGCACGCTGACCAGCTGGCAGCATTCGATCTTCGGGCTCGACCGCCTGCATCTGAGCGACCAGTGGCAGGTGCTGCTCGGCGGCCGCTTTGTACGCCTGAATGAGCGCGCCTACGACGATACCGGTGCGCCGCAGCGCGATACGCGCCTGAACAAGGCGCTGCCGCAGGCCGCCGTCATGTGGGAGCCGACCGCGCCGCTCACGCTGTACGTCAGCTACAGCGAAAGTCTGTCGCTGGGTACGCAGGCGCCGTACTGGACGTCCAACAGCAACACGGTGCTGCCGCCGCTGCTGTCGCGGCAGGTCGAGGCCGGTGCCAAGTATGCCTGGAGCGATTCGCTCGACCTCACCGCCGCGCTGTACCGGATTCGCCAGCCGTATCAGTTCGCCCAGCCGGACAATTCGCCCGAGGGCTTTACCTTTGTGCAGCAGGGCGATGAAGTGCACACCGGTCTTGAACTGAACGCCGACGGCCGGATGACTGAGAATCTGCGCCTTACCGCCAGCCTGAATTTCATCCAGGCGCGCGCAGAGAATACCGGCACGCCGGCGTATGAAGGCCATCAGGTAGTCAACGTGCCGCGCGCGCGTTCAGCCGTCTATCTCGATTATCGTCTGCCATTCGCCACCCGGCTGAGCCTGCTCGGTGGTTGGCGCTATGCCAGCGCCAATCCGGCAACGCCCAACGGTCTCGTCAGCGTGCCAGCGTACAACGTGTTCGATGCTGGACTGCGCTACACCACCGCACTGGAAGGTCACGCGCTGACATGGCGGCTGGATGTCGATAACGTATTCAACCACTTTTACTGGCGTGACACCGGCACGTCCGGCGGCGACAGCTTCCTGTTTCCGGGCGCGCCGCGGCTGGCGCGACTCTCCGCGACGCTGGCCTTTTGAGCCGGCCTTGATGAGAACGACTTGATGGAAATGTCCTGGATAGAACTGTTCGGCGCGCTGCTGAGCGCCTGGGCCGTCTGGCTAACCGCCCAACGCAAGCCCTGGAGCTGGCCGGTCGGCCTGCTGTCCGTGGTGGTTTACGTCGGCATTTTCGCCGAGGCCAAGCTCTACTCCGACGCGTTGTTGCAGGTCGCCTTCGCCATCCTGATTCTGTATGGCTGGCACCGTTGGCTGCAAAACCTCGACGCCGACGGTCGCGTGCAGGTCGCGCCGCTGCCGATGCGCCGTGCCATCGGACACATCGTGCTCGGCGTCGCCGGTTCACTGCTGCTGGGCTTCGCCATGCATCGCTGGACCGACGCGGCACTGCCCTGGCTCGATTCGGCACTGACGGCCTTCAGCCTGGTCGCGCAATGGTGGCAGGCGCGCCGGCATATCGCGGCATGGTGGCTATGGATTATTGTCGACGTCATCTATGTCGGCGAATACGTCTACAAGCACCTGCTGATCACGTCGATTCTGTATGCAGGGTTCGTGGCACTGGCTGCGATCGGCGCACGCAGTTGGAAGCGCACCCGGCAAATCGCCGCGACTGACAACTAGACCGGCTTTCAGCAGCGGCTGATGATTGCGGGCGTCTAATGCCACATTTCGCCGAACGAATCACGCCGCACGGCTATCGACTTGCCCTATCAATTGCTTGATGATCAACGACTCGTTATCGAACATAAGGATGTGCTCGTCATGCGCAAGATGCCCGCTGTATCCCGTTTCCTCCGCGCTGTATTGTTCGCCGTACCACTTGCATGCGCTGCGCAGGCAGCCCCCGCCGCTCGGGGCAACGACCCGACGTACACCGCCCCGGATGCCGCTGCACTGGCGAAAATCCAAGCTGCTGCCGAGCACGGTGACCGCGACGCTCAACGCGATCTCGGGCTGTACTTCGAGAAGGCCAGGAACGACTGGCCTAGCGCCGTGCCCTGGCTCCGCAAAGCAGCGGATCAGGGTGATCCACGATCACAGAATGCCATTGGCATCGCCTATGAAAACGGTCTGGGCTTGACCAAGGATATTCCCACCGCCGTGTCTTGGTACCGCAAGTCTGCCGATCAGGGATATGCGAGAGGACAGGTATCGCTTGCCTACAACTATCTGCAGGGCTCGGGCGTGGAACAGGATCAGGCCATGGCCGCCAGATTGCTTCGCAAAGCGGCCGATCAGGGCTTTGCTGACGCCGAATACGACTTGGGCGTTCTCTACCGCAACGGGCAAGGCGTGGCACATGACAATGCCAAAGCGATGGAGCTCTACCAGAAAGCCGCCGATCAGGGCGATGCCGATGCCGAAACCAGTCTGGGCAAGCTGTATTTTTTCGGACAGGGCGTAACCAAGAACATGGATACAGCGGCCTCGCTGATGCGCAAGGCAGCCGATCAGGGCAACGCCGAGGCGCAGTGGATGCTGGGAAATTTCTACATCAACGGCACCGGCATCGCAAAGGACCCTGCCGCGGCTATGTCTTTGTACAGCAAGAGCGCCGCACAGAATTATGCCGCCGCGCAGAACGAGATGGGCAATGCCTACATCAACGGTACCGCCGTTCCTCGCGACTACGCTGTTGCCATGACTTGGTACCGAAAGGCCGCGGACCAGGGCAATCTAGACGCGCTGAACAATATTGGCCTCTCCTACCAAAACGGCCAGGGCGTGAACAAGGACTATGCACAAGCGGCCACCTATTTTCGCAAGGCGGCCGAACAAGGCAACGCCGAAGCACAGGACAACCTGGGCATTCTGTATGCCAACGGACAGGGCATGCCGAAAGACTATGCCGCGGCGGCTGGCTGGTTTCAGAAAGCGGCCACACTGGGCAATGCCAATGCCCGGGATAATCTGGCACGCCTGAGCCGTCCGCTGCAAAGCAGTCCACCGGGCAACCCTTATCAGGGCAACGCGGGCAACGCGGACAATGCCGTCGCACAGCAGCAGGCAAACGCGCAATATCAACAGCAGCAGGAGGACCAGCAAAATCAGCAACAGATGCAGATGCAGCAGCAAACCACGCAACAGCAGTGGGATCAGCAGACGCGGCAGAGGCAGGAAGAAGACGAGCAACGCCAGCAACAGCAAGAGCAGCAGGCAGAACAACAGCGCGAGGCCTATCAGCAGCAGCAAGAGCAGCAGCAGGAAGAGATGCAGCGCGAACAGGAGCAACAGCGGCAGCAACAAGAGCAGCAAGAGCAGCAAGAGCAGCAGCAACAGGAAATGGAGCAGCACTAGTTCCTTCAGGCGCGATGTGGTTGCCGTTCATAGCCTGACCAGCGCCACGGTGGACCTAACAAATCAGCCGTTGCCGATGGCTGCGAAACCTCAATAGTGATGAGTGCGGGCTCTGTGCACCACGGCCGCCCCGAGCAAGCCGCGGTAAACGTCGCGATCGACTTACTCGGATCGCCCGTACTAGGTTTCTGCATGCATCGCCTGGCCGACGCTGCCCTTGCTGCCTTCAGCATGGGTGCGCAAGGCTGGCAAGCGGGCCGACACATTGCAGCATGGTGGCTGCGAATCGCGACCAACGTGATCTAAGTCGGCGAGTACGTCTACAGGCACCTGCTGATCACCTCGGTCTTTTACGCCGGTTCCGGGGCTCTGGAGGCATCCGTCTGCGCTGCTGGGCGCACGTACACTCTCCCTCGACAAAGGTCGCACCGATCGTCGGTAGCGGCTGAGCAGGGAACGATGGGAAAGATTTCTCGCGGACGCGTCAGCGCAAATAGACGTCTACGTAATCGGTGACGCGTTCTTCCGGAGGGCCGCAGGGATTTTCCATTTCCTTCAGCCGCCAGTACTTGCGCGCACCACTCATTCGAAACGTCATAGCGCCGGAACGCTCACATGGCGCCCCATGATTTACGTCGCTTACGCGTGTGGAAATGATCCCAACGAAGGAAAACGACTTGGCGCCCACCTGCTTGATCACGCCATCGATTCGAAGGTAATCATCCGGGTTGTCGACGCCCTTCTGCTCACCCTTGATCCGCATCTGGCCATTCGAATCGGCGATATTTACCGTGCCGAACGCGTCCCAACTGATCCACTGCAGCGACAAACGGTGAGAGCCAAGCAAAAGATCCTTGGCGTGTTGATCATTAACGACAACTTTTGATGTTTCAAGATCGTGCGTCGACTGTGCCAAGGCAGGCATAATTGCCAACAGCAACAAGGCAGCCATCCAGACACGCAAACGCACTAAACATCCCTCTGCGAACATCCGTTTTTTTGAAGACGAAACAAGCCTGACGCGACTCACTGCTCTTCATCGCCCGAACGATGGATGACATTGACATGAGGGTCATCAGGTTCCGACTGCTTTTGCAGTAACGGTCGATCGCTCAGGCCGTTGATGTAGTCGACGGCAAGATTGGCAGCTCGAATACTCAAACCGTTGAGAACGTATCCGCCGCAGATATCGGAATGCGAGCCGGCTACCGTGGCGCCAAAAAACCGGCCCTCCGGGCTTATGCCGTCGGGAATGAGCGGATCGGACTTGAACGACGGTCGATGCTCGTCAGCAGCCGTCAACTGAAAACCTGAAATGACTGAAGGCGGCAGGCGGACGTCGTCGCTTGAGGTGCCCACAGGATCCAGCAGAACCACGACTTGGGCCGTCTTGCCCGCATCAATCAGTGACTCCCCGGCATAACCATCGCCATCGCTTCCTGATGCGACGCGTTTGATGCCGTGTCGATCGACAACATGTGCAAACGCAGAAGCCTGCAGTGCGCCCCAGCTGCCGCCCACTTCGACAACGCGTATTTCTGCACCCGGATCCTGCTGCAGCCATGTGGCTGATTGCGTTCCCAGTCGCCGATACATTTCCGCCAAACGCGCATCGAAAACTTTTTGCCCATGGTTTGGATCCACATACCAGTTATCACGCGCGCAGTCCGTCAGCAGGTACTCGGCGTGAACCTGTCCGTTTGAAGATCCATCCGCCGCCTGTAGCTGGTCATAGAACTGATGAACGGTCGTCGATTCCTTCGGACCGTTTTTCGCATTTTTCCAGCTGCAGTCGAAAACGGCGATAAACATTCGCTCGTGTGCGTCGCTCTGCTTGTAGAGAATGGGTGTACTGAACGCTGGTGGAGATGTTTGCGCCGGTGCATTCTCTTCCGGCAACGGGACAGATGATGAGCGCAACGCGGCGGATGCTGTGCTTACCGCCGAATGCAAAGCCATTCCGATGAGCACGACTTTAAATGCTGCAAGCTTCCTGCACATATCCAGCTTCTCCCTTTGACACCCAAAAATCACCAGCCATCATTCGCCTAGGTTATCTCAAATGGCGAGACTATCTTAGCGAACTAGTCCCACGATGCACTCAGTAAGCGGAACGCACAACAGGGCGAAGCCATACGTGGTTATAGGCCTGCGACGATGAAGGAATGCCGGCCGAGCAAAGCGACTCGAACCCCAGCACCGACTGATACTGTTTCAAAAGCCCTGCGATGCAGTATTTTTCACGCAGACACTTTCATTACGTCGCATCGGCGCAAAATGGACGTCACCATGAACATTTCGGCTAAGGCTAAGCTTCTGCTGTGTATAGCGCTCCTGCTGCTCTGCAGCGCGGGGGGTGCTGACGCGCAGGACATCTACAAATGCGTGAACAACGGCCAGGTCGCGTACACCGACCATCCCTGCAAGGTGGGCAAGGGCGAGCTGCTGCACCAGGCCGACGATAGCGAAGTCATCAATCAGTATCTCGACCTCGGTCAGGATGCCGCTGCGAAACAATACGCGGATGCGCGCAATCTGGACTCCCTCTACAAGCAGCTCTTCGAGGCGCGCAAAGAACAGATGCAGGCCAAGGCCCAGCAGGACGCGGACCAGGCAGCCGCCGACAAGCAACAGGAAGCGGCTGACCACCAGCAGGCTCTTATCGAGGCGGCGGCGAATCGAGGCAGGCTGCAGGGTGAAAACGATGCGCTGCGTCAGCAAAATGCGCAGTACCAGAGCCAACTGGCACAACCCACCTACGACAACTCAGCGCCTTACTACGACGGCGGCCCGGGCTACGGTTATCCCGGGGGTTATCCGGGCGGCGATCATGGCCATGATCACGGCAACGGCAACGGCAACGGCAACGGCAACGGCAACGGCAACGGCAACGGCAACGGCAACGGCAACGGCAACGGCCATGATCATCAGCCGCCGCCTGTTCCGCCGCAACCCGTATTTCATCCGTGCGTGCCCGTTGCCGGCGGCACGGTTAAGTGCTGAAACGCAGCAACAACTAATCTTTACCGAATGGACGCCTACGCGCCGGCCTAACTTCGCGCGGCGATTCTTTATAATTTGACCGCTGCTGTCCCCACATATCCGTAACCGAAACAAGGAAATCCGCAATGAGCCACATCCACTTTATCGGTGGCGAAAAAGGCGGCGTCGGCAAGTCGGTCGTGTGTCGCGTGCTGGCCCAGTATTTCATTGACCACGGCATGCCATTTCGCGGTTTCGATACCGACCGGTCGCACGGTGCGTTGCTGCGCTTCTACGCCGACTTTGCGTCGCCGGCCGTACTCGATCAGCACGACAGCCTCGACCCCGTTGTCGAATGTGCACTGCAGGATCCGCAGCAGCATGTGCTGGTCGATCTGGCCGCCCAAACGCACCAGTCACTGGCACGCTGGCTCACCGATTCGGATGTGGTCGGGCTGGCCGAAGATACCGGCCTCATGCTCACCTGGTGGCATGTGATGGATAGCGGCCGCGATTCGGTCGACCTGCTGGGGCAGTGGCTGGATCAGTTCGGCGGCAAGCTCAACCTGGTGATCGTGCTGAACGAGCTGCGTGGCGATCGCTTCGACATTCTGGAGGCTTCCGGCCAGCGCCAGCGCGCTGAAGCACTGGGCGCCAAGGTCATCTCCCTGCGCCGCCTGCCCGATACGCCCATGCTGAAAATCGACCAGCAAAACGCCAGCTTCTGGGCGGCACTCAATCACCCCGATCGCTCGCATACCGGCCTCGGCCTGCTCGAACGCCAGCGGGTCAAGGTGTGGCTGAATAACGCCTACGCCGAGCTGGGCACGCTGGATCTTTGAGCTGTAACGGGAGTTCCTTGGCCAGAAGCTCGAGGCGCTGCTGACGCAGCCAAAAATCACCGCACTCGCAACAAACTGCATTATCGGCAACGTCCCGTGCTTTCGGCGGCTTCCGCTTGGCGGCGCCGCTGCTGACTGTTCGATCGAATAAAGGTATTGTGACTTTCAGCTGGCAGGGAGAGGCCAGCGATACCGAAGATCGGTGCCTCCGCGATCTTTGATCACGTCCAGTGAACGCCAAGTACGAGGTTGCCATGTCTTCTTCGCTTCGATCGCGGAAAACCCCCGCCGTTACCGGCATCGTTTTTATCCTGATTGGCCTCGCGCTGGCCGGCGGCGGCGCCTGGCTTATCGCCTTGGGTGGCTCGCTTTTCTACGCCATTGCCGGACTCGGCATCGTGCTTACCGGCGGCTTGCTGCTCGCGCGACAGCGTTCGGCGCTATGGGTGTATGCCATCGTCGTCATCGGCACGGTGGCGTGGTCGATCAGCGACATCCGCTTCGACTGGTGGCCTTTGGCCGCGCGCCTGGACATCATCTTTCCGCTCGGCCTGTGGCTGCTGACGCCATGGGTCACCCGCGGTCTGGGTCGCGAAGCGCTGGTTGTCGAGAAGCCTTCGACCGGCCTCCTGTGGCTCGCGTCACTGCTCAGCGTCATCGTGCTGGCGATCGGCCTGTTCTCGGACTATCACGATATCAACGGCAGCTTCGCCGCATCCGTTGCCGCGGCGGCATCGCTGCCGACGAATGATGATGCGCAGCCGGACGAGGACTGGCGCGACTACGGCCGCACCCAGTTCGGCCAGCGCTATTCACCGCTGAAACAGATCACCCCCGCCAACGTCAAAAACCTCAAGGTCGCCTGGACTTTCCGCACCGGCGACCTGCAGGGCAAGAACGATCCGGTGGAGACGACCTTTGAAGTCACCCCGATCAAGGTCAACAACACGCTGTACCTGTGCTCGCAGCATCAGCGGCTGTTCGCCCTCGACGCGAAGACCGGCACGCTACGCTGGTCGTACGACCCCAAGGTGCAGGACAACCCGACCTTCCAGCATCTGACCTGCCGCGGCGTGTCCTATCACGAAACCGTCGCCGGCGCAGTCAATGCCGATGGCTCGCCGGCGCCGACCGACTGCCCGCGCACGATCTTTCTGCCGGTCAACGACGGGCGGATGATTGCGCTCAACGCCGACAGCGGCAAACTGTGCGATAGCTTCGGCGATCACGGCACGGTCAACCTGGAAGTCGGCATGGGCGAGCACACGCCCGGCTTCTACGAACCCACCTCGCCGCCGATTGTCAGCGACAAGATTCTGGTCGTGGCCGGCGCGGTGATCGACAACTATTCGACGCACGAGCCGTCCGGCGTCATTCGCGGTTTCGACATCCATACCGGCAAGCTGGTGTGGGCCTGGGATTCCGGTGCGCAGGATGAGAATGCGCTGCCGTCGGCTACCCATACCTACACCACCAACTCGCCCAACTCCTGGATCACCGCGTCATACGATCCCAAGCTCGGCCTGGTCTACATGCCGATGGGCGTGCAGACGCCGGACATCTGGGCCGGCAACCGCACGCCGCTGGCCGAGCGCTATTCCAGTGCCTTGGTCGCACTCGATATCAACACCGGCAAGCGCGTGTGGTCGTACCAGACCGTGCACCACGATCTGTGGGACATGGATCTGCCGTCGCAGCCAACGCTCGCTGACCTGCCGACGGCCAACGGAGTGGTGCCGGCGATCCTGCAGCCGGCCAAGACTGGCAACCTGTTCGTGCTGGATCGGCGCACCGGCAAGCTCATCGTGCCGGCGCCGGAGCGTCCTGTGCCGCAGGGCGCCGCGCCCGGCGATCGCACCTCGCCGACCCAGCCATTCTCCGAACTGACCTTCCGCCCCGAAGCCAAATTGACCGGCGCGGATATGTGGGGCGCCACGATCTTCGATCAGCTGGCCTGCCGCATCACCTTCCACAAGCTGCGTTACGAAGGCACGTTTACGCCGCCGTCCCTGCAGGGCACGCTGGTGTTCCCGGGCAACCTGGGCATGTTCGAGTGGGGCGGCATTGCGGTGGACCCGATCCGGAATATCGCCATCGCCAATCCGATGGCGATCCCCTTCGTCTCGACCCTGATACCGCGCGGCCCGAACAACCCGGCCGCACCGAACGACGCGCATCCGTCCGGCACCGAAACCGGCGTGCAGCCGATGTACGGCACGCCGTACGGCGTCGACCTGCATGCCCTGCTCTCACCGGTCGGTATTCCGTGCATGCGGCCGCCGTGGGGCTATATGGCCGGCATCGATCTGACGACCAAGAAGATCGTCTGGATGCACAAGAACGGCACCATCCGCGACAGCTCGCCGGTCCCGCTGCCGTTCAAGCTCGGCGTGCCGACCCTGGGCGGACCGATGACCACGGCCGGCGGCGTCGCCTTCCTCACCTCGACGCTGGACTATTACATCCGCGCGTATGACGTCAGCACCGGCGAGCAGCTGTGGCAGGATCGCCTGCCCGCCGGCGGGCAGTCCACGCCGATGACCTATGCCGTCGACGGCCAGCAGTATGTGATTACCGCGGCCGGCGGTCACGGCTCGTTTGGCACCAAGACCGGCGACTACGTCATCGCGTACAAGCTGTCGAACTGAGTCGTCGAACTGACCTCTCAGCTGAATCGCCCGGCGGCATCTGCCGGGCGATTTGTTCCACTGATTATTGCGGTCGCTTGCCGCCGTGCGCGGGAATAAACTGCATATTCACCGCTTCAGCGAGTTGATCCGGCGGCAGCAAACCGCGGGAAATCAGGAAATCGTTGAACTGCTTCAGGTTGAATTTACTGCCCAGTTCAATCTGCGCATGCGCGCGCAGCTCCAGCAACCGCGTGTAGCCGTAGAAATAGGCGGTCGCCTGACCAGGCGAGCGGAAGGTGAAGCGGTCCAGTTCCTCGCGCGCAAATGCCTCCGACAGACCCACGTCGTTGACCAGAATGTCGTGCGCGCGATCGTGCGTGATCAGGCCAAGATTGAGCATCGGGTCGAGGAAGGCACGCGCCGCGCGCAGCAGGCGAAGCTGCAGCGCAATCATCTGACCGCCCTTCGGCTCGTACGGCATCATCATGTATTCCGAATACAGCGCCCAGCCTTCGACGTTGACGCTGTTGAAGGCGAACAGCGAACGCGCCAGCGACACACCGTGTTCGACCATCGCGGAAAACTGCAGCTCGTGGCCTGGCCGGCCCTCATGCGCAACAAGCGTCCACGCGCACGACTTGCAGGTGAAATCGTCGTAGGCCTGGTTGTCACCCTTGCCGTTCGGCGGGTTGCCCAAGGGCAGCACGAACGAACCGCGCTCGCCGTGATTGTTGATCAGCGGCGGCGGGTCCATGTGCGGCGCCGGCTCCTGCGCGCTCTCCGCTTCGGAGGCCACGCGCATGATCATCTCGCGGTTCGGCAGCGAGACAATGCCCTGCTGACGGATGATGTCCTGAATCTTGCCGATCACGTCGTGGTAATAAGGCTCGATCGAGTCGCGGTCGAGCTGCTGCGTTTTCAGGCCCTTGACCACGTCGCGATAATCGATGGCATTGATGCCCTCGGCCTTGGCCACGTCAGGCGCCATCATCTGCATCTGCGCCTGGGTTTGCACGAATTCCAGCTCGGCCTGCTTGATCAGGTCCTGTGGACTGATGTCGAGGCCAACCTGTTCCAGGTTGTTGATGTACATCGCCGGCGGCAGGCGAAAATCGGTGCGCGCATGCGGCAGCACGGTGGACTTGACCCACGCGTCGTAGGCATTCAACTGCTTCTGCAGCGCGTCCAGTGCGGGGCCGGCACCGTCGATCTTGTATTTGGCGTACAGCTTGCGAATACCGTCGACATAGCGCGCGGTGTTGGCCAGATTCTGTTCGACTTCATCTTTGTACGGGCCGATCAACTTCGGGTTGGACAGCTTCGCCTGGAACAGCGCTTCGGCCTCTTTCGTTACCGGCGTGCAGCCGGCGGTCATGCCGACATAGCACTGCAGGCGCTTCAGCGCAGACGGCCGACGCGCAGCCGCCACCTGATCCTGCAGCAGGGTGAACTCGCCCTGGAAAACCGTCTGACCAATATCGTTGTACGGCAGCATGTACTGCTCATCGAGCTGGCTGCTTTCGATAGTGCGCCCCGCCGCCTTGATCATGATCTGCAGATCCTGGCGCACGTCTGGATCGGTCTCCGTCTCCAGCTTCTTCTGCAGCGCATCGCGTGCTGCCATCAACGCGTCGCGCGACCGCGCCTCCACGTTCGGCTTCAGATCAATCGCCTTGTCGTCGTAACCGGGGAAGCCAAACTGCGAGGCAAACTCCGGATTGAAATCGGCCAGCGCTTTCAGCAGCGGCTGCGCGTCGGCGTTGCTCGTACTCACCCAGGCCGGCGCGGCAGGCGCGGCGGTTGTGGATGAACTGGCGGGCGCGGCCTGGGCGGCAACGGCGCCACTGATGGCCAGCGCGATACCTGCGATCAACGGTTTCAACATGGACAGTCTCCCCTGGTGGATGACCGAGGGTAAACCCTGCCATGCCATGCCGGATAGACCGAAGGACATGTGACTGACATCCGGCAGCGGCCGATGGTTTGGGTACCCGCGCGTGAACGCTAAATGCGCGCCCGCGGGTACAGCCACCTGGCCTCGGTGCGGTTGATCAAAACGGCGGGACCGGAGGTCTCGTTCCACAGCGCGCCGCACTGCCTGCATCGCATGAGGTAGCTGGGCCCTTTTGGATTCGCCGCCATGCGATCAAAGCGGTCATAGGGCGCGTGATAGCCGGTTTGGCAGTCGGTACAAAGCATCGTCGAACTTCAGAAAGGTGTTGGCAAATGATCCTACAAGCCGGCTTGATGCCAGTCGAACACGTTGTCGATTAACGATCGCGCGAGTTGGTCAACGCGGCGCGCCTCGCCGCGTGTTGGCCAAGAGATCAACGCCAGCGCCCGCAATGATTCAAGCTGATCGATTCATACCGGGCAGGCGTGCGAATCTGCCAATAGCGGCGCATCGACGTGTGGCGGCCATGCCAGCGTGACGCGGTTGCGGCCTTCGGCCTTGCTTCGGTACAACGCGTTGTCAGCACGGCCGATCGCCTCCTCCAGATGCTCTGCCGAAGCCAGCACGGCGACGCCCAGCGAAAGAGTGAGGCTGATCGATTTGCCAACGTGATCGACCGGGGTATTGGCGACGCGCGCGCGCACGCGCTCGGCAAAATTCAGTGCATCATCGACGCCCGTGTGTGGCAGCAGAAACAAAAACTCCTCGCCACCCCAGCGCGCGATGATGTCCTGCGCTGCGCACGCTTCGCGGAACAGCGCGGCGGTTCGAATCAGCACCAGGTCGCCGGCCTCGTGACCGTAGCCATCGTTGATGTGCTTGAAGTCGTCGATATCGGCGAGCACCAGCGATACCGGCTGGCCCGCGTGCCTTGCATGCGCGATTTCCGGCAGCGCCAGATCCGTCAGGTGGCGCCGATTGGACAAACCCGTCAGCACATCGCGGGTGGCCAGCTCGCGCAGCTTGCGCTCGCTTTTGCGCACCAGCGCGTAGTAGAAGCGCGCCGTGTAACTGGCCATCGCGAAGAAGATCGACACGTTGAACACGTTGAGAATCTGCAGCGCCGTATCGCCCAGCGGCGCCAGCGTGCCGACCGCGTGCGCGGCCGCACGCAGGCCGATATAAGCGAGAAAAAGAATGACCAATGGCGCCGTCACCCGACGCCAGTTGCCGCTGACCACGATGGCGGGAATGAACATCACCAGGTAGTAATGAAAGCCGCTGTCCCAACCCACCAGCATGGTGCCGATCGTGGCGTGCGCGACAACCTCCACCCAGATCAGCAGCAGCGCGGGGAAATTCCGACGACGCAGCAGCAGCGCATAAGCCGTTGCATACATGGCCACGCTGACCACGTTGAGCCACGCCAGCAGCGGCGAATCAACGGCCAGAAAAAATATCAGGAAAGCGACGTCGACCGATGCGGCCAGCAGCGTGACCCGGCGCGTCATGATCCAGAACGCGGCGTGCGTGCTGGTCGGACGTCGATGGCCCGATGAAATACCCCCTGCCGACAGAGTCCCGGCCCTGGAACCCGTAGCGGATACAGCCTTGCGTGTCGCGGACATGTCGGTCAGCCGCCTGTGTCGAACGTGACGATGACAGAAATACGGATGAATAATTATTCATACGGAGTGTTGCACCACCGTATCGGTATGACCAGCGCCACGCCGAGAACCATCAGCACAGCCAGAGACTGCCGAAGCGAGCCTCAATTACCGGATTGTCTCTGAATGTTCATATCCGAGTGGTTGAATGACGCCCGAGCCCTGTCCGCTCCCGCCGTGGCCTCCCGTAACCACGAAGGCGTTTTACCGCATTTCGCTGCGGCTGCCCTGTCCGGCTAGTCCGCCTCGTCGCACCCAACAACCGGAGTTCCCCATGTTTCGCCCACAACTCATTCGCAAGACGCTGCTTTGCGCTTCGATCGCCTCTGTGAGTTTGGCCTTTGCCGTTTCGGCCCAGATCACGGCGCCGGCGGCGCAGACGCTTTCTCCCGACCACGGCGGAATCAACTGGCCGGTGTGGCCGGGCCACCCGAGTCCCCAGGACGCTGTGCATACCGCCACGCCGATCAAGCACCTGGTCGTCATTTTTGGCGAGAACCGCTCGTTCGATCATTATTTCGGCACCTACCCGGTGGCGCAGAATCCCGCAGGCGAACCGGTGTTCAAGGCGGAGCGCTCGACGCCGCACGTCGAGGGCCTGACGACGGCGCTGTTGACGCATAACCCGAACGCGCTCAACCCGGTCAACGGCGTCAACGCCGTCAATCCGTTCCGGCTGGACCGCACGCAGGCCAACACCGAAGGCCAGAATCACTCCTACACGCCGGAACAGCTGGCCTACGATAACGGCGCGGCCGATCGGTTCCCCGTCTACACCGGCAACAACACGGTCAGCAGCACCGGCACCTTCGGCACCAACGGCCTGGTCATGGCCTATTACGACGGCAATACCGTCACCGCCATGTGGAACTACGCGCAGCATTTCGCGCTGAACGATAACGCCTACACCGACACCTACGGCCCCTCGACGCAGGGCGCGCTGGAAGTCGTTTCCGGCACCACCAACGGTGCCCAGGCCATTGTCGGCGCGGCTTCCACCGTTCCCGATACCCAGGGCGGCCTGACCCTGATCGGCGACACCGACCCGGCCTATGACGCCTGCTCGTCGGCCACCAGCACGGTCCGCATGACCTCGAAGAACATCGGCGATCTGCTGAACGCCAATAATCTGACCTGGGGCGGCTTCATGGGCGGTTTCGATCTGACCGCCGCCAACAGCAATGGCACCACCGGCTGCACGCGCAGCAGCTATTCCAGCGTGCTCGGCGCCACCAAGGCTGACTACGTCCCGCATCACAACTGGTTCCAGTACTACGCGTCCACGGCCAACCCGTCGCACGCACGCCCCAGCTCGATTGACAAGGTCGGCTACACCGACCCGAAGGATCGCAGCGCCACGCCGGTACATCACGAATACGACGTCAACGACTTCTTCAACGCCGTATCCGCGGGCAATTTCCCGTCGGTGAGCTACATCAAGGCGCCTGCCGTGGCCGACGCGCATCCGGGCAATTCGGATCCGCTGGATGAGCAGGCCTTCGTCGTCAAGGTCGTCAACTTCCTCGAGCAGCAGCCGGACTGGAAGAACACGGCCGTCATCATTACCTACGACGATTCCGATGGCTGGTATGACCACCGCTATGCGTCGCCCACCACCTCCTCGTTCGACTCAACCACGCCGGAAGGCAGCGTGACCGGCGCCGACCAGCTCAATGGCAAGGGCATCTGCACCGGCCCGAATGCCAAGCCCGGCGTCGGCGTGCACGGTGGCACGGTCAACGGCCGCTGCGGCCCCGGCACACGCGTTCCGTTCCTGGTTATCTCGCCGTATGCACGGGTGAATTACGTCGACGATACCCGCGTTTCGCAGTCCTCCGTGGTGCGCTTTATCGAGGACAACTGGCTCGGCGGTCAGCGCATTGGCCAGGGTTCGAACGATGCCAACGCCGGCAGCATCATGGGCATGTTCGACTTCCGCCGTAACCCGTTCGATCTGGCACGACCGGTTTTCCTGGACCCGAACCAGGGCACCGTGGTTGCCAAGCAAACCGGTCCGCACTGGCCGTAAAGCACCACGTGGCCAAGCCCTCGGGCAAGGCCATTTAACTAGCTCGAAATCACGCGTGTCCAGATGATCCCCTGGGCACGCGTGCTCTTTTGCTACATCGCCTCACTTCGATTCGTCATCGCGTCGAAGGACGCAATACACGCTGACTTGTTTTTACCCATCTCACTGAAGCTTACGGATTCCGCTCTTGCCGTCCGACACACGATCATCGCAACGCTCCGCATCACGCCAGCATGCTCTCCGGCTTAAAGCCGCTCTTTGTCTGGCACTTGTTTCCATTGGCCTGCTCGCCTACGGACTCGTCAGTCGTGCGGATGCACAGACTGGTGCCGCCGTGGTCGGCCCGGATGGCAGCAACCCGCATCCCGTCCCGTTGAACCTTCCGCCCGTGCAGCCGCTGAGCGCCGTCGCGCAACTGGGCAAACAACTGTTCTTTGATCCATCGCTATCCGGCTCGGGGCAGCAATCCTGCGCCTCCTGCCATAGCCCGAAATACGCCTACAACCCGCCGAACAAACTGACCCTGCAGCGCGGCGGTACCGACATGAAAAGCTTCGGCGATCGGCCACCACCCTCGCTGGCTTATCTGTATCGGCAGCAGCCTTTCAGCATCGGCCCGGACACCGCGCCGGATGACGTGATCATCAATCTCAATGCCGTCGCCGCCATCGCCGGCAGCAACCCGAGAGCGCAAAAATCCGCCGGCACCACACAACCACCGGCGATGGTGCCGCAAGGCGGCTTGTTCTGGGACGGTCGCGCCGACTCTCTGCAACGACAGGCCTTTTTCCCCGCGCTCGATCCGGCCGAAATGGCCAACGTCAGCGTGGCCGGCATCGCCGGCAAGTTGAGCGGTCCCAAATACCGCCAGCAGTTCACCCAGCTGTTCGGCCCGGCCATCGTCAACGATTCGAATCGGCTGGTTTCCGAGGCGATGTTTGCCCTCGTGCGCTTTCAGATCGAAGACCCCTCCTTCCACGCCTTCACCAGCAAGTACGACGCATGGCTGCAGGGCAAAGCCAAACTCAGCCCCGCCGAAATGCGCGGCCTGCTGGCCTTCAACGACCCCCAAAAAGGCAACTGCGCCGCCTGCCATCTGAGCACCGTGACCGCCGACGGCCTGCCGCCGCTATTCACCGACACGCAATATGAAGCCCTGGGCGTACCGCGTAACCCGCATTTGCCGCTCAACAAAAACGCCGAACACTTCGACCTCGGACTATGCGGCCCCGTGCGCACCGACATGGCCAGCCAGAAACAATACTGCGGCATGTTCCTCACGCCGACCCTGCGCAACGCCGACCGCCGCTCCGTGTTCTTCCACAACGGCGAATACACCACGCTGAAACAGGTGATGGACTTCTACAACCTGCGCAGCGTCCAGCCCAAAAAAATCTACCCCCGCGACGCCACCGGCAAGCTCGCGCTCTACAACGACATCCCCGAAACATTGCACGGCAACGTCGACACAAAAGACGCGCCCTTCGACCGCAAAGTCGGCGACAAACCTGCCATGTCAGATCTCGACATCCAGGACATCATCGCCTTCGTGCATGCGCTGGATGATGGGTATACGCCGATGCCAACGCCGAGCAAGAGTGACGCCGTTGGCGCGAATTAGGCGAGCGACCTATTCATCGCAAGTCGCTTCGATTAGCAACGCCTCATAGGCATCCCAGCGCGTACCTAGTCCCACCAGCCACCACGAAATAAGGTAAACGAGAAACAACATCCACAGAAGCAGACTGCCCAGCATGTGCATCTGGCCCAATGCCTGCCAATCACCAAAACGCCAGTCCTTAAATTGCACGTAGAGAATCGCCAGTAGCGGCAATATCCCGAGCCGCTGCACGCTTCCCGTAAAGAGCCCCATCCGATACGCAAGCGACGACTTTCGCCCGCTGATGTAACGCAGACGACGCGCCAATTCGTTCTTAGGAAAGCGCCGAATGGAGACAACCAACTCTCGCCAATAGTCGTAATCACGATCCAGCTCGCGCGAGGACTTATCGTGCCTGCGATAGAACGTTCGCCATTCGCGTCGCACAAAGCAAACCAAGCCGATTACCACCGCGACCAGTAATAGCACGGCGCATATCGCAAGAGCTGTGATTACTACAGGAGACTTCGCGAATTGGACGGCTAGCAGCAATGGCAGCCACAACACCGTGGCTACACCAACTGCCAAACGCTCTACGATGCCCGGTTTATCGTCTTCAACATTCTTGGCGTACTGCCCGATCTTTTCTTCGATGAACGCATAGTTAAGTGAGTCGTTCGTCATAAGCATCCCTGCGGGCGATTTCAGCGATTCCATCATGATGCAAAGCTAGGGGAAAATTGCGCCCTGACCCGGGCATTGAATTTTCAACCAAAACTTTGCGCCGACCTTTGCTCCTGGTCTTGTAGATAGGTGTGCAAAGGAAAGTGGCGATGATCGCTTGCCAACCCGAGCGCGCAATGTCCACTACTTAATCGACTGAAACGAAGTGAAAATTAAATCCCGCGCCCCAGAACGGGCTCGTTTTATTATCAAAATAATATGCAGCACCACTACTTGGCGTCCGATCAGCCGTGCGCGCGCCTATTTCACTTTCACTTAGGAAAACGATGGATACAACCTGTTCGTGATGACGTCCTCTTATCAGCCTTGAGGCAATAACCTGCAACATATTTGGGGGAGGCTCCGAGCCAAAATCTTTAGCAGCAACCCGTACTAGTGCCTCAATGTCGATGTCCTGCAATCTCGCGACGAGCAGAGCTGGCCTCACCCCAGTTAATTGTCGAGAAGCAGCATGCGTGAGAGTCCTATAAATCGACTGATAGACCGAATCATTTTTATCGCTTTTTACAACAACGAGGATAGTGCGACCTCCTTTCTTGCCCAACAGCAACATCGGCCTATTTTTAGTCCCGCTCGCCTCATCAGCTCGTTTGCGATTGAGACGAACGCCATCAGCTGCAAAAATCAGATCAGTCAATGCTGCTTCTTTTATATCTATACGAGCGACACCCTCGACGGAAACTGGCACGTTACTTTTTACTGCCGCACATAGGATGTCCGAAATAATTTTCTTTTCTTCCATCGAGCTTGGAAAACGATCAGGCACAGTCAACTCCACGATGAGATCGCTCGAAGACGTTGAGATGTAAGCAATCAGAAATGGAGCAATCATCTTGTAGAAATCCGGAAGGTCAGCCCGGTGAATTTTTTTACCCTTATCGGTCGAAATGAACTTACATTCAATTTCAACATCTCGTCCGCCAAATTCATGCAGAAGCAAGTCAAAGCGCTCATCACCGTTGAGGTCAGGGAATGTAACCTTGTGACCATTCTTTAAGAAGTGAGTCGCTGTTGCCAATTCAACTTGTAGAGCTCGAACGTCTTCTGGATTGTTCTTGATGGCACCAACTATTCGCCGTATTAGCTGCCTTCCACTCGCCTCGTCTACCGCATCGAATAGCGACACAGTTTGAGCGATGAAAGCCATGGTGAAGAACAGATGCCGCTTTTTCCGAAGCGTGAGAGGAAAACGCCCGCTGCGCTCCCAAATATGAGCAAGCTCTTCGAGCCTAAAACAAAGCTCGTTTTCCGCTTCAAGGTGTTCTTTTGCGTAAATGTTGCCCGCGATCGCTTGGCGAACTTGCTTCAAACGATCCGACCAAGTCGCGCAGCCGACAAGCCCCAAGAAACGGAGATAAGGCTTGTGGAATTCAAGAAAGTTCAGGCTAGTTGCTATCAAGTTAGTCCTTAACTTAAGGCCGAAGCCTGTGCGGATTTATTTTTCGCCGCACAGTTGTACTCGTCTAAAGTGCTAGTAGCACTAACTCTATGCGATATCTCATAGCTACTGAGCCAAGAAATCAGGAAACATACACTTTCGGCATTGGGCCGTCTGTAATTCAAATTCGCCAACGCAACTAGCGCGCTCCAGGATGACCCCGCGCTCTTCTTAGTCTCTGTGCGGCGGTGAGCTGTGGTCGACGGGCCGCGTAGCGGGAATCGGCAGGAAGCCGATTCCTTTTCGCCAGCACAGGGATGTGCTGTCGAAAAGCCCGGCCGCAGCTCACGGACTTGCCGGGCATGAATGCCCGGCAAGCGCCAAGCGGGGTGGCCTTCTCTTTGGGTTACTTTTCTCTTGGCCATGCAAGAGAAAAGTGACTCGGGTGCCGAAGGCGCGCGAAAGCTCTTGCCATAGACATTGATGAAACAGCAACAAAAGCCGAAGGCGCTAGGCCCCAGCTTTCGCTGGGGTGACGGTGGTTGAGCTTGTAACGAGCAACTGCATCTTACCCAAGCCCTCTCCCCCGAAGGATAGAGGGAGACATGAAAAGCCCGCCGACCAGGCGGGCTTTTTCATTCAACACGACACGAGAAGAGTCATACCAACAGAACCCAATCCATCCGCCACGCAAACGCCAACCAATCAACCAAATTATTTCGGCGTGAGATGAAACAGCCCACCGTGCTCGGAATCCTCCACCATCCAGAGCGACCCATCTGGCGCCTCTTCAATATCGCGTACGCGCTTGCCGATGCTCCAACGCTGGACAGCCAAGGCACCCCCCTTGCCGTCAAACGTGACGCGAACGATGGCTTCGCTAGCGAGACCACCGATCAAGGCGCTGCCGTTCCACTGCGGGAAGAGGTTGCCCTTGTAGAACATCAGATTACCCGGCGCGATCACCGGCACCCAATAGATCACTGGCTTGGCGAGGTCGGGCCGCGTGTCGGGACTGGGAATGGGTACGCCGTTGTAGTTTTGGCCATAGGAAACGAGCGGCCAGCCGTAGTTCTTGCCACGCTCAATCAGGTTCAATTCGTCGCCGCCGCGCGGGCCATGCTCGAGTTCCCACAGCCGCCCATCGGGAGCGAAAGCGAGGCCATAAGGTGTGCGGTGGCCGATGGTCCAGGTTTCAGCCGGCGTCAGGTTAGGTCCGGGGAACGTATAGGTGCTTACGACGGGCGCGGTCTTGGCTGCCTCGGTATCGTCTGGCGGATCGATCAGCGGAATAGTGTGGGCACCGACCTTGCCTTCCCACGGATTGCCCGGCGCAGGTTTGCCGTCCAGCGTCAGACGCAGCATCTTGCCGACCGGTTGGCTGGGATCCTGCGCGGGTGTGAAGCGCTGGCGGTCGCCTACCGCGAGAAAGAGGTACTTGCCATCGGGTGAGAAGGCGATCGGGCCGCCGGACTGGCCGCCCTTGCCCGTCGGCATCTGGCGCCACAGCACCTGGAATCCGTCCAGCCGCGGCTGCTTGCCGTCGAGCACGAGTCGGCCTCGTCCCATCGTAAAGCCGCCGCCATAGTTACCCTGCGCGACATAGGTGAGATACACATTGTGGTCAGTGGCGTAATGCGGCGATATGAAGACGCCCAGCATGCCGTTCTGACCTTCAACATAGCTGGCCGGCACGCCCTTGAGTTCCGTCTTGTCGCCCTGCGGAGTGACCAGATCGACGCGGCCGACCTTCTCGGTCACCAGCATGCGACCATCGGGCAGGAACGCGATACGCCAGGGCAGCTCGAAGCTCGCCACTCTCGTAATGGTGAAGGGAAGATTCGGATCGGATTTCTGTTCTCCCGCGTTGGTCTGCGCATGGGCGACGCTTGTTAGCAGAGCCATGAGAACGGCCGCGTTTGCCAGCTTTACCATTTGCACGTTTCCTTGCGTCCGGGTGACTCGGCGCATGGTAGCGCCCGAAGTGCCGACTCGGTGTGATGGTGGCTTCAATCCCGTTCGCATCGATGCCTCCGCCGCCAACCGGGATGGCCATCTCTTCGGCTTACTTTTGCCACACAAGAGATGAAGTGACTCGGGCCGCGCAGCGGTCCGAAAGCTTTGGCTTATTTGACGAATAGATAGCTTCACGGCAAGCGCCCATCCCGCAGCCCAAACCTCTCCCAAAAGGAGGAGAGGGAAAAGAAAAAGCCCACCGGACGGCGGGCTTTTTCATGCAACCAGAAACGTTGCGGCTTAGCCGAGCAAAACCCGATTCATCCGCTGCACAAACGCCGACGGATCGGGCAGCTGCGCGCCAGCTGAAATCTCCGCCTGCTCCAGCAGCAGCGTGGCGAGATCCTTGGCCTTGGCTTCGTCGGCTTCGGCTTCCACGCGCTTGACCAGCGCATGCTGCGGATTGATTTCCAGCGTCGGCTTGGACTCGGGCATATCCTGACCGGCCTCTCGCAGCAGGCGCGCAAGATGCGGAGCCATTTCGTAATCGCTCAACGCCAGGCACGACGGCGAGTCGGTGAGGCGGGCGGAGACCTTGACGTCACCGACGCGATCGCCGAGCAGGTCCTTGAGCTTCTTGAGCAGCGGCTCGGCTTCCTTGGTGGCTTCTTCCTGTTTGGCCTTGTCGGCGTCGTCGAGCGGCACGTCGCCCTTGGCCGCACTCTTGAGCTTTTTGCCTTCGTACTCGCTCAGGCTGCCGATCATCCATTCGTCGATACGGTCGAACATCAGCAGTACTTCGATGCCCTTGGCCTTGAACGCTTCGAGCTGCGGGCTGCCGAACGCGGCGGCGTAGCTGTCGGCGGTGATGTACCAGATCGCTTCCTGGCCGATCGCCATGCGGCCGATGTAATCGTCCAGCGACACGGTCTGCTGCGTGCCTTCGCCCTTGGTCGAGGCGAAGCGCAGCAGCTTGGCGATGCGCTCGCGGTTGTTGGCGTCTTCGCTGATGCCTTCCTTCAGCGTGTTGCCGAAGGCCTTGTAGAAGGTGGCGAATTTCTCCGGCTCGTCGCGCGCCAGCTTTTCGATCAGGTCGAGCACGCGCTTGACGCAGGCCGCCTTGATCCGCTCGAGCTGACGGTTGTGCTGCAGGATTTCGCGGCTGACATTAAGCGGCAGATCATCGGCATCGACCACGCCGCGCACGAAGCGCAGGTAGTTCGGCAGCAGCTCTTCGGCGGCGTCCATGATAAAGACGCGCTTGATGTACAGCTTCAGGCCCTTGCGCTCGTCGCGCCCGCCCATCATTAAATCAAACGGCGGCTGCGAGGGCAGATACAGCAGCGTGGTGAAGCTCTGGCTGCCTTCGACGCGGTTGTGCGTCCACGCCAGCGGCTCGTTGAAATCGTGACCCAGGGATTTATAGAAGCCCTGATAGTCCTCATCGGAAATCTCCGACTTCGGCTTGGTCCACAGCGCCGAGGCGGCGTTGATGGTCTCGAACTCGTCGGTCGGCTTGTCGTCCTTCTCGACGGGCATGCGGATCGGAAACGCGACGTGATCGGAATACTTGGTGATCAGCGAACGCAGCTGCCAGCGCTTCAGAAACTCGTCCTCCTCGGCCTTCAGATGCAGCACGACCGAGGTGCCGCTTTCCGGCAGCGAAACACGCTCCAGTGAATACTCGCCCTTGCCGTCGCTCTCCCACTGCACGCCTTCGCTCGCCGCTTCACCCGCGTGGCGGCTGCGCACGGTGACCTTGTCGGCGACCACGAAGGCGGAATAAAAGCCCACGCCGAACTGGCCGATCAGGCGCGCATCGGCCTTCTGCTCGCCGGACATGGCCTCGAGAAAACGCCGGGTGCCGGAGCTGGCGATGGTGCCGATATTGGCGATCACTTCATCGCGCGTCATGCCGATGCCGTTGTCGCTGATGGTGACGGTGCGCGCTTCGGGGTCCCAGCTGACGTCGATGTGCAGCTCACCGCCACCGGTCAGCAGTTCGGGATGCGCTATCGCTTCGAAGCGAAGCTTGTCGCAGGCATCGGAGGCGTTCGAGATCAGCTCGCGCAGGAAGATTTCCTTGTGCGAATAAAGCGAATGGGTGACCAGATGCAGAACCTGGGCGACTTCGGCTTCGAATTTGCGGGTTTCTGTGGCGGGTGCGTTCATGGGTTGCCTATGGGTGACGTTTATCAAAATCAATTAGTTAAAGGGGCGAGGGACGAGTAGCGAGGGCGCAAGCTCGAGGCAGCACGGGTACGCGCTCGCCCCTCGTCCCCTGGTTTAGTTTTTCTGCAATGCGGCGATGCGCACATCCAGCGGCGGATGGCTCATGAAAAGCTTCTTGAACCCGTCCGCGAGCGGGCCGGAAATGCCGAAGGCGGCAATGGTATTGGGTAAGGTGCTTTCACCGTGGTTGCCCTGCAGCCGCTGCAGCGCCGAGATCATCGCACCTCTACCGGCAAACTGCGCGCCTGCGGCGTCGGCGCGAAACTCGCGCCAGCGCGAAAATGCCGCCACGATCATCGAGGCGAAAAGGCCAAACACGATCTGCAGCACGATCACAATGACGAAGTAACCGATGCCGCCGCCGTCGCGGCTGTTGCTGTTGCCGGACAGCCAGCCATCCACCATGCGGCCGATGACGCGTGCGGCCAGGATCACCAGCGTGTTGAGTACGCCCTGGATCAGGGTCAGCGTGACCATGTCGCCGTTGGCGATGTGACCGATCTCGTGGCCCAGTACGGCCCGTATCTGTTCGCGATCCATCTGCTGCAGCAGGCCGCTGCTTACTGCCACCAGCGCGTGATTCTTGCTGGCCCCGGTAGCAAACGCGTTCATCTCCGGCGCGTCGTAGATGGCCACTTCAGGCATGCCGATGCCGGCATGCTGCGCATGCTGACGCACGGTGTCGAGCAGCCAGCGCTCGGTTTCGTTTTGCGCCTGCCCAATGACCCTGGCGCCGGTCGACCGTTTGGCCATCCACTTCGACATCGCCAGCGAGATAAAGGCGCCGCCCATACCAAACACGGCAGCAAATGCCAGCAGCCCGCCCATGCCGCCGTAACCGCGGCTGGCAGCCATCTGGTCGATGCCGAACAGGTGGCAGACGATGCTCAGCAAAACCAGTACGGCGATATTGGTCAGCAGGAACAGGGCAATGCGGCGCATGGCTCTCTCTTTGGATTCGATGGCTTGGGGGCGACCAGCACACAAGGCGGGGCCGCTGCTTATGATTCGGGGCGACGTGCTGTACTTTCAAGGACGCGGCCATGCCCGGGCGAGGCGAGTTCAGGCCGGGGCCGCCCGACGCCAGACCCTGCAGGAGCGCTGGAAAGATACTTTTCGCCAGCTCTTCACCGCCGCGCAAGCACTCTGTGACCCTGCGGCGGCGGGCGACCCGCGTGCCACCTCGCGCGTTTCAGAATGCCTACCAGGAGGCTTTCCCGTTGAGCCATTTCAAAACCGCCAAGCTGACCGTTCAGTCCGCCGCCGCCGGCTTTAGCGATGACGAACTGCTGACCCGCGCTGCCGCCCTGTCATTTTACTCCGCGTTGTCGTTTGCGCCGCTGCTGGTGCTGCTGATCTGGCTGGTTTCGCTGCTGCACAGCGGCTGGGACGTACGCCTGATCGATGCGCTGAACGAAATGGTCGGGCCACGCGCGGCGGACGCGGTCAAGGGCATCATGAGCAACGCCAAGGCGCGCCCGCAGATCGGCAATATCGCCGGCATCATCGGCCTGCTGGTAACCGTGTTTGGTGCCTCGGCGGTATTCGCCCAGCTGCAGGGCACGCTCAATCGCGTGTGGCGGGTCAAGCCCAAACCCGGCGCCGCCGTGGGTCAGTGGGTGCGCACGCGCGCGCACGCGCTGGCCCTGCTGGTCGGCATCGGCTTTCTGCTGGTGATCTCGTTTGTCATCAGCGGAATTATCGAGGCCGTGGTGCCAAGCAACACGCTGGCATGGCTGATTATCGAAGACGTGATTTCGACGATCATTTTCGTCACCGTGTTTGGCGCGATGTACAAGGTGCTGCCGGACGCAGTGATCGAATGGAGCGACGCGCTGGGCGGCGGATTGCTGACCGCGATTCTGTTTATTGTCGGCAAGTTCGCGATCGGGCTTTATATCAGCCACAGCAACGTCGGCGGCGCGTACGGGCCGGCCGGTGCCTTCGTGGTGCTGCTGACCTGGGTCTACTACTCGTCCATCATCGTGCTGATGGGCGCCGAACTCACCCGCGGCCTGGCCGACGCGCGTGGCAAGCCGATTCGACCCAGCGCGCATGCGGTGGAAATCGAGGCGACGCCGGCGGAGAAGGTCAGCGCGCCGGTAGCTTCGCACCGCTCAACCTGAGCGCCGCTTCGAAGAGCCCGCGGTCGACGCAACCGTAATCTTGCGATCGCTATGCTGCCGCTTTGGCAATTGCGTTGATATCTGCCGCTTCCAATACCGGCTTGGGTGCGCCGCGGCGTGCGACGGCCAGCATGGCCTGCCCCACGATTTCCGTGGTCAAGATCGTTGACGGCATCATCGCTCGGAGCAGGGCAGCAGCGGCCGCGTCAATGAATAAAAGATCTGGTACGACGCCGTTTTCGAGCGCACGCCGCGCATCGGCTGGATGACGCCGGGGCGAAACATGCAGGCCGCCTTGAACGGCAACTTCAGCAGCGCGTTCTCCGTGCGCCCCTTGACGCGTGCCCACATGCTGCGGCCTTTTTCGGTGCTGTCCGTGCCCGCGCCGGAAACATAGACGAAGGTCATCGGCGGGTTGAGTCGCGCCAGGGTTTTCGCAGCCGCCAGCGTGATGTCATAGGTGAGGCGCGAGTAGTCCGCCTCAGTCTTGCCTGACGAGGTGACGCCGAGGCAGAAGAAGCAGGCATCGAAGCCTACCAACTGCGATTCGATCGCGCCGTAATCCAGCAGATCCTCGTGCACCAGGTCGCGCAGCTTCGGGTGCGTTTGATTCAGCGCAGTGCGGCCTACGCACTGCACCAGCGAGACGTCCGCCGCCTGCAGGCATTCCATCAGCACGCCCTGCCCGACCATGCCGGTGGCTCCGAACAAGAGAACTTTCATACGGTCACTCCTCGACTTATCCGGTGTGCGCCTGGTCGCGAAGTATGCGACGAATCGGCTCTCGCCAGCGCGACCTGGCGTCCATGGCAACTCGCTGTCGTCGCGATATATCGCCGCGGCGCGTCAGCGTCGCAGCCACTCCACCTAAACTACGCCGATGACTTACCGCGGACGCTTCGCCCCGTCGCCCACCGGGCGGCTGCATTTCGGCTCGCTTGTCGCTGCCGTTGGCAGCTGGCTGTGCGCGCGCCATGCAGGTGGCCGCTGGCTGGTGCGCATGGACGACATCGACCCCCTGCGTGAGATCGATGGTGCGGCCGAGGCCATCCTTTCGGCGCTGCCCGCCTTCGGCCTGGTCGCCGACGAAGCCGTGCTGTTTCAGTCGCAGCGCATCTCCGCTTACGACGAAGCTTTTGAAAAATTGCGCGCGGCCGACCGCGTCTTCCCTTGCTGGTGCAGCCGCAGCGACCTGGCGACGGCGGACGGCATCCATCGCGATGGCGTGTGCATCGCCCGACCGGACAAGACGCGGCTTCCCGCGTGGCGACTGCGTGCGCCTGACCGCGACGTGGCCTTCGACGACGCGCTGCAAGGCCCGCAGCGCTGCAACCTGCGTGAGCAGGCCGGCGATTTTGTAATTCGCCGCGTGGAGGGCATTTACGCTTATCAGCTCGTCTGCGCGGTGGACGACGCGTTCCAGAATATTACCGAGGTAGTACGCGGCAGCGACCTGCTTGATTCCACCCCGCGGCAGATCTGGCTGCAGCAATGCCTTGATCTTCCCTCACCCACGTACGCGCATTTGCCGCTTGCGCTGGATGGCGAGGGACGCAAACTGTCCAAATCGGAGCGAGCCCATCCGATCGACCCGGAAAATCCCATGCCGGCGTTGCAACGAGCGCTGGCGTTTCTGAATGTTCCCGTGAGGCACGCTGCCAGCGATCCCGCCGAACTGCTGTGCAAAGCGCTATCGGCGTTTGATCCAGCGGCTTTGCCGCATTGCAGCTCTCGTTGTGCGGGATGAATCGGTATAAACCTTACGGGGGCAAGCACGTCCGCATCGACACACGGGTAGTGTATAAATCCGGGTTTGCAAAAATCGTCTCGATGGCATCGATGCATTTGGCCATCCAATCATTCTTGAAACACACTCAGTTGGGCAGCAGCCCTTAGGACGCATCATGACGCAACGTACAGCCTTCATTACCGGTGGCACGGGTGGTATTGGCAGCGCCATTGTTCGGTATCTGGCCGGACAGGGTCATCGTGTGTCGACCAACTACCGCGACGCCGAAAAAGCCGACCGCTGGCACGCTGCGATGAAGAAGGAAGGCATCGAAGTCTGCATGGTGCCGGGCGACGTCTGCGATGTCGTCGCATGCGAAACGATGATCCGCGGCGTCGAGGAAAAGTGCGGGCCGGTGGATATTCTCATCAACAACGCCGGCATTACCCGTGACACCACCTTCCACAAGATGGACTACGAGCAGTGGACGGCGGTGATCAACACCAACCTCAATGCCTGTTTCAACGTCACCCGCCCGGTTATTGAAGGCATGCGCCAGCGCAAGTGGGGACGTATCGTGCAGATCAGCTCGATCAACGGCAAGAAAGGCCAGTACGGCCAGGCCAACTACGCGGCGGCCAAGGCCGGCATGCACGGCTTCACCATCTCGCTGGCGCAGGAAAACGCGCGCTTCGGCATCACGGTAAACACGGTTTCGCCTGGCTATGTGGGCACCGACATGGTGATGGCCGTACCGGAGGATGTGCGCGAAAAAATCATCGCGCAGATTCCGATCGGCCGGCTCGGAAGGCCCGAAGAGATCGCCCATGCGGTGGCGTTTTTTACGGGCGACCAGTCCAGCTGGATTACCGGTGCGAACCTGGCCATCAACGGCGGCCATCACATGGGCTGAGAATCTGTCCGAGCGACGTCGTCTCGCGCGACTTCACCGGCAAGCTCACTTTTTCTCCAGCAGCTTTTCCAGCACCTTGCCGACCGCCGCAAACGCGAATGCGCCAGTAACGTGCGTCGCCGCGCCCAGGCCCCCGCCGCAGGCGAGATTCAACTGATCGCCGCCCGGCGGCCGATTGCCGGAAACCGTGCCATCGGGCTGCGGGTACTGCACGTTCTGCAGCGAATAGACGGCCGAAACGCCAAAGTACCGATCGGGGTTGCGCGGAAAGTTGAAGTCGGTGCGGAGCTTTTTGCGGATAAGGCTGAACATCGCATCGTGTTCGGTACGCGAAAGATCACGCACACGAATCTGGGTGGAATCGGTGCGCCCACCGGCCGAACCGACGCTGACGATGGGCAGCTTGCGTCGACGGCACCAGGCGATGGTTTCGAGCTTGACCCGAAACGCATCGCAGGCGTCCAGCACCACGTCGTAACCGCGATCGAGCAGTTCATCGAGCGTGGACGGGGTGAGAAAGCGTTCGATGCCATCGAGCGCAATAGCAGGATTGATCGCACGCGCGCGCGTCGCGATCACCCCGACCTTGCTCTTGCCGTACTCACCATCGAGCGCATGCAACTGGCGGTTGGTGTTCGACACGCAGACCTCGTCGGCATCGATCAAGGTGAGCTTGCCGACACCACTGCGTGCCAGCGCCTCAGCCGCCCACGACCCGACGCCACCAATGCCGATGACGCACACATGTGCCTTGGCCAGTGCACCAACGCTGCCCACGCCATAGAGGCGCTCCACACCGGCAAAGCGCTCGATCGGAAAATCCACAGCGATCATTCGTGTTCGCTGCGCAATGGAGAGAATGTCGCCTGAAATGAATTCACTGCGGTTTCCTGCGGCCGTATTGAACGGCCATTTTATCCTGCTTGCATGGATGCCACGCGCGCCAGCGGCTATCCTGACCAGCTAGTCGACCTATGCGGAAGTGAACCGATGCGCGTTGCACTGTTGATCCTGCTGGGCCTGGCCATCGGCATCATTGGTACCGCCAACGTGATGAATACGCTGGCCGCACGCAACCCGATGCCGAAGGCCGTCATGCAGACCATGGACTATCACATGGACGCGCTGGGCCACATGCTCAAGACCAGACAATGCACCGCGGCCAGCATCCGGCCGCATCTTGAGCGTGTTCAGTCGACCGCGACCGACATCGTGCCGGTGTTCGGTGTTATCGATCAGCCGTTCAACGATGCGGCGGCGTTATTGCAAACCCGCGTACAGCAGGCGCTGCAAACGGGGCCGGCCGATTGCCCCGCGCTTGCATCGGCCGTGAAGTCGATCGGCGAAGCCTGCAAGAGTTGTCACGACAAATATCGCTGACCGGGCAATCGGCGCACCGATGCGCGTCTAGAAAAGTACCTTGCCGCGCAGCATCTGGCCGTACATCACCCAGTCGCCAAGCAGGCTGTAAAGCGGATGCTGGAAGGTGGCCGGGCGATTCTTCTCGAACACGTAATGTCCCACCCAGGCGAAGCCATAGCCGACCACCGGCAAAAGCCATAGCCATCGCAGCTGTCCGCTCGCCAGCGCAAAAACCGCAATCACGACCACGATGCTGCTACCGATGAAATGCATCCGGCGACACAGGCGGTTGCTGTGTTCGGTCAGATAAAACGGGTAGAAATCGCTGAAGTTGCTGAAACGGGTCATGGTCGGTTCCACTGGCAATCCACTGCCGCAGCATGAACGCACGACGGTCGCCGGACAATGCGCACCGCACAAATCAGCGGCCCGCTGACTGGCCAACCCGATTCGCTATTTCGGCAGCGGAATAAATTCGTTCTCGTCACCCGGCACCGGCGCATAGCGCTGTGCCGCCCACTCGACTTTCGCCTGCTCGATGCGCTCGCGGCTGCTGGCGACGAAGTTCCACCACAGGTGACGCTCGCCATCCAGCGGGGCACCGCCGAACAGCATCAGGCGCGTATCCTGACGGGCCACGAGCGTGGGCGCCGAGGTTCCGCTCTGCACGGCCATGTGCGTAGCCACAAGATCGAGGTCGCCCCAGCTGACGTCGCCCTCGACCACATAGATGCCACGCTCCAGATGTTCCTCGGGCAGCGCAAAGGCGGTGCCCGCGGTCAGCTTCACCTCCAGCAAAAACATTGGCGCGAATACTTTCACCGGCGAGCTTTCGCCGTATGCACTGCCGGCGATCAGGGTCGCCTCGACGCCGGGCTGGCGTATGCGCGGCAGCTGCGTGCGATCGTGATGATGAAACTCCGCATCGACCTCGGCGTCCGCCTGCGGCAGCGCCACCCAGATCTGGATACCGTGCAGGGTCTGGCCGAGGCGGCGCTCGTCCGGCGGCGTGCGTTCGGAATGCACGATGCCGTTGCCGGCGGTCATCCAGTTCACCTCGCCCGGGCGGATGTCGGCGAGGCTGCCGAGGTTGTCGCGATGCCGGATCGCGCCCTCGAACAGCCAGGTGACCGTCGCCAGCCCGATGTGCGGATGCGGTCGCACGTCCATGCCCTTGCCGGCGTCAAACGTCGCCGGGCCGATATGGTCGAAAAACACCAGCGGGCCGACGTGCCGCGCTTCCAGCGCGGGCAGCAGGCGGCGCACGCGGAAACCATCGCCGAGGTCATGCACATGACCTTCGATTCGCGTCGGATGGATTTGCATCACGATATCCCTGCTTTCATTGACGGCTACCATGCGCGGCCATATTGCACCGGCGGCTTGATCTTCGCATCCAGCTCCTTTGCGGCGCGGCGCGCAAAGTACGGATCACGCAGGCTTTCGCGAGCGATAAGCACGACGTCCGCGTGGCCATCAGCGATGATTGCCTGCGCCTGCGCCGACTCCGTAATCAGACCGACGGCGCCGGTGGCGATATCCGCTTCCCGCCGGATGCGGGCAGCAAACGGCACCTGGTAACCCGGGCCGGTCGGAATGCTGGGCCGCGCCAGCGTGCCGCCGCTGGAGACGTCGATCAGGTCGACGCCCAATGCCTTGACCTGCTGCGCCAGCTGCACGCTCTGCTCGATAGTCCAGCCGGCGTCGTTTTCGGCCCAGTCGGTGGCGGAAATACGCAGCCACAGCGGCAATTCGGCCGGCCATACCTCGCGCACGGCCGTAATGGTTTCCCGCACGATGCGCGTGCGATTTTCCAGACTGCCGCCGTATTGATCCGTTCGCTGATTGCTCAACGGCGACAGGAACTGATGCAGCAAATAACCGTGCGCCGCGTGCAGCTCGATCAGCTCAAATCCGGCCTTCAGCGCGCGCTCTGCGGCGGCGCGAAAATCGGCGATCACCTGCCGGATGCCGCTCTCGTCCAGCGCCTGCGGCGTGTGCCAGCCATCGTCGAAGGGAATGGCCGACGCCGATACCGTGGGCCAATCGCCCTGACCCGCTGCCAGCGCGGCGCCACCTTCCCAGGGACGCTGGGCGCTGGACTTGCGCCCGGCATGCGCCAGCTGTACGCCGGCAATCGAACCGCTGGACTGGATGAACCGCACGATCGGTCGCCACGCGTCGACCTGCGCGTCGTTCCACAATCCTGTATCCCCGTGCGTGATGCGCCCCTGCGCGGATATCGCCGTCGCTTCGGTGATGACGAGCGCCGCTCCACCAACCGCGCGGCTGCCCAGATGCACGCGGTGCCAGTCGTCAGGCAAACCGTCCTTGGCCGAGTACTGGCACATGGGCGAGATCACCAGACGATGCGGCAAGGTCAAACTGCGCTGGGCCAGCGGATCGAACAGGTTCATGCATTGCTCCGAACGGTAGGGATACTCACAGATGCTGGCAGACCGCCGAGTATCAAGCGGACGGCGCGGTGATGACGTCGTCAGGCGTCGACGTTGCCGCGCGAGAGAATCCACCGGGCCATGCGCTCGGCGATCGGCGTCGGCGTTTTCATCCATCTGAAATGATCGGCGCGCTGGCCGTTCAGGTCCTCGGGTGACACCACGCCAACCTGCCGCGGTGATCGCGGCATTTTATCGAGCAGCCAGTCCAGCGAGGCCTGCGGTACCAGCCAGTCGTCGCGCAGGCGCAAGGCAAACAGCGGCAAGCACAGTGCGCCCAGCATTTCATCCAGATTTTGCGGCATGCCCGCGGCGGAATACTTGCCGCTGCGCCCGCTACGGGCCCAGTCGGAAGTGAGTCGACGCGCTTCGTTGCCGGCAAACCCGATGCGGCGACCGGGCAGATAACCCACGAGGTTGGCCGCCAGCGGCGCCAGCATGCAGCCAAGCTTGACCAACACGCTACGCGGATAAGCGCGCCAATAGGGCGCGCCGCTGGCAACCAGGGCAATGCCTGCGTACTGGTCGGGGTGCAACGCGGCGTAGAGCGAGGCAATTTGACCGCCAAGACTATGGCCGCCAAGCCAGCATGTTTTTTGCGGCCACTGCGCCTGCACCTTCGCCATCGCTGGGGGCAGGTCGTCCAGCAGCAGCTCGCGATAACCCCAGTTGCTATGCCGTCCGGCCCGACGATCGCTGGAGCCGATACCGCGCCACTCGTGAAGAACCACGCCGATGCCGTGGCTCGCTAGCGCTTCGGCAAGCGGCAGGTAGTGCCTGGCCGGGACGCCCATGGCAGGTACCCAATAAACCAGCTGCCGCCATTCGCCGGCCGGCTGCACGCCGAGCAGTTCGAACTGCGCGCCGTCGCCGGCCGTAACGGGAATGATCAACGGTGGACTTGGCAAGGACGCCGAGAGCGACACTGCATCTGTCGTGCGGGAGGAAAATTCATCAGGCATCTGGACAGGCTAGCGAATTGCCGTGCCAACCACAAAAAAAGCCGGCTCGCGCCGGCTTTTTTTTGAAACATACTCGCTGACTCAGACGGGTGTGACGTCTTCGGCCTGCAGACCCTTCTGACCGTTGACCACCGAAAAAGTCACTTTCTGACCTTCCTGCAAGCTCTTGAAGCCAGAGCCGCTGATGGCACGAAAATGTACGAACACATCGGGACCCGCTTCCCGACTGATGAAGCCAAACCCCTTGGCATCATTGAACCACTTGACTGTACCTGTTTCACGATCCGACATGACTCACTCCGATCTATTGCTTGGCGCTTGGACAAACCGGCCCCTGGGCCGACGGTTTACTGGCATGCCTGATCGGGTGTAACGATGTGGACCGTAAGGAATCCAGACCGGGCACGCACGTCGTCGAGCAAACGCAGTCAGCAGAGCATACCTAACCCGATTAAAGCTTGCGAGCGATTTGTCAAGCCATTTATTGCCCTTTTTGGATCACGCCTGGGTTTCGCGCGCCGCCAGAGGCGCCGCTTGCCCACAGACAGCGACCGCAGACCGTGCCAAACGCGAGCGAACGCCAGCCATTGCGGCAATTTTGCGGGTTTATCTGATCGAATCCACAGAGCAGAAACCATCCCCGGCAAAATTCAGGTTTTCTTTACATTCAACCTTGTTATTGTCGAGGCAGTGAATGCGTACGACGGCTGATTGGGCTTTTGGTCCCATCAGAACAAAACCCCGCTTATCCTGGAGAACACTCATGATGTCCGCCGCCCTTAGCCGTCTAACCTTGGCGAGCACCATAACGGCCTTCTTTCTAGCCGGCTGTGCGCATCAGCCTGCGGCCAGGCCCGTGTCGAGCACGACGACGGTAAGCAGTAGCAGCACCACTACGGCGGTTGCCGGCAGTAGCCGGACCAGCACAACAACGCATGTGGCCCATCGCTCGCCGGTTACTGGGAGCACCAGTGCCGCCGCCTCTGACGCCGGCCTGCCCGATCACACCGGCGTGGCGGCGTGTGACGACTACCTTTCCAGCTACCTGGCCTGCCATCGAGCCGCGCATATCTTCGCCCCGGATCAGCTGCAGTCACGCTACCAGGCCATGCGCACGAGTCTGCTCCGAGATTCGCAGGATCCGGATATTCGCCCGCAGCTGGCTGCTCGTTGCAATTCGCTGGCCGGCCAACTGCGTGATGCGCTGCACGGCAAGTCATGCGACAGCGACGCGGCGCCGGCCAGCACGTCACCCTGATTTTTTCGCCTGCCTTCCGGGCAAGCCGAGTTTCAGGAAAGCGCTTTCAATGCGCGGCGCAGTGCCCGCGTCAAAGCCAGTGACTGCGTTTTGCTGATGCGTACTTGCGGCGTCAAATGCCAGGCCGCCGTAGCTATCAGCGCGGCCGCCAAATCATTTATGAGTGAATCATCCGGTTCGGTGAGCGGTTCAAGAAACAGCTGCTTTATTTCGAACGCGCCCTCATCGCGGTGCGCTTTGGCATCCAGCCGGCCCACCAGCCTTCCGCGATGCAAAATGGGCAGCACGAAATACCCATAGCGCCGCTTGGCCTGCGGTGTATAGCACTCGATGGTGTAGTCAAAGTCGAACATGGCACGCGCGCGCTTGCGATCCCAGACCACGGGATCGAATGGCGACAGCAGCGCCGTGTGGGTGGCACGCAGCCGCCCCAATGCAGCCTTTTGCAGCGCATCGGCGTGATCGCTGTGCACATAGCCCGGCTTGCTCCAGCCCCGCACGGCCACGGTCAACAATTCACCGCTGGCCAGCAATGGCGCCAGCTCCTTGTCGGTTACCGCGGGTTTCAACCGATAGTAGTCGGCGACCCAGTCTGCTTGGGTGATGCCCAACGCGCGAACGCTGTCGACGATAAAGCGCCGCCGCAGCGCCGCCGGCGACCACGGCTCGCCGGCCCGTTCGAACGGCGGATCAAGCTTCGACAACACGTTCTCGGCAAGATCATAAACCCGCTGAAAGCGCTCGCGCCGGGTAACCATTAAATCGCCCAAGGCAAACCAGGCCTCCAGCCAACGTTTCTCCGGCTTCCACGACCACCAGCCCGACTGGGCCGGTGCATCCGCGCTTTCGGCGCGCGCGTAATCGGCGGCGCGCATCGGACCGGTGGCGCGGATACCCGCTAATAACGTGTCCATGCCGGCGCGCTGCTCGCCATGCATGCGCAGGGCGTTGCGATAGGCCCAATGATGTGCGCGTTGCGCGCGCCCATCGCGATGCAGAACCATGTCAGCGGCCGGAACAAAACAGGCTTCGTGCGCCCAGCATTCGGCCAGCTGGCCAGCGGCCAGCGCCTCATCCAGCCACCCCATCGGAAAGTTGCCCAGCCGCGCGTGCAGCACAAGATAAGGGCTGCGCGCGACGACGTGAATGGTGTCGATCTGCAGCAGCCGCATGCGCTCGATCGTGGCCGAGATATCTGCCCGACGCGGGCGCCGCCGTAACGGCTGCAACAGGCCTTGTGCATGCAGATGCAGCAGGCGGGCCTGCTGCTGTGACAGAGGGCGAGCGGACCAGACTTTCAACGACACAGTAATTTCACGAATTTGAGACCACGATGCTGGAGCACTGTTTACGGAACCTCCGGTGATAGGTGCGCGCGGCGCTCAGGCGGTTTTCGCATCAACACTGCCGTTGAGCTACGCCATTTGAATCCAGAAAAACGTGCCGCTCCTGTTCAATCCACCGTGTTTGATCCTACTCATTCTGGCATGGAGTACTTACGATGAAATTTGGCCAATCGCTATTACCGGTTTTCGCCAGCGGAGTCCTGCTGTTTACCGGAGCCCTGTTTGCCCAGGATATGCCTCCGCCTACCGCAACACCCCCCTTGCCCACGACGATGCCGTCGCCCAACACCGCCACGATGCAGACGCCGAAGGGGGACGTGACGGTGAATAGCGCACCGGCGGGTGCACCGGGTATGGCACCCGCACCGGCGTTTGAGCAACTCGCCGGCGGTGGCAAATCGATCAGCGAAGACCAAGCAGCGGCTTACCCTCCGCTAGCCAATGACTTCATCAATGCCGACCGAAATCGCGACGGAAAAATCAGCAAGGCCGAGTACCAGTACTGGCTGAAGCAGCTGTAAGCAGAACCGCCGCAACAGGTAAGCGAACCGACTTCGGCCAACGCCGGGGTCGGTTTTTTTTGTCGTATTTTCCTTCGACATTATGAGAGACTTTCAGTCACGCATCCGGGGAAGCGTGCTTCAGAACTGTGGCTCGATCCTCTGTCCCTTATTCTGGAGTTCGTCATGAAACCTCTTTTTGTTGCTGCGCCGCTCGCGTTGCTGGCCAGTTTCGTCGCGTCCCCCGCACAGTCGCAGAGCGTAAATCCCACCGATATCCGGGCCTGCACAGGCATTGAAAGCGACGCCCAGCGACTGGCCTGCTACGACCGCTCAACCGGACGGGCAAATCTGCCGGCCGCACAGAAAACCGCCGACCAGCCCAGTGCCAGCGGTCCGACCAGCATCTTCGGCCGCGAAAAAGCAACGGCGGCCTCACCCAGCGACGCCGAACCCGGCAAGCCCTTGTCGTTGCTCGACAGCCGCTGGGAGCTCTCGCCGGAGAGCAAGCTCGGTACGTTCAACGTGCGCGGCTACAAGCCGCTTTATCTGATGCCGGTGTTTGCCACCAGCAACCAGAACACACAGCCACGCAGCCCCAACCCGGTCAACAGCGTGTCCACGCCGCAGGAGCTGGACAACGTGGAGGCCAAATTTCAGCTGAGCCTCAAAACCAAGGCCTGGCAGGGCGTGTTTGGCGACTACGGCGATCTGTGGCTTGGCTATACGCAGGACTCGCACTGGCAGATCTACAACAAGGACCAGTCGCGTCCGTTCCGCGAAACCGACTACGAGCCCGAGGCCATGCTGGTATTCAACACCAACTACTCGGTATTCGGCTGGAACGGCCGCATGCTCGGCATCGGTCTGGACCATCAATCCAACGGCCGCTCTGATCCGCTGTCGCGCAGCTGGAATCGCGTGATGGCCGATATTGGTTTTGAACGCGACGACTGGACGGTGATGTTTCGACCGTGGTGGCGCATTCCCGAGTCGCGCAGCAACGACAATAACCCCGACATCAGCAACTACGTCGGGCGCGGTGACATGCAGATCATCCGCGAGTGGAATGGGCAGGAGTTCGGCCTGATGCTGCGCAGCTCCTTCCGCGGCGGCAGCGACGCGCACGGCGCGGCACAGTTCACTTGGAGCTTTCCGCTGGTCGGCAACCTGCGCGGTTATATGGAAGCCTTCAAGGGCTACGGCGAAAGCCTGATCGACTACAACCACAATGCCACCTATGTAGGCGCCGGCATTTCTCTGCTCAACTGGTACTGATCAGTAAAAAAAGCCGGCGACTCTGCGTCGCCCGGCTTTTTTTGTGCTTCTAAAACGCGCCCGGTAGCTCAGTGGTGATGACCACCCGCACCGTGCACGTGACCATGCTCCAGCTCTTCCGCCGTGGCGGCGCGAACCTCGGTGACTTCGATGGCGAAGTGCAGCGTCTGCCCGGCCAGCGGGTGGTTACCGTCGATGTACACGGTATCTCCCTCGACCTTGGTCACTGTCACGTTGATTTCGCCCTGCGGGCCGCGGCCCTGAAACTGCATGCCGGGCTGGATATCTTCCACGCCCTGAAACGATGCCTTCGGCACTTCCTGGATCAGCTCGGCGTGATGCACGCCGTAGCCCTCTTCCGGTGCGACGTCGGCATTGAACTTGTCGCCGACGCTACGGCCTTCCATCTGCTTCTCCAGGCCCGGCACAATCTGGCCGGTACCCTGCAGATAAGTCAGCGGCTCGCGACCTTCGGAGCTGTCGACGACCTGACCCTGATCATCGGTCAATGTGTAGTGGAAGGCGACAACAGCGTTATGGGCAATCTGCATTTGAAATCTCGCGAATATAGTGTGGGTCCGCCGGCCAGGTGCCGACACGAATGGCGAAGGCTACCAGAACATCGCGAAATCACCGTGAGCAGGAAGTCACGGGATTGGCGATACTGAAAGCCATGATGCCTACGACCTGCCGCACCTATTGCCGCTTATCGATCGCCCTGCTGGCCTGCGCCAGCTGGCTGGCAGCGGTGCCGGGCGTGGCCTTCAGTGCAACGACCAGCCCCGGAAAACCCGGCGCCGACAGTGTCTCCGCGCTGGCGGAACAAATTGACGCACAAATTAGCCAGTCGCGCTTTGCCGGCGGCAGCTGGGGCATTTCGGTGGTGTCGCTGGACAGCGGGCGAACGCTTTACGCACACCACGCGGATCAGCTGATGCAGCCGGCCTCGACCGCCAAACTGTTTACCGCCGCCTTGAGTCTCTCCACGCTGGGCACGGACTACCATCTGTCGACTCGCCTATTGGCAAAAAGCGATCCGATGGATGGACGTCTGGACGGCCCCTTGGTCCTGTACGGAACGGGCGATCCGACGCTTGGCACCGATAGCAGCGCCGGCTGGGCCGACCAGCTCGCCAATCAGCTGGCTCAGCGCGGCGTGCGGCAAATTCATGGTGACCTGATTGCCGACGACAGCTATTTCACCGGACCGAGCTTTGGCTCGGGCTGGGAAGCGGACGATCTGCAAAGCTGGTTTGCCGTGCCCAGCTCGGCGCTGAGCGTGGACGAGAACATCGTCGACATCACCGTGACGCCGGCACCCGCTGCAGGCATGCCGGCCAGCCTGAGCTTTGATCCCGCCAATGTGCAAATGCCGTTGCAGGGTCAGGTGCTGACCACCTTGTCGCGCACGCCCAGCGACATCAACCTCTATCGTGCACCGGGTGACCGCGTGCTTTCTGCGTTTGGCACGGTAGCGGCGAACACGCCGCCGCAGCATTTCAAGCTGGCGCTGCCCGACCCCGCGCTGGTTGCCGCAACCCAGCTGGAGCAGGCGCTGGCGAACCGGAAAATCCGCGTCACGGGTCAGGTGCGCGTTCTGCACTGGCCACAGGACGACGCTGCGCTGCTGGCCGATGCCCGAACCCTGGCCGAAGTGCAGTCGCCACCGCTGATGGACATTCTTCAGCGCGGGCTGAAGCGTTCGCAGAATCTTTATCTGCAGAATATCTTTCTGAGCGTCGGCAAGCGTCAGCAAGCGCTCGAAGCGACGTCCGGCGGCATGACCGCCTTTGCCAGCACCGAACAATGGGCGGTGAAAGCGCTGCATCAGCTGCTCACCCAGGTTGGCATTGCCGCCTCCGCCAGTCTAATCGACGAAGGCACCGGGCTTTCGCGCCGAGATCTGGTGACGCCTAACGCCATGGTGCGGCTGCTGACCTTTCTGGCCGCGCAACCTTACGCCGAACAGGTGCACGATGCGCTACCCATTGCCGGCGTCGATGGCACCCTCACAGGGCATTTCCGGCATACCGCTGCGGAAAACAACGTCCACGCAAAAACCGGCAGCATGACCTACGTGCACTGTCTGGCCGGATACGTCACCAGTGCGGCAGGTGAGCGGCTGGCTTTCGCCATCATGCTGAATAATTACGATCCGCCGCCTGAAGGGCCCAGCGCAGGCAGCGATGTCAACGCCGTCGCGCTGCTGCTGGCAAACTATCGCGCGCGCGACTGATCGCAAAAACCGAACGACCAAGCGCGCTTCAAGCGAGCCAGAGCTTGGCCGTTTAGCCTTCCAGACGCGCGAGAGTTTCCTTGCCGATCTTTTCCGGCGTATCGGTAGGTGCAAAGCGCTTCACCACCTGCCCTTCGGCGTCGACCAGGAACTTGGTGAAATTCCATTTGATCGACTCACTGCCCAGGATGCCCTTGCCCTCGCTTTTCAGCCACTGATAAAGCGGCGCCGTGTCGTCGCCGTTGACCTCGACCTTGGCAAACATGGGAAACGTCACGTCAAAGCGGGTGCTGCAGAAATTCTTGATTTCCTCTTCGCTGCCTGGCTCCTGATGGCCGAACTGGTCACAGGGGAAACCCAGTACGACCAGCCCCTTGTCGCGCTGATCCTGCCAGAGGTTCTCCAGCCCCTTGTACTGCGGGGTAAAGCCGCACTTGGAAGCCACGTTGACGATCAACAGCGTCTTGCCGCGCCATTCGCTCAGCGAACGCTCGTTGCCGTCGATATCGCGAACCGTGAAATCGTAGACGCTGGACATGGTCGGTGCTCCCGCTGATTGATTGCCGTTTCTCCAGTCTACGCCATAGCAGCCGGTTTCCGTGGCATAGAATGAGGCTCCCCGTTGAACCCAGGCCTGTCGTGATCCGCTTTGTTGATGTGCACAAATCCTACCGGGTCGACGGCCGCGATATCCCCGCATTGCGGCCTTTCAGCCTCGAAGTCGCCGATGGCGAGATCTACGGCATCATCGGCCTGTCCGGTGCCGGCAAATCGACGCTGATCAGGCTGATCAACCTGCTCGAACGTCCCAGCGGCGGCACGATCTTTGTTGATGATACCGAGATGACCGCGCTGGCCGAGCCCGAGCTGCGCGCGCAGCGGCGACGGATTGGCATGATCTTCCAGCACTTCAACCTGCTCGCTTCGCAAACCGTGGCTGACAACGTCGCCTTTCCGATGCGGCTTGCCGGCGAACGCAACGCAATCACCTTGCGCAAGCGGGTCGATGAGCTGCTGGCCCGCGTCGGCCTGACGGATCACGCCGACAAGTATCCGTCGCAACTTTCGGGCGGGCAGAAGCAGCGCGTCGGCATTGCCCGCGCGCTGGCCAACAAGCCGTCCATCCTGCTGTGCGATGAAGCCACCAGCGCGCTCGATCCACAGACCACCGCATCCGTACTGGAGCTGCTAGCCGAGATCAATCGCGAGCTGAAGCTCACCATCGTGCTGATCACCCACGAGATGGATGTCGTGCGCCGCGTATGCGACCGCGTCGCGGTGCTGGATGCTGGCGAAATCGTTGAACGCGGTGCGGTAATCGACGTGTTTTTGCATCCGCAGCATGCGACGACGCGCCGATTCGTCAACGAGGCGCTGCCCGAAGAAAGCGTGGGCGAGCATGAGGCGTTTGCTCACGTGCCGGGACGCATCCTGCGGCTAAGCTTTCGCGGCGAAGCTACCTGGACTCCGGCGCTCGGCCAGGTAGCGCGCGACACCGGCATCGATTTCAATCTGCTTGCTGGACGCATCGACCGCATCAAGGACATGCCGTACGGCCAGCTCACCCTGGCGATGCAGGGCGAGCACGTCGACGCAGCCATGCAGGCCTTGCGCGAAGCCGGTATCGAGATCGAGGAGTTGCACCGATGAGTATTGTCCTGGTGAGTTCGACCTTGCTGAATGCAGCATCCACCCGCGCCATACCGATGCTGCAGACGCTGTTTCCCAATATCGACGACTGGGGCGAGATTGGTCACGCCTGCATCGACACCTTGCTGATGCTCGGTGGCTCACTACTGCTGACCGTGCTGCTCGGCCTGCCGCTCGGCGTGCTGCTGTATCTCACCGGCAAAGGCCAGCTGCGGCCGATGCCGAAGCTTTATGCGATCACCTCGCTGCTGGTGAACGTTCTGCGCTCGGTGCCCTTCATCATCCTGATGATCGTGCTGATGCCGGTCACGTATTTTCTGGTCGGCACGAAACTGGGCATCCGCGGCGCGATTCCGCCGCTGGTCATCGGCGCGGCACCGTTCTTTGCGCGACTCGTGGAAACCGCCCTGCGCGAAGTCGAGCGCGGCGTGATCGAAGCGAGCCAGGCGATGGGCGCCAGCCTGTGGCAGATCGTGCGCCACGTGCTGCTGCCCGAAGCGCGCGGCGGCCTGCTGGCCGGCGTCACTGTCACTGCCATTGCCCTGGTCGGCTACACCGCCATGGGCGGCGCGATCGGTTCCGGAGGCCTGGGCGACCTGGCGTATCGCTATGGGTATCTGAGCTATAAATCGGACTACATGCTGGTGACGGTGGCGTTGCTGATCGTGCTGGTGCAACTGCTGCAGATGCTCGGCGATCGCGTCGTGGCGCACTACGGCAGGCGCTGAGCGTTTTCCCCATTTTGCATTTGGCAGTATGGACGGCTATTCTGGTGCGCCGCACAAGTCCATCGCCATGAAAATTCTGCTCGCCTCGCTTGCCATGCTGTTCGCGCTGGCAGGCTGCTCGGCTCACGAAGGCGGCTCATCCGGTGGCGATGCGAATACCTTGACGGTCGCGGCTACAGCCATACCGCATGCCGAGATCCTCAAGCAGATCAAGCCGATGCTTGCCAAAGAAGGCGTTGATCTGCAGATCAAGGTATTTGCCGACTACGTGCAGCCGAATACGCAAGTCGCCGAGAAAAGCATCGACCTGAATTATTTCCAGACCAAGCCTTATCTTGATGCGTTCAACCACGAGCGGGGCACCAAGCTGGTGATCATCACCGGCGTGCACATCGAGCCTTTCGGCGCGTATTCGCACAAATACAAAAGCATTGACCAGCTGCCCGATGGCGCCAGCGTGACGCTGCCGAACGATCCCAGCAACAACAGCCGCGCGCTGCTGCTGCTGGCCAAACACGGGCTCATCACGCTGAAAGATCCCAACGACGAGCTTGCCACGCTGAAAGACATCACGGCCAATCCCAAGCATCTGAAATTTCGCGAGCTGGAAGCGGCGATGCTGCCGCGCACGCTGGACGAAGTTGACTTGGCATTGATCAACACCAACTACGCGCTGGCAGCCGGCCTGAATCCGACCAAGGATGCGCTGCTGATCGAAGACAAGCACTCGCCGTATGTGAACTATCTCGTCGGTCGCGAGGACAATCAAAATGACCCCCGCGTGCAGAAGCTGGCCAGGGCGCTGACCAGCCCCGAAATCAAGGCGTTCATCGAACAGAAGTACCACGGTGCGGTGCTGCCGGCGTTCTGAAAGCCTCGCGCTTTGCTTCGGCTATTGCCCCTGCGACTCGGGTATCTCGAAGACTTGACGCAGGTAGGCCACGTAGGCCTTGTCGTCGCACATGTTCTTGCCGGCCGAATCGCTGAGCTTGGCCACCGGCTGGCCGTTGCAATGGGTCATTTTGATGACGATGTTGAGTGGCGTCGGCCCCACGTCGTTGGTCAAGTTCGTACCGACGCCGAACGCCAGCAGGCAGCGTCCACGGAAGTGCGCATAGAGCTGCATCACCTTGGGAATATCAAGCCCGTCGCTGAATACCAGCACCTTGCTGCGTGGATCGACGCGATTGGCCCGATAGTGCGCCAGCACTTTTTCACCCCACTCGAATGGGTCGCCGGAGTCGTGCCGGGTGCCGTCAAACAGCTTGCAGAAGTACATGTCGAAATCGCGCAGAAAAGCGTTGAGTCCATAGACATCCGATAGCGCAATGCCGAGATCGCCCCGGTATTCCTTTGCCCAGGCCTCCAGCGCGGCCACCTGCGAATCACGCAGCCGCGGCCCCAGCGCCTGATGGGCCTGCAGGTACTCGTGCGCCAGCGTGCCCAGGGGCGTCAACCCCAGCTTGCGTGCGAGCCACACGTTGCTGGTACCCGCCAGCTGTTCGCCCAGGCCGTCACGCAACGCGGTAACCACTTCACCCTGCCATGCGCGCGAATACCGCCGCCGCGTGCCGTAGTCGGCGATGCGGCAGCTGGCGTAGTCGGGCGTATCGCGCAGCAAGGCAATCTTTTCGTGCAGCCGTCGACGCCCTTCGTTGAGGTCCAGTCCTGTAGCAACGTGGCGAAAATACACTTCATTGACGATCGCCAGCAACGGCACTTCGAAAAGAATCGTATGCAACCACGGGCCGCATATGCGTATGTCGATCTCACCGTCATGGGTGTCTGACGGCGTGATTTGCACATACTTTTCGTTGAGGTGAAACAGATCGAGAAAATCGACGAAGTCGCTTTTGAGAAAGCGCCAGGTGCGCAGATACAGCAGCTCGTCCGACGTGAAGCGTAAACTGCACAGCGCTTTCAGCTCGGCGCGGATCTCTTCGATATACGGCACCAGGTTGACGCCCGGATTACGACACTTGAATCGGTATTCGACCTGCGCCGCAGGATACTGATGCAGTACGACCTGCATCATCGAGAACTTGTACAGATCAGTATCCAGCAGGGATTCGACAATCATTAGCAGCTCAGGAAGTGGAGGAATGGCCGAGGCCACAATTCATTATCCCCCGTCGGCGCAACCACGCATCCGGTTCGGCAGCTGCTGATTCAAGGCAAAGAATTCAAGGCAAAAATTCAAGGCAAAAAAAACCCCACTGGCCAGGGGAGGACCGGTGGGGCTTGTCGGGCTGCGTCCAGGGGAGGAGAAGCAGCCCCTCAGTGCGCGGTGCAATGCGTCACTTGCGGTCGCCATCACGGCGATTCATGCACGTAGTGTGTCCTCCGTGCCGTGAGTTCAATGTGCACGTGCCAAAGCCATTCAGGTTTGCGACAGCCTCGCCTATCTCAACAAACTGACGACCACGTCGCATTCGACAGTTTTTTACACTGGCTCTAAGCGACAGTGCTGCGAGGAAGTTTTGAGCCTGTGCCTCGGCCAAACGCTGGCGCGGACCGACTCACGGCGACAAGGGCGATATCGGCATCTGTCGTTGAATGTGCGCCAGCGTCGCCTCGCGCTGGGCTTTTGGCAAAGCGGCGAGCTCACGCACGCGCCGATAAAACGTTGGCCACTGCCGCTGCGACTGTTTGAACAGGGCGGAGAAAGCCGGCGTCCACTGATCGTACAAACCAAACGGCACCAGGCGAGCGTTGTTTATCGGCGCAGCGACCCAGCTGTCGTAGTCATGCTGATTCGGCCAGTCGTGATCGCGCCACTGCGCGTAGCGTTCGCGAAACGCCGCAATCTCACGTTGCTTGCCGACCTCCATCGCCGCCCCTATCGCCGCGCTGCCATACAATTTTTTCAAGCGCTCGCGCAGATCGAGCACCAGATGGGTGAACCCTTTGTCCATCGCCTCCTGCCGATCATCCTGTTCGGACATCCCGCGCGACTGACGCCATTCGCGCAGACCCTCACCCTCCACAAACGTCGCGAACGACTCGTTGAAGGCCGTGTCGTCAGGCACATAGATCAGCTGATGTGCCAGCTCGTGAAAAATTGTTCCGTCGAGTTCATCGTCATCCCAGCGCAGCATGCTGCTGAGAATCGGATCAGCAAACCAGCCCAGTGTGGAATAGGCCGACACGCCGCCCATCGTGACGTCATTGCCTGCGTTCTTCAGGCGCGCCACCTCTGCCTTGGCATCGGCCTCGGCAAAGTAGCCCCGGTACGCCACGCAGCCGGCAATGGGAAAGCAGTGCAGCAGCGGCTCTACTGAATAGCGCGGCGTGGCAAACACGTTCCACACCACGTAATTGCGATGCAGATCGACGTAGCGGGTATAGCTGCGATTGTTCGGCAGGCCAAGATGCTGCCAGGCAAAAAGACGGGCTTTCTGAGCCAGCGCCAGCCGCGCGGCCAGGCTCGGTGTCGTGGCTGGATCCTGAATAACGGCGCCGACTTTGCGGCGATGAAACACTAAAGCACTTTGCCCTTTGACCGCCTGCGTGTAGTAGCTCACATTGCTGCAGGCACAAAGCAAGAAGCCCATCGCGCTTAATGCGATGAGCCTCTGGAAATCAAGAATCCTAGAAGAATATTTCAGACGTGGCATGTGGCCATTGTGCCGCAGGCGGGGCGCATGGTTCAGTGCCCGTGACCGCCGCCCGACCCACCACGCCCACCACCGGAATAATGTCCACCACCGCCATGCGAATAGTGACCCGCTCCGGCCCGGCCGGCATAACCGCCACGTCCCTGCCAACGACCACCGCCATAGCCCGCTCCGCCGCGATAGTACCCGCGGCCGCCGTAGTAGCCGCCGCGCGAGTAGTAATAGCCGCGACCGCCGTAATAACCACCGTAGCCACCGACATACCCCACGCTGCAGCAGCCGTAGTAGCCGTCGTAATAGCCATAGCCCCCATCGCCGTAATAACCGCCTTGGTAAACCGGCGCCGCCTGACCGTAATAGACGTCTCCGCTGTAGCCGGAGCTGCGAACGTAGCTGTAACCCGGATCGTAATAGCAGCCTGACAGCGTGAGAAGTGAGGCGAGTAGAAGAATGCTGGCGAGTAAGCGCTTCATGGTGTGTCTCCAACTCCAACGGAGTTATAGGACATGACAATAGTCGCTTCCGCTTGAACATCTTGTGATGTGGGGACCCACGGCTGCGGGCCGTTTAGCCAGCAGCCATGTAAATACCTCCGATCACTTTGAGCCGTCAGCCCTTGCGCTTGGATTGATCGCCACGCTGGTGCGCCGTCGCATGGCCAAACGCCGCCTCGCTGGAGAGGCCCGGGGCCGCCGGCGCTACGCCATGCGGATCGGGCACGCTGGCCGCCGGCTGGGACGTTACCGCGCCTGGCCAGCTCGGCCCCTGGCGCTCGCGCTCATGCTTGGCATCCAACAGCGCCTGGATGTGCTCCACCGCCTCGGCCGGGGTGATGTGCTGAATGTGCGGCTCGGGCAGTGTCGGCAGCTTGCGAGGCTCGGCAGGGTGAGCTTTTGGCGGCGTCGCCGATTTTTTGGCAGCCGGCTTGAGAGCGGGCTTCAATGCCGGTTTTTTTGGCGCTACCGCTTTGGTCACCGACTTTTTCACCGCCGGCTTGGCCGTGGGCTTTTTAGCAACAACTTTTTTGGTCGCGACCCTTTGGGTTGCAGGCCGAACCGATGACTTTTTCGTCACCGGTTTCTTCAAAGCGGTTTTTTTCAGCGGCGCCGTTTTTTTGCCGGAAGCCTTTTTGGCGACAACTTTTTTGGCTACCGACTTCTTGGCGACGCTCTTTTTTGCAGCGCTTTTCTTGGCCGGTGACTTGGCGGTCGTGGTCTTCTTGCCGGCGACTTTTTTTGCCGCGGTTTTCTTGACCACCGACTTTTTCGCAACAGCCTTTTTAGCTGGAGCCTTTTTGGTAACTGACTTGCTGGGCGAGGCCGCTTTGGCAGCGCTGCGTTTGACTGTCACTTTTTTAGCCGCGGTTTTCTTGCCGGCGATTTTTTTTGCCGCGGACTTTTTCGTTGCCGACTTGCTCTTCGTAGCCATGCGTTCGTTCTCCTGCGGTGGTCAATGAAACCTCGGTCAGTATGCACGCCCGCAATAGCTGGCGCATTAATGGCCAAGACGGCGTCAGCCTCTATCCGGTTGATGAAAACGCCGCCTTGGTCACCAAGAATGGCCTATCAAAAAGCGGGGTGCGATAACTGATCCAGAAAGTAAGGAAGCACACGCCTATCCATAAGCAGCGTGAAGATCACCCCGTAAGCACCGCCCCAGAGATGCGCGCTGTGATTGATATTGCCCATGCCACGGCGATCCATGTAGAGCGAATAGCCGGTGTAAAGCAACGCGTAAACAATGGCCGGAATCGGCAGCGCAAAGAACACGTTGATCGTGCTCCACGGGTGCAGGATGATAAAGCCGAACAGTACGGCGGATACCGCTCCGGAGGCGCCCAGGCTGCGATAGTTGACGTCGTTGCGGTGCTTGAAATAGGTAGGAAGAATCGACGCCACCAACGCCCCGATGTAGAACAGCGGAAAACCGAAGGCACCCATCTCCAGACCGAAAAACTGCTCCATCGCCTGGCCGAAAAAGTACAGCGTCAGCATGTTGAAAAGCAGGTGGTTGAAATCGGCGTGCACCACGCCGTACGTCACCAAGCGATGGTATTCGTGCTGGCGGGTAATGGCCGGTGGCCAGAAGATCAGATCGTTCATCAGGCGACCATTCTTGAACGCCATGAACGACACGAAACAGGTAATGGCGATAATGATCAGGGTGATCGGCATAGAACAAATCCGTGGATGATGGACAAAGCCTGGCATCTTGGCGCCGGCTGGCGATCTTGTCGACAAAACTCGTCCATACCGATGGCTGGTTCGGTCGTTCCCTCTGAACGCGGCGCAGACCGAACAGCCAAGCGCCAGATCGGATCACAATCCGTATTCCCCTTCCCGCACGTATTCGATGAAACTCTCTATGACAACTTTTCGCTACATGCATCTCGATGTTTTCACCGCCACGCCAGGCGGCGGCAACCATCTCGGGGTCGTTATCAACGCGCAGGACTGGAGTAGTGAGGACATGCAGCGTTTCGCGCGCTGGACCAACCTCGTCGAAACGACTTTTTTGCTGCCGCCGGACGATCCCAAGGCCAGCTACCGCGTGCGCATGTTTACGCCGCACAAGGAAATTCCTTTCGCGGGTCACCCAAGCATCGGCAGCGCCCACGCGGCGCTGGAATGCGGGCTGGTCGAGGTCCGCGATGGCCTGCTGTGGCAGGAATGCGGCGCCGGTACGCTACCGATTCGAGTGCAGGGCAGCGGCACGACGCGCGAGCTGTCCCTGCTGTCGCCGCGTCAGCAGGTGGTACACAGCGGCCTCGATGCGCATCCCCTGCTGGCTGCTGCGCTGGCCGGTGTGGCTGAGGGCCGGCTGCCCCCCGCGATGGTCGACGGAGGGCGTCGCTGGTGGCTGGCTGAAGTTGCTGACGAGGCCAGCCTGCGCGCGTGGCAGCCAGACCACGAGGCAATTGGCGCACTGGCGAAGGCAACCGGCAGCATGGGCGTATGCGCCTTTGCCCGCAGCGGCGACCGTGACTATCAGCTGGTGGTTCGCGCCCTAGCATCCGGCGCGGGCATTATCGAAGACCCTGCCTCCGGCGCAGCCAACGGCTCGGTTGCCGCCTATATCGCCTTTGCCGAACCGGCTGGCGAGCTGGCCCGTGGCTATCAGATCAGCCAGGGGCGCGAGGTTGGGCACGATGCGCGCCTGGTCGCACTCATTGAAGGCGATGACGTCTGGGTCGGCGGGCGCACACGAACCATCATCGACGGCAGCCTGGACTGGGCGCTGAAAGCTTGAACGCGTTTACTCCGACGATACGCCAGCGTCAGCTTCGTTCGTCCAGATGCGCCCGCCGCGCCGCCACCAGCGCCACGGCCGACCAGTCGACATCCTCATCGCCTGCCGCGAGCGCTTCGAGCAGGCTGTCGCGTACGACGCCAGCCAGCGGCAACGGCACATGGGCGTTGCTGCCCGCCGTCAGCGCGAGCTCCACGTCCTTGAGGCCCAGCGGCAGCTTCATGCCGGCCGGCTTGAAGCGCTGCTCGGCAATCGCCTTGCCATAGCCTTGGTAGGCGGGTGAGGCAAACAAGGTGTTGGTCATGACGTCGAGAAAATCCGCCGCGCTGATGTCGTAGGCGCGGGTCAACGCAGATGCTTCCGCCATGCTTTCAATCGCCGTGGCGAGCATGAAATTGCCGGCGATCTTCACCACATTGGCGCGTTCCGGTGCATCGCCCATCGGCCAGAGTTTGGCGGTCATTGCCTCCAGCAGCGGGCTGACTTTCTGCAGGGCGGATGGTTTGCCGGCAATAAGCATGTTGAGCTTGCCTGCCGCCGCCACATCAGGCCGGCCGAACACCGGCGCGGCGACGTATTCGAGTCCGCGCTTGACATGCTCCTGCGCCAGCTGCTTTGCCAGCGCGATGGAAATGGTCGAGTGATTGACGTGCACGGTGCCGGCGTCCATCGCGTCGAGCAGGCCGCTGTCCAGAATCGTTTCGCGCACGGCCTGATCGTTCGCCAGCATGCTGCACAGCACTTCGCCCTGCGCTGCACGATCGGCGGTGCGCGCAAGCTTTGCGCCGAGTGAAACCAGCGGCGCCGTGGCCGCCTCTGTACGATTCCATACCGTTACCGTGTGGCCCGCGGCCAGCAGATTGCTGGCCATCGCACTGCCCATCGCGCCGAGACCGATAAAACCAACCTTCATGCAAGCTTCCTCATCGTCCTATCAAGCGACGAAGTGGAACAGATCGGGTGTTCAGATCACGCGAAATCGTCGCGGCGCCTTGTTCAGGCCACCGCGCCGGCCGCCTGTCCTGATGCCCATGCCCACTGGAAATTGTAGCCACCGAGCCAGCCGGTCACGTCGACCACTTCGCCGATAAAGTACAGGCCCGGCACGTGTTTGGACGCCATCGTGCTCGACGAGAGTCCATGGGTATCCACACCGCCCAGCGTGACTTCCGCGGTGCGGTAGCCTTCGGTGCCGCTGGCAATAATTGGCCAGGCATTGAGCTGATCGCCAATCTGGCTCAGCTCGGCCTCCCGATACTGGCGCATCGGCCGGCTCTCGAACCACTGCTCGCACAATCGCTGCGCCAGCCGCTTTGGCAGCACGTCGCCCAAGACGGTTTTCAGCTCGGCCAAGGGGCGCGCCGTGCGTTGTTCAACGAGCCACGAGCCGACCTCGATGTCCGGCAGCAGATCGCTGCGCAGGTCATCGCCGGGCTGCCAATACGACGAAATCTGCAGAATGGACGGACCGCTGATACCGCGATGGGTAAACAGCATTCCGGCGCGAAAGGACTGCTTGCCGACTTTCGTTTCCACCGCCGGCAAGGCCACGCCGGCCAGATCCCGGTAATGCTGCTGGTGCTTGCCGCTCAGCGTCAGCGGCACCAGGCCGGCACGTGTGGGTAATACCTCGTGACCAAACTGCCGCGCCAGCTCGTAGCCGAAGCCGCTGGCGCCCATGCTCGGAATCGACAATCCGCCCGAGGCCACTACCAGCGACGGCGCACGCACTTCACCGCGCGCCGTCAGCACGCTGAAACCATCGGCTGTTTTCCGCACGCGTTGAACGGCACAGTCGGCTTCGACGCGAACCCCAACGGCTGCACACTCGTCGAGCAGCATGCGCACGATCTGCTTGGACGAGTCGTCGCAGAACAGCTGGCCGAGTTCTTTCTCGTGATACGCGATACGGTGTTTTTCGACCAACGCGATGAAATCGCTCGGCGTGTAGCGCGCCAGCGCCGATTTGGCGAAATGCGGATTTGACGACAGATACTGGTTTGGCGTCACGCCCAGATTGGTGAAGTTGCAGCGGCCGCCGCCGGACATCAGGATCTTTTTGCCGACCTTGTTGGCGTGATCGACCAACAGCACGCTGCGCCCGCGCTGGCCGGCGGCAATCGCGCACATCAGTCCGGCCGCGCCGGCGCCGATGATCAGCACGTCGGTTTTCAGCACATCAACTTTCATCTGGTGGAAATTTCATGGCTCGCTTGGTTCGGCGTTCGATGGCTTGATCCAGCATTATCCACCAGCTGCGCGATGTGGCATCGCTTACACTGGCTCACCGATCCATCAGAGAACTGCCGCCATGCCCTCCTTCGACGTAATTTCCGAAGTCGACAAGCACGAACTCACCAACGCGGTTGACCAGGCCAACCGCGAGCTCACCACGCGATTTGATTTCAAGGGCACTGATGCGAGATTCGAGCTGGATGATTTTGTCATCACGCAAATCGGCGCAAGCAAGTTCCAGCTGAACCAGATGATGGACATTCTGCGCGGACGGCTGGCGGCGCGGAAAATCGACTCGCGCGCGCTGGACGTCGCCGACGTGGAAACCAACCTGGCCGGCGCCCGCCAGAAAATCACCGTCAAGCAAGGTATCGAACAGCCAATCGCGAAAAAGCTGATCGCCTTGATGAAGGAGGCCAAGCTCAAGGTCGAGGCGCAGATCAACGGCGACAAGCTGCGCGTCAGCGGCAAGAAGCGCGACGACCTGCAGACCGCCATGGCCTTACTGCGCAAGGCTGAAGTGGAGCTGCCGCTGCAGTTCGACAATTTTCGCGATTGATTCGGCAGCGCTGATCAGACGCTTCGCGCGCCATGCCTGCGGGCAGAAAGATGCCGATCAAGCTTTCGACAACAACCGACCGCCCATCGCCGCATTGACCGCAACGACCAGTGCCACAGCTGCAGCGTGCGTCAGCAGATCGGTCGCCGCCGCGTCGTAGGCGTGACAGATTTCCAGCAGGCTGGCCGATGCGGCGGCGCTCGCCAAACCGACCAGCACGGCGGTAAGCACCGGACGCAGCGGATACGCGCGGCGCAGCAGAAAAACCATCAGCACCGATAGCGGTATCGAAAAGGCAATGATGAAGACCAGACAATCCACTGACTGATGCGCGGTGGATACGGCCGTGCCCGGTGCCGTTACCTGCAGCACAGTCTGACGCAGGCAGCCCAGTCCGCTGGCACCGATCCACAGCAGCGCGCCGGGCAACGGCAGCCAGGCCCATGCCGCGCGCCGGCCCGGCACGCTCAGCGCAAAGGCGGCCCAGGCCGCGCTGACGGCGGTAAGCACGGCGCCGACGCCGGCCCAGGCCAGATCGGGCGTGCCGACGAAGCGCTGCTGCATGCCGGTGATGCCGTAGTGCATCAGCAACACCACGGCGAAGGCCGCCACCACGAGCAGCCAGCCCACGGTACGCACAGAGGGTGGCGGCAGACGACGCACCGGTACAAGCTCCGTACCGAGGCGGTCGATCAGCGCTTCATAGGATCGCGCCTTGTGCGGGGAAGCTTGATGAGGTCGTGGGTCGGACATGGTGATCACGGCTCTCCGTTGAAGCGTTCGCGCAGCGCCTTCAGCGCGCGATGCAGATTCACTTTCAATGCGCCGGTATTGCGACCGGTCAGTTCGGCCGCCTCGCTCAGCGAACGTTCGTGCAGGCCCATCTGCTCGACGGCCTCGCGCTGGCCCGGCGGCAACTCGGCGATAGCGGCGCGCAGGCGCTGCGCGCGCTGCAGCTGTTCGGTGGCGGCGCTGGCATCGGCAAGATCCGCGTGATTGTCAAAGGCGAAGTCATCGTGCAGCTCGCGGCTGTCGCGCCGGCCACGGCTGCGTAGCGCGTCGATGGCGCGACGGTTGGCGATGGCGGTAAGCCACGCATCGTACGAGCGTGACGGATCATACGTATGGCGCACGCGATTCACGGTGATCAGGGTCTCCTGCACCACATCATCCAGCCGATCCGCGGCCACGCCCTGCCGCCGTGCCGCCACGCGAATCAGCAGTATCGAATCGGCCAGCACCCGCTCGTAGGCGCGCCGGTCACCTGACTGCGCAGCGGCCATAAGGCGCGCCCGACGCTGGTCGGGCGATTCGCTGGCACTGGCGGTCGTAGCTTCGGCTTGCACGATCTTTCTGACACTCGTCCACGGGGGAAGAGCGCTATCTAGACCCATGAAGCCATTGGCGGTCAAGCTGTGTGGCACGGTTGTTCCTGTTCTTCACTCGATATCTAGGCTTTCGCCGCATCCGCCGTCAGGGTTACTTCGTAAGTTAGTGGCGTCCCTCTGATGTGGTCGATCGGGCCAAACGCCTCTCGCGTAACCGCTTGCCGCATGACAGCGAATACCTGTCGAACTCCTCTGCCGTTGACGTCTTGATGATTATTTTGATCCTCGCCTTCTTCGGGGGCGTACTGACCATACTGAGCCCGTGCATCCTGCCGGTGCTGCCGTTCGTGTTCGCGCGGTCGGATCGCCCCTTTCTGCGCAACGGCCTGCCGATGCTGCTGGGCATGGCGATCACGTTTGCCGCAGTAGCAACCCTGGCCGCGCTGGGCGGAGGCTGGGCCGTGCACGCCAATCAGTACGGCCGCATCGTCGCGCTGGTGGTGCTGGCCTTTCTCGGCCTGACCCTGCTGTCGACGCATCTGGCCGAGTGGATCAGCCGCCCGTTTGTGGCGCTGGGCAACAAGCTGTCGCAGGGATCGTCCAGCGAAAAGGATTCCATCTGGTCGGCCGCCGGCCTCGGCGTCGCGACGGGCCTGCTATGGGCCCCTTGTGCGGGGCCGATTCTCGGCCTGCTGCTGACCGGCGCCGCGTTGAACGGCGCCAGCGTCGAAACGACCTTGCTGTTGCTCACCTACGCCGCGGGCGCCGCGACATCGCTGGGCCTGGCATTGCTGATCGGGGGCAAGGTCTTTGCGCTGATGAAACGCTCGCTCGGTGCGGGTGAATGGGTGCGACGCGTGCTTGGCGTGCTGGTACTTGCCGGCGTTGCAGCGATTGCGCTGGGGCTTGATACGGGCCTGCTGACGCGCGTATCACTGGCCAGCACCGGTGGCATCGAACAGAAACTGATCAACGCCGTGCGCCCGGCTCCCGCGCCCGAGCCCCTGCTGAAAACCGGTGCGCCGCTGCAGGTGGAAGGCCAGATGCCGTCGCTGCAGGGCGCCACGCAATGGATCAACAGCTCGCCGCTGACCACCGAGTCGCTGCGCGGCAAGGTGGTGCTGGTTGATTTCTGGACTTACTCCTGCATCAACTGCATCCGCTCGCTGCCGTATGTGCGCGGCTGGGCCGACAAGTACAAGGATCACGGTCTCGTGGTGATCGGCGCGCACTCGCCGGAGTTTGCCTTCGAGAAGGATCCGGCCAACGTCGCCAAGGCGGTCAAGGATCTTGGCGTTGACTACCCGGTTGCGCTGGATAACAGCTACGTGATCTGGCAAGGATTCCACAACGAATACTGGCCGGCGCACTATTTTGTCGACGCGCAGGGGCAGATTCGGCATCACCACTTCGGTGAAGGCAGCTACACCGAAAGCGAGGATTTGTTGCGCCAGCTGCTGACCGAGGCCGGCCAGAAAAATCTGCCGGGCGGTTATGTCAGCGGCACGCAGCAAGGTGTCGAGGCCGCCGCTTCGCGCAGCGCCGCGATATCGCCGGAAACCTACGTCGGCTACGCCCGCGCAGCGAACTTTGCCGGAGGCAAGGTGACGCATGATGACTCCGCGGATTACAGCGCGCCCGGCATCCTGACCGGCAACCAGTGGTCGCTCGATGGACGCTGGAAGGTGCGCGCAGAAAACGCGCAGCTGGAGAAAACCGGTGGTCGCATCGTCTATCGCTTCCGCGGGCGTGACCTGCACCTGGTGCTCGGCCCTGCGGCGGATGGCAAACCCGTGCGCTTCCGCGTGCGTATCGACGGCAAGGCGCCCGGCGCCGATCACGGGATGGATACCGACGCCAATGGCAATGGCGTTGTCAAAGCGCAACGGCTTTATCAGCTTGTGCGTCAGGCCGACGGCAGCGGCGAGCGTTTGTTCGAAATCGAATTTCTTGACCCGGGCGTGCAGGCGTTTGCCTTCACGTTCGGCTGATCAAAAGCCGTTGCCATCAGTCGTCTCGTTGGTGTGATTTTCAGCAAAAACGCTACGCCATCGAATTTTTTCGCCGCATGTGTTTCAAAGGAGGTTCCCCATGTCCCGCATCAATGACACCCTCGCCGGCGATCGTCGCCGCTTCGTCCGTGCCGCCGCTGCTGGTGCTGCGCTGCTCGTGGCTGGCGGCGGTATTGCCATTCCCCGACTGTTCGCCGCCGATGCGGCGGAGCGCAACAAGCCGATCGGCAAACCGGGCAATGTGCTGCTGGAGATATTTTCCGACGATGGCAAAGACCTCGGCGCAAAGCAGGTGCCGCGATTGATACTGAGCGACGCGCAATGGTCACAGCGTCTGTCGTCGGCGAGCTTCGACGTATTGCGCCGCGACGGCACCGAGCGACCGTTCAGCGGCGACCACGAAAAGCCCGCCAGCCCTGGCATCTACCGCTGCGTCGGCTGTGCAACCGCACTGTACGACGCGGCGACCGAGTTTGATTCAGGTACCGGCTGGCCGAGCTTCTGGCAGCCGATTGCCAAGATCAACGTATTCGAAAAACACGACAACACGTTCGGCATGGATCGCGTGGAAATTCGCTGCGCCAATTGCGATAGTCATTTGGGCCACGTTTTCGACGACGGCCCAAAGCCGACCGGCTTGCGCTACTGCATGAACGCCGTTGCACTGCGTTTCGTGCCGCGAAAAGCTGCCTGAACGGCGAGCCAGAGCGGCGCGGTAAAAATCGTGCCTTCGCACTCAAAAGCGCTTATAAAGTGAGCGCGCTCGTTGCACAAGAACGCGCTCACTATTCGCTGGAGATCGGTGTGATGAAACGCAAGCTTTGGTCCTCTCTCGCGGTGCTGCTTCTCGCGGCACCGGCGGCGGCTTTTGCGTCAGAGGGCTATGTCGTGGACAACGTCAACCTGCGTGCCGGGCCGGACCCGAGTTATCCGCTGGTCGACCAGCTGCCCGAAGGCACCGCCGTTGACGTGCAAGGTTGCACCGATGGCTGGGAATGGTGCGACGTGATTAACGAAAATGACGGCAGCCGTGGCTGGATTGCTGGAAGTTACATCCAGTACGACTATCAGGATCAGCAGGTCATCCTGTCCGATTACGGCGAGCAGATTGGCGTCCCCATCGTTGGCTTCAGCATCGGCACCTATTGGGATAGCTACTACCGCAACCGCCCTTTCTACGGCGACCGCGGCAACTGGTACAACCGGCGCTTTGAAATCAGGCAACCCGCGCCACCACGGCACGGCCCTTATCCCGGGCGGCCCGGAGGCTACGGCGGCGCGCCGCGACCGGGCTATGAAGGCAACCGCGGCTACGACGGCCGGCCCGGCTCATATGGCGGCGGACGACCTGCATCGAATATGCGCCAGCCCGTAGGGCAAATAAATCCGGGCCAGCAAGGCCGCCCGATTCCGCAAGGCCAGGCTGCGCCAGCCGGACATCCGGTTGGGCACGCCGGCGATGACGGGCATGATCATGCGTATCACGACAACAACGGCCACTGATTGATCGCAGGGAAACCACCGAGATCTTGAGACCAGCAGACGAGACGACGTCGATCGTCTCGTCTGCTGGATAGGCCGGCTGAATATGCCAGCACCCTGCCCGACACGCGACCCCACGTTCTGACCATGCCTTTAAGCACGGTCCTGCCGCGCAACAGAGGCGTAGGCTTGAGCCTTTAGATTTTGTGGAACGAACCCGTGCGCAAGCTTCTGCAATCCGCCGCGCTGTCGGCGCTGGTGCTGGCTGGTTTCAATATATCGGCCATGGCCGCCGATGATGGACACAAGCCGGACAAGACCGCTTCCGATGACGCCGGTGGCAGCGATTTTCATCTGCCGCCGCTGCCGAAGGACGCACATATTTCGCAAAGCGCCAGCGTCAATGGACGGTCGTTGAAATACACGGTCACCGTAGGCTCGTTGCCGGTGCGGGACGAGAAAGGCGCGATCACCGGCGAAGTGGTGTTTACCGCTTATACCATGTCAGGAAAGGATCGGCCGGTGACCTTCGCCGTCAACGGTGGCCCCGGCGCGTCGTCGGTCTATCTCAACTTTGGCGCGATCGGTCCGAAGAAAGTCAATTTCGGTGTTGAGGGCGATACACCCTCCGCGCCTCCCACGCTGCACGACAACCCCGGTACCTGGCTGGGCTTTACCGATCTCGTTTTTATCGATCCGGTGGGCACGGGCTACAGCCGCGCGCTGGTCGACGAGAAGGAAGCGACCAAGCAGTTTTACAGCACCGACAACGACATCAAGTACCTCTCGCGCATCGTCTACGACTGGCTGGTCAAGAACGGACGCATGACCTCGCGCAAGTATCTGGTTGGCGAAAGCTACGGCGGTTTCCGCGGACCGCGCATCACCGACTATCTGCAGACCCAGCTCGGCGTGGCGATGAACGGCCTGGTGCTGCTGTCGCCGTATCTCGACGCCGCCGCGTCCTACGACGAGAACGTGTCGCCGCTGCCATGGATGCAGACGCTGCCACCAATCGCCGCCGCGCATCTCGAACGCGAGCATCGGCTGACGCCCGAGGCCATGGCGCCGATCATCGAATACACGCGCGGCGAGTACGCCACCACGCTGATGAAAGGCCGTTCCGACCCGCAGGCCACCGAGCGGATGATCCAGAAAGTCACCGAACTGACCGGACTCGATCCGCTGTTCGTGAAACGCTCCGGCGGCCGTCTGGAAACGCAGGCGTATCTGCGTGAGGTCTATCGCGCGCAGGGCAAGCTCGGCAGTCGCTATGATTCAAATGTCACCGCGTGGGATCCGTTCCCGTATGCGCCGCATCAGGAAACCGGCGACCCGATCCTCAACGGCATCATCGCGCCGACCACCACCGCCATGGTCAACTTCGTCACGCAGACGGTCGGCTGGAAATACGACGGCCGCTACAACGCGCTGAGCTACGACGTAAACAAGCTGTGGCATGAAGACGACGACGCCAATCAAGGCTCGGTGTCGCAGCTGCGCGAAGCCGTTGCCAACGATCCGGGGCTGCGCGTGCTGATTGCCCACGGCTGGGACGACCTCTCCTGCCCGTTCATGGTGTCGATACTCGCGGTCGATCAGATGCCGGCGATGGGCGACCCGACCCGCGTGCAGGTCAAGGAATACGCCGGCGGCCACATGTTTTATGCGCGCGATGACAGCCAATCGGCGCTGAGCCAGGACGTGAAGACGCTTTACGGAGCCAAATAACTCAAGTCGAGACGCGGGGTGCAGCATCTGCTCCCCGCCAGTGGGCATGGGCGCTCAAACCAAAACGTATGGGTGCTTGCACTCGTGCCAAAACAGGATCAGTGTTTTGCGGCGTGACGCGGCGATGGAAATCGCCGCATAGATAGTCAGCTGGAATGTTCGCTCGAACTCACCGCCGGAGACTGATCCGATGAAACGTCCAGTGCTCGCCTTGCTTGCTGTGCTGTTTCTTTCCACACCACTGTTTGCTTATGCCGCTGACGGCTTCGTTACCGCCAACGTCAATCTTCGAGCGGGGCCGGATAGCGACTATCCGCTGATCAGCACGATTCCCGTGGGCACTCAGCTCGCCATTCAAGGCTGTACCGATGGCTGGGAGTGGTGCGACGTCATCGCCTTCGGCAACCGCGGCTGGGTGGCCGGCAATTACCTGCAGTACAACTACCAGAATCGGCGCGTGCTGGTACCTGCGTACGGCGCACAGATCGGCATACCGATCGTCAGCTTCGTCATTGGCAGCTACTGGGGCAGCTATTACCAGAATCGCCCGTTCTATCGCGACCGGAGTCGTTGGTACAACCGCCCGATACGGCATCGTCCGCCACCGCGGCCGGTGCATCGACCACCGCCAAGACCACCGGTGCAACATCGCCCACCCTCACGTCCTTCGCGTCCACCGGCAGGCAACGGGGGTAACCGTCCACCACCAGGAAACGCTGGCCCCGGACGACCCGGTCAGGGCAACCAGAACGGAAATCGGCCCACCCGACCGCCGCAGGGAAAACACGGCAATGGCAATCAGCGGCCAGGTTCGGCGCCGGGCAACAGCCGCTCCAAGCCGCAGCAGCAACGGCCAACTGGCCGGCCAACGACAAAACCGGTCAACGGCAACTGACAGAGAACAAGCCGTCGCATGGCGGCTTGTTTGGTGTTGTCCACGCGAAACGAAAAGCGGGGATGGATCCCGGCGTGATCAGCGCGCGACCGTGCTCGCGCGGACAAGGTATTGCACGCTGAACATCTGTTCCGCGTCAGTCCATACCCGCAGTACGGCGAGGCCCGCCTTCGCGGCCAGCGCTTCAAAATCGGCTATCGAATACTTGCAGCTGTATTCAACCTGGATCGCTTCGTCCTCGCGGAAGCCCACGTTGGCACGACCGACTTTGACCTGCTGCGCTTTTGTGCTGACGATATGCGTTTCGATCCGGCCCGCCATCGGGTTGTAATGCGCGCGATGCCGAAACGACGAAAGGTCGAAGTTGCTGCCGATCTCCCGATTAAGCCGCGTCAACATGTTCAGCGTAAAGGCTGCGGTGACTCCAGCGCGATCGTTGTAGGCCGCTTCGATAACGGCATTGTCTTTCTTCAGATCCACGCCGATAAGAATGCCGCCGGCGTCGCCCATTTCGTTGCGCATTTTCCGCAACACCGTCGCTGCGCCGGTGGTATCGAAGTTCCCAATGGTCGAACCCGGGAAGTAAACCACGGTCCGCCGAGGCGCCCGCGGCGGAATGGGCAGGCGCAGTGGCTTGGTGAAATCGGCACACAGCGGCTGCACCGGCAATGACGGAAATTCCACGCCGAATCGCTGCACACTTTCGCGTAACGGCTCGGGTGAAATTTCAATCGGCACGTAGGCCACCGGCTGATGCAGCTGCCGTAAGAGCATCCGCGTCTTGCGCGCATTGCCGCTGCCGTATTCAACCAGACGCACGTCACTGCCGAGCGTGTCGGCGATGCTCGCCGCGTGTTCATCCATCAACGCGATCTCGCTGCGCGTCAGGTAATACTCCGGCTGCTCGCATATTTCGTCGAACAGCTCCGAACCGCGCTTGTCGTAGAAAAGCCACGACGGCAAACGTTTTGGCTTGAGCGCCAGACCACGCTGGGCAATTTCCAGCAATTCGTTGGAGGGGGGGCGACGGTCGTCGTCGCTGAGGCCCGATACTTGCGCGTTCATTGATCTTGTCCCAGTCGTAGCCCGGCAAACTGCCAGCGGGCGTGAGGCGGAAAAAAGTTTCGGTAGGTCGCGCGGATGTGATCGCGCGGTGTCACGCAGGAGCCGCCGCGCAACACCCATTGTCCGTTCATGAATTTGCCGTTGTATTCGCCCAATGAGCCGGGCAAAGGCTGAAAACCTGGATAGCTGGTGTAGGGGGACGCCGTCCACTCCCACACGTCGCCGAACATCTGCAACAAGCCGTCGTCGTCTTCCGCTACTGCGGGATGAAACCGCTGCTCGTCCTGCAGGTTTCCCCTGACAGGCAGACCATGCGCTGCGGATTCCCACTCCGCCTCGGTTGGCAGACGTGCACCGGCCCAGCGCGCAAACGCGTCGGCTTCAAAATAGCTGAGGTGCGAAACGGGCTCGTTCGGTCGAATCTCCCGTACGCCGGCAAGCGAGAATTCACTGTCCAAACCATCCTGCCAGTACATCGGTTTCTGCCAGCCCTCCTGCTGTACGGTGGTCCAGCCATCGGAGAGCCACAGTCCCGGCTCGCGATAACCGCCTTCGCGCACGAAGGCAAGATACTCGGCGTTTGTTACAAGTCGGTTTGCCAGCGCGTGAGGCTGCAACAATGCGCGGTGGCGTGGCGTTTCGCTGTCAAACGCGAAATGTTCACCACGATGGCCGATCTCGACAATACCTTCCTTGCCGCTGATGAAACGCAAGGTCGGTACGATGGTGGCCGCCGCTGAGGTGGCTTTCAAATCCCGGTAGGCCGGCAACAAAGGGTTGCACGACAGCGCATGCTTGATGTCGGTCAGCAGCAATTCCTGATGCTGCTGCTCGTGCTGTAAGCCCAACTCGACTAGCTCGACCAACTCCGGATCGTCATCGCGCGCGAGCAGCTCATTGACGTTTGCATCGACACGCTTGCGGTAATCGAAGACCTCGGCCAAGGCTGGACGCGATATCAGCCCGCGCTGCGGGCGCGCATGCATCGGCCCGACCGACTGGTAGTACGAATTGAAGAGAAAATGCCACGCAGGGTCGCGGGTTCTGTAGTCGGAATCGCGGCCAAGCACGAAGTGCTCAAAAAACCAGGTGGTATGCGCCAGATGCCATTTGCCGGGGCTGGCATCCGGCATCGATTGAAGCAGCAGATCTTCAGCGCTCAGCCCGGACACCAGGTCGAGCGTCGTGGCTCGAACGCGGTTGAATCGCGACAATGCTTCGGAGGAAACCAGAAATTTTTCGCTAGACATGGCAACCATCCTTCGCTCTTTGTCTCGGCGCGTTTACGGTGCGAACAATCCGACGCGGAGAATGGCTGAAAAACATGGCCGCAAGGATGCCGTGCGCAACGTTGAAATCTTGTGATTGGTCCGCGTCCGGTATCAACGGCTGATTGACTGCTGGATCTCTCTTGCGGATATCTTGTGAGAAAGCATCCGCTGGCCAACTGGGACGCTCACATGTGCAACACAAATGGTCAAATAAAAAGCCCGGCATCAAGCCGGGCTTTTTACTTTTCGCTATATCAAGCGACGCAACTTACATTGCGTGCTGTTGCTCAGCGTGCCGTTGCTCAGTTGCCGTAATAACCATCGTCACGAACGTACTGGGTCGGCTGGCTGTATGTGGTGACCGTGCGCGTTACAACCGGCGCGCTCTCGTACACCACGCTAGGCTGGGTGTATACGACTTGCGGGCCATTGTAATAAACGGGAGCCGGGCGAGTCGCGCCGTAAACTAAGCCCCCGACGGCACCAGCGATGATCGCGCCGCCGATCCAACGACCGCCGCTCCAGTAGCCTCCGCGGTGACCGTAATAACCGCCGTGATAGCCGCCGTAGCCACCATGATAACCGCCCCAGCCTGCTGCCGATGCAGAAAGTGGCATTGCCACTGCTGCGGCTACACCAAGGCCGAGGGCCAACATCTTGCTCGCATTACTGAAACGTTTGATGCTCATGGCAGTTCTCCGTGTGTACGGGCCTTTCTCGGCCCTCTGTACGATGCCTATGCTCGGCTTTTTGGGCTTAATGTGAACTGAAGCGTTTACTTTTTAATTCGTGCCGAATCCCATGGATTTATTCCCGGGTCAGCCGGCCGACGACGCAGCAACCAGCAGCCGTGGATATCGGCGCGACGGGCAAAATCGAACGGGATGCTGGGCGCCGTCCAGTCCTCGATCACGAAGCGCTGCTCTAGCTCCACCTTGTCCAGTTTGAAGCGACGAAAATTGTTGGAAAACACGATTACGCCATCACGCGTCAGGCGTTCATTACAGGCATCGAGCAACTTGACGTGATCGCGCTGCACGTCGAAATCTTCCGCACGCTTGGAATTGGAGAACGTCGGCGGATCGACAAAGATCAATCCGTAATGCTCGCGGTCGCGCTGCAGGAATTCCAGCGCGTCGAACTGCATCAATCGATGGCTGGCGCCACTGAAGCCATTCAATGCGAGATTGCGCGAAGCCCACTCAAGATACGTGGCTGAAAGGTCAACACTGGTAGTTTCCAATGCTCCGCCGGCGGCGGCATGCACGCTTGCCGTAGCGGTGTAAGCAAACAGATTGAGAAAACACTTGCCCTCGGCCAGCTCGCGCACCTTGCCGCGTACCAGCCGGTGATCGAGGAACAGTCCGGTATCGAGATAATCGGTGAGGTTGACCAGAAACTTCAGGCTCTCCTCTTCCACCTCGATGAACTCGTTGCGCTGATCGAGCTGGCCGTACTTCGAGCCGCCCTTGCCGCGCTCGCGGGTTTTCAGCGCGATGCGCTCGCGCGGCACGTTGAGCACCTCACCGGCCACGCGGGCGATTTCTCGCATGCGCAGCCGTGCGATATCCGGCGGCACATCGGCCGGTGCGCGATATTCCTGGATATGCAGATGATCGTTGCCCTGCGTGTCGCCGTAGACATCGATCGCCGCGGCGTATTCGGGCAAATCCTGGTCATAGGCGCGCCAGCAGTGCACGCCTTCGCGCGTCAGCCGCTTGCGCAAATGCTTGACGTTCTTTTCCAGCCGGTTCTTCAGCATCTGCGCGCCAGCCGACAGCGGCTTGGGCTCGCGCGGCGCTTCATCACGCTTGCTCAGATCAAACGTCAGCAGCACCGTTTCCAACGCGCCATTGTAGAGGGTGTAACGCTTGTCGGCGTGCAGTTGCATGGCCCGACCCAGCTCGACATCGCCCGCCAGCACGGCGGCACGCCAGCCGGTGAAACGCGCGCGCAAGGCATCGCCAACGGCGCGATACAGCAGCGGCATCTCGGCGCGTTCGCCCAGGCGCTCGCCGTACGGTGGATTGGTAATGACCAGGCCGTAATCGACGCCAGGTGGCGGCGCGGCGTGAGATACCTCCTGCCGATCCAGCGTAAAGAATCCGGCTACGCCGGCCTCCTGCGCATTGCGTTTGGACGTCTGAACCATGCGTGGATCGGCATCGCTGCCGAAGAACACGCTGCGCAGTTCACGCAGGCCCTTTTCAGCGCGCTCGTTCGCCTCGGTCAGCAGTCCGCGCCACAGCGCAATATCGTGCTGGTGCCAGCCGAGAAAGCCGAAGTACTCGCGGCGCAAACCGGGAGCCACGTCGGCCGCCATCAGTGCGCCTTCGATCAGCAGCGTGCCCGAACCGCACATCGGATCGAGCAGCGCGCCGCCCGCGGCATAGACCTCCGGCCAGCGCGCGCGCAGCAGCATCGCGGCCGCGAGATTTTCCTTCAGCGGCGCTTCGCCCTGCACTTCGCGCCAGCCGCGGCGGTGCAGCGGCGTGCCGGCGAGATCGAGTGAAACGGTGGCTCGGTCGCGGCGCAGGCGCAGATTGATGCGGATATCCGGTTCATCGGTATCCACACCGGGCCGATTGCCGTCGTGCTGGCGAAATTGATCGACCACCGCATCCTTGACCCGCTGCGCGATGAACTGGCTGTGGGTGAGCTTGCTCAGCGCGGTGCCGGCGTCGACCGACAGCGTGCCGTGCGCGGCCAGATGCGTGCTCCAGTCGATCGACTGCACGCCGCGATAGAGCGCATCGTCATCGGCCGCATCGAAATCTTCCAGAGGCAGCAGAATGCGACTGGCCAAACGCGACCACAGGCAGGCGCGGTACGCGGTTTCCAACGTGCCAGAAAAATGCGCGCCGGCCAGCGCCTCGCGCACGTCGACGGCGCCCATCGCGACCAGCTCGTCGCGCAGCAGATATTCCAGGCCTTTGGGGCAGGTGGCGAAATAGTGGCTCATGCGCGCGCCGCCGCTTGCTCAAGCAGACTTTGGAACTGCATCGAGATCGCGGACATGCTGGCGCCCAGTCGATGATCGTCATCCAGCATCAGCAGCGGCAATCGATGCGCTGCGGCAAAGGCCTGTACCGCATCGGGCGAACAGAGGTCGTCGCGCCAGCCGTGGACAAGCATGGTCGGTACGCCCTGGCGCAGGTCGAACGGGCGCGCATAGCCGGGAATGGCGCTCGGGGTGGCCAGTAGAAGCAGGCCGCGCACCGGCACATCCAGCGATGCCAGGCCCGACACGAACGCCCCCATGCTCGAACCGACCAGCAGCGGTGGCTCGGGCAGCGCCTCGATGGTGGCCCGCAAACGGGCAATCCGCGGCGCTACGCAGCCTTCGTGGCCGCGCGCGTCGTCGTCGCGATAATCGGGCCGCTGCGTTTGCCAGCCGAGCGATTCGGCCTGCGCGGCCAGCGCGCTGACCTTGGTCGCGTTCGGCTCGGAGTCCAGGCCGTGCGAAAGAATGATGTGGCCGCGCATGGCGGACTCCGTCGTGCTGCAATAAGTAAGTTGCGCATGGTAACAGGCGCCGTTTCCGGCCTGCCCCATCGCATGCGAGACTTGGCGCATGTCCCTGACCATTCACGATCAGCCGCTCCCCTACGTCGATAAGCTGCCGGCCCGGGAAGCGGGTGCCGTCGAGATGGTCGTCATTCACTGCACCGAGCTGCCGGATCTGGCCGTGGCGCGTGAATACGGCGAGCGCCCGATGCACGAAAATGGCACCGGAAACTGCGGGCATTACTACGTCGATCGCGACGGCGGCATCTATCGCTACGTGCCGACCACACGCACAGCCAACCATGTGCGCGGCCACAACCCCAACTCGATCGGCATCGAACTGATCAATCTGGGGCGTTATCCGCACTGGTGGGACTCGCGCCACCAGACCATGACGGAGCCCTACAGCGAGGCGCAGATAACCGCGCTGATTGCCCTGCTCGAACAGCTCCGCCTTGAGCATCCCAACCTCGCTACCATCGCCGGGCACGAGGAGCTGGATACCGCACGCATGCCCGCCAGCGACGACGCATCGAAGGAGGTCCCGCGCAAGCTCGATCCCGGCCCGCTGTTCCCCTGGGATCGCGTGCTGCGCGCCAGCCAGTTGCGCTCCCTGCACGGCAATCCCCTCGACTGAACCGCCTGGCGGAAGCGCCTGGCGGAAGCGCCTGATGCGCTGCCGCTATAATCGCGGTACTGAACCGTGCCGAGCCGTTACCATGCCGAAAGACCACGTCGCCGAACTCGTTGATCTGCTTCATCTGGAGCGACTCGAAGACAACCTGTTCCGCGGCCAGAGCCGCGATATCGGCACGCAGTTCGTCTTTGGCGGGCAGGTGCTGGGCCAAGCCTTGGCCGCGGCGCAAAACACCGTCGATCCGGTTCGCGAAGCGCATTCGCTGCACGCCTATTTTCTGCGCGCGGGTGATATCGACGCACCGATTGTCTACAGCGTGGAGCGTACCCGTGACGGCGGCACGTTCTCGGCGCGTCGGGTGGTGGCGATCCAGCACGGGCAGACAATACTAAACGGCTCGATTTCGTTTCAGGTGCCGGAAAAAAGTTTCGAGCACCAGTCCTCGATGCCGGACGTACCGGCACCGGAGGACATCGAACCGATGCAGCCGCTAAGCAACGAACAGCTGACCAAGCTGCCGGTAAAACTGCAGCGCTGGCTTGGGGTGGATTCACCGATCGAATTCCGCCACGTCTGGCCGCAGGATCGACTCAATCCGGTCAAGCGGCCGCCGATTCAGCACATCTGGTTTCGCCTGACCACGCCGGTCGACGAATCGCCGGCGTTGCACCGTGCGCTGCTGGCCTATGCCTCGGATTTCAACCTGATCGGCACTGCCACGCTGCCGCACGGCATCTCCTACTACACGCACAATGTGCAGATGGCCAGCCTCGATCACGCGCTGTGGTTTCATCGCCCGTTTCGCGTCGACGAATGGCTGCTGTATTCCTTCGACAGCCCCACCGCGCAGGGCGCACGCGGGCTGGCGCGCGGGCAGATATTCAGTCGCGACGGCCGGCTGGTGGCATCGACCGCGCAGGAAGGCCTGATCCGCCTGCGCGGCGGTTGATACAATAACGCCATGCGCGAAATCTATACCTCACCCCGACAGCAGAATATCGACAACGTGGTCGCCCTGATGGCCGAGCACGGCATCGAGACCACGGTATCCAACCGATCCAACTACAACCGGCCGACCTGGCAGCGCTTCAGCTACTCGCAAAAGCGCGACGATCGCACCAGCTGGCCGCAGGTCTGGGTCACCCGCGCCGACGATTATGCGAGGGCACGTGTACTGCTTCGCGAGATCGGCATCGAACCACTGATTCGCCACGCCGAGGAACTGGCCATCGCACGCGATCCGTCACTTCGAAACAGACGCGGCAGCACGCCCACGCGGGTGCGGCGCATCCTGATCATCGCCGTGGTCGCCGTCTTTGCGCTGCAGATGCTGCGCTTCATGCACATCATCTGACCCGTTCGCGCAAGCCTGTGAGGCTGGGGCGTTGCGCCATGGCACGGCCATGCGCTTAGAATCGGGGCATGCGCGCCGATCCCGCCATTCGCCTGTTCCAGACGCTGCCGCACGCCTGCGGCTATTACGCCGATCGTACGGCGCAGAATCTGGTGATCGATCCGGCCGCGCCGCAGCTTGATCTCCTCTACGGCTCGGCGCTGGAACAGGGCTTTCGCCGTGCGGGCGGCCACCTGTATTTTCCGCAATGCGCGCAGTGCAGCGCCTGCAAACCGTGCCGCGTCAACGTGGAGAACTTTCAGCCCGATCGCTCGCAGCGGCGTTGCCTGAAACGCAACGCCGATCTCAGCGTCAGCGAATGCCTTCCTACCTACAATCGCGAACGCCACGCGTTGTACCAGGGCTACCTGCAGAGCCGGCATGCCGGCGGCGGCATGGACGATGCAGAAGCCAGCGACTTCGGCCGATTCCTCACCGCACCATGGAGCCCGACGTTGTTCATGGAAATTCGCCGCGACGAGCAACTGCTGGGGCTGGCGGTGACCGACGTCTGCCTCAACGGCGTGTCGGCCGTTTACACGTTCTTTGACCCGGCCGAATCGGCACGCGGTCTGGGCACCTTCGCCATCCTGCAGCAGATCGAACTGGCTCGCCGCCGCGGCATACCGTGGCTGTATCTGGGCTTCTGGATAGACGGCCATCCGAAGATGGACTACAAGCGCCGCTTCCAGCCGCTGGAAATCCGCCAGCCCAGCGGCTGGTCACCGATGCTGCTCGCGTAGGGCGGGATCGGAAGCGCTCACCTTCTCGCGCTCTTGCATCAGGCGTTTTCCGGCAGCTTCGCAACGTTCGGATAGGGATACAACTTTTCCAGCGGTACCGACAAACCATCGTTACCCACCACGCGGCAGTGGCTGCGGTTGAGCTGGCGCGGTTCGCTGACGCCACAGCTGTGCGCGATGATGCCGACCTCGTGCATCACGTTGTCGGCGTAGTGATAGACGCGCTCGCTCTTGTCGGCGACGACCAGACCGCGCTGCAGTTTCGGATTCTGCGTGGTGATGCCGGTGG
>Ga0302231_10000043_pt1 | contig 104146 bp, 86 predicted proteins | sample II_Palsa_N2_2_FD_193522 | JGI IMG/M metagenome (GOLD analysis project Ga0302231, IMG submission 193522) | Peat permafrost microbial communities from Stordalen Mire near Abisko, Sweden - II_Palsa_N2_2 | ecosystem: Environmental > Terrestrial > Soil > Palsa > Peat permafrost | place: Sweden...
TAAAAGAGCGCACGCTCTAACCAAGCCGACGCGGCTTCGCGGCGAGGCTAAATTCAGGCGTTGAATCTCACGGGAATGGCCGCTTTGCGGCATGCATTAGTAGCACGCGATCGGCTGCTGTTGGCCGGTTTCGGACCTAGGGCAGGGCGATTAGCCGCTGTTATCGCGGGTAGGTGCGACGCCCCCCGGTTTTGAGTAGCACATAGGTTTGGAGTCCAATCCCTCAATTGACGGAGATCGTCGCCCCAGAGGAGCTATCAGAGGCCACTCCACCTAATGGGGAGGTCGCCCGGTTGCGGCCATCGTTTCATTGAATATCCCCGTTCGTTACGGGCGACGCCCAGACCTTGTTTGGTCAGATATCAAACGCAGGCAGGTCTCAAGAATTGAGACGGCATGCACATATGCCGAAAATGTGACGAACACCCTTGACTTTGCTTGACGCGACCCCAGCTTGATTTCAAGGGGGTGGGGCTGCTGTTCGAAAAATACGTGCACTGCACGACGGGCGTTTGTGCTTGTAAATTTTGGGAGGGTTGGCGTGACAGGATCAAAACGAGTCGATTCAAGCCCCAGAGCTAAAGATGCGGTGTGGATCCGTGCTGCTGGGCATTGCGAGCTTTGTAGTAAAGATCTGACGCAAGATCGGATAACCCTCACCCCGGCCAAACTTGGTCAAGTGGCACATATCCTACCGGCTAGTCCCGATGGTCCGCGTGGCAGTGATGGGCACATAGTTGAAAATGCCGAGGCCCTTACCGACGATCCCGGCAACTTGATGTTGCTGTGTGCTTCTTGCCACGTGGACATTGATAAAACCCCCGATGGCTATCCGGCACATGACCTAACCACTCAGCACGAGGCATTCTTAGAAGCAGTTCGGTTTGCAGCGAACACTGCCCATACTAACCCTGGGGCCGGCCTCATCGTTCTGGGAAAGCACTTTTCCACCAAAGTCAGGATTGAACCAAGTCAGCTGCAAGCCGCCATGTGGCGGGACAAACTCCGCCCTGCTCGTGTTCCCCACATCGTCGAACTGCCTGAACTGGACGAAGAGGGCAGGGATGCGCGGTATTACCGCACTGTCCGCCTCAAGTTGGAGGATCAGATCGGCCGCGAGCTAACGCACGCGCGTGGGGTTCTTGGAGACGAGCCTTGGGTCGCAATCGCTGCGATCGCCGATATGCCCAGCCTCATGGTTTTGGGGCAGGTGCTTGGAGACAGGCGAAGGCGAAAGATCTACTCGTCGAATCGAACCACGGGCTTGGCATGGCCAGATCTCAAGGCGTCGCCGGCTCCTTTCACCTTTGAGCTGGGAGAAGAGGGCGATGGATCTCGTCCTATTGCACTGATCATGTCGGTTTCGGCCGAAATTCCAGATCGTGACGTCCGATTGGTATTGCCGAACGCGACGATTGCTCGCTTTTCAGCCAGCGAGCCAGCCTACTCGTATCTGAAGAACGCGGACTTTATCGGCCATTTTCGGGACCAGATACAGCGGCACCTCAGCGTCTTGGAGGCGCGATCCGCCCAACCGATTCATGTCTTCCCAGCAATCCCCGCTGCCCTTGCTATCGAATTCGGAGCCCTGCTTTCGACGAACCACCAGCATGGGTATTGGATATACGACCGCGACCGTCCGACCGACGAGTTCCGGCATCACCTCTCGTTGGATTCTCTGACACAGGAGCGCGCGGCATGACACTACGACCTGATGAAACTCAGTTGCAGGGATGGGAGGCTACGCTCTTCCAAGCGGCGCACGCTATCTCGCTGCCTGAAAGTCTCTACACCACCATCTCCGATCGATACAGCACATTGGAGGGGATACTTCAGGCAGCAGGCGACCCCTTACTCCGTAGGGTGCATGTTTTTCCGCAAGGTTCAATACGCCTCCGGACCGCGATTAAACCCGCACCAGGTGCTGAGGGTGAACTGGCGACGGTGGACGCCGATGCAGTGGTCTGGCTTGAGCACATTGATGGCGTCCAATCTGACGCGGTCTTGAGTGCGATTGAAAAGCGCTTTGCCGATGGTTGTCGCGTGGAAGCACCGATCAAACAATTGAGGCGAGGCATTCGTATCGTGTATGCCGACGAGAATCCCGGTTTCCATATTGACGTGACCCCTGGTCGGAATGTCGCGTCAAACCAGCAAAAGGAAGGACATGGCGCACTACATGTTCCTGATCGGCACGAGGGGTGGAAGGCCAGCAGCCCTATCGCTTATTGCGACTGGTTGCATGACGTTGCCAGCTTGTCCCTACCTGTAGTGGCGATGGATGCGCTCAACTTCCGTGAAGCAGTCGTTGCCAAAGCCACTCAAGAGGATATGCCAGCCTATGGCGAATACATCGATGCCAATGTGCTCCGGGCGGGAATCAAGCTACTGAAGCGGCACCGTGACATGTGGGCGATCAGGAACAGAGCGTTGCGGGACTACCGCCCGATCTCCGCTGTTCTTACCACTCTCGCAGGCCGAGCCTACGAAAAGATGGCACGCGGAAGTTCGGTGATGAGGGCTCTCCGGCCGCTTGATGCGATGCTGGAGCTCATCGAGTTGATGCCAGACTTCATTGAAGGCGCCGCTGGGCGATGGGCCGTTTTCAATCCGGTGGACCGCGGCGAAAACTTCGCGGAGAAGTGGAATCGGCTTGGCGAAGGAGAGAGGTATCGTGAAGCGTTTTTCCAATGGCATACTGACGCGAAGGCTTCATTCCGATTGGGGTTAAGGGAGGTGGGTTCGGTGGAGTCCTTCAAGGAGGGGATGGCAAAGTCCTTTGGGACGAGCAAAACCTTGGTTGAGCAGGTGCTCAAGGATTTTCCGGCGAACTGGAGCATTCCGGGCCTCGCGCCCGGCACGACGCGAGCCTCGCTGGCACTGGGTGCTTTGAGTGGAAGCGCTGTGGCCAGCAACGTCTCGCAAAGCCACATCCGCCCCCCTGAACGTCTGGGTTGACCTGAGCGTGGATCCATTTCTGAAGCGAGGCATTGATCGGCTTCGCTTGCACTTTGGAGAAGCTTCGTTCTATCTGGAAGAAGTGAAGGCTGCTGCTAGAGAGGCAGCAGCCTTCACGTTTCAACTTCCTGCTGACTACTTGGGGCTCGAGCGCAAGTTGCGTATTGCCTTTCCGAATTCTTTTCCCTACCTGCCTCCAGATTTTTCGGCCAGCCCATCGCCTAAGTTGGACTGGCCACATGTGATGGACTACGGATTTTGCCTCTATGCCGGTGGCGAGCGTCCGATCACGGGAAGTCCGGAAGACGTGGTTGATGCAGCCATGGGCAAGGTGTTCTTTCTGATCCGTCTAGCGTTGCCCGATGCGGATCCGGTCGAACGCGAAAAGGAATTCGCCAAAGAGATTCGCTCCTACTGGCTACTGCAACAGTTGCAAGCGGGACATCGGCTGACGTTGGCCAAGATTCCTCGTGGATCAACACCGCTGTATGTCGTCAGCCAGCGCTCGGACCTTCAGCGTCAGAATGTCCGATATGTCGCAGCAGAAAACTATGGAGATATTTCTCTGCTGGAGCAGCGCTTCGGGCGCCGAGTTCTTTCGAAGCGGGATACGGCCCAGCCTGGATTCTTTCTGCGGCTACACAGCACGCCATCGCCCAAACTTCCTGCCGACGACCTTGTTCCTTGGTTGGCACCACATATCGCTCCGAATGATCGGTCAGCGTTTGGTGATTGGATTGTCGAGGGCGCTAAATTAGCCTCCCGTTGGCTGGTGCTGGCACTTCCAGTAGAAGGGAGCGCGCTCTATACGTTTCATCTGCAAAGCAAGGAAGTTGTTCGGCAACGGGCCAGGGTCTTTGGGCGCCGGGCCAAGCGAGGGTCCAATCTCTATGCGACCCCAGATCGCTATCGAGCGGAATACACACCGATTGACGTGTTGGACCCGGTCGTGGTTCACCAGCGAGCAGGTGGGACAGCCGAGAACCTGGCAAACAAACGCGTCGTTCTGATCGGTGCGGGTTCACTGGGTGGAGAGGTTGCTGTTCTGCTTGCGCGGTCTGGAGTGGGGCGGATATCGCTCGTTGATAATGAATTGTTCGAGGACGTCAACATTGGGCGTCACGTTCTAGGCGCGGAGTCTTTGGGCAAGCGCAAAGTTACAGCCCTGCAACATCGCATCACGCGGGACGTCCCAACGGTTACGGTCGAGGCATTTCCCCAGTTGTTGCAGCGTATGGGGAAGCGCCTTGAAGCAGAGTTGGCATTAGCAGATATGGTGGTTATCACGACGGCCGATTGGGGATCGGAAGACTTTATTTGGGAACTGAAATCGAAGGGTGCTTCCTGGTCCTTGGTGCATGCTTGGAGCGAGCCACACGGTTTGGTCGGGCATGCACTCGTCGCGCCGCCCGGAGCGTCTGATGCGCGATGTCTATTTGAAGGCGAGAATTTTCACCATAGATTTTCAAATTGGCCCAATGGTGGCATCGAAGCTCTTCCGGCATGTGGAGCCAGCTTCATTCCAGGCGGTCCCATCGGATTGGCTCGAATTGCCGGCATGGTGGCTCAGGTTGGCGTAGATGCGTTGCTCCAGGCTCCCCAAGAAGCCCGTTGGCACGCTTCGGCGGGTCACCTCGATCGTCTTGAAAGCTTGGGTGGCACCTACTCGGGGCCAAGCTTGGCCGCTGGCCTCCATGCCATCGAGCAGAATCTACCTTGGCCAAGCGAATGAGCGGCAACGCAATGCAGAGCTGGCGGTGGACATGGGAAGAGCTAGGAGTGGATCTCTTGGTTAGCAACCGGACCGCTGCCGTGCTCCGACGGCAGCGCCAGCCGTTCGGCGGAGTTGAACGGGGCGGCCTCTTGTTCGTGGATCCCAATGACCCATTGGGCCTTGTCCTGGCGCGTGTCACTCCGCCCCATCCTGCCGATCGGGCGAGTGAACACTCGATCATCATGGATTGGCCGCGATGCGCTCGGGAGGTCGAGAAGGCAAATTCGAACGGGCTTCGTCTTACTGGCTTCTGGCACTCGCACCCCGAGAACATCCCAGACTTGTCGCCCGTCGATATCAGGAACTTTAGATCACTCGGGCAGAGGAACCACATTGATCTGCCGTGGCCCGTAGCGGTCATAGTCGGCAGAGATCGCGGCGAAGAAGGCATTCGGGCCTGGTCCATTCGCCCGGAAAAAATTTATCGCGCCAAGCGAATTAGCCAGTCTGAGGTGAGCGATCTAGGCGTTCATACCTGAGGCGATTTAAATGAAGATTTTCCAGTTAGCGCTGGCGAGGAGGGCGTGAGCATGACGGCCCGATGGTAGTTGTGAACGGGGCTGCCTGCACAGCAGACTTCCGCTCGCCAGTAGCTCGCCTATCGGTTTTTTCGCCCGTTGCGCGTGGAATGGGCGAGCGCCGTGCTCACTGCTCAGTCCTCCTGCGGCAGTCGGAACCGTTCGCGTCTGGCCGGGACGCGCGGCTGCCTTCGGGGCGCTTGGATGTCAAAGTGGACGACTCTGCGAGTTATTTGTACAATGTCGGCCAATTAAAGATAAAAATGGATGTAAATCAAATATATATGGGTGGACGAAATGATGACTACGAGGGCTTGTTCGTCCATCTTGCCGGTTTCGTGACAGCAGGCCGGATGGTGGACGCCGCGTCCTTAATCCGCAAGACGTTACCCGGGATCGCCAAGAATCGCCCCGACCTGGCCAGTGAAATTCAACGTGCCGGGGCGCGCGCGAGCGATGTTCTCCGACAGGGTCGCACCACTCTGTTGGGTGCCAGCAACGAACAACAGAGCTTGGTGCGGCACGAGGAGAGGCCGGTTCTCGACATCGCGCCCGTTTGGCCTGCTTCGGTCCAGAGCACGCTTGGATCCGTGGTCCTTGAGCGCGAGCGCGAAGCGGCATTGCGCGATGCCGGCATCGAGCCCACGCGGACGCTGCTCTTTGTTGGGGCGCCCGGGGTGGGAAAGACACTGGCCGCTAAATGGCTCGCCCGCGAGCTGGAGCGCCCTCTGGTGACGTTGGACTTGGCGGCTGTTATGAGCAGCTTTCTGGGCAGGACAGGCAACAACATCCGTACCGTCCTGGACTATGCACGAAGCCACCGAGCGGTACTGCTGCTGGACGAGTTTGATGCCATTGCCAAGCGACGAGATGACGCCGCCGATATTGGGGAACTCAAGCGCCTGGTAACCGTTCTTCTGCAGGCCATCGATGACTGGCCGCCTGACAGTCTGCTGATTGCAGCAACCAACCATCCGGAGTTACTGGATCCTGCTGCATGGCGGCGATTTGAGCGCGTCATCCAATTTCCGTTGCCATCTGCGCAAGAGACACGCGAAGTGCTGCGTCGCGCTTTAGGCGCGTCTGAGCTGGACGATACATACATGACGGCGGCAGCAGCGATTTTCTCCGGACGAGGATTTGCGGATATCGTTAGAGAAGTTCGTGTCGCCCGACGTGATGCCATCGTTCTCGATGTGAGTCTTGAAGAATCGCTGGCACGCCGACTGAAGGCGCTTGTCCAGGATTTGCCGTTTGAAACGCGCCTTAGCCTGGCGCAGGGCTTTGCCAAAGCGAAGATATCGCAGCGAACGATTAAGGAACTAAGCGGCATTTCACGCGATACGTTGCGTGACCGCGGCATTGGTATCAGGTCGACGAAAGGGTAGTTCGCCGACATCACAGGGAACTTGATGGGGGGGGAATCATGGCCAGGGAAAACAATTATGTGCTGGGAAAAGGCGAGAGCCTGACCAGTGCCAAAGTGATTAATACGCGGGGAGGGGATAAAAACCCGCCCTATCCGTTTCCGCAGTCGCGGGACCGACTATTGGAGCCGTTGAAGCACCTAGTGCGCTGGGCAGATCGCCTGCCCGACGGCGCCTGTCCAAATGATCAGGTTGTTGCGGAGATGACGCTTCATCCCCGCTATATTTCCAAGAGTGATCAGCCCGGCACTTTACTGCACGCAGTTGGCTTGAAGGTCGTCGGGCGTTGCGAAGTGCAAGTTCGTCCCGAGGCGTGGGGTGTCGAAAAACATCCGGAGACGGCCATGACTGACCGGATCTACGTGGCGGGCACTCGGGTGGCTTTCTCCAAGTGGACAAGTGAGCTTACCCACTGGAATGGCGAAAGCGCCAAGGCAAAAGAGCTTTCTCAGATCGAATCGATAGCCCCGTTCCGAGCGAGCGCGAAGCTCCGAGATCTCCCCGATTCAGAAGATGGACTTACGGAGATCGTTCTGCACAACGCGGGCGATCCGCAGCTATTCCAGCAATTCGTCAAATATGCCACGCAGCTGGGCGCCAAGGTGTTAGCCGACCGACAGCACGTCGTGGGGTGGCTCACCTTCTTTCCCGCCATGCTCCCACAGGGGGCCGCCAGCGAGTTGGCCAAGTTCGCCTTTGTTCGTGTCGTGCGCAGCATGCCGCGCCTGCGAGCCATCAACAGCAGCGTCATCCGTGAATCCACGTTTAGCGCAAAACTGCCCGCTGTCGATTGCGCTTCCAGGGCCCATCGTGCGGTCATTTTCGACGGAGGCATTCCCGAAGACTCGCTGGACGCTCTGGCTCCATGGGTCACACTGGTAGAGCCGGCTGGTATCGGCAAGCCGTCTAAAAAGTATGAGCAGCACGGCTTGGCAGTGACCTCGAGCTTTCTATTTGGTCCACTGAAAAAAGGGGTTGCCACCTCTCAGCCGCCGATCCCCGTTGATCACGTACGCGTCCTGGACCGGCGAACGGGTGCTGATCTGGAGTACTACGATGTACTGGATCGAGTGCTGACGCACCTTTCGACCAACGATCCCTATACGTTTGGTTGCCTCAGCATTGGTCCTGATCGCCCCATTGACGATACTGAAGTCACGGCATGGACCTCAGCGCTGGACGCTCACTTAGCGCATGGCTACATGGTCATGGCGGTTGCCGCCGGCAACGATGGCGAGCTGGATGCCGAATTCGGCCTCAATCGCATTCAGCCACCCAGTGATGGCGTTAACGTCTTATCGGTCGGCGCGGCAGACTCGCGCGGGGCGAAGTGGACGGTGGCTCCGTACAGTTGCCGCGGCCCTGGCCGTAGCCCCGGGCTGTTCAAACCCGATGGGGTGTCATTTGGCGGCAGTGACCATACTCCCTTCGAAGTGCTCGGAGACGCCCTCAGTTGCCGACTCACCGCCGGTACGAGTTTCGCCGCACCCTACGCTTTACGCGTCGCAGCAGGCGTCGGAGCACTCCTCGATCATGAGCTGAATCCATTGGCGATTCGCGCACTCATGGTTCATCGTGCGGTGCCCAAGGGGCGGCTGCGGCATGCGGACATTGGCTGGGGGCGTTTTCTTGAAGACCCTCAGCAGCTCATTACATGCGATGACTGTGAAGCAGTGGTTATCTATGATGGCGCATTGCCATTAAAGCAGCATCTCCGTGCAGCGATCGCAATGCCGAAACGGCCGCTCGGAGGGCCGGTCACCATCACCGCCACCTTGGCCATCGCACCTGAAATCGACCCGGAACACTTAAGCACGTATACCCGCGGTGGGCTCACCGTAACCTTTCGGCCCCACGCACTGCGCTTCGGCACCAATCCCAGTGGCGAGCCGACGAAAGAGCCCATCGCTGAGGATTTCTTTACTGGCGCCAGGATCAAACGCAGGGTGCCGGAATACGTCCTGCGCAAAGACCTGCACAAATGGGAGCCGGTCATACGTGCAACACGTCGTTTCGACGCGAGCGAACTGTACGCCCCCGTGTTCGATATCTACTTCAATACTCGCGAACGAGGGGAGCCCCAGGAGGAACAGCAACCCTTGCGGTATGCCTTGGTCGTAACGCTGCGGTGCGAACAGGTGCCCGATCTTTACGAGCGGGTGCAGCTCGCCTATCAAGAAGTGCTTGTTCAACTCGAGCCAAAGATCGAGCCTCAATTGCGCCTATGAAGTTCTCCTTCGCGCATCGGATCTAGCGAGCAATGGTTGACGGTAAAGGGGCACGGAAAGTGGCAGTAACGGATCAGACAAAAGTTTTCCTGGCATTCCAGGGCGGAGGTGCACGGGGCATTTCCCACGTCGGCGGCTTGTTCGCAATACGTGCGCTCGACATGGATATTCGAGGGGTGGCCGGTACCTCTGCGGGAGCCATACTTGCAGCGCTGGCGGCCGCCGGGTATCCGCCGGAGGCGTTGTTCAACAGCGAAGCTGGCACGCATATCCTGCAGAGCGTCTCGGAGGGCAAATACACCGATCCCACGCTGCTGTTTACGCGCAAAGGCTGGTTGTCGGTGTCGGCCTTGCGCGATCTCGCCAAGGGCTGGGTCGTTTGCAAGACGTGGTTTCAAAGACGTTACTGGCTCGTTCGGTGGGCAGCCGCGGCAATCGCGCTGACGGGGATACTCGGGCTGTTTTGGAAGGCACCACTTTGGACGCATCTCTCGCTTGTTGCCGTGTTGGCGTTGGCATGGATGGGCTGCCGATGGGTGTTGAAAGGGCTGGCACCACTCACAGCTATCCGCGACCTGATGGATGAAGCTATTGCGTCGCGCCTCCAAATCCCGCGAGAAGTGACTTTTGCTCAGATGGCCGATGCCGGAGGCCTGCCGTTGAAACTGGTCGCGACGAACGTGACAACCCAGTCCGTTCAGCTCTTTTCGAGGGAGACTACGCCAAATGTCGTGGTGGCCGATGCCGTTACCGCGTCCATTTGCTTGCCTCTTATCTTCAAACCCTGCCAATTCAACGTTCAGGCAGGAGAGGTCGTCACCACCAATCGATACCTCGATGGCGGCCTTCTATCCAACTTGCCTCTGTGGCCGTTTGATGAGGAGCGCGACCTCGACCGGGATGTGATCACTGTGGCGTTTGGCCTGCGAGCCGCTTCGGCGGTCCCGGAGCAACCAATCCACTGGCTGCCCGCCGTCGTCAACGCCATCGTGTCTGGGCCAACACAAATTCATATGCGCGGAATTCGCCATTTGGTCCAGATTGCCCTGCCGACGCATCTCCAGTTGCTGGACTTCGATGCAGGATTTGAGGCGTTCTCCGGCGAGATCGCGGCCGCTTACCAAGCAGCTGTGCAGGCCTTGGATGAACAAGTCGAAAATCCACGTACGATCAAAGAGGCTCTGCACGAGATCCGCGAAGCGCTCATAGAGGCACTGAGTAACACACAGTGGCCCGGGGAGGTGGCCGAACCTGCAGGAACAGGAAGCGTGCGCCTTCGGCTTTCGCTGATCATTCAAAGGAAGAACAGCACACAGTCCTTACAGATCGCGTTTGAAGATGGACATCGGCGCAGTCAGCGGGGTGACGCGTTCTCCTTGCGCGATTCGGAACCGGGCGTTGCCTGGAGAGAACGGCTGACGCATACCAATGGGCGTCCCGTCTTGTTTGCCGCTAGTAGTTTTCCGGAACGAATTTATCCAGATACAGCCTGGATGACGATGGTCCCAATCCCCCTTGACCATGCCGCCGGGGCTGAGCAGGCGGATAGCCACCGGGCAGTGATCCTCTTGGTCGACTGCGTGGGGGAGCTGCCAACCCGTTTCCAGCAAAGCAGTGCCGCTTTACGCTTGCTTAGCGAGACCATTTACGTTAACGCGTTACACTTTGCAGAAGTGTATGATTTGGGCCGGATGGCTAGGAGTACCGAGCTATGGCTGTGAAGAAAGATGAGCGCAACTACCGCCTCTTAACGCTCCAGTTGAAGGAAGAGCTTGGTAGCACTGTCGTGGTCGCGAAGCGCCCCATCAATACACGGCTCGTCGACAAAGCCAAGGTGCTTCGAGAGCGCTCCATCGACCGAGCCAAATTGGTGCCGGCTAAACTCACGCCCTGACTGAGCACTTCCAACTCGGTCATCTATCCTGCTCACCACACTCCGGCGATTTCTAGAACGCTACGTTGCTAGCGAGAGCGCAATACCTGCGAGAGCGCAATACCTGATTTCGGTGATCGCTGCGCACAGTTGCGCATTGTGCGTCGCTGCGGCTGCGGGGTGTTCACCATGGCCTCCGCCATACGCGCTACGGTGCCCTGCAGTCAGGGCACCGTCATTACTTTGAGAGGATGGAGCGACCATACGCTCCGCATTCACAACCTACGTATTTCATCCATAAGTTCATCACGTCACGCGAGCCGGGTCGATGACCGAGAAAAAACTATCGTCTAGTCTATTTCAGTAGTCGTGCAGCAGGATTGTCCTCGGCAGCTCCGGCCTGGAAGTAGCCAATGACACTTGCCACCGAACGGTGCTCCGTCATCGCCATCACCGCCGGCAACGGCACCCCTTGTTTGCCGGCCTCGGTCACGAAGCCCGACCGTAGGCTGTGCGCCCCAAAATCTCCCTCCAGCCCCGCCAGCGCCGCCCGGCGTTTGACAATCGTCGCGACGGAGCCTGGAAGCAGGGCAGGCCCCACGCGGTCTTTCCATATCCGGCGAAAAATCGCCCCCTCACGGATGCCCGCCGCCTCCAGCCAGGCCCTCAGCGCCTCGGCGCTACGCCCAAGGATCGGCTTGTCCGGCGTCGAATCCGCCGTCACCCCCGCCTGCTGGGTTTTCGAATACTCCAGCCGATAGATGTAGCTATCGTCACCGGTTTTTCGGAGGTCGCGCATGTCTGCCGCCGCGATCTCGCTGCGCCGGCGCCCGCCACTGGCGAAGCCGAAGCAGAGCAGGGCGCTGTCGCGAAGACCTTCCAGGGAGTCATCGCAGGTGGCCAACATGGCTTCGAGCTCCGGGCGTGTGATCGCCGTCTTCTTGGTGGGCCGCTCGCCGCGTTTGACGAAGGCACGCCGAGCACGGCTCAGCAAGGTGCGGACGCTGGCCGACTCGCACGGATTGGCGAGCCGCTTGAGCTTGTGCGCCGTCGACAGCACGGCCACGCGCTGGGTCACCGTCGAGAGCTTAAGCGGTCCCAGTTTCGCCTTGAGACCGGCCGTGACCAACACCTGGTCGATCGCCGGAGGCAGTTCGCTGACCAGGCCGGCCTTGTTCCTGCGCTGGATGTGATCGACCAGAAACTGAATCACCACGGCCTCGCTCACCGGGAGGATCAGCTCGATGCCGAACCGGGCCTGATGCCAGCCGGCCCAGTAACGCAGAGCAGCGGCGTAACTGCGCGTGGTGTTGGCCGCAGCCGCTTCGGCCAGCAGTTCGCGCACGGCGTCAGCCGCTTGCTGGGCCAACTGTTCCGGTAGCACCAAGCCGGCAACGGGTGTGGCGAGGGCAGGTAGAGTGTGTTTATGCTTCATACTATGTAATGTAAATTACGAAATAGGGCGCTTACTAGTGATAATCATCACTTATCACCAGTACGTCAAGATAAGGGCAGGGCGCCGATAAGGGAGACATGCGATATGGCCAAAGGCATCACCCAAGAACAGGTCAACGCTGCTGCCGATGCGCTGGTCACTGCCGGCGAGCGGCCGACGGTTGAGAAAATTCGGGCGCAGCTTGGCACTGGCTCTCCCAACACGGTGCTACGGATGCTGGAAACGTGGCGCGGCGCGCTGGCCGAGCGCCTCACTCAAGTGCTTTCATTGCCGGATCTACCGGCGGAAGTAGGGCAGGCGTTTACGGAGTGCTGGCGCTTGGCCATGGTTCACGCCAATACCGCAGCGCAGGCTTCCCTCTCACAAGAACAAAACGCCCTTCTCGCGGCCCAGACATCGCTAACGCAAGAACGAAAGATCTATGAGAATGCAGTCGCCTCGGCCCAGGAGTTCGCCAAAGTCGCGGATCAAGCTCGAGATATTGCTGAAACGCGTCTTTCGGACCTTCAACGCCTTGTAGAGCAGCAAGCCAACCAACTGGCCGAACTGACGCAGCAGCGCGATGGACTGCAGGCGAGGATGAATCAACTTGCTGATTCGTTAGAAACGCACAAACGCGACGCAGCGACTGAGCGTAAGGCTCAAGTCGCGCACATTCGCGCAATCGAGGATCGTGCACACGCTGAAATTGATCGTGCCCGCGAGGAAGCCAAGTCGCTGCAGGCAACGTTGCGCCAAAAAGAACGCGAAGCGTCGGCTGCAGCCTCCCGGCTCGAAGCCGCCCTAGCTTCGACAAGGGCAGCAGAGCGCTTAGCCACCGAGCAAGGGGCACGCGCCAAAGCTTTGGAACAACAGCTCACCCGGATGGATGGGCTTTCTGCAGCCTTGTTGACGGCCCAGCGAGCCTTGGGATCGGCTACAAAGCGCGAAGTTGCGCTACGGGAGAAATTGACAGCTCGAAATTTAAAAACCCCAACCAAGCGCATGTAAGGGAAAATATGACCGATCGTTTCTATAGCTCCAAGCACTACTACGAAGTGGTTCTCCCAAGAAATCGGTAACGAGCAAACGTTGACAGAGCTTTGATTGGCGATTCAAAGCCCAGTTCACATGGCGAGAAACACCCGACGATCCAATTCTGCACGGAATGGATGGAAAGTTACCGATAAAGTCCCGCGGTACAAGCCTTTTAGAGTTCGTTTTCTCATTTAGCGTTCGAAATGGATGGATTGTTGCCTACGAAATGGATGGAAAGTAGTGCGAAAATGGACTGAGAGTTACTGCAAAAGGACAGAGCAGCAGCAGGAAGTTCAGATCGGGGACGTGGCTCTTGCTCGGCTCCAATCCGTTATTTGACATAATAGACATTATGCGAAATTAAACAGGTTCCCACAAAGCGCCGCTTCTTCCTCAGCTGTTACCTCCCAATAAAAACGTTGATCTATCAAGCACGCGCCGATCGGCTTGGTCGCAACGTTGTTGCCCCGCAAATTACGCGTTCTATACGAAATGTCATCCCGCTGTTATCCGGGGTTTACGTGGATGCGTAGATACTTGTGCAGCTGTACTCGATGACCAAGAGGCTTGCAGCCGGCGGCCGTGCGTCAGGTGAGCTGGCACAACTCGCGCTGGACGGTGCCGGCTGCAAGCCTCTTGGTCAATAAATCCAGCCAGGTCTTTAACCTGTTGTGTCTCGATGGCTGGGGCGGATGGCAACTTCACTAGATGTTGCCATCCGCCCCAGCCGGCGGCCACCCATCGCCAAAGCCCGTTGCGTACTAGAGCAGCACCGGCTGATGCGTTTGCATCGATTGTCGTAAGGCGATGGCAATGCGTGTGGCTTCGGCGGCGTCCTCCAGCGTGAGATCGAACGGCGTGTTGTCCAGCACCGCGTCGACGAAGTGCACGCACTGCGCGTGGAACGCGTCGCCGAAACGTTCAAAGAAGCTCGGCGCCGACAGCGCACGCACGCCGCAGGCATCGGAAATTTCGACCCGATCCATACGCGGATTGCGGCCGACGCTGAGCTTGCCGGCTGTCCCCGTGATATCGGTATGCGTGTCGTGACCGTGTGCCTGCGTGCGCGAGGCATGAAACATCGCCATGCAGCCGTTCTCGAATTCGCAGATCGCCATGCCGTTGTCGATATCGCCCAGCGCTTTCAGCTCGTCGTACACCGCGACCGTGCCCGTGGCATACGCGCGGATCGCCTTGGGGCGGCCAAGAAGCCAGCGCGCCAGATCGACATCGTGCACGCTGCAGTCGAGAAACAGCCCGCCGCTGGTCGGCGCAAACTTGACGAATGAGCCGGTGGGATCGAGCAAATCCGCGGTCTGCGAATACACCATGAAAGGTTTGCCGATAGCGCCGGCTTCAATCTGCCTCTTGGCGTCGCGATAGCTGGCGTCGAAGTGACGAACAAAACCGACCATGGCGCGCAGCGCGGGATAACGCGCCGCGTGTGCCACCGTGCGCTGACACGCCTCCAGCTCCAGCGACAGCGGCTTTTCGCAGAACACGTGCTTGCCGGCATCCAGCGCCTGTTCGATCTGGCTGGTATGCATCGACGTTGGCGTGACCAGGAACACCGCGTCCAGCGCCGGATCGGCCAGCATCTGTGCGTAATCGCTGTAGCTGCTTTCGACGCCCAGCGTGTCGCGTGCCCAGCGCACCTCTTCCTCGACCGGACTGCATACGGCAGCAAGCTTGGCGCGCGGCACATTGCGCGCCAGATTTTCCGCATAACGACGACCCAGCCGGCCCAGACCAGCCAGACCGATAGTGAGAATTTTCTGATTCATGCATTAACTCGATAAGTGATTCGAACAACGTCGGTGAAGCTGCACAGCTGCCAGTCGCAGGAAACGATCCGTTCCCTGCCCCCTGCTCCCCGCTAACCATTCGCCACCGGGCTAGCTTGGGTGGCTATCAGATAGAGCACTCGAGCGCCTTGCCTTCCTTCCACGACAGCGTGGCCAGCTCGGCCAGCTGCAGCGATTTGATGCCATCGGCAATCGTGGTGCGCACCGGCGTGCCGTTGTTCAAGGCATCAAAGAAATGCGCAATCTCCAGCGCATAGGCTTCGCGATAACGTTCAAGGAAAAAGTGCTCCGGCTTGTCGGAGCTGATCGCGTGTTCGCCCCACGCCACAACCTGGGTTGGCCGCACGTTACCCGCCTGCAGCAGGCCTTTGCTGCCCAGTACTTCAAAGCGCTGGTCGTACCCGTACGCGGCGCGGCGTGACGTATTTATCTGGCACAGGCCGCCACTTTTGGTGCGAATGGTGACGGCAGCCTGGGTGATATCGCCGGCGGCAGCCACTTCGGGGAAACCAAGGCTGCCGCCGGTGGCGTGAATGCTTACCGCTTCGCCGCCGAGGATCCAGCGGAAGATGTCGAAGTCGTGGATCAACATGTCCTTGAACACGCCGCCGGAGCGTTCGATGTAGGACACCGGCGGCGGTGACGGATCGCGACTGGTGATCACCAGCATCTCGGCCGCACCGATTTCGCCAGTGTCCAGCCGCGCCTTCAGCGCGGCAAACGTGGGATCGAAACGGCGCTGAAAACCGACCATGCAAACCACGCCGGCCTTGTCGACGGCGGCCTCGCACTCGCGCGTGTGCTGCACGTCGAGATCGACCGGTTTTTCGCAGAAGATCGCTTTGCCGGCGGCGGCCGAGCGCAAGATCAAGTCGGCATGCGTATCCGTGCTGGAACCAATCACTACCGCGCCGATCGATGGATCATTCAAAGCATCTTCGACCGACACGACCTTGGCGCCATGTTCGGCGGCCAGGGCCTCGGCCGATGGCGCATGCGTGTCGATCACGTATTTTAGCTTCGCCTGTGGGTGACGAGCCACGTTGGCAGCGTGGATCTTGCCAATGCGGCCGGCACCAAAAACAGCTACTTCAATCATCGTATTCTCCGGGTGGGGTAGTTTCTTCAACGGTCAGTTCAAGCTTGTAGGCCAGCGCGACAAAGAGCGCCTGGCAGAGACAAATAGTGCTGGTCAGCGCGCGGAAGGCGAACGCGCTTCCTTCGCGAACTTTCAGCAGCACGTTCGCATGACGGGTCAGCGGGCCCATGCCGCTTTCGGTGATGGCCAGTACCTTCGCGCGGTGCTGCACGGCGACGCGCGCGCAGTAGAGGGTTTCCTTGCCGTAGGGCGGAAAGCTGATGGCGATCAGCACGTCGTTCTTGCCGATGCTGCGCATCTGCTCGCGATGCATGCCGCCCAGCCCGTTGACCAGCAACACGCGCTTGTGCGTGTGCTGCAATGCGTATGCAATATAGCTGGCAATCGAGAAGGCGCGGCGCACGGCCACTACGTAAATGGTGTCGGCACCGGCCAGCAGATCCACCGCCGCCTCGAAACTTTTGCCGTCGAATTCGCTGGCCAGATCGTCCAGCCCTGCCCGGCTCGCGTCGATGAAACGCAGCGCCATGTGGGCCGGATCCATCGGCTCGTTTTCGCCCTTAATCACCTGCCGGATGCGCTGCTGATAGCTGCGCGCCGGGGCGGCCTGCGCGGTGTGTTCGCTGCGAAACACCGCCTGCATTTCGCTATACCCGGAGTAGTCGAACCGCTGTGCGAAGCGCACCACGGCCGAGGCATGCACGCCGGCACCCTTGGCAACCTCGTTGATACGCTGAAGCATGATGTTGGCGCGCTGCGCTTCGACATAGCGCGCCACGTTCTGCTGCTGGCGCGGCAATGCGTCGAACTGTTCGGCAATTCGCTGCATCAGGGCTTCGACACCGCTGGTTTTGGTCATGCATTCGTACTCGAAGGTCGCGGCAAGCGCGACGGAGAGGCGCCTGTTATGCAACGAATGGAATTTTTATTCCAGTTTTTTTTATTGTGCAATGCAAATTGCAATTTAAAAAAAGGGGGGCCATCCTCGCCGCTGCTTCGAGCGCCCGGCCATCCATCGGTTGGGTCCTACCTGAACGCAGCCGGCGAAACCGGCTCACCTGGATGGAGATTGGTATGCAACTTCGGAAAATTTCCCTGTGTCTGGCAACGCTGCTTGCTGGTGTGGCTCTGTCCACCGCCGCGCTGGCAGCCGATGGCACGCATGCGAACGAGCGCTATGTGATGGTGAGCCACGGTGCGGATTCCGACTCGTGGTGGAACGTGATCAAGAATTCGGTCAAGCAGGCCGGCAGCGATTTCGGCGTGCAGGTCGACTACCGCAATCCGCCAAACGGTGACCTTGCCGACATGGCACGGCTGCTGGAACAGGCCGCTGCGCGCAACTACGACGGCGTGACCTATGACATCGCCGACTACGACGTGCTGTCGAAGTCCGCTGCGCTGGTCACCGCCAAGGGCATCCCCACGGTCACGTTCAATTCCGGCACCGCCGACGAAAGCAAGAAGCTTGGTGCCATCATGCACATCGGTCAGCCCGAGTATGCGGCGGGCAAGGCGGCTGGTGACCGCGCCAAGGCGGCGGGCATCAAATCGTTCGTCTGCGTCAATCATTACGCCACCAACCAGGCCTCGTTCCAGCGCTGCAAGGGCTTTGCCGACGCCATTGGCGTCGACTTCAAGAGCTCGATGATCGACAGCGGCATGGACCCGACCGTAGTCGGCAGCAAGGTCACCGCCTATCTGCGCAACCATCCGACGACCCAGGCGATTCTCGCGCTCGGCCCGAATGCCGCCGAGCCGACCGTGCAGGTGCTCAAGCAGATGCACCTCAACGGCAAGATCTATTTCGGCACCTTCGATTTGTCGCCGGGCATCATCAGCGGCATTAAGGACGGCACGATCAATTTCGCCATCGATCAGCAGCCGTACCTGCAGGGTTACATGGCCGTTGCCGCCATCGTTATCGCTCATGAAGACAAGACGACCGACAAGGCGAAGATCATTGCCACGCTGAAGGCCAATCCGAAGTTCCAGATGCGCCTCAAGCAATACGGTCTGGTGCCGGTCTATAACGCCGCCGGCGTGAGTTCCGGTCCGGCCTTCGTGACCAAGGACAACGTTGCCACGGTCGAGAAGTTCGCCGGCCAGTACCGCTAGACCTTTACCGGCGGCCGATTGCCTTCGGGCATCGGCCGTCGATGGTCGCATCAACCTTCCATCGCGCAAGCGCCGGAGATTTCATGAGCACCACGACTTCCGATATGTCCATGACCCTTGCGAAAACCGCTCCCTCCACCGTTCTCCCTTCCAGCGGAAAGCCTGCAGCACCGGGTGACGAACGCGTACGGCGCATTTCCCCCTGGCGCGCACTGTTGAATCGCCCGGAACTGGGATCGATCGCCGCCACCATTCTTGTGTTCGTTTTCTTCGGCGTATTCGCCGGCGACTCGGGCATGTTCAATCTCGATGGCATCATGAACTGGTCGCAGGTGGCCGCATATCTGGGCATCATCGCTGTGGGTGCCTGCTTGCTGATGATTGCCGGTGAGTTTGATCTGTCGCTGGGCTCGATGATCGGCTTTGCCGGCATGGTGCTGGCCGTACCGTCGATGTATTTCGGCTGGCCGATGTGGCTGTCGGCGCTGTTTGCCTTCGCGGCCTGCATGGCACTTGGATGGCTGAACGGCTATCTGGTGATGCGTACCAAGCTGCCCAGCTTCATCGTCACGCTGGCCTTCATGTTTATCCTGCGCGGGATGACCATCGTGCTGTCCACGCAGTTTGCCGGTAGCACCATCATCAGCGGCGTCGGCGACAAGATCGCGCAGGATCCGGTGACCCACGCGCTGTTTCAGGGCACAACCTTCCAGTGGCTGTTCACCTGGCTGGCGCACGTCGGCGTGATCAGTCACCTGCCCAGCGGCGAACCTGTCGTTGCCGGTCTGCCGAAGGTATTGCTGTGGTGGGCGGGCGTGGCCTGTTCGGCCGGCTTTGTGTTGTCGAAGACGCGCTTCGGCAACTGGATTTTCACCGTCGGCGGCGACGCCAACGCGGCCAAGAATGTCGGCGTGCCGGTGCGTCGAGTCAAGATCAGCCTGTTCGTGCTCACCGCGTTCTGCGCCTGCCTGTTTGCTGTGCTGCAGGTATCCGACGTCGGTTCGGCCGCCTCGGATCGTGGCCTGCAGAAAGAGTTCGAGGCGATCATCGCCGCCGTGATCGGCGGCGCCCTGCTCACCGGCGGCTACGGCTCGGTGCTTGGTGCCTGCTTCGGCGCTCTGATCTTCGGCATCGTGCAGATCGGTATTTCGTATACCAACGTCAACTCTGACTGGTACCGCGTGGTGCTGGGCGCGATGCTGCTGCTCGCCGTGCTGTTCAACCATTACATCCGTTCGCGCGCAACGACCGGCAAGTGAGGACCAACTGATGAACGCTCAAGCAACTACGCCTACGGGTAACGACGATTACATTCTTCAGCTCGAAGGCGTCAGCAAGTTTTTCGGCACCGTGATTTCTTTGAAAGACGTTACCCTGCGTCTGCGGCGTGGCGAAGTGCATTGCCTGCTCGGCGACAACGGTGCCGGTAAGTCAACCCTGATCAAGACGCTCGCGGGCGTGCATCGTCCCAGCGAAGGTCGTTATCTGATCGAAGGCGAAGTCGTCGATTTCAGCTCGCCGCGCGAAGCGCTGGATGCAGGCATCGCCACCGTCTTTCAGGACCTTGCGCTGGTGCCGTTGATGAGCGTGGCGCGCAATTTCTTCGCCGGGCGCGAGCCGACGCGCAAGATGTTCGGCATGATCCCGGTGATCGACATGAACCTGGCGGCCAGCACCGCGGTCGACAAGCTGGCCGAGATGGGTATCCACGTGCGCTCACCGCATCAGCCGGTGGGCACGATGTCCGGCGGTGAACGCCAATGCCTGGCGATTGCGCGCGCCATCCACTTCGGCGCCAAGGTGCTGATTCTCGACGAGCCCACGGCCGCGCTCGGCGTCAAGCAGAGCTGCAACGTGCTCAAGCTGGTGCACAAGGCGCGCGAACGCGGCATCTCGGTGATCTTCATCACGCATAACGTGCATCACGCCTACCCGATTGGCGACAGCTTCACCCTGCTCAATCGCGGGCAGTCGATGGGCACTTTTGCCAAGAGCGCCATCAGCAAGGAAGAAGTGCTCGACATGATGGCCGGCGGCACCGAGATCCAGAGCCTCGTCGACGAGCTCGAAGGCCGCCAGGCGGCCTGATCTTCTGCGCTATCCCCTTATCGCCACACCGAGTTTTGCACCATGACTGAACCCCGCCACGATTTGATTTGCCTCGGTCGACTCGCCGTCGACCTGTATGCGCAGCAGCACGGCGCGCGGCTGGAAGACGCCTCCAGCTTCGCCAAGTATCTCGGCGGCTCGTCCGGCAATGCCGCCTTTGGCGTGGCGCGCCTTGGGCTGCGCTCGGCCATGCTCACGCGGGTGGGCAATGACCATATGGGTCGTTTCCTCACCGAGACCCTGAGCAAGGAAGGTTGCGACGTCAGCCATGTCGTGGTCGATCAGCAGCGCCTGACCGGCATGGTGCTGCTTGGCATCAAGGATCGGGAAACCTTTCCGCTGATTTTCTATCGCGAAAATTGTGCCGACATGGCGGTGTGCGAAGACGATATCGATGAAGCCTTTATCGCTTCGAGCAAGGCACTGGCGATTACCGGCACGCATCTTTCCACACCCGGCACGCTGGCGGCCAGCCGCAAGGCGCTGGATTTTGCGCGCAAGCACGGCGTGCGCACGGTGCTCGATATCGACTATCGCCCCGTGCTGTGGGGCCTGACCAGTCGCGGCGACGGCGAAACGCGCTTCATCGCCGACCAGGGTATTACCGCGCACTTGCAGAGCGAACTGGGCCAGTTCGATTTGATTGTCGGTACCGAAGAAGAGTTTCATATTGCCGGCGGCAGCGAAGATTTGATTACCGCGCTGAAGGCTGTACGCGCGGTCAGCGCGGCAACCCTCGTCGTCAAACGCGGCGCACAGGGCTGCAGCGTTATCGATGGCGCTATTCCCGCGGCTATCGACGACGCGCCGACCCAGCGCGGCACGCGCGTGGAGGTACTTAACGTGCTCGGCGCGGGTGACGCTTTCATGGCCGGTTTCCTCTCCGGCTGGCTGCGCGACGAACCGATCGAACGTTGCTGCGCATACGCCAATGCCTGCGGCGCCATCGTGGTATCGCGCCACGGTTGCGCGCCGGCGATGCCGAGTCGCGCGGAGCTGGATTATTTCCTGGCCGACGCGGAGCGACTTCAGCGGCCGGATCGCGATGAGCAGCTTGCCCACCTGCATCGCGTCAGCGTGGCACGAGCGCATTGGGATGATCTGCACATCTTTGCATTCGATCACCGCAGTCAGCTGTTTGAACTGGCGCGCGAAGCGTGCGCCGACGAGTCGCGGATTTCCCGTCTGAAGCAACTGCTCGTGCAGGCCGTTGCGCGCACCGAAAAAAATCGTGGACTGAGCCAGCGCATCGGCCTGCTCTGCGACGGCCGCTACGGCCAGGATGCGCTGAACGATGCCAGCGGCCGCGGCTGGTGGGTTGGTCGCCCGGTGGAACTTCCCGGCTCGCTGCCGCTGGAATTTGAAGCCGGCCGCACGCTGGGCACGGAGTTGATCCAGTGGCCGATCGAACAGGTGGTGAAGTGTCTGGTGCCGTTCGATCCTGACGGCACGCCCGAGCAACGGCTGGAACAGGAAACCCAGCTGCATGCGCTGTACGCCGCCACGCGCGCCAGCGGTCACGAGCTGCTGCTTGAAGTTATTCCGCCCGCGAACCCCTCCGTGCAGGCCAGTCAGGGAGAGCGCGTGCTGCGTTCGCTGAAGCGCATCTACAACCTCGGCATTCGGCCGGAGTGGTGGAAGCTGTCGCCGCTGCCCGCGCAGGACTGGGCCGCGCTGGACGCCTTGATTGCCGAGCGCGATCCGCATTGCCGCGGGGTGCTGCTGCTTGGGCTTAATGCACCGTTCGCCGAACTGGCCGCTGGATTTGCCGCGGCCGCGCACAGCCAAAGCTGCCGCGGATTTGCGGTGGGCCGCAGTATTTTTGTCGAACCGGCGCGCGCATGGTTGCGCGGCGAGATCGACGATGAGACCTTGATCGAACGCGCCAGCGATGCGTTCGGCGAACTGGCGCTGCTGTGGAAGCAGGCGCGCAGCGAACGCTTGGAAATGAAGTCGACAAATCAAAATGTTCTAACGCCAGACAGCCGCGGGATGGAGGCCACGGCATGAGGCCTACCGTTCGACTGACGATGGCGCAGGCGCTCGTCCGCTATCTGGCCGCGCAACAGGTTCGCGATGACAACGGTCAGGCCGTGCCGTTGTTCGGCGGCGTGTTTGCCATCTTTGGCCATGGCAACGTTGCCGGCCTGGGCGAGGCGCTGCATCAGCATCGCGAAGTGCTGCCGACCTATCGCGCGCACAACGAACAGGGCATGGCCAACGCAGCCATTGCCTATGCGAAGGCGCATATGCGTCGACGCATGATGGCGGTAACCAGTTCCATCGGCCCCGGCGCCACCAACCTGGTGACCTCGGCTGCGCTGGCCCACGTCAATCGCCTGCCGGTGCTGCTTTTGCCGGGCGATATCTTTGTCTCGCGCGCGCCCGATCCGGTATTGCAGCAGCTGGAAGATTTTTCCGACGGCACGGCCAGCGTCAACGACTGCCTACGGCCGGTGTCTCGCTATTTCGATCGCATCGTGAAACCCGAACAGTTGCTTAGTGCCCTGCCCCGCGCGCTGCGCGTGCTGACCGATCCGGCATTGTGCGGACCGGTAACGCTGGCGTTGCCGCAAGACGTACAGACCGAAGCCTACGACTGGCCGGAAAGTTTTTTCGCGCCGCGCGTGCACGCCTTTCGCGCCACGCCACCATGCGACGACGAGGTCGCTGCGGCGTCGGCGGCAGTCAAGGCTGCCAGGCGGCCCGTGCTGATCGCCGGCGGCGGCGTGCTCTACAGCCACGCCAGCAGCGCGCTACTGCGCTTCGTCGAAGCGCACGGTGTGCCGATTGCCGAGACGCAGGCTGGCAAAGGCGCGTTGCCCTGGGATCATCCGCTGCAGCTGGGGCCGGCCGGCGTGTGCGGTTCCACGGCCGCCAACGCGCTGCTGGCCGAGGCGGATCTGGTGCTCGTCGTCGGCACCCGGCTGCAGGATTTCACTACCGGCTCCAACACCCTGTTCGCCGAGGCGCAAATCGTTGCAATCAACGTCAACGGCTACGACACGCTCAAGGGCGGCGGCCTGGAAGTTCTGGCCGACGCGCGACGCGGGCTGGATGCGCTTTCGGAGGCTCTGGGCGACTGGAAGGTGGACAGCATCTGGCGCGACAAGGCCGGCCATGAGGCGCAAAGCTGGCGCGATATCGTCCGCGGCATTACCGGGCGACGCGCGTTGCCGGCGGAGACCTTGCCTTACGACGGCGAGATCATTGGCGCCGTGCAGCGCTCGTCTCAACAATCGATGCAGAACGATATCGTCGTGTGCGCAGCGGGCACGCTGCCGGCCGAACTGGAGAAGCTCTGGCGCACCTCCACCCCGGGTGGCTATCACATGGAGTACGGCTATTCGTGCATGGGCTATGAAATTGCCGGTGGTCTGGGCGTAAAGATGGCCAAACCCGATCGCGAAGTGGTCGTCATGCTGGGCGATGGTAGCTATCTGATGCTCAACGCCGAGATAGCTACCTCGGTAATGCTGGGTATGAAGCTGATCATCATCGTGCTCGACAATCGCGGTTATGGCTGCATCAATCGTCTGCAGCAGGCCTGCGGCGGTGCGCCGTTCAACAACATGTGGGAAAACTGCGTGCAGAGTGCCGACGGCGCCCCAAGTATCGACTTTGCCGCGCACGCCAGGGCGATGGGTGCCGAAGCCGAACACGCGGACAATCTGGCTGAGCTGGAGCAGGCGCTGGCTCGCGCACGTGCATCAAAACGCACCTATCTGATCTCGATCAATACCGATCATCGCCGTACCACCGAGCAAGGCGGCACGTGGTGGGAGGTGGCGGTACCCGAGGTATCGACGCGCCCCGGCGTGAACGACGCCCGCCGCGATTACGAGAACGCCAAACAACAGCAGCGGCGTTGAGTCGCCAGTAAATCAACGCAGGAAAACCCATGTCCCCTATTCTGCAAGTCAAAATCGGTATCAACCCGATCAGCTGGAGCAACGATGACCTGCCCTCGCTGGGCGGCGAGACGCCTCTGTCCACTGCCTTGAGCGAAGGTCGCGAGATCGGCTACGAGGGCTTCGAGCTGGGCAACAAGTTTCCCAAGGACCCGGCAGCGCTGCGCGACTTGATGGCCGGCTATCAGCTGGATGTCGTCTCGGGCTGGTATTCGGGCCGACTCGCTTCACGCTCGGTGGAAGAAGAAATTGCCTCGGTGGAATCGCACCTCAACCTGCTGGCCGAGAACGGTTGCAATGTGATGGTCTATGGCGAAGTCGCCGACGCCATTCAGGGCGAGCGTACGGTGCCGCTGTACAAGCGCCCACGCTTTGCCAATGACGATGACTTCCGGCGCTACGGCGAACGACTCACCGCGTTTGGCAAGCATTTGCTGACGCGCGGCGTGCGGCTGGGCTATCACCACCACATGGGCGCCTATGTCGAATCACCGGATGATATTGATCGCGTGATGGCCCATACCGGCGACGAAGTGGGTCTGTTGTTCGATTCGGGCCATGCCTATTTTGGCGGCGGTGATCCGCTGAGTATCCTGAGCAAACATATCGACCGCGTTTGCCACGTGCACTGCAAGGACGTGCGCCCGGCGATCATCCGCCACGCCCGCAATCGTCAGTGGAGCTTTCTCGATTCGGTGTTGAACGGCGTATTCACCGTGCCCGGCGACGGGGCGATCGACTTCGCCGGCATTATCGAGGTGCTGCGCAAGCATCAGTACAAGGGCTGGCTGATTGTCGAGGCCGAGCAGGATCCCGCGGTGGCGCCGAGCTATGCGTATGCCAGTCTCGGCTATCGCACCTTGCGCGGTCTGGTCGACGGTGTCCGCACGCAGGAGGCCGCATGAAGCTGCTGGTCAAGGCCGCGGCGAGCGGTCGCGCCATCGTCAAGGTCACGCCCGAATCGGCCGGCTGGAAGCACGTCGGCTTTGAGGGTGTACGTCTAGCGGCCGGTGAATCGCTGAAGCTCGATCTTCCAGCTGATCGTGAGGGCTGCCTGGTGGTACTTACCGGCAGCGTCGACGTCAGCGTTGGCGATCAGTCCTGGACTGCACTGGGTGGTCGCGCCAGCGTGTTCGAGGATCGCTCCACCGACGCGGTGTATGCGCCGCCCGGCTCGACTTTCGTGATCAACGCGCACGATGCCGTCGAGCTTGCGCTGGCGAGCGCGCCGGCCACTGGCAAACATCCGGCGCGCCTGATTCCCGCCGGCAGCATGAAGCGCATGGTGCGCGGTCAGGGCAGTAATACGCGCTACGTCTGTGACGTACTGCCGGAGACTGAAGCGGCCGAATCACTGCTGGTCGTCGAAGTGGTCACACCGGCTGCCAACTCTTCCAGCTATCCGCCGCACAAGCACGATACCAACAACCTGCCCGTCGAAAGTTCGCTCGAAGAAACCTATTACCACCGCATCGACCCGCCGCAGGGCTTCGCCTTTCAGCGCGTCTATACCGACGAGCGCGATCTCGACGAGTCGATGGCTGCGGGCGACCACGATGTTGTCATGGTGCCGCGCGGTTATCACCCGGTAGTCATGCCTCACGGCTATCGCGGTTACTACCTCAACGTGATGGCCGGCCCGCAGCGCGAATGGCATTTCAAGAATGATCCCGCGCACGACTGGCTGATGCCGCGCTGATCCTTCCGTTTCGTTTCAATAACGCTTTCATGGAAACACCTATGTCCGCGCAACTTTCTCCATCCCCTGCTCCGCTGCATATCGGTCATTACATCAACGGCCGCCATCAGGCCGGAAGCGGCGCCACCGTGCCCAGTTACAACCCCGCCAGTGGCGACGTGATCGGCGCCGTCGCGCTGGCAGATGCACACGAGGTGGATGCAGCGGTGCAGTCGGCCCTGGCTGCGTTTCCCGCTTGGTCGCAGACACCACCGCTGAAACGCGCACGCGTGATGTTTCGCTTCAAGGAGCTGCTTGAACGCGACATGGACAAGCTCTCCATGGCAATTACCCGCGAGCACGGCAAGGTGGTTTCCGATGCCAAGGGCGAGTTGGTTCGCGGGCTCGAAGTGGTCGAATACGCCTGCGGCATACCCGAACTGCTCAAAGGGGATTACACCGAACAGATCGCCAATGGCATTGATGCGTGGACCATGCGCCAGGCGCTCGGCGTCTGCGTCGGCATCACCCCGTTCAACTTTCCGGCAATGGTGCCGATGTGGATGTTTCCCATGGCCATCGCCTGCGGCAACACCTTTGTGCTGAAACCGTCCGAGCGCGATCCGTCGACGGCGCTGCTGCTGGCGGCGCTACTTACCGAAGCCGGCCTGCCCGACGGCGTGTTCAACGTCGTGCAGGGCGACAAGCAGGCGGTGGATGCGTTGCTCGATCATCGCGACGTTCGCGCCATCAGCTTCGTGGGCTCCACGCCGATTGCCGAGTACATCTATGCGCGCGGCACCGCCAAGGGCAAGCGCGTACAGGCACTGGGCGGCGCCAAGAACCATATGATCGTGATGCCCGATGCCGACATGGACAAGACCGTCGATGCCTTGATGGGCGCCGGTTATGGCGCGGCGGGCGAGCGCTGCATGGCGATCTCGGTGGTGGTGGCGGTCGGTGAGGCTACCGCCGACACGCTGGTGGCAAAGCTGGCCCCCAAGGTCCGCGCCCTGCGCATCGGCGACGGCAGCGACGAATCCATCGAAATGGGCCCGGTCGTAACCAGCCAGCATCGCGACAAGATCACCGGCTATATCGACGATGGCGAGGCTGCCGGTGCCGAGCTCGTGGTGGACGGCCGCGGCCATCAGGTGGCCGGCTGCGAACAGGGATTTTTCCTCGGTGGCACCTTGTTCGATCGGGTCACCGTGGACATGCGCATCTACAAAGAGGAGATCTTCGGACCCGTGCTATGCGTGGTGCGCGTGCCGGACTTTGCCGCTGCGCTAAAGCTGATCGACGAGCACGAGTTCGGCAACGGCACGGCGATCTTCACCCGCGACGGCCATGTGGCGCGCGAGTTCGCGCATCGCGTGCAGGTCGGCATGATCGGCATCAACGTCCCCATTCCCGTGCCCATGGCGTTCCACAGCTTCGGCGGCTGGAAAAAGAGCCTGATGGGTGATCACCACGCGCACGGCCCGGAGGGTGTGCGCTTCTATACGCGGCAAAAAGCGGTGACGCAGCGATGGCTGGCAGACAGTCAGAGCAGCAGCGCCGAGTTTGCCATGCCGACTCACTGAGCCACGCTGTTCGGCACGCGCCGTCCTTTAATATGGTTGGAAAACGGACGTCCAGACGTCCGTTTTTCTTTTATGCAGGTTAAAGATCGCTTTGACCGAATCGGCTTATGGGGTCTTGTAGGCGAGCTACGAAAACAGTTCGAAAAGAGTGAGGCGGCTGGCCGATCGTTGACGACTGGCCAGCCTTCGCCGGCACGCTGGCTGGGTCGTAGCTAGAACGTAGCCGTCTGCCACGAGCGCCATGCTGCTGTTCGCTCGCCGGGAAACTAAACCGGCACATTATTCGAGCGTATGTTGCGCTGCAGCTTTTGGCTCGACCTATTTTGTGATCACATATCTCGTATCAAAAGTCCGGGATCGATCATGGTCAACGACATCACCCCCATTGCCAACCTCACCAACGTGACGCGCTCGACGCTGGTCGACCAGGTCTACCGGCAGCTGCGCGATGCCTTGATGGGTGGTCGGTTCGAGCCGGGTCAAAGCCTGACCATTCGCGGCCTCGCCGAAGCGCTGGGCTCAAGCCCGATGCCCGTGCGCGAAGCGCTGCATCGGCTGCATGCCGAGCGCGCCTTCGAAGTAACCAAGACCGCACGCATTCGTGTGCCGATGATGACCAGCGCCCGACTGCGGGAAATTCGCGATGCCCGGATTGCGCTGGAGGGCCTGCTTGCAGAGAACGCCGTCGTACATCTGCAGAAGCAGGATCTGGTCGAGATTCGGCGCATCTACAAGCAGATGAATGCCGCCGCCCATGCCGGCAACGTGGCCGATTATCTGTGGACCAACTTCGCGTTTCATCGGCGCATTTACGCGGTGGCCCGCACGGAACTGGTGATCTCGGCGGTCGAGACCTTCTGGCTGCACATGGGACCGTGTTTCGCCCTGGTGGCACCGAACCGCGAGCATCTGCGCCGTTCGATGGAAGCCCATCGCCGCATTCTCGATGCACTCGTCGATGGCGACGGCCCCGCTGCACGCGCGGCGGTTGCCGACGACATCATGCAAGCCGCCGATTCGCTGACCCGCCTTCTGGCCGGGCGGGAACGGCGCGCCTCATCTACCAAGAAAGGAACCTCAGCATGACCATTCTCGACCGGATGATTCCTCAGCCTGGGCTGCGGGTGCTCATCTCCGGCGGCGCTTCCGGCATCGGTGCCGTGATCGCCGATGCCTATATTGAAAGCGGCGCCAAAGTCCACGTATGCGATGTCAGTGAAAAGGCGCTGGCCGAATTTTCGCAAAGCCGCCCCGGCACGCTGGCAACCCGCGCGGACGTGTCCGATGCCGCCGAAGTGGCCAAGGTGTTTGCGCTGCAAAAGCATGAATTCGGCGGTCTGGACGTGCTCGTGAACAACGCGGGCATTGCCGGCCCCACCGGCGGCATCGACGTCATCAACGCCGAGGACTGGACGCGCACGATCGATATCAATCTCAATGCGCAGTACCGCTTTGCCCACTATGCCGTGCCGCTGCTCAAGGCCAGCGACCGCGCGCATCTGTTGTGCATGTCATCGGTGGCCGGCCGGCTCGGTTACGCGTGGCGCACCCCTTACGCCGCGACCAAATGGGCAGTCATCGGCATGATGAAATCGCTGGCTGCCGAGCTGGGTGCCGACGATATCCGGGTCAACGCGCTGCTCCCCGGCATTGTCGAAGGCCCGCGCATGGAAGGCGTGATACGTGATCGTGCCACCAAGCTGGGCGTCGATTATCCGGTGATGGAACAGGAATACCTGAAGAAGATTTCACTGGGCCGCATGGTCACTGCTGAGGATGTCGCGGCCATGGCGCTGTTTCTCTGCTCGCCAGCCGCCCGCAACATTACCGGCCAGGCGATCAGCGTGGACGGCAACGTCGAATATCTGTAAACCGCGCGCTGTCTGCGCTCGCATCTTTTTATTGGAGTGAGTCATGGCCAAGGCCAAACCCGTCATCATTACCTGCGCCGTTACCGGTGCGATTCATACCCCGTCGATGTCGCCCTACCTGCCGATTACCGCGGACGAGATTCGCGATGCGGCTCTGGGTGCGGCCGAAGCTGGCGCCGCCATCGTGCATCTGCACGCGCGCGATCCGGAGAACGGCAAGCCCAGCCAGGACCCTGAACTGTTCCGCAAATTTCTCCCCGCCATCAAGGCGCAGAGCGATGTCGTGATCAACCTGACCACCGGCGGCGCGCCGAACATGGCCGTGGAAGAGCGGCTGCAGCCTGCCCTGCAGCTGAAGCCCGAGCTGGCCTCGCTGAACATGGGCTCGATGAACTTCGGCCTGTACGAAATGCTCGATCGCTACAGCGATTTCAAGTACGACTGGGAGCGCCCGTATCTGGAAGAAAGCGACGACCGCATCTTCCGCAACACGTTCCGCGATATCACACACATCCTCAACAGCTGCAACGTCAACGGCACGCGCTTCGAAGTGGAGTGCTACGACATTGGCCATCTGTATTCGGCCGCCCATTTCATCCAGCGTGGCCTGCTCAAGACGCCGGTGTTCGTGCAGTCGGTATTCGGCCTGCGCGGCGGCATCGGCGGCGATCCGGAAGACTTGATGCAGATGCGCCGTACCGCCGATCGGCTGTTCGGCAAGGACTACGTCTGGTCGATTCTCGGCGCAGGCCGCAACCAGATTCCGCTGGCCACGATGGGTCTGGCGATGGGTTCCAACGCGCGCGTAGGTCTGGAAGATTCGCTGTGGGATGGTCCCGGTCAACTGGCCGCCACAAACGCCGTACAGGTCAAGCGCATTCGCACCGTGATCGAGGCGCTTGGCCATCGCGTGGCTACGCCGGACGAAGCGCGCGAGATCCTCAGCCTCAAGGGTCGCAACCAGGTCGATTTCTGATCAGTGCATCGAGTGCCAGCAACCACGGCGGAGCAAGTGCATGAAGATTGAAGTTCTCGTCGACATTAAGACCACGCTGGGCGAAGGCCCGCAGTGGGATGTCGAACAACAGCGCCTTTACTGGGTCGACAGCATGGACGGCCGCGTGCTTCGCTGCACGGCCGACGGTAGCGAACTTCGTGGTTGGGAGCTCGGGCAGAAGATCGGTTCTATCGCACTGCGCAAGGATGGCGACCACGCGCTGGCCGCACTCGAAAAGGGCTTGTACGACCTTGACCTGAAAAGTGGCGATTTGCAGTTGATCGTCGATCCGGAGCCTGCGGCAATAAACAACCGCCTTAACGACGGCAAGGTCGATCGCCAAGGCCGCTTCGTGTTCGGCTCGATGGACATGCTCGAAGAAAGTGCGTCAGGCAAGCTGTATCGGCTTGATCCGGACATGTCGCTGCATGTGCTGGATGAAAACATCATTTGTTCCAACGGGCCGTGCTGGAGCCCGGACGGCGAGACGTTCTATTTTGCCGATACCTGGACCGGCGAACTGTGGGCGTACGACTACGACAACAACAGCGGCGCCGTCAGCCGCCGACGTACCTTTGCCAAGGTGGACACCTCAGGCGGCGGCGCGGCAGACGGTGCCACCGTCGATGCGGAGGGCTGTGTGTGGCAGGCGCTGGTGTACGACAGCAAGCTGGTGCGCTACACGCCTGACGGCGAAGTTGATCGCGTGATTGATATGCCGGTTCGCAAGGTCACCAGCGTGGCCTTCGGCGGACCGGAGATGGATGTGCTTTATGTCACCTCGATGGCGAAGCCGCCGCTACCGAGGTTTCCCAGCGACGGGCAGCAACGCGGTTCCTTGTTTGCCATCACCGGTCTTGGTATCCGCGGTGTGCCGGAGCAACGCTTCGGTTCCTGAGTCAATCAACGCACTGCAACACCAAACGCCGGTCTCTTTTACATCACGGTGCCTCTGGCGCTGAGGGGGAATGTCATGCTTAAAAAAGGTGAAGCACCATTGAGCAAGATCCACCGCTACTCATGGGTGTCGCTGTTTGTATGCTGGCTGATCTGGATTTTGAACGCCTACGATCGCGAGATCATCCTGCGATTGGGTCCAACGATTTCGAAGCAGTTCGATCTGAGCCCTGACCGCTGGGGCACCATCGTCACCATCGTGATGCTGGCGCTGGCGATTCTGGACATTCCCGGCTCGATCTGGAGCGATCGCTACGGCGCCGGCTGGAAACGCGCACGTTTTCAGGTGCCGCTGGTACTGAGCTATACCGCGCTGTCTTTCCTATCCGGCTTCCGATTTCTCAGCAGCAGCCTGACCAGTTTCGTGGCGCTGCGGGTTGGCGTGAATCTGGGCGCCGGCTGGGGTGAGCCGGTCGGCGTAAGCAATACGGCCGAATGGTGGCCGCGCCAGCGTCGCGGGTTCGCCCTAGGCGCGCACCACACCGGATATCCGATCGGCGCGATGCTCAGCGGCCTGGTCGCCAGTTTTGTCATCACGCGCTTCGGTGAAGAGAACTGGCGTTACGTATTTTTCCTGGCGCTGGTTATCGCCATACCGCTGATGCTTTTCTGGTCGTGGTATTCGACGCCGGCGCGCATGGATACGCTGTATGCCGATATCGCTGCCAAGGGCATGACGCCGCCGGACATCAGCGACGGCACCAAGGAGGAAAAGGGCGAGACGTGGCGGATGTTTCTGGCCACCCTGACCAACCGGAACATCGCGCTCACCGCTGGCAACACCATGCTGACCCAGGTGGTCTACATGGGCGTCAACGTGGTGCTGCCGGCGTATCTGTACAACATTTCCGGCCTGTCGCTGGCGCAGTCGGCCGGCTTGAGCGTCGTATTCACCATCACCGGCATTCTCGGACAGCTGATCTGGCCGACCCTTTCCGACATCATCGGACGCAAGGTCACGCTGGTGATCTGTGGCATCTGGATGGCTATATCGGTCGCCGCCTTCTATTACGCCGGCAGCATGCCGATTCTGATTGCGACCCAGCTGATGTTTGGCCTGGTCGCCAATGCGGTGTGGCCGATCTATTACGCCACCGCTTCGGATTCGGCCGAACCCAAGGCCACCTCCACGGCCAACGGCATCATCACCACGGCGATGTTTATCGGTGGCGGCGTTGCGCCGGTGCTGATGGGCGGATTGATCGCGATGGGCGGCGGCTGGAAAAGCCTGCAGGGTTATGTCGTGTGCTTTTTCGTGATGGCCGGCTGCGCGCTGGCTGGCGTTGTGCTGCAGCTGATTACCCGACCGGCTCCGATCACTCACGAGGGTTCGGCGCATTGAGCGTCGAGGCCTGACTACCCGAAGGTACGATCATGAATAACGCTGCCGTCTCCACCAGCGGACTGTCGACGCTGGACAAGGTTACCGAGTCACTGGTCATGCGACGACTGATGCCGCTCCTGGTCATCGCGTACGTCATCAGTTTTCTTGATCGCACCAATATCGCCCTGGCCAAGACCCATCTTGAGGTCAACCTGGGTATTTCGGCGGCGGCCTACGGTTTGGGTGCGGGACTGTTTTTTCTCACCTATGCGCTGGCTGAAATCCCCAGCAACCTGATCATGCATCGACTCGGTGCACGCTTCTGGATCACCCGGATCATGGCGACCTGGGGCATCGTCTCGGCGTGCATGTCGCTGGTGCAGGGGCCGACGTCGTTCTACCTGATGCGCATGCTGCTCGGTGTGACCGAGGCCGGACTGTTTCCCGGCGTGATGCTTTACATCACCTATTGGTTCGGCCGCGAAACCCGCGCCAAGGCCACCGGTTATTTCCTGCTCGGCGTGAGTCTGGCCAGCATCATCGGCGGGCCGCTTGGCGGCCTGTTACTGGGATTGGAAGGCGTCTTGTCACTGCATGGCTGGCAGTGGATGTTTGCAATCGAGGGCTTGCTGGCGGTGGCGTTTTCCGTGGTGACCTGGCGCCTGTTGCCCGATCGCCCGGCAACCGCCCGCTGGCTGAGCCCGGCGCAAAGCGAACGCCTGGAACAACGACTGGCTGATGAGGCCAGCGAAGTCATGGCCTCGACCGGTGCACGCGGCGGCAGCCTGCGCCGCAGCTTTACCGACCCGCAGATTCTGTTGACGATCTTCGTCTACTTCTGCCACCAGATCACGATTTACACGGTGATTTTCTATCTGCCCGGCATTATCGCCGGCTACGGCAAGCTGTCGGATCTGCTGGTCGGTTCGCTCAGCACCCTGCCCTGGCTGGCCTCGGCCATCGGCACGGTATGGCTGCCGCGGCTGGCCCACACGCCCACGCGTAGTTCCCGATTGCTCGGTGGCGGGCTGCTGGTGATGGCGCTCGGCTTGTTGATCGCGGCGTGGGCCAATCCCGTCGTGGCGATGCTCGGCTTCTGTCTGTCGGGGCTTTTTTTCTTCGCCGTGCAGTCGGTGATCTTTACCTTCCCCGCATCGCGTCTTACCGGCAAAGGTCTCGCCGCCGGCCTCGCCTTCGTCAACACCTGCGGGCTGCTCGGTGGATTCCTCGGACCATCGGTGATGGGCACGATCGAGTCGCATACCGGCAGCACGCACAACGGCCTGATTGTCATCGCCGCCCTCTTGCTGGTGGCGGCGATCGCCTCACGACAACTGCATCTCGGCCGACACAAGACGCCCGGCGCGGCTGCAGGCCTCTTTCCCCCCGCTTCCGTTTTTGAGACGAAATCATGAACAAGCTTTATCCCAGTGCACGTGCGGCGCTCGACGACCTTCTGGCGGATGGCCAGACCCTGGCGGTTGGCGGCTTCGGCCTGTGCGGCATCCCCGAATCATTGATCGACGCCGTAAGCCAGAACGGTGCGCGCGACCTTACCGTGGTTTCCAATAACGCCGGGGTGGACGGCTTCGGCCTCGGCTTATGGCTGGAGGCGCGGCAGGTGCGCCGGATGGTGTCTTCCTATGTCGGTGAAAACAAGGAGTTTGAACGGCAGTACCTCGCCGGCGAGCTGGAGCTTGAATTCACACCGCAGGGCACGCTGGCGGAAAAGCTCCGCGCCGGGGGCACCGGCGTGCCGGCGTTTTACACGCGCACCGGCGTAGGCACCCAGGTTGCCGAGGGCAAGGAGACGCGCGTATTCGATGGAGAGACCTATGTGCTCGAGCATGCGATTCGCGCGGATATTGCGCTGGTCAAGGCCGCGGTTGCCGACCGCGCCGGCAACCTGCGCTTTGCCAAGACCGCGCGCAACTTCAATCCACTCTGCGCGATGGCGGGCAAGCACTGCGTGGTCGAGGTCGAGCAGCTGGTCGAAATAGGCGAACTGGACCCGGATGATATTCATCTGCCAGGCATTTTCGTGCAGCGATTGGTGCTCAACGCGCAGCCTGAAAAACGTATCGAAAAACGCACCCTGGCGGAGGCGGTCTGATGGCCTGGAATCGTGAGCAAATGGCCCGGCGCGCGGCTGCGGAATTGTCCGATGGCTTCTACGTCAATCTTGGCATTGGCCTGCCAACGCTGGTCGCCAATTACATCCCCGCGGGCATGGACGTCTGGCTGCAATCGGAAAACGGCCTGCTCGGCATTGGCCCGTTTCCGACCGAGGCAACTATCGATGCCGACCTGATCAATGCGGGCAAGCAGACCGTGACCGCGCTGCCCGGCAGCAGCTTTTTCGATAGCGCATTGAGCTTTGGCATGATCCGCGGTGGTCACGTGAATCTGGCCATTCTCGGCGCCATGCAGGTGTCCGAACGCGGCGACCTGGCCAACTGGATGATCCCCGGCAAGGTGGTCAAGGGCATGGGTGGCGCCATGGATCTGGTGGCCGGCGTTAAACGTGTGGTCGTGCTGATGGAACATACGGCCAAGGGTGCGCACAAGATTTTGCCTGAGTGCAGCCTGCCCTTGACCGGCAAAGGCGTCGTTGATCGCATCATCACCGATCTGGCGGTCATCGACGTCACGGCGCGAGGCCTGGTGCTGGTGGAGCTGGCCGATGGTGTCAGTCTGGACGATGTGCGCGAAGCTACCGGTTGTACGGTCAGCGCACAGGACTGAAAACTCGTCCGGTGCAGTGACGCACAACTACGCAGCCATTTCTCGGAGGTCTTATGAAATTTCGTCTTGGCGATACCCGCGTGCAGGCGCATGCGGATAGCTGGATTGCGCCGCAGGCCTGCGTTATCGGCAATGTGCATCTGGCAGCCGGTGCCAGCGTGTGGTTCAACGCGGTGCTGCGTGCGGACAGTGAGCCCATCACCGTCGGTGAAGACAGCAACGTGCAGGACGCGGCGGTACTCCACGCCGACCCCGGCTTTCCTCTCACGTTGGGCAAGGGCGTTACCGTAGGCCATCACGCTATGCTGCACGGCTGCGCCGTCGGTGATTACAGCCTGATCGGCATCAATGCCGTTGTGCTCAACGGCGCCACTATCGGCAGGTATTGCATCATCGGTGCGAATGCCCTGATCACCGAGGGCAAGCAGATTCCCGACGGCTCGATGGTGGTCGGTTCTCCCGCCAGAGTCATCCGTGCGATCAGCGACGAGCATCGACACATGCTGGAACAGAGTGCGGCCCATTACGTGGCCAACGCTTCGCGCTTCGCTGCGGAACTCGCCGAGCAGATCGACGAATGAGTTCTCGAGCTGTCGGCATGGTCATCTCGTGCAGTGGCCGGAAAGAAGCAGGCCTTCCGCCGGCCCATCGGCCACATGCCGGAGTGGCGCAGTGAAAATCGTCATCGCCCCGGATTCCTTCAAGGAAAGCCTCGACGCGGCATCGGTAGCCCGCGCTATCCGCAATGGCCTGGCCGAAGTCTGGCCTGACGCGCACTACGTGCTCAAGCCGATGGCCGATGGCGGCGAAGGCACGGTGGATGCGGTGCTCGCCTCTACCCGAGCGGAACGTCGGATCAATCGTGTCAGCGGCCCCTTGGGCGATCCGGTCGATGCCTGCTGGGCCTGGGAAGCGAAGCAACGTATTGCCACGCTGGAAATCGCCGAAGCAAGCGGTTTGATGCGACTGGCCGAGGGGACGCGCGACGCGGCGAAAGCCAGTTCGTTCGGCACGGGCGAGTTGATTCGTGCCGCCCTGGATGTCGGCGCCGAGCGGATTGTTCTCGGCCTGGGCGGCAGTGCCACCAACGATGGGGGTACCGGCTTGCTGCAGGCCTTAGGCGTGCGCTTTCTTGATGCCCAAGGTGCTGCGTTGCCGCCGGGAGGATTGGCCCTTGAGCAGCTCGCGCGTATCGATAGCTCGGGGCTTGATCCGCGCTGCGCGCACGTGCACTTCGACGTTGCCAGCGACGTTATTAATCCGCTTTGCGGGCCCGCCGGCGCGTCGCACGTATTCGGCGCGCAAAAGGGCGCCGACAAAGCGATGATTTTTCGCCTCGACACGGCGCTGGGGAAACTGGCCGACGCTCACGTTGCCACCGGCGCAATCGATCATCGGCAGGTACCCGGTGCAGGCGCCGCCGGTGGAGCCGGTTGGGCGTTGTTGGCGATACTGAACGCGCGGATGCAGTCCGGGGTAAGCATGATTGCCGCGCTCAACGGGCTTTCCGAAGCTGTTCGTGATGCCGACTGGGTTATCACCGGCGAAGGCCGCATGGACGCACAGACGCTGGGTGGCAAGGTGCCTTTTGGCGTGGCCCGCATCGCAGCGTCTTGCGATGTGCCCGTACTGGCTCTGGTCGGCACACTGGGCAACGGTTATGAAAAACTCTATGAGCACGGCATCTGCGCTGCGTTCTCATTGACGCCAGGACCGATGTCATTAACCACGGCCATGCGCGATGCGGCATCGCTGCTACAACAGCGTGCACGGGATATCGCGTTACTGATTAAAGCCTCGGGCAGGCAGCGGAATTAAAGCGCGTAACAGCCTTTTTCCACTGCAATGCAACACGAAATATCGCAATAGGCACCACGCGCTAGCTCATTGAGTGCGGTGACTATTCGGTGAAAAATGCCCGGTAATAAAAAAATCATAAAGGAACTGGCAAGAACTCGTTTCTCATTTTTCGCCTGAAAAATGCTTGACGCTTTAACGCAAAGTCGATTCACCATTGGGAGAGATGGCATCATGGCTTCAATATTTCGTAAAAAATCACTGGCCTGCGCAGTTGCTTTCGCAGGCCTCGGTCTGGGTTTGGGCCTGACAGCGCCGCAGGCACACGCCGCGGACGACCTCAGCACCAGCCCTTACCTGCTTGGCGACTGGAACGGCGAACGTACGCGTCTCGCCGACGAGGGCATCAAGTTCAACTTCAGCTACGGTGGTGAAGCGGCGCATAACTTTACCGGCGGCGATGCTCATCTGACCCGTTACACCGACCAGCTCGCTGGCGGCATGGAAGCTGATCTGGGCAAGCTGTGGGGCTGGCAGGGTGCCACCTTCCGCATGACAATCACCGATCGTAACGGCCGCAACCTCGGCGCCGATGCCAACATCGGCAACAACCAGCTGATTCAGGAAGTCTATGGTCGCGGACAGACCTGGCACCTCACCGAATTTTCTCTGGAACAGGACTTCTTCGACGGCGCGCTTGCGGTTAAGGCCGGTCGTCTGCCGGTCGGTGAAGACTTCGCCGCGTTCTCCTGCGATTTCCAGAACCTGACCTTCTGCGGCTCGCAGCCAGGCAATATTGTCGGCGGATATTGGGTCAACTGGCCGACCAGCCAGTGGGCCGTCAACATCAAGCTCAACACCACGAAGCAAACTTATGTGATGTTGGGCGCGTACCAAGTCAATCCGAACTACGTGAATGACCAGTACGCCGAGAGCAAGGGTCTGCTCCCGGGCTTTCCGGGTGGTACGACGGGCGCCTTGATTCCCTTGGAGTTCGGTTGGACCCCCACGGCCAACGGCTTGCCCGGCTCGTACAAGTTCGGCGTCTGGTACAACACCTCCAACGGCAAGGATCTCTACTACGACATCAACCATAATCCGGCAGGCGAAACCGGTCTGGAAGCGCAGAACCGCGATGGCCAGTACGGCGCGTACATCAACTTCATTCAGCAGGTTACCGGCGATCCGGGTGCTGCCGGCTTGTCGATCTTCTTGAACGCGTCGCAGGCCGATCGCAATACAGCGGCTACCGACGGTCAGGTCGCGCTGGGTATGGAATACAAGGGCCCGTTCGGTCGAGCAAACGACATGATCGGCTTTGCCGAAGGCGAAACGAACTCCAACAGTCGCTATGCCAAGTTCGTCAAGCAGAACAACGCGCGCACGGGTGAAGACGTCATCGCCGGCAGCGGCAGTGAATACGTGACCGAGCTGTTTTACAGCTGGTCGCCGATTCCCTCGGTCTTCCTGCGCCCCAACCTGCAGTACATCCTGCACCCGGGTGGCACCAGCCAAAACAGCAATGCTTTCGTTGCTGGTCTGAAGATGGGTTTCACGTTCTAAGTGGCTGACTGAAGCTTCAACGCTTCTACAAAAGCAGCAACGCATCCCGGCCACTGTGCCGGGATGTTTTTTTTGGCGGACCGTAAACGCCCTTCTTGTCGACAAATCAGATGCTGAAACAAAGCATCGAGCGCCGTACATCCGACAGGTTTCAGGTGCCGTTCCCGCAGCGTAATCGTTGATCGCTTATGCTCGACATACTTTATCTTCAGCGAGTACTCATGGCACGTATCGTCGTGGTCGGCAGCATCAATATGGATCTGGTTACGCTGGCCTCGCGCTTTCCGGCACCCGGCGAAACGCTTATGGCGAATGGCTTTCATACGATCCCCGGCGGCAAGGGCGCGAATCAGGCGGTGGCTGCTGCGCGTCTCGGCGCCGAAGTTGCACTGGTCGGCGCGCTCGGCGACGACGTCTTCGGCAAGCAGCTGCGTAAGGGACTGGCCGACGAAGGCATCGATCTCGCGTACGTTCACACCTACGAAGACTGCGCCAGCGGTACGGCCTCCATCACCGTGGCACAGGGAGACAACCATATCCTCGTAGTGCCCGCCGCGAATGCGCGCGTCACGCCCGAACAGGTCGAACGCGCGAAGGCATTAATCGAGCGCGCCGACGCCGTGCTGGTGCAGATGGAAATTCCACTGGAAACAGTCGAAGCCACCGTGCGCCTTGGACATCGGCTGGGCGTGCCGGTGATTCTGAATCCTGCCCCAGCGCAACCGTTACCGGTGGATTGGCTGAAAATGGCCCGTTACGTCACGCCCAACCAGCACGAGCTGGCAACCCTGCTCGATGCGGATTCAAACGAAGATTTCCACGCGCTGATGCGACGCGCGCCCTGCCCGGTCGTGCTGACGCGCGGCGATGAAGGTGCCTGGTACCGCGAAGACGGTGAACCGCTGCATCAACGCGGCTTCCACGTCGACGTCGTCGACACCACGGGTGCCGGTGATACCTTCAACGCGGCGCTTGCCGTCTTTCTGCATGAAGGTCTGGCCATCGCCGTGAAAAAAGCCTGCGCGGCGGCGGCGCTTTCCGTCTCGCGGCTCGGTGCGCAAGGCGGCATGCCGCGCTTGTCTGAAGTCGATGCGCTACTGGAGCGGCAAGCATGAGGCGCTCCGGACTGCTGCACGCCGAACTCAACCGCCTGATCGCCACTATGGGACATACCGACACGCTGGTTATCGCCGACGTTGGCCTGCCTGTGCCTCCAGGCGTTGCGTGCATCGATCTGGCCGTGCTGCCAGGCATACCTAGTTTTACGCAGGTGTTCGATGCGGTGTATGCGGAGCTTGCGATCGAATCCATCACTTTCGCCAGTGAGATTCATCAGCACAATCCGGCACTCGTCCACTTGCAGCAAAAGCTGATGGGCGATGGCCTTGCTGTCGACGAGATCAGCCACGCGCTGTTCAAGCAGCGTTGCGCCCAGGCGCGTGCGGTTATTCGTACCGGCGAGATGGCGCCGTATGCCAATGTCATTCTGCATGCGGGTGTGACGTTTTGAATTGCGTTTTATAGCGAGCGCAAAGAAATCCTGAAAAAGAAAAGCCGCCAGGTGGGCGGCTTTTCTTTTTTGATGATTGGCTTGTCTGACCTTGGTTTTAGCACGTATGCCAGCGACTCAACCGCGGTTTGAACCCGACAGCACGTCGACCCAAACGGCCAGCGCGAGAATCACGCCCTTGATGATCATCTGCCAGGAGTTGTCCACGTCCATCAGCTGCATGCCGCTATCGAGGCTGGCCATGACCAGGGCGCCGATCAGCGCACCGTACACCGTACCCGAACCACCGCGCATCGAGGTACCGCCGATAAAGCAGGCTGAGATCGCATCGAGCTCACCGCCGGTACCTGCCGAGGGCGAACCCGAACCAGTACGTGCCACGGTGATGATGCCGGCAAACGCGCACATCAGCCCCATCAGTGCAAACACCACCAGCTTGACGCGGGCCACGTTGACGCCCGACAGGCGCGTAGCTTCCATATTGCCGCCGACGGCGTAGATGTGGCGACCGAAAACCGTCTGCGTCGACACGTAGGTGAATACGGCCAGCAGGCCGAGCAGAATCATCACCGGAATCGGGATGCCGTTGGCGTCGTTGAGAATGCGCACGAAACCGAAAATGAGCACGCCGATCGCCAGCACGCGAGCGACATCAATCCATAGCGCGCCCTGCTGAAGCCCGAGCTTCGCCCGACGCACGCGCCGACGCGCCGTCAGCGCAGCCATGCCCAGGAAAATCAGCGCGCCGATCCAGATCGAAAGCTTTGGCGGCAAAAAGCCCTGGCCAAGCGCAATCAGATCATCCGGTGCCGGTGCGATGGTGGAGCTGCCGGTGATGTAAAGCACCACGCCGCGAAACGCCAGCATGCCACCCAGGCCGACGATAAACGACGGCACGCGCATCTTGGTCACCACAAAACCGTTGAAGGCGCCGATCAGCAGCCCCAGCACCAGCACTGCACCGATGGCTGGCCAGGTGCCCCACCCATGGTTCACGGTAAGCAGGGCGACAACGCCGCCAAGCAGGCCGAGCTGCGAACCGATCGACAGATCGATCTCGCCCGCGATGATGACAAACACCATGCCGCAGGCAAGCATGCCGGTGATCGACATCTGCCGGAACAGGTTCGAGAGGTTGCCCGGCGTGATGAACGCCGAGTCCGTCTTGATGTGGAAAAAGATCCAGATGATCGCTACGGCGATAAGCAGCGCGAGGATCTTGTAGCGCACGAACAGTTGCTGGATTTGCTGCGACTGCATGGAGAACTTCCGTAATAACGTGAACGTGGAGGATAAACGGATCAGGCCGCGTGCGCGGAACCTTCGGCCGCATGCGAGATCGCAGCGGCGAGCACCTGCTCCTGGGTGAGGCCGACATTGGGGAAATTGCCCTGCAGCTTGCCCTCGCCCACGACAAGAACACGATCGCTGACGCCCAGCACCTCGGGCATTTCCGAGGACACCATGATGATGGCAACGCCCTTGGCGGCCAGCTCGAACATCAGCTTGTAGATGTCGTACTTGGAGCCGACGTCGACGCCACGGGTCGGCTCGTCGAGAATCAGCACCTTTGGCTGCGGCAGCAGCATCTTGATCAGTACCGCCTTTTGCTGGTTGCCGCCGGACAGGCCGGCGATGGCGAGCTCCGGGCTGGCCGTCTTTACGCGCAGGCGCTTGATCTCGGCATCGACCGTCTGCAATTCCGCCTGGCGATCGATCTGCCCCGCGTGCGCGTAATGCGCGAGCGTCGCCAGCGTAATGTTGTCGCCCACGCCGAGCATCGGCACAATACCCTGGCGCTTGCGATCTTCAGGTACCAGCGACAGCCCGGCCTTGATCGCCTGCTCGGGCGAGCGGATTTTCAGCGGCTTGCCTTCGAGGATGACTTCCGCCTCGTAGCGGCCCGGGTAAGCGCCGAAGATGGCCGAAACCAGCTCGGTACGGCCGGCGCCGACCAAGCCGGCGATGCCGACGATCTCGCCGCGGCGCACCTCGAACGAAATATTGTCCACACGCTTGCGATTGGGATTGGACACATCCCAGCAGGTGACGTGCTTGGCTTCGAAAATGACCTCACCGACGTCGTGTTCCATCTTCGGAAACAGATTGTCGATTTCACGGCCAACCATTGCCGTGATGATGCTGTGCGTGGTCATCTCGCTCATCGGCTTGGTGACGATGTGCTTGCCATCGCGGATAACGGTAACGCTATCGCACACGCGAGCGACTTCCTCGAGCTTGTGCGAAATGTAGACGCAGGCCACGCCGTCCTTTTTCAGATCCTCGATGATCGACAGCAACGTATCAGTTTCGGACGAAGTCAGCGACGACGACGGCTCGTCGAGAATCAGCAGGCGCGCATTCTTGGCCAGCGCCTTGGCAATCTCGAACAGCTGCTGATAACCGCCGCCATAATTGGAAACGCGCGCGGCGACATTTACGTCTTTCAGCTTCAGGCGGGCCAGCAGCGCCTCGGCCTTGGCGTACATGGCGTCGTAATCCATCACGCCGCCGAACTTGCGAATCTCGTTGCCGAGGAAGATGTTTTCGGCCACGGAGAGCTGTGGCACCAGCATCAGCTCCTGATGGATGATGACGATACCGGCGTCCTCGCTGTCGCGCACCGAGTGCGCGCGCAACGGCTTGCCGTCAAACAGAATCTCGCCTTCCCACGTGCCATACGGGTACACGCCAGAGAGGACTTTCATGAGGGTGGATTTGCCCGCGCCATTCTCGCCGCACAGGCCAACGCATTCGCCGGGCCGCACGGCCAGATCAATGCCATTGAGCGCGCGCACGCCGGAAAATTCCTTGACGATCTGGCGCATCTCGAACAGATATTCGCTCACGGTATTCCTTCAATCGCGGAACGGCGCCCCGCGGATGCAGGGCGCCGTTATCTTACGTGTAACGCGGCTTACTGGCCGACCTGGGCCTGGGTGTAGAAGCCGTCCTTCACCACGAGATCGACGTTCTGCTTGGTCAGCAGGGTCGGTGTCAGCAAGATGGTGGGGACGTCGGCCTTGCCGTTGTTCATCTTCGAGGTGAAGTTGGTGGGCGTGCCCTGGGCCAGTTCAACAGCAAGGTTGGCCGCATCGGTGGCGATCGTCTTGATCGGCTTGTAGACCGTCATGGTCTGGGTACCGGCCTTGATGCGCTTGATAGCAGCCAGATCGGCGTCCTGACCGGACACGGCCACCTTGCCAGCCAGCTTCTGGCCGGTCAGTGCAGCGATGGCACCACCTGCGGTGCCGTCGTTCGACGCCACGATGCCCTGGATGTTGTTCTTGTTGGCGGTCAGCGCGTTCTCGATGATCGACTGCGCGTTGGAGGCCAGCCACTCATCGGTCCACTGCTGCCCGACGATCTTGATGTCGCCCTTGGCAACCAGCGGCTGCAGCACCTTCATCTGGCCCTCGCGAAGAATCTTGGCATTGTTGTCGGTCGGTGCGCCGCCGAGCAGGAAGTAATTGCCCTTCGGTGCGGCGTTGACCACGCCCTGCGCCTGCATCTGGCCGACCTTGTCGTTGTCGAACGAGATGTACGCATCGACATCGGCGTTGAGGATCAGGCGGTCGTACGAGATGACCTTGATGCCGGCCTTCTTCGCTTCAGCCACCACGGTGGTGAGCGTCTTGGCGTTGAACGGCACGATGACGATGACGTCGACCTTGCGCGAGATCAGGTTTTCGATCTGCTGAATCTGCTTCTGTTCGTTCGCGTCAGCGGACTGCACCGATACGGTCGCGCCCTTGGCTTCGGCAGCGGCCTTGAAATAGTCGCGATCCTTGGTCCAGCGCTCGACGCGCAAATCGTCGATGGAGAAACCGATAACCGGCTTCGCCTTGCTGGCGTGTGCCGGCATGGCGGCGAAGCCACCGGCCAGTGCAATGGCCGCGCAAAGCGTGAGTGTACGAAGCGACTTGTTCCGAATGCTCTTGTTTTTCATGTTATTCCCCATGCACGTGATGTGCGTTTTCAGTGGACAGAATCAGCGCCACTCCCGGCGCCCGTGTAAAGCGGCTGCAACTGCGGATACAACTTCTGAAACAACGGATACCTTTGTTCGCGGAAAAACGCACGACGCGACGCAACAGGATCGAAGCGCGCCATCAGCGCAGGCGACGGGCAGACCTCTGCCAGACGGGCGCTGGGCTCGACCGCCAGATGGGCCAGACGCGCTGCGCCCAAGGCCGGACCGACGTCGCCACCAACGCGCTGCTGCAGGGGTTTGTCGAGAATATCGGCAAGCATCTGGATCCAGTAGGCGCTGCGCGAACCGCCGCCGATCACGGTGATGTCGTCTGATTTCAGCCCGGCCGCTTCCACGGCCAGCACGCCATCGAGCAGACCGAAACCGACGCCTTCCAACGTGGCATTGGCCAGATCGCCGCGCTGCGTATTGCCGCTCAAGCCCACGAAAGCGCCGCGTGCATGGCTGTCGTTGTGCGGCGTACGCTCGCCGCTGAGGTAAGGCAGAAAAAATGGGCTGCCCTGCTCGATGCTTCGGGAGGCCTTGGCGTCATCGAGCAAGGCCGGCACGTTCTCGTAAGCGGCCAAACGCGCGGTGAAATCCAGGCAGCTGGCCGCGTTGAGCATCACGCTCATCAGATGCCAGGTTTCCGGCAAGGCGTGGCAAAAGCTGTGCACGGCCTGCTCCGGGCGCGACAGAAAGCCGTCGGATACGGCGAAAAACACGCCCGAGGTGCCGAGCGAGAGCATTGCCTGCCCGGGCTTGACGATGCCCACACCGACGGCGCCTGCCGCGTTATCGCCACCGCCGGCAGCAACCGGAACCGGCGGTATGCCCCAGCGTTCGGCCAATTCAGTACGCAGCTTTCCGGTGACCTGGTTGCCCTCGTGCAGCGACGGCATCTGCGAACGGTCGAGGCCACAGGCCGCGAGCATCTCATCGCTCCACGCACGCTTTGCCACATCGAGCCACAGCGTGCCCGCCGCATCGGACATGTCGCTGGCGTATTCACCGGTGAGTTTCAGCCGCAGGTAGTCCTTCGGCAAAAGCACCTTGGCAATACGACTGAAAATTTCCGGCTCGTGCCTGCGTACCCACATCAACTTGGGTGCGGTGAAGCCGGGCATCGCCAGATTGCCGGTAATGGCCCGGAAATTCGGCAGCTTTTCGAGTTCGGTACATTCGACATCGCAACGCCCGTCATTCCACAGAATGGCCGGGCGCAGCACCTCGTCCTGCGCATCGAGCAAGGTGGCCCCGTGCATTTGCCCGGACAAGCCGATACCGGCTATCGCGTTCGGTGCCATGCCCTGTTTTTTTGCGTCGGCCAGTAACGCATCGACGGAATCGAGCGTCGCCTGCCACCACGCGGCCGGATCCTGCTCGGACCAGCGCGGCTGGGGCTGCGAAAGGGTCAACGCGGTCGAAGCGCTGGCACGGACGTCGCCCTTGCGATCAACCAGCACCGCCTTGACCGATGAGGTGCCCAGATCAATACCAATGAACATTAGCTTGCGTTACTCCGGCGCGATCGTCAGGGTCAACGGACGATCAGCCGTAAACATAGCGATTGACCAGGTTCTCCAGCGCTTCCTGCTGGCCGGAAACGTGCTGCGGCTGCAGATCGCGTTTGGCTGCTTCGGCCGCCAGCGATTCGAGGCTGAAGTTGCCATCCAGCACCTGCTTGCCGAAGTCACCGTCCCAACCGGCATAACGTGCGGATTTCATCTTCGCCAGCGTGTCGCGCTCGATCATTTTTGCAGCGCGTTCCAGCGCCAGCGCCAGTACGTCGATCGCGCCGATGTGGCCGTGGAACAGATCGGCGGGGTCGCTGCTCTGGCGGCGCACCTTGGTATCGAAGTTGAAGCCGCCGTTGACGAAACCGCCAGCGCGCAGAATTTCGTAGACCACCAGGGTCATCTCTTCGACGCTGTTGGGGAATTGATCGGTATCCCAGCCGTTCTGCATGTCGCCGCGATTGGCATCGATGCTGCCGAACAGGCCAAGGGCAATCGACGTGGCGACTTCGTGCTGGAACGAATGACCGGCCAGCGTGGCGTGGTTGGCTTCGAGGTTGACCTTGACCTCATTCTCCAGACCAAAGTCCTTGAGGAAGCCGTACACCGTGGCGGTGTCGTAATCGTACTGGTGCTTGGTCGGCTCCTGCGGCTTGGGCTCGATCAGAATCGTGCCCTTGAAGCCAATCTTGTGCTTGTGTTCGATCACCATCTGGAAGAATCGGCCGAGCTGCGCGCGCTCGCGTTTCAGATCAGTGTTGAGCAAGGTGTCATAGCCTTCGCGGCCACCCCACAAGACGTAGTTTGCCCCGCCCAGACGCTGGGTGGCGCCCATGGCATGAAATACCTGCGTGGCCGCGTAAGCGAATACTTCCGGCTGCGGATTGCTGGCAGCGCCGGCCGCATAGCGCGGATGGCTGAACACGTTGGCCGTGCCCCACAGCAGCTTCATACCGGTGGCGGCCTGCTTGGCCTCAAGCACGTCAACCATCACGGCGAAATTGCTCGCATACTCTTTGAGGTTGGCGCCTTCTGGTGCCACGTCGGTGTCGTGAAACGTATAGAACGGCACGCCGAGCCGGCTGAAAAAATCGAATGCCGCATCGGCCTTGACCTTCGCCTGCTGCATCGGATCACCGGCATGATGCCAGGGACGATCGAAGGTGCCCGCACCAAACACGTCGCTGCCTGGCCATACAAAGGTATGCCAGTAGCAGGCGGCCATCCGCAAGTGTTCGGCCATGCTTTTGCCGAGGATCTGACGCTTGGCATCGTAGTGATGAAACGCCAGCGGATTGTCGCCATCAGCACCCTCATAGGCGATTGGCGCAATACGTTCAAAATAGGACATGGACCACTCCGCGGAAAGTAAGCACGAAAATCTTCAAACGAGTTTCGTTAATCCACGAATGCTGCACAGTCCCATGGCATGCGGGCAATTGCGAAATTCGTCGTCGCCCTGATCATTTTCACTGTGGCAATGCGGCATGCCAGCAGCGTCCGCACGTGTTAGCGTCTGCCATCTGCCGAGTGTTCGATGCGTCCCTTTGAAGCCCCGACACCAGGTAATAAGGGATAATCAACACGCCATGGCACTCTCCCCTCCTCCGCATCGCATTGCGCTGCTGTTCAACGCCAATAAGGCGTATGACCGTGAAGTCATCGCGGGCATCGGTCAGTACCTCAACTCGACTCGCGTAGAATGGGATTTATTCCTCGAAGAGGACTTCCGCTCCCGCGTACAGGGCATCGAATCCTGGCACGGTGACGGCATCATTGCCGACTTCGACGACCCGGCCACGGTGGAAGCGCTGGCCTCTTCACCGCTGCCGGTAGTGGGCGTTGGCGGCTCCTACGCCGATGTTTCGCGTTATCCGAAAAACATTCCGTATATCGCCACCGACAACGTCAAGCTGGTGCAGCTGGGCTATCGGCATCTGATCGATCAGGGCCTGTCGAACTTTGCCTACTACGGCAAACCGGCTTGTGACAAAGCCTGGGCGGCCGAACGCGAGGCCGCCTACGTGCAGCAACTGCAGGCCGATGCGCTGACGGTCAACGTCTACCAGGGCCTGCCGACCAGTGCGGGCAATTGGGATAACGCCGCCGAACAGCTGGTGCAGTGGCTGCAGGATTTGCCCAAACCGGTCGGTATTCTCTGCGTCACCGATGCGCGCGCACGTCAGCTGCTGCAGGCCTGCCAGCTCGCCAAGATTTCCGTACCCGAGCAGGTGGCCGTGGTCGGTATCGACAACGATCCACTGACCCACATGCTGACCCGCGTACCGCTGACTTCAGTTATCCAGGGCACCGAGGAAATGGGCCGTACCGCCGCCCATCTGCTGCATCAGATGCTGCGCGGTGCCGATCATTCGCAGACGCTGGTGGTGGTGCCGCCGGCCGGCATCAATGTGCAGTCGTCGAGCCGACATCAGCCACTGCGCAGCCCGCTGGTAATGCGGGCGCGTCACTACATCCGCCAGTACGGTTGTCTCGGTGTCAAAACCGAACAGGTGGCCGATTACGTCGGCGTGTCGCGCACGGCGCTGGAAGAACATTTTCGCCGCGAGCTGAAACAGACCGTGCATCAGGCACTGCTGCAGCACAAGCTGGAACAGGCGGGCGAATTGCTGCTCGCCTCACCGTTGCCACTGGCCGATATCGCCGTGCGCTGTGGCTTTACGTCACTGCAGTACATGTACGCGGTATTTCGCCGCGAATACAATCTCACGCCCAAACAGTTCCAGGCGCAGCATCGCGGTGCTGAGATCACGGATACGGCCGATCAATCTGCATGAGCTCCATGACCCATTCCAATGCAACGCACGTCCCTCACGCCGTGCGCTGGGGCAGTCTGAGCGACGGCCGCAAGGTCCATCGCTGGACGTTGCGCAACGCGCAGGACATGCGCATGGACATCAGCGATCTGGGCGGCAGCCTGCTCAGCTGGCACGCGCCCGATCGTCACGGACGCATGGAAGGTGTGGTGCTCGGGCATGCCGAACCGCTGGCCTACGCTCAAAGTAGCGGCTATCTCGGTGCGCTCGTCGGCCGCTGGGCCAATCGGATCCGCAACGGTCGTTTTGAATTGGACGGCGTCAGCTACCGGCTCGACCGCAACAACAATGGCCAGCATCTGCACGGCGGTCTGGAGGGTTTCCATCAGCAGCTGTGGGATGTCGAGAGAGATGGCGACGGCCTGTTGCTGAATCTGCACTCGCCCGATGGCGAAGGCGGCTTTCCTGGCGATCTTGACGTGCAGGTTCGCTACCTGCTGGATGACAGCGGCACGCTGAGCATCGACTATCAGGCGCGCAGCGATCAACCCACTCCGGTCAATCTCACGTCGCATGCCTACTTCAACCTCGGTGGCGCGCGCGGTGATATTCGCGATCATCTGCTGTGGATCGACGCGGAGGATTTTCTCGCGATCGACGCCGGTATGATTCCGGCGGGTCAGGAAAACGTGGCTGGCAGTGCGTTTGATTTTCGTCACCCGGCACCGCTCGGCTCGCGCCTCAACTGGCCACACCCTCAGCTTGCCGTGGCCGGCGGATTTGATCACTGCTATTGCCTGCGCGAGTCGCATGGCCAACCGCGCAAGGTTGCCCAGGTGATCGACCCGGCCAGCGGGCGCCGCTTGACGGTAGTCACCGATCAACCCGGTCTTCAGCTTTATACCGGACAGTATCTGGCCGGGCTGCCGAACCGCAGCGGCAGCTTTTATCGCGCCTATGACGGCTTCTGCCTGGAGGCCCAGGCATTTCCCGATCAGATCAACAGCGCCAGCGCGGAGCGCGTGGTGCTGCGGCCCGGCGCGATCTATCGGCAGCACACTTCGTATCAGCTCGACGCGGTATAAGTGAACGCATTGCCAGCGCTGCCGCCGGCAAACCCCGCTCAACGTCCGAAGATGATTTCCTTGCCTTCGTGATCGCGATCCCAGCCACGCAGCTGATCGCGAATATGCGCAATGCGCTGGCGGCCCAGTGCGTTGCGCTCTTCATCCAGCACAAGCCCGTCAAGCAATTCAGCCAGACGCTGTGCAGTTGGCAGCATCGCATCCCACGCGTCGAGTGCGGAGAGCGGCCCCGGCAAAGTCATGAAAAAACTCACGCCCGGCGTGCGCAGCGCATCGAGCCGACCTAGATCGAAGTTGCCCGGCTTGACCATGTTGGCCACGCTGAAGATCGGGCCTTGCTCGCGCTTGCCCTCGAGCAGTCGGTGATAGATGCCCATGTCGCCGAACTCAAGCCCGGCTTTTTCGGCGGCCACCACAAGGTTCGGCCCGTTGAACGGCTCGCCTTCGCGCGCCACCACAAACAGGGTGACGATGCGCTCCACCGCCAGTTGTGCGGGGCGCCGGCCGAGATCTGAACGCGGGGGGATCTTTGGCGTGGGTGCGGCCTGTGCTACCGGCGCTGCAGCCGCAGAAGCCGGTGCGGTCGCCTGTGGCTGCGGCACAGATGCGATGTCCGATGCCTCATCGGGAACGCTGGGCGCGCGCAGCGCATCGACAATCGAGGCGGCATGGCCGACCAGCGGTGACGATGGTCGGCTACCGATGCGCTCACCGGACAAGGTCGCGCCAAGGCGTTCAAGTTCTGCGCGCATGCCGACATCCAGCTCGCCCTGACTGGGTTTGACCGGAGCATTGAAGACGTCGTCATACGACGATGCGCGCGCGTTGAACGACGGCTCGGCGCGATCGCCTTCATAATCATCGTCACCCAACGTCGGCTCGCGGCGTTCGCCCGCGGTTGCCGTCGGCACGACGCGGCGCCTGCCCTGCTCTTTCTTCGGCTGACCGAACAGCCAGATCAGCGCCAGGATGATCACACCGACGATAAACAGCGGAATACCGACGGCAGGGTTCCAGGCGAAAGCAAGCACGGGTTGCATGGTCATCATGATGTCCTCAGGCAGCGCCTGCGAGTTTAGCCGCTTCTGCGAGATCCACCTGCACCAGTCGCGACACACCCGGCTCGCGCATGGTCACGCCGCACAACTGGGTCGCCGCTTCCATCGTGGCCTTGTTGTGGCTGATGAAAATGAACTGCACTTTCTCGCTCATCTCGCGCACCAGGCTGGAGAACCGGCCCACGTTGGCTTCATCCAGCGGCGCGTCGACCTCGTCCAGCAGGCAGAACGGCGCGGGATTGAGGCCGAAGATGGCAAACACCAGCGCGACGGCCGTCAGCGCTTTTTCACCGCCGGACAGTAGCGTGATGTTGGACACGCGCTTGCCCGGTGGCCGCGCCATGATGGCCACGCCGGTATTGAGCAGGTCGTCGCCGGTCAGCTCCAGATACGCATGACCGCCGCCGAACAGTCGCGGGAACAGCTCCTGCACGCCCGCGTTGACCTTGTCGAAGGTTTCCTTGAAGCGCTGGCGGGTTTCGCGATCGATCTTCTTGATCGCACCTTCCAGGGTTTCCATGGCGCTAACCAGATCGTCGAGCTGATTATCGAGATAGGTCTTGCGCTCGCTTTGCTCGGCGTGCTCCTGGATCGCGGCCAGGTTGACCGGCTCCAGCCGCACGATTTTCTGGCCCAGTTCGCTGAGCTGCTGGCGCCACTGACTGGCGTCGATGTCCTCGGCCAGTTCGGCCAGCAGCGTCTCGAGTTCCAGACCGGATTCGCGGATCGCCTCGGCCAGCTGCTCGGCGCGCATCTGCAGCGCCTGCGCCGCCAGCCGCTTCTGTGAGAGCCCTTCGCGCAGGGCACTGAGGCCGTGCTCGGCGCGCTGTCGCTCCTGCTCCAGTCGGCGGAATTCACCGTCGCAATCGTCCAGCGCGCGACGCGCTTCGACCAGCTGCTTGTCGACCAGCAGGCGCTGGTCGAGGTAGGTCTGCCGCTCGGCTTCGAGTTCGGCGATCGGATCGGAACCGGCGGCCAGCTGTTCGACGATGTCGGCACGACGCGAGGCGATCTGCGCCAGCTGCGCATCCATGCGGCCAAGCGACTGTTCCAGCGAAGAAAGCGATGAGCGACGCGACTCCAGACCGAGCGCCAGCGCATGCGACTGGTCGGCCGCCTCGCGCGCATTCATGCGCGCTTCTTCGCGCGCTTCGAGCAGGTTGCGACGCTCGTTCTCCAGCGTACGGCGCTCGTCTTCCAGATCGCCCATCAGGCCGACCGATTCGTCCAGCCGCGCACGCGCTTCACGGGTCTGGCCCTGCAGTTCATCTATCTGATTGGCCAGATCGTTCAACTCATCACTGACCTTGGCCGAACGCGCACGCGCCGTTTCCAGCTTGCCGCGATGACTCTGCAGCTGACCCGCCAGCTCGGACTGCTTGCGGTGCGCGTTATACAACTCACGCTGCGCGTCATCGCGCGCACGCTCGACTTCGAACTTGCCGGTGCGCAGCGTCTCCAGCCGCTCGCCGTCTTCCTCGAGCTGCGCTTCCAGGGTGGCGATCTGCTCGGTCAGCAGGCGCAGCTCACGCTCGCGCGCCAGCACGCCGACCTGATTGCCCTGCGCGCGGCGCACGCGCGCCCACTGCGGCGCCAACCAGTCGCCGTCGCGGGTGATGATGGATTGATGCGGGCTCAGCAACGCCACGCGGCGGCTGGCCTCATCCAGCGTTTCGGCCGTCTGCACATGAGAAAGCAGCTGCAGCGCGGCGGCTGGACCATGCACGCGAGCGGCCAGCGTGTCGGCGGCACCCTGGCCGCCGTCGGCGGACGCCAGCAAGGCGATATCGGCGTCACCGAGGCTGCCGAATTCAGACACCAAACCCAGAGGACTGTCGACCAGTACGCCATCGAGCAAGCCGGCAAGCACGGTTTCCACTGCCGTTTCCCAGCCCGCGTCGACCTGCAGCGCTTCACCGAGTCGACGTGACTTGTTCAAGCCCAGACGAGCGAGCCAGCCGCTGGCAGCGCTTTCTTCCTGACCGAGTGCCGCGTGCTGTAGCGCTTCCAGTGAGGCGTGTCGACCGCGCGCCGACTGCAGCTGCTGGCGAGCCTCGTTGAGCGTGGACTGCACCTGGCGCTCTTCGTCGAGCACTTTTTCGTGGCTGAGCTTGTGCTGGTCAAGCAGGCTGCCAAGCGTTTCGACGCGCTCGCGCTGCGTCTCGTGATCGACATTCAACTGTTCGCCGACAGCGTCCAACGCTGCAACGTCGGTGGCTTTCTGCTCTGCTTCGAGCGCCTCGCGCCGCCTCGAAAGATCGATGCTCTGGCGATCCAGATAGTTGAGCTTGGTCCGTTCGACTTCCGCCGCGCGGCTGGATTCACCAGCGTGACGGGTGTGGCTGTCCCAGCGCTGCTGCCAGTCGGCCAGCTTGGTTTCGGTTTCGCGCTGGGCTTCGGCGGTATCGTCCTGCAGCTGCTGCAGCGCTTCGAGTTTCGGCTCGCCTTCGGCCAGCGCGGTGCGCAGGGTTTCGACCTGCTCGCGATCGTTGCTGATGTGCGTAGCCAGCTCGTCGTGTTCGCGTTCGGCATCGGCATGCGCGCGCTGCAGGCGGTCGGCGGTCTCGCGGCTGTAGCGCACCTGCTGTTCGACGCGCGCGATCTCGGCGCCAACCTTGTAGACCTCGGCCTGGACGCTGTTCAGATGTTCGCTGGCGCCAGTATGGCGCTCGCGCACGGTTTCCAGCTGCGTCTCGATCTGGCGCTGACCGGCAAGTTCTTTCTCGATCTCGGTCTCGGCCGCCGACAGATCGGCACCTTCGCCGTCATGCTGGCTTTTCAGGCCCCGATATTCCAGCGCGCGCAGTTCGGCCTCCTTGCGCGTTTGTTCTTCTTTCAACGCCTTCCAGCGTTCGGCGGCGCGGGCCTGGCGATTGAGATGATCGAGCTGCTTGTCGACCTCATCGCGCACGTCACGCACGCGATCGAGGTTCTCGCGGGTCGCCTTGATGCGGCTCTCGGTTTCCTTGCGCCGCTCCTTGTATTTGGAGATGCCGGCGGCCTCTTCCAGATGCGTGCGTAGCTCTTCGGGATGCGCCTCGATGATCTGGCTGATCATGCCCTGCTCGATGATCGAGTAGCTGCGCGGCCCAAGGCCCGTACCGAGGAACAGATCGGTGATGTCGCGGCGACGGCAGCGCGTGCCGTTCAAGTAATAGGCCGACTGGCCGTCGCGGGTGACCTGACGCTTGACCGATATCTCGGCGTACTGGCCGTACTCGCCCTGCACCGAACCGTCGCTGTTGTCGAAAATCAGCTCGACCGTCGCCTGGCCGACCGGCTTGCGCGTGTTGGAACCGGAAAAGATCACGTCGGTCAGCGAGTCGCCACGCAAACGACTGGCCGCACTCTCGCCCATGACCCAGCGGATCGCGTCGATGATGTTGGATTTGCCGCAGCCGTTCGGACCCACCACGCCAATCATGTTGGTCGGCAGTTGCAGGGTGGTCGGGTCCACAAAGGACTTGAAACCGGCAAGTTTGATGGTGGTCAGGCGCATGCGGTCATCAATGGATTCATCAGGTAACGCCTTCAGTCGAGCGACTCGTCACTGTGCCAAACCAAGGGCGGGGCTGCAACGCGTTTGCGCCGGAGAAACAACCTTAGATAATGTTCCTATCTTATTGTTAAGAATTGTTATTTATCACTCGCCTCAATTGAAAGCGCGTGGATGCCGTTGTCCATCAACCCTTCCATCGCCGCATAAATCATGCGATGCCGCTGCAGCGGTAGCTTGCCGGCGAAGGCTGCGCTGACGATGCGCACATGGAAATGCCCCCTGCCGGCATTGCCGTGCGACGCGTGCTTGTAGCCCTCATCCAGCACCTCCAATTCGGTCGGCGCGAAGGCATCTTCCAGTCGACGGCGGATTTCATCCACCATCGGGGTCACGGCCGGCGCGCCACTCACGCGCTGGGCAGCGTCTTGCGGAACGGCCGAACTTTGACGTCAGCGTAGACGCCGGCGGCCATATAGGGATCGGCCTTGGCCCAGCTTTCGGCCTCTTCCAACGAAGCGAATTCCGCGACGATCAGGCTACCGGTAAAACCGGCCGGACCAGGATCTTCCGAGGCGATCGCCGGAAACGGACCGGCCAGCAGGACCCGGCCTTCGTCGTTCATCTGCTGCAGTCGCGCCAGATGCGGCGGACGATTGGCGACGCGCGCTTCAAGCGAATTTGGGACGTCATTGGCAACGATGGCAAACCACATGATTCAAGCCTCCGGACGCATGTATGGGAAAAGAAGCACATCACGAATCGACGCCGAGCCTGTCAGCAGCATGACCAGCCGATCGATGCCGATGCCCAGGCCGCCGGTCGGCGGCAGGCCGACTTCCAACGCGCGAATGTAGTCAGCGTCGAAATGCATGGCCTCGTCGTCGCCGGAGTCCTTGGCATCGACCTGCGCCTGGAAGCGCGCGGCCTGATCTTCCGGATCGTTCAACTCGGAAAAACCGTTCGCCAGCTCCTTGCCGTTGATAAACAGTTCGAAGCGATCGGTGATGCCTTTATCGGTATCGCTCTCACGCGCCAGCGGCGAAACTTCCACCGGGTGATCGGTAATGAAGGTCGGCTGGATCAGCGTGTGCTCGACGGTCTTCTCGAAAATCTCCAGCAGCAGCTTGCCCCAGCCGTAGCCAGGCTTGACCTGCACCTTCAGGCGCGCGGCGTGTGCGGCCATGGCGTCGCGATCGCGCAGCTCTTCGCGCTTGATCTCGGGGTTGTGCTCCAGCACGGCGTCTTCCATGCGCCAGCGGCGGAAGGCCGGGCCGACGTCGATCTCGGCGCCGTCCCAGGTCAGCTGCGTCGTACCGAGCACGCTCTGCGCCGTATCGCGGATCACCGATTCGGTGATGTCCATGATCTCGTGGTAGGTGGCGTACGCCTGGTACAGTTCCAGCATGGTGAACTCGGGATTGTGCCGGGTCGACACGCCCTCGTTGCGGAAGTTGCGGTTGATCTCGTACACGCGATCGAAGCCGCCGACGACCAGTCGCTTCAAATACAGCTCCGGCGCCACACGCAAGTACAGGTCCATGTCCAGCGCGTTGTGATGCGTGATGAACGGCTTGGCCGTTGCGCCGCCGGGAATCACGTGCATCATCGGCGTTTCGACTTCCATGAAACGACGCGGCGGCGCTTCCAGCCACTGGCGCATGAAGCCGATGATCTTCGAGCGCGTAACGAAGGTGCGGCGGGCTTCTTCGGTGACGATGAGATCGACATAGCGCTGGCGATAGCGCTGCTCTACGTCGGCCAAGCCGTGGAACTTGTCCGGCAACGGACGCAGGCTCTTGGTCAACAGACGGATAATGTCGGCACGCACGGAGAGCTCGCCGGTCTTGGTGCGCATGAGCACGCCTTCGGTGCCGATGATGTCGCCGACGTCCCAACCCTTGAAGGCCTCGTACGCGTCGCCCACCGTGCCCTGATGGATGAATAGCTGGATGCGCCCGGTGTAATCCTGCAGCTGCACAAAGCTGACTTTGCCCTGCACGCGCTTGAGCACGATGCGACCGGCCACCTTCACCCGGCGCGCCGCGGCCTCGATGACTTCGGCCGTCTGGACGTCCTTGTCGGCAAACTCGGTTTGCAGGTCGCCGGTAAAGCTGTCGATCTTGAAGTCGTTCGGAAACGCGATGCCCTGCCCGCGCAACGCAGTCAGTTTCTCGCGACGCTCGGCAATCAGTTTGTTCTCGTCCTGCACGGTAGGCTCGGTGGCTTCGGCAGAGGCTTGTGTCTGATCGCTGGTCATGCGGATTCCGGTAACGCTGATTGGCTGAAGTGAATGTTCGTAAGCAAGTCGCTGGTGACTTAACTTTTCCGGCAATTGTTACGCGTCGCTACGTTTGGAGCCCGCCTCCAAACCAGACTTCAAGCTGGCCTCGATAAAATCATCAAGGTCGCCGTCGAGCACCTTTTGCGTATCGGTGCGCTCGATGCCGGTGCGCAGATCCTTGATGCGGCTCTGATCAAGCACATAGTTGCGGATCTGACTGCCCCAGCCGATATCCGACTTGGTCGCTTCCAGCGCATCGCGTTCGACGTTGCGTTTCTGCACTTCCAGCTCGTACAGCTTAGCGGCCAGCATTTTCATCGCGGTGGCGCGGTTGGCGTGCTGGCTGCGGCCGGTCTGGCAAGCGACCACGGTATTGGTCGGGATGTGCGTGATGCGCACCGCCGATTCGGTCTTGTTGACGTGCTGACCGCCGGCGCCCGATGAACGATAGACGTCCGTACGCAAATCGGCCGGATTGATGTCGATGTCGATGTCGTCGTCGACTTCCGGCGACACGAATACCGAGGTGAAACTTGTATGGCGACGGTTGTCCGAATCGAACGGCGACTTGCGCACCAGCCGATGCACGCCGATCTCGGTCTTCAGCCAGCCGTAGGCGTAATCACCCTCCACCCGGAACGTGGCGGATTTGATCCCGGCAACGTCGCCGCCCGAAACTTCCATCAGTTCGGTCTGCCAGCCGCGTGACTCGCACCAGCGCAGATACATGCGCAACAGCATTTCTGCCCAGTCCTGCGCCTCGGTGCCGCCGGCGCCGGCCTGGATGTCGACGAAGGCGTTAGTCGAATCCATCTTGCCGGAAAACATGCGCTGGAATTCCAGCTTGCTGATCTGGCTGTCGAGTCGCGCCACGTCGGCGACGACCGACTGTGCGGTTTCCTCGTCGTCGTCGGCGATCGCCATCTGCAGCAGTTCATTGCCGTCGGTGAGGCTGGCCGTCAAGGTATCGATGCCGCTGACGATGGTGTCCAGCCGGGCACGTTCGCGGCCCAGCTCCTGTGCGCGGGCCGGATCGTCCCATACGGTAGGGCTTTCCAGCTCGCGGGTTACTTCTTCGAGACGCTCACGCTTGGTGGCGTAGTCAAAGATACCCCCGAAGCGACTCGACGCGGCCGCTGAGGTCCGCAATCTGCGCGAGGATAGGATTGGTCTCGATCATGGTTTGGCTCTTACCGGTTTTTCGACCGCCAATAATAGCAGAGGACGAGCAGCAGTCCGCCTCGGCCACTTCACCAAGAAATACACCAACGCCCTGCGTAGCCTCAAACTGCCGGTGGCTCATCGCCGTACAGCCGGATGTACGTGACACGAAGAGGTCAGTCGTCGAACGCTTCGACGGTTTCGCGACGGGCACACAGAAAGGCATCAGCGACCAAGCGCAGCGGAGCTGTATCCACGTCGCTGCGACCGCCGTGAATCAGCGTGGCAAAGCGCGCATACAAGCCCGCGTATTCACGATCTTCGCCATGCTCGATGCCACTGGGCAACTCCAGAACCGCGCCACCGTTGGCGAGCTTCAGCGTGCCTGCATCGGTCTGGACCAGGATGTCCCAGCTTTGTGGACCGGTCTGACGCCAGTCAAGATCCATCGATATTTCGACGCCGGCCGTGTCCGTGAATGCCATCTGCGCGGCGATGGGTGCCTCGCGATTGGCTGGTGTCGATAGAAGCGCGGAACGAAGAAAAAACGCTCGCGGCAGGATACGCGTGACGATCGACAACGCATTGATGCCCGGATCGAATACTCCCAGGCCACCCGGCTCCCAGATCCACGCCTGCCCCGGATGCCAGACGCGAACGTCCTCGCGCCAGATGATCGACACGCGATCGATACGCCGATCGGCAAGCCACGCGCGTGCCGGCTCCACACCGGCGGCGTAACGCGAATGCCAGCCGGCGAACAAGGTCCGTCCGTTCGTGCTCGCCTGTTGCTCCAGTGCAGCTACTTCGGCCAATGTCGCGCCCGGCGGTTTCTCGAGAAATACATGAACACCGTTTTCCAGAGCTTGTCGGGCCAGCGCATAGCGAACCTGCGGCGGAGTGCAGATGACCACGGCATCGAGCGCAGGCCCGTCCCGGAATAGTTCGTCAAGGCTTTCGCAACGGGTCACACCTTCCATCGCCGGCGCGCCGGGACCGACGACTGCCGCCAGCCGAAAATCCGCGTTACCGACTATGGCAGGGAGGTGCTGATCGCGCGCTATCTTGCCTAACCCGACCACGCCAACGCGAATGGCGCCCATGCTTAGAGCGCCTTGATGGTGAAAGTCGGAGCAACCGCTTGCGTCAGACTATTGCGCAGCGGCAAGGTAAACGGTGCAGCCTCTATCTCGAACTCGTCGCCGACTTCGGTTTTGACTCCGTCGGAGAACGACAGCGTGGCGGTGCCGAAGAAATGCACGTGCACATCGCCAGGCTGGCGAAACACGTCGTATTTGAAATGATGGGCTTCCAGATTGGCGAAACTGTGCGACATGTTTTCCTCACCGGACAGAAACGGCTTTTCCCATAAGACCGCGCCATCCCGATAAATCCGGCTAGTGCCCTCGATTTGCATGGGCATTGGACCGACCAGCAGTTCCGGGCCTAACGCCGCCTGCCGCAGTTTAGAGTGGGCCAGCCAGAGATAGTTGTGGCGCTCGGTGACATGATCACTAAACTCGTTCGCAAGGCAAACACCGAGGCGAAATGGCGTGCCGTCCTGGCCGATCAGGTAAATGCCGGCCAGCTCGGGTTCTTCACCGCCATCCTTCGCAAACGACGGCGATGTGAGCGGCTCGCCCGGCCCGACCAGACCCAGTCCATTGCCCTTGTAGAACCACTCGGGCTGGCTGCCGACCTGGCCAGCTGCAGGCTTGCCGCCCTCCACGCCTTCAAGAAATATCCGCATTGAATCCGTCTGTTTCTCGGCGGCGGCGGCCGCTCGGTGCATCTTGTCTCGCCCCTCGGCGGAGCCCAGATGGGTAAGGCCCGTGCCGGTCATGAAAAGGTGTGAAGCATCCGGGTGATCGATTGGTGCGAGCAGCCGGCCCGCGGCAAGTGCGGCGGCGATATCCACCGGTTCACCGAGCCCGCAAGCCGCTACGGCCCCGGCAAGGTCGGTACCCGAGGCGATGGCCTTGTTGGCCAGCGACCGAACGCTGTCGACGCCGAGTACAAACGCGCAGCCAGCGTCGTCGGCAGCAATCACGGAGCGCGTGCCATCCGCGGCACGATGTTGCAACAGGCGCAGGGTCATCTTATTTCTCGCTTCGAAGAAAAGTCGCGCTTACCGCTCGTCGGCGCACGCTCATGGGATTCGGGCGCCAGGAATCAGCCGTTTGGAATGCCGTCCACGAGCCGCGGCAGGCCGGTGTCATCACGCAGCACGGCGGGCAGCAACTGGGGTGAAAAGTTCTGATAGGCCACCGGTCGCAGAAAGCGGTCGATGGCCAGGCTGCCCACCGACGTAGAACGTGCATCTGACGTGGCCGGGAACGGCCCGCCGTGCACCATCGCATGGGTGACCTCGACGCCCGTCGGCCAGCCATTGACGACGATACGCCCGCACTTGCGTTCGAGCAGGGGGAGCAACCTTGCCGCCATGTCCGTGTCGGCATCGTCCATCTGCAGCGTCGTTGTCAGCTGGCCTTCGGCGGCAGCCATGACCGATCGCAGCTCCGACTCATCGGCGCAGCGCACCAATAGCGACGAGGCCCCGAATATTTCCTGCCCAAGCGACTTGTCAGCCAGAAACGATTTGCCGGTGGTCGAAAAGAACGTGGCGCGCCCGTCGCTGACACTTTCGCCGGCAGGCCCCTGCGCAACGGTAGTGACCTTGTCATTGTGCTGAAGCGCGTCGATGGATTTCGCGTAAGCGGCGTGAATCGCACCGGTCAACATCGTTTGTGCAGCCGCCGCGGAAACAGCAACGGTCGCGGCCGACACGAAGGCTTCGAGTCCTTCGCCTTCGATCGCCAGCAGCAGTCCAGGGTTGGTGCAAAACTGCCCTGCGCCCATCGTCAGCGAACCGGCAAAGGCGGCGCCTAGCGCTTCTCCGCGCGTGCGCAGTGCCGCTGGCAACAGCAGCACCGGGTTGATGCTCGACATCTCCGCAAACACGGGAATGGGAACCTCGCGCGCCTGCGCCAGTTTGACCAACGCCAGGCCACCGGCACGTGATCCGGTGAAGCCAACGGCGGCGATCGCGGGATCTTTGACCAACGCGGCGCCCAGCTCGATGCCCGGACCGGTGAGATGCGAGAACACGCCCGCCTGCAGGCCACTCGCCTGCACTGCCTTTGCGATGGCGCCGGCGACCATGGCGCCGGTGGCCGGATGAGCCGGATGACCTTTGACGACGACCGTGCAGCCCGCCGCAAGCGCCGAAGCGGTGTCGCCGCCGGCGGTGGAAAACGCGAGTGGAAAGTTCGACGCACCGAACACCGCGACCGGCCCGACTGGAATCCTGCGCAGGCGCAGGTCGGCACGCGTGGGCGGCGTCGCGCCGGGCGTGACCGGATCAATGCGCAAACCCATCCAGTCGCCGCGCCTGAGCACGTTGGCAAACAGTTTGAGCTGTCCCACCGTGCGGCCGCGCTCTCCTTCCAGGCGCATGCGCGTCAGACCGCTTTCGCGCATGGCAGTCACAATCAGATCGTCGCCCAATGCCAGTATTTCGGCACCGATACGCTCAAGAAACACCGCGCGATCCTCGGCATCCGTCGCGCGATAGGGGTCGAAGGCCGCTTCAGCCGCCGCACAGGCAGTTCTGACTTCGGCGATGCCATCCAAGGCAAAATCGGCGCCGAACGGCTGGCCGGTCGCGGCATCCACCGATCGAAACGCGCTGTTCTTGTCCGTGGTGTTTTCATCTTTCAACATGTGCTGCACCGCAATAATTACTCAGACAAATAGGTTAAGGCGGATATACTGGTTTTGCAATGCCGGCTTCAGAGTCCCGGCGAGCCATTGACGGTTACGAAGGAATAAGCGTTTGAAAAAGACACCCACGCCAGCCGAACCTACCGAGCGTGATCGCGAGCCGCGTGGCACGGGTCGACGCCTGTACGGCGCGATTGCCCACAAGCTGGGTGCCGCGATCCTGTCGGGTGAATATCTCCCGGGCGACGTGCTCTCCGGAGAAATCGTTTTCTCCGAATTACTCGACGTATCGCGAAGCGCGTACCGCGAGGCGATCCAGGCGCTTGCCGCCAAGGGCTTGGTCGAAAGTCGGCCCAAGGCCGGCACCCGCGTGCTACCCAGGAACCGCTGGAATCTGCTTGATCCTGAAGTGCTGGGATGGGCATTTGCAGGGCAACCGGACATGGCTTTCATCCGTAGCCTGTTCGAACTGCGCGCCATCGTCGAACCAGCCGCCGCTGCGCTGGCGGCCGAGCGACGCGACAAGGCTGCACTGAAGAGCATGCGTGATGCGCTGGCCGGCATGACCCGGCATACGCTTGCCAGCGAAGCTGGTCGCATGGCTGATCGCGATTTTCACAGCGCCATCCTGCATGCCACCGGCAACGATGCACTCATCGTGTTGAACGCCAGCATCTGCGCCGCGGTGAGCTGGACGACCCAGTTCAAGCATCGCCAGCGTGCCCTGCCGCGAAACCCCATTCCCGATCATCGTCGGGTGCTCGATGCGATTGCCGCCAGCGATCCGGCCGCCGCCAGCGAAGCGATGCGGGTGCTGGTGGAACTGGCGCTGGAAGATACCCGTCAGTCGATGCAGCCCTAGACGGTTTCTCTACTCGATCCAACAGCATCTGGATCACCCGTGACCGCGATAACGCACCAACACATGCGCTTGCTACCCGCAGACACGACGCGCAACGACCGTCTGCGCGCGGCGCAACCTCGATGATATTGACCGCGAAATATCAGACGACTAATCAACGACCCCCATTGCGACGTTTGTTGTAAACATCGAATGCCACGGCCGCCAATAGCACGAGCCCCTTGATCAGCGACTGGTATTCAGTGCCTACGCCAAGAATCGACATGCCGTTGTTGAGCAGTCCGATGATGAGGCCACCAATAATGGCTCCCGTGACGGTACCGATGCCTCCGGTAACCGCGGCGCCGCCAATGAATACGGCGGCAATCGCGTCAAGCTCGAAGCCTGATCCCGCGCTGGGACTGGCGAGGTTCAACTGGGCGGTAAAAACGAGCCCGGCAAGTGCAGAGATCACACCCATGTTCACGAACAGCAGGAAAGTGACCCGCTTGGTCTTCACGCCGGAGAGTGCTGCGGCGTTGAGATTTCCGCCGATTGCATAGACGTGCCGCCCGAAGACCGAACGCGCCATTACCGCCGCATAGACGACGATCAGCACACCGAGGATCACCAGCACGATCGGCGTTCCGCTGTAGCTGGCCAGCAAAAAGGCCATATAAACGATAAGGAAAACAGCGAAGACCAGCTTGAGGATGAAGTACCACAGCGGCTCCGATTCGAGCCCATATTTATGCCGCACCGAACGCTGGCGCAGCGAGCCGAACAGCAGCACGATCGAGGCTACGGCGCCGAGAATAAGCGTAAGCGGCTCGTAACCACTCGTGCCGAAGCTCGGCAGAAAGCCCGATCCCAATCGGCGGAAAGCCTCCGGAAATGGCGAGATCTGCTGATTCTGCAGCGCGATCTGTGCGGCTCCGCGGAACACCAGCATGCCGGCAAGGGTGACAATAAAAGCGGGGATCCGAAAGTACGCAATCCAGAATCCCTGCCAGGCGCCCACGAGCGCACCGATGATCAGGCAAAGCACGATCGCGATCGGCCATGCGATATGCCACTCGGTGATCATGACGCCGGCCATCGCGCCAACAAACGCCACCACCGAACCGACCGAGAGGTCGATATGACCGGCAATGATTACCATCACCATGCCGATCGCGAGAATCAGAATGTAGCTGTTCTGGATAACGAGATTGGATACGTTGATCGGTCGAAGCGTGATGCCGTGGGTCGTGATCTGAAAAAACAGCACAATCACAATCAGCGCGAGAAACAGGCCCACCTGGCGAAGCTGGCCAGTGAGATAGCCCAGCGCCTTTCTGGCCTCGCTGACGGGTTTCGTCAATTCATTAGACGTGGTCACTAGCGGACTTCTCCCGTTCTTTGGTCATGTGTTGCATAAGGAATTCAGCGGTCGCCTGCGAGCGAGGCACATCGGCGGTGACGCGTCCCTCGGCGAGGGTGTAGATGCGATCGCAGACACCCAGAAGCTCCGGTAGCTCAGACGAGATCATGATCACGCCTTTGCCCTCGTCGGCGAGCCGATTGATGATGGTGTAGATCTCGTACTTGGCGCCGACATCGATACCGCGCGTGGGCTCGTCGAGAATAAGTACATCCGGATCGGCGTACATCCACTTGGAAAGCACGACTTTCTGCTGGTTTCCACCCGAGAGTTTTCCGGTGATCGAGTCGACGCTCGGCGCCTTGATGTTCAAGCTCTTGAGGTACTGGCCCGCAATGGTCGCTTCCTTGTGGCCGTCGACGAAACCGAACATTCCCGCGAGCTTGCCAAGCGCCGAGCCCGACGTGTTACGGGTGATATCGTCGATGAGGTTGAGCCCGTAGCGTTTACGGTCTTCCGTCGCGTAGGCAATGCCATGCCGGATCGCTTTCGGCACAGTGCTGGTATCGATTTCGACGCCACGCTTGAAAACCTTTCCGCTGATCTTCACGCCATAGCTTTTGCCGAAGATACTCATCGCCAGTTCCGTACGCCCTGCCCCCATGAGTCCGGCAATGCCGACAATTTCGCCGGCGCGAACAGAAATCGCTGCATCGGTAATAATCTGGCGCGACAGGTCGATTGGGTGGAACACGTTCCAGTGCTCGACGCGCAGCAGTTCCTCGCCAATCGTTGGGTTGTGGTCCGGGTAACGGCTTTCGAGGTCGCGCCCGACCATGCCCTTGATGATCCGCTCTTCGGAAATTTCGTCCGCGTGCATGTCGAGCGTCTCGATCGTGCGCCCGTCGCGAATGATCGTTACGGCATCGGCAATCGCCTTGATCTCGTTCAGTTTGTGACTGATGATGATCGAGGTGATGCCCTGGCTCTGAAGCTGCTTGATCAGCTCGAGCAGGTGCGCCGAATCTTCGTCATTGAGCGCGGCCGTGGGCTCATCGAGAATAAGCAACTTCACACGCTTCGACAGCGCCTTCGCGATCTCCACGAGCTGCTGCTTGCCCACGCCGATATCGGTGATCTTGGTGATCGGATTGTCTTTGAGACCCACCCGGGCGAGAAGTTTTGCAGCCTCGAGATTGGTCTTGTTCCAGTCGATCCAGCCGTTCGTCTGCTGCTCGTTGCCGAGGAAAATGTTTTCGGCAATGGAAAGATACGGGCTGAGCGCGAGTTCCTGATGGATGATCACGACGCCAGCGGCTTCGGAATCGTTGATGTTTTTGAAATCGACCTGCGCGTCTTCAAAGACAATCTGACCGTCGAAGCTGCCCGCCGGATACACGCCGCTCAGCACCTTCATGAGGGTTGATTTACCCGCGCCGTTCTCGCCACAAATAGCATGAACATGGCCGCGTTTGACGCCGAGTGAAACGTTTTGCAACGCTTTGACGCCTGGGAAAGTCTTCGTGATCCCCTGCATCTCGAGAATGTTTGTTGTCACGTTTTCTGCTGCTTCCGTACGTAGAAGAGTGTAGGAAATAGAACGGCGCTAGCGGCCAGATATTCTCCGCTAGCGCCGATACCTGCGCGGTACTTACTGGAGCTGCGACGTCGTGTAGTAACCGCTGTCGATGAGCACCTTCTGGTAGTTGGCCTTGGTGACCACAGTCGGCTGGAACAGATAGGTCGGCACGGTGATGACCTTGTTGTTGTAGCTCTTGTCGTCATTCGTTTCCGGCTTCTTGCCGGAAAGGATGTCATTGGCCATCGCAACGGCCTGGTCGGCAAGCTTGCGGGTATCTTTGTAAATGGTCGAGTACTGCTGACCGGCGATGATCGACTTGACCGAGGCCGCCTCGGCATCCTGCCCGGTAATAACGGGCAGCGGCTTGGCGGCCGACCCGTAACCGGCACCCTGCAGTGCAGAGATGATGCCGATCGACATGCCATCGTACGGCGAGAGCACGCCATCGACGTTGGCACCGTCCGAGTACGATTTCGCGACCAGATTCTGCATGCGGGCCTTGGCGGTGGCCGGGTCCCATTGCAGCGTCGCAACTTGGGTGAAGCCGGTTTGACCGCTCTTGACGACGATCGATCCATCGGCAATGTACGGCTTGAGCGTATCTATCGCGCCATTGAAGAAGAACGTGGCGTTGTTGTCGTCCGGGCTGCCGGCGAACAGCTCGACGTTGAGCGGGCCCTTCTTGTCGGTCTTCTTGCCGTCTGCATCGACGAGTCGGAGGCCGGTCAGCAGGCTGGTCGCCTGGTCGACGCCGACCTTGTAGTTGTCGAACGAGACGTAGTAATTGACGTTCTTGCTGCCGGTGAGCAGGCGGTCATAAGAGATGACCTGGATGCCGGCTTTTGCGGCGGCATCGAGCTGGTCGCTGAGCGAACCACCGTCGATCGACGCGACGATAAGAATCTTCGCCCCCTTGGTGATCATGTTGCTCACCTGAAGAACCTGCTGTGGGATCTTGTTGTCGGCGTACTCGAGGTCGACCTTATAGCCGAGCTTTTCGAGATCGGCCTTGACGGCATTGCCATCCTTGATCCAACGCTCGGAAACCTTAGTCGGCATGGCCACCCCGACCAGTGCTCCCTTGTTATCGGTTGATGCGGCCGTTGTGTCCGTGCCGCCGCGTCCGCCCGAGCAGGCGGCGAGCGAGAACGCGAGTCCCATCGTTGCGATGCCGATCAGTAATTTATGTGCCTTCACTGGTGGGTTACCTTGTCAGTTGATTTCTGGACATCTTCATCAGTCTGTGCTGGGAGATTCGCATTGTCCGGGTGCGTATCCACCGCCGCCCACTTCAGGCACAGGCGGCCATTTTCTTTAATGACTATTTAGAGCTGGCTGCGAGTCGACGGTGCGCTGGTGTGTTCGTCCAGAGCCCGTCTGCAGTTTTCAACGTCACACCTTAAATAAATATTCTGGTAGGGCGTTGCACGTGGAAGTTGAGGTCACCTTTCGCTGGCGGTCGATGACTGGGAAAAACCTTTACGGCGGCGAGCATCATGACTTATCTTGTCTGAGTAATAGACTATCGATGCAACCAACGTGCGTCAACGGCCGCCTCTCGAACCAGCAGCAGCAAATAGGAGCACGCCGCTTAAGATCAACTACGCAAGTGTTTCCGCCGCGTCACCGGTGTCTATTGGACACATTTTGGCGATCGAAGCAAGTTGCGCCGCAGCAGGCCGACTGAAAATCGGCGTTGGTGTCGACATGATTACACTGAGTAGTTCTTGTACAGCAAAGCTGAGGATTCTTGCCTACAGCGCATGCCTCCCGCCAGCTGCCGCATTCGAACGGAGCACAGAGCCTCCCATTTATGCCAGACGAGAAACGGAGGCGCGCTGGAGCGACACGAGTTTCATGATCTGCCTAATGAATCCGAATTTGTCTCGTGCTGGGTCGACCCCGGCAAGCCCCACGTCCACATCGTGATTTACAGAATTTCCACGCTCCCCTGAGGATTTCCAGCCCGCCATGACACATTCCGCCCAACCCAAGCTGCGCTCGCGCGCCTGGTTCAACAATTCCGACAACATCGACATGACCGCTCTGTATCTGGAGCGCTATCTCAACTTCGGTCTGTCGATGGAGGAACTGCGTTCGGGCAAGCCGATCATCGGCATCGCCCAGACCGGCAGCGATCTTTCGCCGTGCAATCGCCACCACATGGTGCTGGCCGAGCGCGTGCGCGACGGCATTCGCGAAGCGGGCGGGATACCGCTGGAATTCCCGGTGCATCCGATCCAGGAAACCGGCAAGCGCCCCACGGCCGGCCTCGACCGCAACCTCGCCTATCTGTCGCTGGTCGAGGTGCTGTACGGCTATCCGATCGATGGCGTGGTGCTCACCATCGGCTGCGACAAGACCACGCCCGCGTGCCTGATGGGAGCCGCGACGGTGAACATCCCGGCCATCGCGCTGTCGGTCGGCCCGATGCTCAACGGCTGGCACAAGGGCGAACGCACGGGTTCGGGCACCATCGTGTGGAAAGCGCGCGAGCTGCTGGCTACTGGCGCCATCGACGAGGATGGCTTCATCAAACTGGTTGCCTCGTCCGCGCCGTCGACGGGTTACTGCAACACGATGGGCACGGCGACGACGATGAACAGCCTGGCAGAAGCGCTCGGCATGCAGCTCCCCGGATCGGCGGCGATTCCGGCGCCCTATCGCGATCGGCAGGAAATCGCCTATTACACCGGCAAGCGCATCGTCGAGATGGTGGCCAAGGACCTGAAGCCCTCGGACATCCTCACGCGCGAAGCGTTTCTCAATGCCATCGTGGTCAACTCCGCCATCGGCGGATCGACCAACGCGCCGATTCATCTGGCGGCGATCGCCCGCCATATCGGCGTCGATCTGGCTATCGACGACTGGCAGACCTACGGCCACAAGGTACCGCTGATGGTCAACCTGCAGCCGTCGGGCGAATACCTCGGCGAAGACTTCTATCGCGCCGGCGGCGTGCCCGCGGTCGTGGCTGAACTGATGAAGCAGGGTCTGATTCACGAGAACGCGATAACGGCCAACGGCAAAACCATCGGCGACAACTGCCGCGATGCGACGATCGAGGACGATCGCGTCATCCGCCCGTTCGCCGACCCGCTGAAAAAAGATGCCGGCTTCATCGTGCTGCGCGGCAATCTGTTCGACAGCGCCATCATGAAGACAAGCGTGATCAGCCCGGCGTTCCGCGAGCGGTATCTCAGCAACCCCGATGATCCAGAAGCGTTCGAAGGCCCGGCGGTGGTGTTCGACGGTCCGGAGGATTACCACCACCGCATCGACGACCCGTCGCTCGGCATTACCACCGACACCCTGCTGTTCATGCGCGGCGCAGGACCCGTCGGATACCCGGGCTCGGCCGAAGTGGTGAACATGCGTCCGCCCAACTATCTCATTCGCGAAGGCGTGCACGCCCTGCCCTGCATTGGCGACGGTCGCCAGTCCGGCACCTCGGGATCGCCTTCCATACTAAATGCCAGCCCGGAGGCGGCGGTAATGGGTGGCCTAGCGCTAATCCGCACCGGCGATCGCGTTCGCATCGACCTCGGCAAGGGCACCGCCAACGTGCTGATCAGCGATGAGGATCTGGCCGAACGGCGGCGTGCGCTGACCGAAGCGGGCGGCTATGCCTACCCGGCGTCACAAACGCCATGGCAGGAAATCCAGCGCAAGATCGTCGGCCAGCTGGAAACCGGCGCCATTCTCGAAGGCGCCGAAAACTATCAGCAGATCGCTCAAACACGTGGACTGCCGCGGGATAGCCATTAGCCAACCGCGGTTGTAATGCGACTGGGTGCCGAAGCCTGCGTGCAGGCCTCGGCGCTAAAGAACGTTCATGCCAGCGCGTCGTCGTGTACGCCGCGCACCGCACGACCAGAGGGATCAGCTGCGTTAGCAAACGCCGGGTCCCAGGCCAGCGCCGCCGGCGACGAGCAGGCGATCGACTTGCCGCCGGGCACGGTCGCCGCGCAGGCTTCACCCGGAAAGTGCTGTTCGAAAATGCGGCGATAGAAATAAGCTTCCTTGGTGGCGGGTGTGTTGAACGGATAGCGCGCGGCCGCAGCAGCGAATTCGCGATCGGTCACGGCCTGCTCTGCTTGCGCCTTCAGGCCATCGATCCAGCCGTAACCCACGCCGTCGCTGAACTGCTCTTTCTGGCGCCACAGGATTTTTTCCGGCAACGCGCCATCGAACGCTTCGCGCAGCACGCCCTTCTCCATTTTTCGGTTAGTTGGGCCGGCCTTGTCGACCATCTTGTGCTGCGCGTCGATGCCCATCGCCACGTCGATGAATTCAAGATCGAGAAACGGCACGCGCGCCTCGACGCCCCAAGCCATCATCGCCTTGTTGGCGCGCAGGCAGTCGTAGCTGTGCAGCGCGTCGATCTTGCGCACGGTTTCCTCGTGGAACGCCTCGGCCGACGGCGCCTTGTGAAAATACAGATAGCCGCCGAACAACTCGTCCGAGCCCTCGCCCGACAGCACCATCTTCACGCCCATCGCCTTGATGCGACGCGCCAGCAAGTACATCGGCGTGGCGGCGCGAATCGTGGTCACGTCGTAGGTTTCGATATGGCGGATAACTTCCGGCAGCGCATCGAGTCCTTCGAAAAAGGTGTAGACGAAACCGTGATGCACGGTGCCAAGCGCATCGGCAGCGATCTGCGCGGCCGCGAGATCGGGCGAACCTTCCAGGCCGATCGCGAACGAATGCAGCCGCGGCCACCACGCTTCGCTGCGATCTTCGTCCTCGATGCGTTCGCGCGCGAAGCGCGCCGCGCAGGCGGCCACCAGTGAGGAATCGAGGCCGCCGGACAGGAGCACGCCGTACGGTACGTCGGTCATCAGCTGGCGATGCACGGCCTGCTCGAACGCCAGTTTGAGCACGGCCGGCTCAACCGAAGCCCCGTGCGTATGCGCGTAATCGCGCCACGGTTTGACGTAGTACTGGCGCAGCTCGCCGCTGGCGCTGTCGTAGATATGCCCAGGCGGAAACGCAGCGACATCCGCGCAAAGGCCGACCAGCGATTTCATTTCCGAAGCCACGCACAGACGGCCGTGCGTATCGTGGCCCCAGTACAGCGGACATACGCCGATCGGGTCGCGCGCAATCAGGTAACGCTGCGCTTCGCCATCCCATAGCGCAAAGGCGAAGATGCCGTTGAGCCTGTTGACGAAATCGGTATCGCCATCGCGGTACATCGCGCTGATGACTTCGCAATCGGAGCCGGTGGTGAAGTCATACGCGCTGCCGGCGCGCAGTTCGCGGTGGTTGTAGATCTCGCCGTTGACCGCCAGCGCCAGCGCACCGTCGCGCGAGCGCAGCGGCTGCGCGCCGCTGGCCGGATCGACGATGGCCAGTCGTTCGTGCACGAGAATCGCGCCCGCATCGACAAACACGCCGCTCCAGTCCGGCCCGCGATGACGCTGTCGTTGCGAGAGCTCCAACGCTTGGCGGCGCAGCTGTGCCAGATCATCGCCACGCTGCAGGTCGAACATTCCGAAAATCGAACACATCGCACTTCCCCTTGGTTTGTCTGATGAGTCTTTACTGATTACAAAACTGGGATGCCCGGCGATTTGTTCCTGCGTTCGGCATACGGCCACCCGTGGATGGCCGGAAATTGCTCCTGCATTTCCGGCATTCACGCCATCCATGGCGCTCAAATTGCTCCTGTATTTCCGGTGTACCGGCCATCCATGGGCATAAAAAAAGAAGGCCCGCACTGGGCGGGCCTTCTTCGCGTGTTTTTCGTGAAATCCGAACTACGCGAGGGCCCGCCAACGGTTGGCGTTATTATTCGCGTTGTTATTGGTGTTACCTGCAAGCACGACCAACTGCGCGATAAGCGCGGCGGTGGTCGAGAAGCTGGCGGTCACTGAAATCATGGCTCGACTAAAACAGATACGGCGCGCCAACGCAAGCCCGATGATGCGACACTCTGCGCAGGTGCCGGCAACTAGCCGCGCGGCGGCTCGCTGATCCAGCTAATCGCCGACGCCAGCTCCGCATTGCTGAAAAGCCGGAATTCTGCCGGTATCGCAAAGCCCATGGCTGTGGCCGTCATGCGCAGCCACTGCACGTCGGTGACCAGTGCCACGCGATCCCAGCTGCTGAGATGGCGCATGCCGAGCTTGGCGTCATCCCACATCGCGCCCGGATCGAAGCCGGTGAACTGTTCGCCGATGTGATAAATCAGCCGCAGCTTGCGATTCAGCGCAAATGCCGCCTCGACATCGGGCACGATGATGCGCGCATAGTCGTCCGCCGTGACCTGGCCAATGGCACGAAAGCCGAGCGTACCGGCTGGCAGTCCCTGCATCTGTTCGATCATGACTTTTTTCTCGCCTCGGAAAACAAATACGGAGTTTGAACCATATGCCGTGAATCACCGTGAATGGCAAGCAGGTATGCGGCGGGGATGTCATTCATTGAAATGGAACCGCAGGACTAAGATTTCATAACAGGGTTGTCGTGTGGTGCAAGCCATCGCTAGAAGCTCAGACCCATGGGTCGATTACACTGGTTTTCCGCGTCAACCCTGGCAACATCGCTCGGCGATATATGTCGCGCGCTCAATTCGTCCGGGCTCATGCGGTGCCATGCATCGACATCAATACAGTGATGACTGGGTATGCCAAAGAGACGCTGCAGCTGGCGCACTGTCGCAGCGACGCCCTGTGTTTTTGGGTCGATCAATTGAATACCGTTTACGCGCGGCCTGTCCGATCCTGGCAACGGTCGCACCGAATACGATTGCTGTGCCTGGCGAAGGCGATCGGCGAACCCTCCGTCGCCAGTCGATTCGGCTGCGGCTGATGGCAGTGTCTGCACGATGGGTGCGGCAGCCTTTGATTCGGGAACGAAAGGCTGAGATACCGAAGGCACGGGCGCGGCTAACGCTCGCATCGCTAAGACTTTTGATTTGATCAACGGGATTGCCGCACTTCTTTGCCGAGATTGTGTCGGCGCTGCATGTACGTAGACAGGCGTTGATGCACGCGATGGCGACGGCTTAGACGACCGAATCAACCGCAGTTGCAAGGCCTGCCAACTTTGCGGCCACGCGTGATCTTTCATCTCTTCGTCGACGACCGGGCGGCTTATAAAAAAGAACACGGCCAGATGCAGCGCCATCGTCAATCCAAGAGCGAGGCCGCGATGAAGAACGTCCCGCCTGCTCCTTGCGCGCCGCATCATCATGCTTGCCCCGTTTCAGCGGCCCGAAACAAGCGCGCCGCATCTCGAAGCGTTATGACAAGGAAAACGTCACTCAGTTCCAGCCCGACTGATCGGCGATTTTTACCCCGATATCGTCGTCAATCCCAGAAGTGCGTCGACTCAGCTAGATCGGTTCGATATGCCGCAACAGCAGCCGCGGCGTTTCGCGGCCCTGCCAGTCGTTGATGGTGAGTTCGTACACAGCGCGCAGTCGCGTTGGTGGTGGCGTGCCGTGATACGCGTTGAACATTACCGCATCGTGCGTCGCGCCATCGCGAGGGTCACGCAGCTGCAGACGCAGATGGCGCTCGCCCATCAGCTTCCAGCTCTGGCATTCGAACGCGTTGTCAAACAGCGGCTCGGGAAACGCCTGCCCCCACGGGCCGGCCTGACGCAGCTGCCGGGCCAGATGCAGCGATGCGGCGCCAGCGGGCAATTCGCCGTCGGTATACAGCACCGCCTGCAGTTGATCCGCATCGATCAGCTCACGCGCAACTATATCGAACGCTTCGGCAAAACGCGGATAGTCGCCGGTCTTGAGGCTCAATCCGGCCGCCATTGCGTGGCCGCCGAACCGTTCGATCAAACCAGGGTGCCGTGCGTCGATCGCGGCCAGCGCATCGCGAATATGAAAGCCCGAAATCGAACGGGCCGACCCGCGCAGCTCGTCGGTGTTGTCTTCACTGGCCGGCGCGAAGGCGATCACCGGGCGGTGCAGCCGATCTTTCAGTTTGGACGCCACCAGCCCGACGACGCCGGCGTGCCACGACGGTTCGAACAGGGTCACGCCGACAGCATCGGTATGCGCCGCAGCGTCTGCCATCCGTTCGGCCTCGGCCACCATCGAGGCCTGCAGATCGCGTCGCTCCAGGTTGATGGCGCTGAGCTGTTCGGCGTAGCGATACGCCTGCCCCACATCATCGGTGAGCAGGCACTCGATGCCCAGACGCATGTCTTCCAGTCGACCCGCCGCGTTCAAGCGCGGGCCGACGACGAACCCCAAATCACTGGCGCACAGCGTCGCCACGCTGCGCTTGCCCGACTCGATCAAGGCGGTGATGCCGGCGCAGGCGCGACCACTGCGAATGCGCTTGAGGCCTGCCTCGACCAGCACGCGGTTATTAAAATCCAGCGGTACCAGATCGGCGACCGTGCCTAATGCCACGAGATCGAGCAGGACCGAAAGATCCGGGCGCGCGCTCTTTTGAAGAGTGCGGCCATGGATGGCCGCTGTTTGATCTTCGCGATCAGGAGGATCGCTGGGATACATCCGCGCACGCAGCGCGAGCAATAAATAAAACATCACGCCAACGCCGGCCAGCGCCTTGCTGGGAAAGCTCTTGTTCAAGATTGCGTCGTGCGCGCAAACCTCGCACGGCGGACTGCTGTGCCCGCATTGATCGACGTAAACCAGATTGGGATTGACCATGGCATCGGCGGCAGGCAGCTGCTCCCCCGGCAAATGGTGATCGGTAACGATGACCTTGATGCCGCGTGCCCTGGCCGCCGCGACGCCCGCCACGCTGGCCACGCCGTTGTCGACCGTGACGATCAGCTGCGGCGTGGGCTGCATCGATTCGACCAGCGCCGCGCTCAGTCCATAGCCGTGGATGAAGCGATGCGGCACCGCGTAGCTGACTTTTTTGGCGCCTAGCATGCGCAGGCCGCGCACAGCGACGGCCGTGCCGGTGGCGCCGTCGCAGTCGTAGTCGCCGGCAATCACGATGCTCCAGTCGTCGCGGATCGCTTCGACCAGTATTTCGATCGCCTGCGGCATGCCGCCCAGCGCCTGCGGCGACAGCATGCGCGCCAGGCGGTGTTCGACCTGATCGGGCGTGAGCACGCCACGCGCAGCGTAGATCTGCTGCAGCACGACGTGCACCGCATCAGGCCAGCCGCTGGGTGCGCCGCTGAGTGCGCGTCGGCGCAGCTGCGGCGTCATCAACGTGCGGCCCGACGCCACAGGCGCCAGCGATGCCAGGGCTTGCTCTGCCAGCGCTCGCCGCTGGCAAAGTGCAGACGCACGGAGTGACGACGCATCAAGGCTTCGATCACGGGTAACCACGCGGATTCGATCTCGCGTATCGGCAAATCCTGCAGATCGATTAGCCATCCATTCGTGGCGGTGGCAATGGCGTCTTCTGTTCGCGCAAGACATTTGATGCCGGCACGCGTGGCCAGCGCGGTGAGCAGCAAATCGTCGCTGATCACACCGGTCAATGTACTGGGCAGCGGCGGCGCCAACGCACCGCCGCCCCAGAGCCACAAGCTGTTCACCGGCGCCATACCACGCGCGCGCCGCGCGCTATTGAGCGGATGCTGATGCAGCAGGACCTGGATATCGTTGATCAGCACGCGCCAGCGCTTGCCTTCGGCGCCCTGAGGCAGGTGCTGCGAAAGATCCTCACCCAACGCCTGCTCGGGCGCCGAGAACGTCGGCAGCGAGGTATTCGGCGGCAGGCGCAGATGCCAGCGATCCGGCGTAGTGATTTCCAGCGCGATCCCCGCGTCGTCAAACGCCGGTCGCAGCGCATCGGCAAAGGCGAGGGCTTCGTCCCTCGTCAGCTGCAATTGCCCGCAGGCCAGCAGCCGCACGCCGTTCATTTCCGGTTGGACCCAGGCGGGGTCCGCCGACAGCCAGGTATCCTCACCGGCATCGTGAGCCACATGTTCGCGCGTGGTAGCGGCGGCTGCCATCGAGTTGTCAGCACCGGCAAAGTAATCGCCCAGGCCAGCCAGATAACCGGCGCGTCCATTGCTGAGCCGATCGGCGCGAAGCAGCAGCGCTCGCAACGCGCTCGCAATACCGGCCGCCGGTAACGCCGGCAACCACAGATGCACGGTTGTCTCCGGCTTCGCGGTCATATCGATACCTTACGCTTCCAGCTGCTCTTGCAGCTCCAGCCACTCGGTTTCCAGCGCATCCTTTTCCTTGCGCAGTTCGGCCTGACGCTGGCCCAGGCGCATCATCTCGCCGGTGGGGCCGTTATACGTGGCCGGATCAGCCAGCGTGGCTTCCAGCTTCGTCAGCTCGGCGTCGATCGTTGCGGTGCGAGTTTCAATTTTCTTCACCCGCTGGCGCGAGACTTTTTCATTCTCGCGCGCGGCGGCGTGGTTACGCTTGCGCTCTTCCGGCGACTCGACCTTGACGACAGCGGCGACCGGCTTGGCCGCTGCGCCGGCCTTTGCCGCCTTTTTGTTGGCCGCGCCGCGCGAGCGCAGCCATTTGGCGTAGTCATCCAGATCGCCGTCGAAACCTTCCACCACGCCATCGGCCACGCGCCAGAAGCTGTCGCAGACCAGGCCGAGCAGATGGCGATCGTGCGAGACCAGCACCAGCGCGCCGTCGAAGTCAGCCAGCGCGTCGGCCAGGGCCTCGCGCATGTCCAGATCGAGATGGTTGGTCGGCTCGTCGAGCAGCAGCAGGTTGGGTTTGTCCCAGGCGATCAGCGCCAGCGCCAGACGCGCGCGCTCGCCGCCGGAGAATCCGTCGACCGACTCGAATGCGCGATCGCCCGCGAAATTCCAGGTACCGAGAAAATCGCGCATCACCTGGGTCGCCACGCCCGGCGCCTTGTCCATCAGATGCTCCAGCGGGCTGGCGCCTTCGCGCAGGCTCTCGACCGTGTGCTGGGCGAAGTAGCCGATGCGCAGATCCTTGTGCGCCTTGCGCTCGCCGCTGAACGGATCAAGCTCGCCGACCAGGGTTTTCACCAGGGTCGATTTACCGGCGCCGTTGGGGCCGAGCAGCCCGATGCGGTCGCCGGCTTCCAGGCTGAAGCGCACGTTTTCCAGAATGATATTGTCCGGGCCGCCCTTGTCGTCGGGGTAACCGGTGACGATGTCCTCGAGCTGCAGCATCGAGTCCGGCAGGCGGTCGGGTTTGGCAAATTGGAAGTGGAACGAGCGCTCCGCGCGCACCGCCTCGGTGCCGGCGAGCTTTTCCAGCCGCTTCATGCGCGACTGCGCCTGCTTGGCCTTGCTGGCCTTGGCCTTGAAGCGATCGACGAAGGACTGCAGATGCGCGCGCTCGGCCTGCTCGCGCTCGTGCGTGATCTGCTGCTGGCGCAGCTGCTCGGCACGCAGGCGCTCAAAGGCGCTGTAGTTGCCGGTGTACATCTTCGCCTTGCCGTCGTTCAGATGCATGGTGTGCGTGATCACGCCATCGAGAAACTCGCGATCGTGCGAAATGATCAGCAGCGTGCCCTGATAGCGACGCAGCCACTCCTCCAGCCACAGCACCGCATCGAGATCGAGATGGTTGGTCGGCTCGTCGAGCAGCAGCAGTTCGGACGGCGCCATCAGCGCACGCGCCAGATTGAGGCGCACACGCCAGCCGCCGGAGAACTCCTGCACTGCCCGTTCGTGGGTTTCCGGCGGAAAGCCAAGGCCGTGCAGCAGCTTGCCGGCGCGCGCGCGGCCGTCGTAGCCGTGCAGTTCCTCAATGCGCTGATGCGCGCGGGCCATCGCCTCGGTGTCGCCGCTTTCGGCAGCGTCGCTTTCGTCCTGCAGCACGGCGGCAAGCTCTTCGTCGCCACCGAGCACGTAGTCGATGGCGGCATCAGGCAGCGCCGGGGTTTCCTGCGCCACCGAGGCCAGCCGCAGCTTGGCCGGGATATCCAGCTGGCCCGCATCGCCGTCCAGCTTGCCCTGCAGCGCGGCGAACAGGCTGGACTTGCCGCAGCCGTTGCGGCCGATCACGCCCAGACGCCAGCCGCTCTGAATGACCAGATCAATATCGGAAAGCAGCAGGCGGGTGCCGCGGCGCAAGGCAAAGTGTCGAAAAGCAATCATGGTGTCGCCGGTGTCCGAATCGGGCAGGCTGTGGCCCGCAGCCGCCTATGATAGCGGGGATCAAGGTATTCTTGCCCTGGAGGGAGCATAGCGCGGGTGTCAGCGGGGCGCGGATCAGATTAGTATTTCGTCCGAATTGGCGTGAGCTGATGCGAACGGATAAGCGCTGACGTTCAGCGTTATCGACATTAAGCCCGCCACGGCATGGGACACGCTCGCCGGTTTTGCTACAACATTGCGGTATAAAGACTTGCTTGCAACCAACTTGCACGCACACAGCCTTGTCAGGAATAGGGGGAGCCATGGTCAAGTTCATTCGCGGTTTGCCGGTCGTCATCGCGCTCGCAGCCATCGGCAGTTTTGCTGCCTCTTCGGGCGTAAGCGCCGCGCCGCAAACGCAGACCCACGGCGACAATCTGCTGATCCATCGCGTGCAGCAGGAAAACAGCATGAACCTGCCCCGCCGCGGCATGAGCATGGCGCAGGTGGAAAAAACATACGGCGCGCCGCAGAGCAAGCTGTCGCCGCGCGGTGGCGACAGCAGCAAGCATCCGGTGATCAACCGCTGGGACTACGCGAACTTCATCGTGTATTTCGAGCGCAGCCACGTCATCCACTCGGTGCTGAACACGCCGGCGGGCAACAACACCAATCCTGCCGCCGTCAACTGAGTCCTAGCTCTCAAAAAAGCTGCCTGTGGCGACACAGGCAGCTTTTTTATGCGCCTGTCAAAAAGCCCGACGTACAATGCGACTTTGCCAGCAAGCAGCAATGCACTCTCACCGATCTCCCTGAGTGTTGTGCAGTGGAGTCAAAGGGCATCCGTTCGACCTGCTTCACCGCCACTGCCAACTTGTTTTCCTTCGCCTAGAGAATTTCGTATGACCGACCACACCTTGCGCCTGCCGGCGGAATGGGAGCCGCAGTCCGCGGTGCTGATCGCCTGGCCGCACGCCGGCACCGACTGGGCCGATCGGCTGGACAGCGTCGAAACCACCTATGTCGCGCTGGCCGCCGCCGTCGTTCGCTTCCAGTTGCTGATCATCGTGGTGCCTGATGCGGCGCTGCATGCGCATGTCGAAGCGCGGCTGCGCGAGCGTGGCGTGGACCTCAAACGCGTGAGCTTTGTCGAACTGCCTTACGACGACACCTGGCTGCGCGATTCTGGCCCGATCACGCTGACCACCAGCGACGATCACTATCAGCTCACCGATTTCCGCTTCACCGGCTGGGGCGGCAAGTTTGGCTCGGAACAGGATGATGCCCTGGTCGCCGGCCTGTTCCGCGCAGGTTTGTTCGGCAAAGGCGCCAGCCATCGGCGCATCGACTGGGCACTGGAAGGCGGCGCGATCGAGAGCGACGGCGAAGGCACAGTGCTCACCACCTGGCGTTGCCTGGTGCAGCGCCATCCCGAGCAGTCGCGCGAGGACATGAGCGGCATCCTGCGCGACGGCCTGCACGCCGACCGCGTGCTGTGGCTGGACTACGGCTATCTTGAAGGCGACGACACCGACGCGCATATCGACACCCTCGCCCGCTTCGCGCCCGGCGAGCGCATCGTGTATCAGGCCTGCGACGACGCCAGCGATCCGCATCACGACGAACTGCAGCGCATGGCCGACGAAATGGCCGCACTGCGCACCCGCGACGGCCGCCCGTATCAGCTGTATCCGCTGCCGTGGGCTGAACCCATACTCGACGAAGGCCGTCGGCTCGCCGCGTCCTACGCCAATTACCTGATCGTCAACGGCGCCGTGCTGGTGCCGGCTTACGGCGACAAAGCCGACGACGAAGCCGCGCGCATCATCGGCAGCGCCCATCCCGGGCGCGAGATCGTGCAGGTACCGTGCCGCGCGCTGATCTGGCAGAACGGCAGCCTGCACTGCATCACCATGCAGCTACCCGCCGGCGTGGCCTGAGCGCGTATCGGCTCGCGGCGGACGTCGCGGCAGGAGCGAACCGGCTTGAGATTTCCCGCATCGGCTAAACTTGACGGCTAGCCACGTAAAAGCTGTCGTCCGAGGACTGAGCCCATGACCCGCAATACCCTGAAGGTCGCCCTGCTGCAAGACGCCCATCGCGGCAGCCGCGAGGCGAATCTCGACGCGATCGAGGCCGGTCTGCGCGAGGCGGCGGCCGCAGGCGTCGAGCTGGTGCTCCTGCAGGAGCTGCACAACGGGCCGTATTTTTGCCAGCGCGAATCGGTGGAAGAATTCGACCAGGCCGAGACCATTCCCGGCCCCGGCACCGAGCGCATCGGCAAACTGGCCGAAGAGCTGCAGCTGGTCATCGTGGCATCGCTGTTCGAAAAGCGCGCCACCGGCCTGTATCACAACACCGCGGTGGTCTTCGATCGCTCGGCGGCGATCGCCGGCAAGTATCGCAAGATGCATATCCCCGACGATCCGGGCTTCTACGAAAAGTTCTACTTTACGCCGGGCGATCTCGGTTTCGAACCAATCGCCACCTCGGTCGGCAAACTCGGCGTGCTGGTGTGCTGGGATCAGTGGTACCCCGAGGCCGCGCGCCTGATGGCGCTGGCCGGTGCCGACCTGCTGCTCTATCCCACCGCCATCGGCTGGGACCCGAACGACGACCAGGCCGAGAAGGATCGCCAGCGCGACGCCTGGATCACCGTGCAGCGCGGTCATGCGGTGGCCAACGGTCTGCCACTGCTGGCCTGCAACCGTACCGGCCACGAGTCCGATCCGTCCAACGTCGGCAGCGGCATCACCTTCTGGGGCAGCAGCTTTGTCGCCGGCCCGCAGGGCGAGTTTCTGGCGCAGGCCGAAACCGAGGGCCGCGCGCTGCTCGTAGTCGATATCGATCTCGCGCGCAGCGAGCACGTGCGGCGCATCTGGCCGTTCCTGCGCGATCGCCGCATCGACGCGTATGGCGACCTGCTCAAGCGCTTCCGCGATTGAGCTACACGTTGGCCTTGCTTGTTCCCTGCTACGGTCATCCCCATGACTGCCCTGACCCCACGACCGGCGCGCGGATCGCATGAGTTTTCCCGAAACCCGTTCTCCCGAAACCGACAGCGCCCTGCTCCCCGAACTGCAAGGCCAGCCGATCGAACGCGTGCAGCGCGACGGCGTGGAATACGTGGTGCTGGGCACCGCGCACGTGTCGAAAGTCAGCGTGGATGCGGTCGACGCACTGCTTGCAAACGAGCCTTTCGACGCCGTCGCAATCGAACTGTGCGACAGCCGCGCGCAGAGCATGCGCGATCCGGAAGCGTTCAAGCAGATGGATCTGTTCAAGGTCATCCGCCAGGGCAAGGCCGGCATGGTCGCGGCCAGTCTGGTGCTCTCCACCTTCCAGAAGCGCCTAGCCGATCAGTCCGGCATCCAGCCCGGCGCCGAAATGAAAGCGGCGATGGACGGCGCAGATCGACGCGGCCTGCCGCTGTGGCTGGTTGATCGCGAAGTCGGCACCACGCTGAAACGCGCCTGGCACAGCGTCGGCTTCTGGCAGCGCTTCGGACTGCTCGGCGGCCTGCTGGCCAGCGTGTTCGAGCGCGAGGCAATCGAGCAGGAAGAAATCGAAAAGCTGAAACAGGGCGACCTGCTGGAAAGCGCCTTCAGCGAATTCGCCAGCGAATCCAAGCCGCTCTATCAAAGCCTGATCGGCGAACGCGACGCCTACATGGCCGCGCGACTGCGCGAAGAAGCCACGCGCTCGGCGACGACCGAGGCACGCCGCGTGCTCGTCGTTATCGGCGCCGGTCATCTCAAGGGTCTGACCGGGCTGCTGCGCGAACAGCAGGATGATCCGGCCACTGTCGTCGCCACCCTCGCCAGCGCGCCGCCCAAGGCGCGCTGGCCGAAATGGGTGGCCGTGATTCTGGTGCTGGCCGTGTTCGCCGCCATCGCTTATGCGTTTCATCGCAACACGGCGCTGGGCGCGCAGGCGCTGCGCGACTGGGTACTCTACACCGCCGGCTTCTCCGCACTCGGCGCGCTGATCGCCGGCGGTCACCCGCTGAGCATCCTCGCCGCCGCTATCGCCGGACCGATCAAGCCGTTTCGACCGGGCATCCCTTCCGGCGGCATTAGCGCCATGGCCGAAGCCTGGGTGCGCCGCCCACGCGTGGTCGACTTCGACACCTTGCGCGACGATATCGGCCACTGGAGCGGCTGGTGGAAAAACCGCGTCGCCCGCACCCTGCTGAACTTTTTCCTGGTCAGCCTCGGCACCATCATCGGCGAATACACCGCCGGCATTCACATCTTCAAAAGCCTGCTCTGAAGATTCGCAACGACGCGTCAACCTCGGCCAACGTGTTCACGCATGCTACGATTCGCACCGCCTGCCGCCCCTGGCGCAGCGCCTAAAACGCATCACCCGCCCGGATGGCGAAACTGGTAGACGCAAGGGACTTAAAATCCCTCGGCCTTACGGCTTTGCGGGTTCAAGTCCCGCTCCGGGCACCAAGTAAACCAACGGCTTGCAGAAATGTAGGCCGTTTTTTATTTTCTCAGTATGAATCTCGGTGCCCGTTTTACGTTCGCTTGTTTGCGCGACTAACTCCGTGCACCGCTCAGTCAGATGCTTGAAGAGACCGAACGCTGTAGCGGATCAATCTCAGCCGGCGCTCGTTCGATGCTCCACCAGCGCCAATTGCGCATATTGCTGCGGACGGGACCGCCGCAGCCAAACGCTGAAGGTCAGACCGATGGCGAGAGTAATCAGGTACAGCGCCGGTAACCACTTCACAAACGGCGTGTTCACCGTCGAGAGCAAGGTGAAGTTCGCACATACGGTGGTCAGCGCAATCGCAAGCCCGACGGCAGCGCACAGCGAGGCAATAATGACGATTGGCCCGGCCTCTTTCCTGCGACGAACGACATAAAAGACGATGGCGATCGCCGCGGCGGCCTGAAGGCCGATGATACCCAGCGTGCCCATGCCAATAAGCACCGGAATAATGGCGGCATAGGGATCGGTGCGGCCCGCGGCAATGGCAATGGCGGCCACGCAAACGACTGTAGCGGCTGACATGCAAAGCGTCGCCGCTACCGGGACGTTGCGTACCTCGTCAAACCGAGCGAGCCTTCGCGGCAGCAAGCCTTCGCGCGCCAGCGCGAAGATATACCGCGAGGCTGCGGCATGGATGGCGATATAGGTCGCCAACATCGATGTACACAGCAGCACACCGGCGATATCCGACGCGGTCTCCCCGTCATATTGCTTGATGAGGTCGAGGATCAGCGTGCCGCTATGCGCTATGGCCCGCGCTTTAGCCTCGCTGGGGCCAATGGCGCCGATGGTGATCCAGGCGGTCAGCAGGTAGAACGAACCGATGAGGATCACCGAGACGTAGCTGGCTAGCGGGATGCTCCGCACCGGATCGGCCGCCTCTTTTGAATAGAGCGCGCCGGATTCGAACCCGACAAAGCAGGTAAACGCCGTCATCAGCGAAACGCCCACGCCGGGCGCCAGCCATTGGCTCGGCGCAAAGGAGGAGAGCGGAAAGGCGGCCCATCCTTTCGCTGCAATGACACTCGCATCAAATACAACGAGCACGGCCGTCTCGACGATGATGATGAAGGCAAGCAGCTTGGTCGAAGCATCCATCGAACGATAGTTGAGGATGCCGGTGAGCAGCACGGAAACGGCGGCGCAGATCGTCCAATCGACCTTGTAACCGACCGCAAGAAAAACCTGCTCGTCAAAATAGCCGCACGCTGCCGCGAGACCGAACGCAAACGCACCATAAGAGATGATTGCGCAATAGGCTGCTCCCACGCCTAAGGGCTTACCCAAACCCTCCGCCACATAGGTGTAGAAAGCACCCGTGCTAACGACCCGGCGCCCGATAAATGCGTAGCCCGTGGTGAAGGCGATCAGGATGACGCCCGCAATCAAAAACGCAACAGGCACATTCGCACCGGTGCCACGCGAGATCGCAATCGGAAGATTGCCAATCATCGAGGCGAGCGGTGCAGCCGCCGCCAACACCATAAAGACGATGAATTGCGTAGAAAGCTTATGCGTGCGCGATGGTTGTGCGGTAGGTGAACTGCCCACGGTAAGTCCTGATCGTAAAAACGTGGCGAATCAAAACGGGCATGATCACGGTAGACACAAGATCGGGCGCCGCCTGCTGACGAAGCAGGCCATTTTGCACCAGTATCTCGCCAGCGCAAGTTCATTCGCAGGCTGCCGCACGGATTCTTCGCCTGACGCTGTAAGCCAGCGTCGGATCCTTTGGTTAGACCTGCCAGCTGGTCTTGCGCCCCCGTTGCGGCTCGTCGCCGCGGCGAGGCGGGTTCAATCGCCGCGCGGCCTCAATCCAAATTTTTGAAGGATGCGATCAATTTCCTTAAAGGCCCATGCATCCTCTTGAACCCGGACAGCATCGATCATGGAATAAGCCCTGGCAAAAACCTCCGCCAGCAAGTCGTCGGGATCAGGATGCTTGGCCATCAAATCCGGCATCTCAGCTTCTAGCTTACTCAGGCGCCGCTGCATTTCTTGGCGCGATACGGCCATGGCGCTTCCTCGGTGTGATCGCGAGGATAACGCGGGTTGACGTCAACAATGGATCAATACTCTCGCGTGCCGCCAAAACGTCACTTACCGCTGCCACAATCACCAGCTGACAAGGACGAGTAAACAGATATGCGTTGGGCGATAAGGTGGGTTTCGAATTTCTTTTCGCTGATCGTGAGCGCTCTGGCCCTTGTTGTAATCGCCATCTTCGCGGCAGGCAACTTTGTGATGGAGTCGACTCGCAAGGGAGAATCGTAGCCAGCAGGCGCCGCCGCCGAAACGAATCGCTTTATCTATCCATAACCAAAGCGCAGTGGCTTCAACTCGCGATCAAGGCGCTGCTTACTCGACAGGCATGAAGTCAGCAATGAATAGTCGCTGCCTCTTTTGTCCGCCTTCAACACAACATTCCGAAATGGCGCTGGCACCCTGCTCACTTGCCGCCAGTGACATCGAGGAACGTGCCGGTGATGAAGGAAGCCTCGGCGCTTGCCAGCCACAGAATCCCTCGCGCAACTTCTTCCGGCTGACCGCCCCGCCCCATGGGTATCGAGTCTTTGACGCGATCCACGCGTCCCGGCTCTCCACCGCTGGCGTGCATTTCCGTGTAGATATGACCGGGGCGAACGCAGTTGACGCGTATGCCATCCCGCGCGACTTCTTTGGCCAAGCCCGTCGTGAATGTCTCGACGGCGCCCTTCGATGCCGCGTAGTCGACATATTCGTTGGGACTGCCAAGCCGGGCGGATGCGGATGAGACGTTGATCACTACGCCACCTCGCCCGTTGCAACGAGTCGACATCCGCTTCACCGCTTGCTGTGCACAGAGCATGGGGCCAATTGCGTTGACCGCGAAGATACGCTGCATCCGTTCGAAGCCGAAATCTTCCAGTCGAGACTGCAGCGCAATGATCGCGGCGTTGTTGACGAGGACATCGATCCGGCCGAAGTCACGGTCAATCGCGGCGAATAGCTGGGCGACCTGCTCTGGATTTGCGCTGTCTGCGCGCATGCTCAAGGCTCGGCGTCCAAGGGCTTTTACATCAGCCGCCACCGCAAGCGCGGCAGACTCGTTGGCGACGAAGCTGATCGCCACATCGTAACCTTGGGCTGCGGCCAGCCGCGCCGTCGCTGCGCCTACGCCACGACTTCCACCGGTGATCAGAATGAGCGGCGCCTGGGGGATGGTATTCATTGGGCAAGACCTTCATGTGGTGGAGTAAATTCAGCAGGTCGAAAGGGACAGCGCCACCCGGGCATGCACGGATGAGCTGGCGTGAAAGCCATGCAGCCGCTTTCCTATTCGGGTACGGCGAGCTTTGCCAGCACCGGACGCAGTCCGATGACGAGCGGGATGATGATCGCGGCAGTGACAGCCGAAGCAACAATGCCGATGGTTCTTGACGTATGGTCGGCAATCACGCCGTAAGCGATCGGAGCCACGCCACCCATCACGATCACGCCGGTGTAAAACTTAGCAAAGGCTTTTCCTGCGTCCCCTTGGGGGGCCAACTCCGGCACCGTTCCATACAGGATGGACGACGTGCCATTCAGCGCGATACCGAGCAGGGGCAAGACAACGAGCATCGCATGCAAGGGCAGCACCAGCGTGGCGAGCATAAGCAAGGCCGTTGCCGCCTCGGTGACAACCACCGCCAAGACAACACCGAGACGTTGCCCGAGCCAGCCACACACCGCCTTGCCTAACGCTCCACCAATAAAAAGCAACGCCAGACCCGGACCGACGGTCGCCAGCGTTCCGCCTTTGGCGTGGATAAGAAATGGCAGGAACAGCAAATAGCCCATGCGCGGTGCGGTATCGAGCGCGCCGATTGCCATGAGAAGGCCAAAGCCGCTCCCGTCATGGGAACGTGCAACATGCTTTTCTTCGGAAATGCTCGAGCGCATACGTTGCGGAGGAATAATCAGCAGCAACGCCGTCGCGGTCACCAAACCCAGCAAAGCCGTCACCGCAACCACCGATCGCCATGGCAGAACGGTCAAAAGAAGCGCGGCGAAAGCCGGGAGCGTGGCCTTTCCCAAGTCACCGGCAAAGTTGTAAATGCTTAATGCGCCACGCGACTGCTTGCCGTAGGCATCGATGACAAGAAGCGACGCGCGCGGATGCTGCGTGCTTGATCCGATTCCCGCGATGACAAGTCCACCGCACAAAACAAAAAGGCCGCCGGGAAGCGCGGTGACCAGATAGCCGATGGCCGCAATCAACGTAGCCAGCGCCAATGCGGCGCGTGCGCTTATTTTTGCAGCCAACTTATCGGCTGGAACCTGCAACACACCCATCGTGCCGTAGTACAGCACGCGAACGATGGCCAAGCCGGCGTAAGAAAGCCCAAACTGCGTCTGCCAGATCGGCAACAGCGCATACAGCTGATCGGTATAGCCGTCGTGCAGCATGTGCGCCACGCAGGCGCCGACAAGGTCGCGCCTTTGCATCGACGACGGTGTCCGCGACTTTGCCTTCGGCACGTTTTGCCCGTGGCTACTCAGTAAGCCCTCGCTCTGCGTTTTGCGCATGTCGACTAACCGCAAATGTCTGGGCTAAGCCGCAATCGGTTTGGCTTGCATGCGCTGCAAACAGCCACTGAAAAGCACAACCCTGTGCTCGTCGCGACGCGAAATCCATGGCGGCGCAAACCGCGATGACCTTGCTGTTGGGGTATTCCTCGCATTCTCCAATGTTAAGAGGCGTACCAACCGTCCTCCTAACGAAGGATAGTCATGCGGCCATGAGCTTCAGCTCATGCTGCCTTAGACGAGGTTGTAATCGGTTTGAGCCCGACGCGCCTGTTGGACAAGCCACTGCTTGAAAGCCGAAATCATCGGCAACCGTTCTCTGCCTTTTGGACACACAAAGTAATATGCCAGAGGGGATGGATACCTTACGGAGAGCAGTCGAACCAGCCGCTGCTCTTTGAGCTCAACTTCGACGTGCCCGCTTCGAACGAGTGCAACCCCATGCCCCGCCAATGCGGCATCAATCGTCATATTGGTATCCGGAAAACGCGTGCCTGTTTCCGAAAGCGCGACATCAACGCCGGCCCGCTCAAACCAGTATTCCCACTTCGGAACGATATCCGGGCCGGCTCGATACAACAACGGAAAGCGCAGTAAATCCGCAGGTATTCCCGGCATGCCACATTGCGCGATCAAGCCCGGGCTGGCGACGGGAAAAATATCTTCACGAAACAGCGGCTCCGTATAAAGGCCCGGATACTGCCCCGTGCCCAGGCGCAGCGCGACATCCGCCTCGCCTTCTCCAAAACAAATCGGCTGGTCGGTCGTTTCAAGCCATAGCTGAATCTCTGGATGATTTGCCTCCAGATCGGGCAAGCGATGCAGCAGCCAGCGCGACGCGAACGATTGGGTCATGCTGACCCGTAGCGGATGGTGATCATGCCGCTTTCGCAATTCCGTCAACGTCGCATCGAGACTGACCAGGAACTGCCGGATAATCGGCGCGAGCGCGGCACCGGCCGGCGTGAGTTTGAGCGACTTGCCGCGCTCAAACATCTTCATTCCCCACATCTCTTCCAGATGCTGGATCTGATGGCTGATGGCGCTCTGCGTCACGTTCAACTCTGCCGACGCCGCGGTAAATGTGGCGTGGCGCGCGGCCGCCTCGAATGCACGCAATGTCGGCGTTGGCGGTAAATCGCGCATCGATCGCTCCGTTCTCGTTCGCAGCCTCAGTAAATGAGCATACCTTCATGGGTTAACTGTAGCCCTACGAAAGCCGTGACCGGCATGCCGAATCAGCCCGAGGCGGTATGGATACGTTCGCGGATTGGCCGAAGCGGAGAGTCAGTACTCGGCCCGATTCATTCGGCATTGACCACTGACGCTTTCAAGACGGATCCTGTCGTCGATGACGATCCGGAGCCGGCGGTTTGGACAATTGCCGCTGCCCTCGCCGTATCCCGCTGCAACCATTGACGCGACTGCTCGATCGTCAGCCGCCGGTCGGTACACCACTCGCACAAACCCGAGTCTTTTCAACCTGGCATCTTGGCGGTTCTGTCTTTTTTGCAGCAGTCGGGACAGTCTGCATTGGCCAACATGTCTAGCGCTTGGCTGTAAAGAGCCAGCGGATTGAGGACGGTCATAGGCACACTCCAGGATGTTTCAAAACATCGGCTAGGAGTTGATCGCTATCGCCCCCTTTGAGTCATCAACTCACAGATGGCACGAGATCCATGTGAAATTCATGCAAAGACAAGCCAGGTTTATGCCGTAGCGCGAAAAGCACGCCGTTTGCGTGGCGGTAGGTCACGCTTCGCCGGAACCAACCAGGCGCAAGCGGTTTCCTGCCGGCATCCATCCCTCAAGCGCTCTGATCACATGAGCGTTGTTCGGATGGACTCGTACCTTCATGCAGCGTTCTTGAGGCTGACCTTCGGCATCGATCAAGTACGAGTTCACCGAAAGATCGCCGTCACTTTCGTCCCAGGACAACATCGTAAAGGGAGTCACTGAATCCCTTACCCTCGGTGGATCGTCACTGAAAATCAGCACGAAAAGGTCGTCGCCGGAATCGTTTAAATCCACCATGCTTTTCTCCGGGCAGCCGTCACCGTGGTGCAGCGTCACACAAAGTGTCTGACGCGACCGTCGAGATTTTTTCCTAACGTTGCGACCCGAGCATGCGCTTAAAGCGCCAAATAAGCACACGCGGCTTGTTTCAGCTTGATTTACTGAGCGTGTTGATTGGCTGAGCATGCCGCAGAAAACGTGCGGCTGGTCTGCCGTCTGCCATGCGAATGGGCGGTCCGCCGGCGCGCGAAGACGTGTTATCTCCGGCACCGGACATCCTTTGGCCCACCCAACCGCAAGAGGCAGGTCAACGACGTGTCGCAGAGACCGCCTGAGTTAGCGCATGAAACAGCACGTATTCCGTATCAAAGCTGCGCCGACTCCTTCCACAGATCCGTGCCGCCGTCGGTAGCGTACTTTTCGATCTCGGACAGTTCGTCAGTGGAGAAGCCCAGCTGGTGTACTGCGTCGAGTGAATTGTCTAGCTGCTCGACCGTGCGTGCGCCGATGAGTGCGGAAGTTACCCGCGGATCACGCAGTGCCCACGCGATAGCCATCTGTGCCAGCGTCTGGCCCCGGCGTTCAGCGATGAGGTTGAGGGCGCGTATGCGCTCGAGGTTGGCCTCGCCAAGCTGTTTCTTGTCCAGCGAACCGTCGCGTGTGGCGCGCGCATCGTCAGGAATGCCTTTGAGATACTTCGACGTGAGCAGGCCTTGGGCAAGCGGCGAAAAAGCGATGCAGCCGGTGCCCAACTCCTCGAGCGTGTCGAGCAGCCCATCTTCGATCCAGCGGTTGAACATGGAATAGTTCGGTTGGTGGATGAAAAGCGGCACGTGCTCTTCAGCGAGTATCGCCGCCGCCTTGCGCGTAAGCTCGGGCGAGTAGCTGGAAATACCGATGTAAAGTGCCTTGCCCTGCCGATGGAGATGCGCAAGCGCGCGCATGGTTTCTTCCAGCGGCGTGGTGGGGTCAACGCGGTGCGAGTAAAAGATATCGACGTACTCAAGGCGCATGCGCTTGAGCGACTGGTCGAGGCTCGCGATCAGATACTTCCTGCTGCCGCCGATACCACCATAAGGACCGGGCCACATGTCCCAGCCAGCCTTGCTGGAAATGATCAGCTCGTCCCGATAGGCAGCGAAGTCGGTCGCCATGATGCGGCCGAAGTTTTCCTCAGCCGATCCGTAGGGCGGCCCATAATTGTTGGCGAGGTCGAAGTGGGTGACGCCGCGGTCGAACGCTCGCCGCAGAATGGCGCGACCGGTCTCGAACACATCGGTACCACCGAAGTTTTGCCAGAGCCCCAGCGAAATCGCCGGAAGGTCGATGCCGCTTTTGCCGCAGCGGCGATAAGGCATAAGGTTGTCGTAGCGATTCGTCGCCGCTTGATAGGTCACGAAATTCTCCGGAACAGGGTTGGACAGACAAGTAGGTTGCCGCCGTTACCTCGCGGATTCTAGTCGTTCGCCTTGAGAATTTTCTCGATGTCTTCAAGCGACGAATTTGTCAGCGTCTTGGCGAGCTCGCCGGTGAGGCGCTTGCTCGTCTCGGCGTGGAGCTGTGGCCGTATTTCGCCAAGCGTTTTGGGATCGGCGACCAGAAACAGGTGCTCATACTCCTGCTTCAGCGCAGCCGCATTCAGCGTATGCACCAACTGTTTGGCAAACGTGGCTTCGTCGGCATGAGCCGGGCTTTCTTCTGGCGGTCGATGACCCGATGGGCCCTGCCCCGATTCGTCGACGACGTCCGGGTGGATGAGTTCTTCCTGCTTGAGAAGCAGGGCGTCCTGTTTACCGATATTGTGAAACAGGCGGGCGTGCGTGCCATCGGCAACAACAACCCAGGTCCCGGTAGGAATCTTGTGCATGCGTTTCTCCTTGCAATGGCGGCGCACCAAAAGCGCTGCGCCACCCTGCAAAGCCTACGCAGCGACGCGTGATGGCAACGGTAATACCGCCGGACGCATCATCAACGTATGAGGCACTGAACAATCACAGTTGACGTGCCTGTCTCTCACGAGAGAGGCACGTCAAGCGTTTTACTTGGTTGTTGCCGCAGCGGCAGGCTTTGCCGCTGCGGCGGGTAGCGCATAGGCGACCAGGGAATCGCCCATCTTGGTGCCCAACGAGCCATGGCCGCCAGCCATCACCACCACGAACTGCCGTCCACTCTTGTCAGACACATAGCTCATCGGCGTCGCCTGACCGCCGTCGGGCAGACGACCTTCCCAGAGCAGCTTGCCGTTGCTGACGTCGTACGCGCGGATGTAATAGTCGAGCGTGCTGCTGAGGAAGGTGACGCCACCGCCGGTGGTGACCATGCCGCCGAGGCTGGGCACGCCCAGCGGCAGTGCGATCGGTACCGGGGCGCTGTCTCTGGTCGTACCGTCCTTGTGCATCCAGACTTTTTTCATCGTGCGCAGATCGACAACGGAGACATAGCCCCATGGCGGCGCTTGGCAAGGAAAGCCCAGCGGTGAGAGGAACGGTTTGATTTCTACGGCGAACGGTGTGCCCGTCTGCGGCTGCAAGCCCATTTCGGTGCCCGAACCGCCGGCCACATCGGCTTTTGCACGCGGCACGAGACGCTCAAGAAAGCCCATGTAATCCGGATTGAGGATCAGCAGCTGGCGAACGGGATCGATCGCTGCACCACCCCATTCGAAAATGCCCAGCGGTCCCGGCGAAATAATCGCGCCACGACCCGCCGTCTGCGGCGTGAACGGTCCCTCATAGCGGCGCGACTTGAAGGTGATGCGACAGGCCAGCTGATCGAGGGGCGAGGTGCCCCACATGTCCGCTTCCTTGATCGGATCCTTCGGCAGGTAGGTGAGTTCAGAGAACGGCTGGGTCGGCGAGAGGTGGTCGCCCGCGGAAGGATTATCGGTCGGCACCGGCTTTTCAGGTGCCGGAACCACCAGCTTGCCGTCGCGGCGATCTATCACGTAAATGTCGCCGCGCTTGGTCGTGGCGACGACGGCCGGCACCTTGCCGGCTGGCGTATCCAGATCAACCAGCGAAGGCTGACCGCCGATATCCATATCCCAGATATCGTGGTGCACAGTCTGATAAACCCAGCGGACCTTGCCGGTGGCCAGGTCGAGAGCGACGATGGCGCTGTTGTATTTTTCGCCGGCTGGAATGCGGTTGCCACCCCAGGTATCCGGCGTCTGGTTACCCATCGGCACATAAACCATGCCGAGCTTTTCGTCGACGCTGGAAACGCCCCACGAGTTCGGTGAGTTGTTTACGTAGGTCTGGTCTTTCACGAGCGGCGCCGTGCTGTCCGGCTTGGCAGCATCCCACGCCCACAGCAGCTTGCCCGTTACCGTATCGTAGCCGCGGATCACGCCCGACGGCTCGTCGGTGGAATCGTTGTCAGTGACGCTGGCAGCCATGACGAGCACATGCTGCGAAACGGTCGGTGGCGACGTCGGCATCAGGAAGCCGCGCTTCTTCATGCCCATGCCGTGATACAGACCGATGACGCCCTGATCACCAAAGCTCTTGCACAGCGCACCGGTGTCGGCATTGAGTGCGATGAGCGTGGCATCCATCGTCGGCGCAAAAATACGCCGCGGGCACTCGATTGCCGTGGCGGCATCGGCCGTGATCGCTGCAGGAGCCGGTGCCGTGGCGGCGGCTGCCGGCGCGGAGGTCGACTTCGCGCTATCGGCGTAGGCGGTGGAATCCCAGTAGGAAACGCCGCGGCAAATCATGTGCTGATAGGTCGACGCATCACGATTGATCTTCGGATCGAAACGCCAGAGCTCCTTGCCCGTATCCGGGTCCAGCGCAATGACAATGTTGTGCGGTGTGCAGATATAGAGCTTGCCGTTGACCTTCAGCGGCGTCACCTCGTTGGCGATTTCGAGCGGATCGTTCGGGCCCTTGAAGTCGCCGGTGTGGAATGTCCAGGCCTTCTGCAGCTGCGAGACATTGGCCGGGGTAATCTGCTTTGCCGGCGCATAGCGATCGCCGTTGCTGGAGCTGCCGTAGGCGGTCCAGTCCTTGGCCGCGCTGCCGGCGCTATCGCCGGGCGCCGCCGAGGCCATATGCGCCTCAGGCACTTCGCCAGCGAGATCGTGATAATTCTGAAACAGCGAAATAATGCCGACCACCAGGGTAACGGCAAGCGAGGCAAACAATGCCGTGCGCCCGCCATCACGCTGGCGACCCAGACCACTGCCAAGGCGTCGATTGACGACCGGCAGCAGCAGCCACAAGCCGGCGACGAACCAGAGGTCCAGACGCGGCAGCAGCTGCCACCAGTCGAAACGCACTTCAGCCACCGACCACACCACCGTGGCAAGCAGCAAGAACGCGAGCAAGCCCAGCGCAGCGCGACGCGCTGCCAGAACCAGTGCACCGGTAACCACCAGGCCGAGACCCGACAGCAGGTAATACAGTGAGCCACCCAGGGTAAGCAGGTAGCCGCCGCCGACGGCAAGCGCCAGACCAAGCAAGATGAACACCCAACCGGTAGCTAGCAACAGCCCGGACCTCGATGATTTTTTCATGACCGCCTCTAGTGGGAATAAGCTTCGACACGCACTCAGGCTGAGGGCGTCTTGAACATGGACCCAGGTCTCTTGCACCGACTTTAAGGGTCGACTGCACCCCACCGCGGGCCGGCTTTCCCATGCAAAAAGTGGCGAGCCATCGCCACATGATCGCCCTTAACCTGCGGCGTTGAACCTGGATAACTTTGGAATGATAGACCCGCAAAGTTAGTTTGTAAACCAATGGGTTTCCAAATTGCGGTGTGACAAGCTATGGGTGTTCAAGCAACCCGCAAGGAGCGTGCTTCGCATGGTTAAAAAAACTCCCAAGATCGGCCGCCCGGTTACCAGTACACCGGAACAACAGCTGGCCAAACTGATCGAAGCCGCGATCGACATACTGAATGAGCAAACCATTGATGCCGATTTCAGCATGGCGCAAATTGCTCTTCGCGCCGGCATCTCCAAGCGGACGGTCTACACCCTTGTCTCCAGCAAGGAAGAACTGGTCTCGCACATTCTCAAACGCAATATCGTCAAGACCACCGACGTGCTGGAGGCCGACGTCGGTAATGCGGCCGATGCCCGCAGTCTGCTTACGCGATTTCTCATCGCATGGGCCGAGGTCGCCATTGCGCCGCTGACGGTTGGCTTGTTTGTCATGGCGATACGCGAGAGAAGTCGCTTCCCCTCGATTGGCACCGCTTATTACCAGGCCGGCAAACTGAACGGTGTGGCGCAACTGAGCCGCTGGCTCAAGCGCATGCGCGAGCGGAAATTTTTGGTCATGGACGATCCGCTGCTGGTTGCGGATCTCCTGCTCTCGACAACCGCATCGGAACCTCAGCGCGCGCTGGCGCTGGGCGTTCCCACTACGCTGAAAACGAAGGATTTCGAAAAGCGTATCGCGGCGATTGTCACGCTGATTCTTGGTCCCTAAATGCCTCGGCACCTATCACTGAGTGCATCGCGTCAACCGTAGTTAGACAGCGCCGCTGGCTTGATCAAAGATCCAGTTCAAGACTCACGAGAAACGTGCGTGGCTCGCCGTAGTACGCGGTATTGGCACCGGGGCTGCCCACGATGTTGCCATCCGCTATGGACGAGTAATAGTTTTTGTCGGTAACGTTGATGACTTGCGCGCGCAGCGTGACGGGATGGCTGGCAAGCTGCGTGGAGTAACGCGCGCCAAGATCAAAGGTGGCGAACGACGGCGCAAAGCTGTTGTTGGTATTGGTTGCCGCGCGCTCGCTTTCGAAATGTGCCGTGGCGGTCAACGCATAGCCCTTGGCGAAATTCGGGTGGTAATCAACCGACATGTCACTTTTTACATGCGGCACGCCGACAACCAGCTTGCCATTGGTCGCGGCCACGCCGGTATTCAGCAAACGCGCGTTGATATAGGTCACGCCACCCAGCAGGCTCACCTCGGACGACGGGCTGCCCTGCACGAACAGCTCCGAGCCGACATTGCGCTGCGTGCCGACAACGGCAAAGACCTTCGTCTCGGCATTCGTGTCAGCGAGCGGACGCGTCATGCGGAAGGCCGCGAATGTCACCAGCAGGTTGTCCGACACGGCATATTTGGCGCCGGCCTCGTACTGCTTGTCGTGATACGGCGCCAGAAAATCATTGACGTTCGCGGTGCCCGCCGGCGCCGACTCGCCCTGCTCCAGGCTGCGGGAAAAAGTGGCGTACGTCGTCAGGTCAACGGTCGGCCGATAAAGAACGCTCAAGGTGGGACTGATCGCCGCATTTCGTTGATCGGCACTATTCACCACGCCGCTGGGGCCGTAGCTCTTTGCGCTGATGTAGGAGGCGTTCAGTACGCCCTGCACGGCCCATTGTTCGTTGAGGTGCAGCGTGTCGCCAACGATGATCGACTGCTGTTTTAGGCTGCCGGACCGGTAAAGACCGCCGCTGTCGGGCGTGGGCTTGGTGGGAAACACCACCGGATGGCTGATATTGGCACTGCCCAGCGGCACGGCGATCGAATTCAGATACGTATACTGGCCGTTACTGAAACCGTTCGTGCCGATCGCCAGATCGTTGGTCAGACCAAACGTATCGAAATGGCCGTTGAGCTGGGCGGAATTGCTGGTGATGTTGAAACGCGGCACCGCCGTGAAATTCTTGGTGGTCTTGTAGTTGCCGTTGTTGTCGACGAAGGTATTGGTGATGCCGTAGAGATTGCGTACCGCGTTCTCGTAAAGGCCGCCGATTTCAAACGTCCAGCCGTTATCGAAATCGTGCTTGAGCTTGACCACTTCCGTATCGGAAACCAGATCGGTACCCGCGCCGGGCTGACCCAGGCCCACCTTGGTCGGATCGACAGCCTTGGGCAGAATCGTGCTCTTGCCGCTGTCGTACACCACGCTGCCCGGCAGGCCGGTAACGTCGGTTTTGTAGTGGCTGAAATTGGTCTCCAGTACCGTCTGGCTATCCAGGTGATAGTCGAAGGCGCCGCTCAACAAGGTGCGGTTGGCATCGCTGTGGTTGACGTAACCTTCGCCGTCACCCTGGACAAGATTGAGGCGATAGCCAAATTGATCGTTCGCTCCGAGCGGGCCACCGATATCCAGCTGCTCGGTAAAGATGGAGTTCGAGTCATAGCTTTCGATAAAACGAAAAAGCGGCTCGCTGGTCGGGCGCTTGAGCGTGTAGTTGAATACGCCAGCCGGCGTTTCCGGACCGTAGAGCGAACCGGCCATGCCATTGAGCACTTCGATGCCGCTGAGGTTTTCTGCGGGAATGGCGGTGGTGCCGATAATGTTGAGCCCATCCAGCCGGGTGTTCTGCACGATGGTGCCCTGAAAACCGCGCGACTGCGGCCGCGATACTTCCAAGCCCTGCTGATCGCGAATTTCCACGGAAGGCAGGTCCCGCAGCACGTCGTTGACTGTCTTCGCCTGCTGATTGGTGATCAATGACGCGGGAACGACGGTCAGCGAGACCGGCGTCTTCAGAATCGACTGGTTGCCGAGCGGGCCGAGATCGACCTTGGCCGTGTGGTACTGCGCATCGGCCGCGTAGCCCAGACGCTGGTGATCGGTCACCTGTACCTTTTCCAGGTTTTTGACCTGCCCCTGACTTCCGGTGTCCTGCGCGGGTGCCGCACACGCAAAGCCGGCCAGCACGCTGCTCACGGCAGCGGCAATCAACTGCTTTTTCATCGTCATCCCTTCAGCGGTTGCGGAGAAAGCAGCGAGCGCTTTCCGATCTATGGATATAGGACTTGCCGCCGCGCACGCACCCGTTGGGACGCCTAGGACTTTGAAGCCTTCACAAACATAGTAATGGATTGCCCGGGGTCGTTGTAAAGACTTGTATATAGATAAAGTCGCGAGCTCTACCCATAAAAATTGCCGCGACAGCCGCCTCCCCCGCGGCCGGCAGCCGCGGGACTATCAGGACCATCCACCACTGAGCAGAAGCTCGGATCAATCGCGGCGATACATGGTCACCACGCAGGCACCACCCAGTCCGAGATTGTGCTGCAGACCGACGCGTGCACCGCGCACCTGGCGCTGCTCCGCGCTGCCTCGGAGCTGCCAGACCAGCTCCGTGCATTGCGCCAGGCCGGTGGCGCCAAGCGGGTGGCCTTTCGACAGCAGGCCACCTGATGGATTGGTGACGACCTTGCCGCCATACGTGTTGTTGCCATCCCAGATGAACTGCTCCGCGCCGCCGTCCGGGCATAGGCCCAGCGCTTCGTAGGTCAGCAGTTCGTTGGCGGTAAAGCAGTCGTGCAGCTCGACAACCTGCACTTCATCCGGACCGATGCCGGCGGCTTCATAAACTTGCCGCGCGGCCTCCTTCGACATGTCGTAGCCGACCATCTTGATCATCGACGGTGGCTGAAAACTGCTCGGGTAATCCGTAGTCATCGACTGCGCCGCAATATAAACGGGCTGGGAGATGCCGTGTTTTCGGGCGAAATCGTCCGCACACAGCACGGCACTGCCTGCACCGCAGGTTGGCGGACAACACTGGAAACGCGTGAGCGGATCGAAGATCTCCGGTGATGCCATTACCTGATCGAGGCTCAGCTTTTCATTGAACAGCGCATACGGATTCCGGCTCGCATGCTCGCGCGCCTTGACCGAAATCATGCCGAACGTCTCTTTCCGGGTGCCGTGCGTTTGCTGATACTCCCGCCCCGCTCCACCGAACATGCGGCCGGCGAGTGGCGCCTGCGTTTTCTCCTGCAGCGCATTGGCCACGTCGATATGTAGGTTGAGCGGTGACTCGCGATCGGGGAAGTGGGAACCCAGCGCACCGGGCGTCATTTTTTCAAAGCCCAGCACCAGCACGCATTCGGCCGCTCCGCTTTCGATCGCCTGCCGTGCCAGCCAAAGCGCAGTGGAGCCGGTCGAGCAATTGTTGTTGACGTTGATCACCGGGATGCCGGTAAGCCCCAGCTCGTACACCGCGCGCTGGCCGCAGGTGGAGTCGCCGTAGACGTAACCGACATAAGCCTGCTGGATGTCCGTATAGGCAATGCCGGCATCGGCCAGCGCCAGCGTTCCCGCCTCGCGGGCCATGTCGTAGTACTCGGGGCTGGCACCGGGCTTGGTGAATTTGGTCATGCCGACCCCGATGACATTGACGCGACGATTCATGATCTGTGCCTCTGCTTGATTTGGATGGCTCTGCTTTTTCAAGTTACGAATGTGCGCGCTTCAGGCAACGGTCTGATGACGCCATCGCGCGACCACGTCGTCGGGAACGAACAGGTCGGCGCTCAATAGCTGCCCGGGCTGAACCGCGTAGCGAGAGAAGTCCGTCATGCCCTCGGCACGAAGCACTTCTTCATCGATGCAGAACTTTCCGCTGAACTCGCGCGATGCTTTCAAGAAAATCGCGTGGGCGGCGTCAGCCATGATGGTGGGTAACCGACTGGTCCCCACCATCTCGGGAAGCACCGTTCTCACGGCGGCCGTATCGATCGGTGTCAGCGGCCACAGCGAATTGACGGCGATGCCCAGCGCCCTGAATTCCTCGGCATGGCCCAGCGTGCACAGGCTCATGCCGAACTTGGCGATCGTGTAGGCGACATGCGGTGCAAACCACCGGCCTTGCATGTCCAGCGGCGGCGACAGGTTGAGCACATGGGGATTGGCGGCCTGGCGCAGATGCGCTAACGCTGCCTTGGTACACAGAAACGTGCCACGCGTATTGACAGCATGCATCAGATCGTAGCGTTTCATCTCGGTGTGCGCGGTGTCGGCGAGGCTTATCGCGCTGGCGTTATTCACCAGGATGTCGATGCCGCCGAACTCCGCCACCGTGCGCGCCACGGCAACGTTGACCTCGTCCTCGCTGCGCACGTCGACGATCAACGGCAGCGCATGGCCCCCAGCGGCTTCGATCTGCGCCGCAGCGGTATGGATAGTTCCGGCCAGTTTTGCGTGCGGCTCCGCCGTTTTGGCGGCAATGGCGATGTTGGCCCCGTCGCGCGCCGCACGCAGTGCAATGGCCAGCCCGATACCGCGGCTGGCACCACTGATGAACAAGGTTTTTCCATTCAGGCTCATCAGGGCAAACTCGGCGACTTCATCGATGAATGACTCGCGATTTTTGACGGCGCAAGATGTTGCACTGCACATTGCCGATGAGCCCGCATGCGCGCACGATTTGCAGGTCTGAGATGGCCCTGCGTGTCTAACCGTTCCACGGGTCTGCTCAGAGCACCAATCGGCAGTTGGGGGAAAAACCGCCGATACGATTCCTTTACTGATGCCATCGACGATGGCCGTGAGGTTTCATGCTCGATCTGATTCCACCCGAACGATTGAATACCTGGGTCCCGGGTGAAGTCCTGGTGACCAGCGACCGCATGGACTGGAATGACGTATCGCTTCGCTCGTATCGCTACGAGCCGATGGACGTGGAAATTCCTGCACTGCGCGATTTCACCATTGTGGCTTTTACCAAAGGCACCACGGAGATCACGCGGCATATCGAAGGTCCGAGCAGGCACGAAACGGTGGGCCCGGGAGACGTTGCCGTCATGACCCGTGCAGCCGTATCGCACTGGCACTGGGAGTCCCCCATCGACGTCGTGCACCTGTATCTCACTCACCAGATGCTGTCCAAGGTCTGCTCCGACGTGCTGGATCGCGACATTGCCGACATCCATCTGAAGGATGTCCTGCGCGCCGATGACCTTGCACTCAACCGCAGCATTGTCTCGATTAACGAAGAAGCGGCGAACGAGAATCTTGGCGGACGGCTTTACGTCGATGCCGTGTCCACCCAGATCTGCGTGCACCTGCTGCGCAACTACGCCAACGTCTGTTACCAGTCGCGCGACGTCAGCAGTGGTCTGTCGCCGGTCCAGGCGCGTCAGGTCGAGGCGTATGTCGAAGCCAACCTCGACACCCAGCTGTCGCTGGAAGAATTGGCCGCCATCACTCGCACCAGCGCGTCGTATTTCCTGCGTCAATTCAAGATCCGCTTCGGCATGCCGCCGCATACTTACGTGGTGCAGCGTCGCGTCAATTACGCCCAGCACCTGCTGGCCAAGACGGCTTTGCCGATCAAGGACATTGCGTGCAAGAGCGGATTCTCGGATCAAAGCCACATGACTCGCGTATTCCAGCGGTTGTTGAACACCACACCTTCCGGTTATCGACAGGCGGTAACCGGCAAGGCGTGAGGGCTGCATTGAACGTCCGGCCTGATCTGATCAAGCTTTGACATCACCCGATATGACGGGTGCGGAGACCAGCCCGAAGCTCCGCAGCACACCCAGCAGCTGACGATGACCAAAGGCCTGGCAGCCCGACGCAAAGCCCACCGTCAACGGCGGCGCCTGCACCAGGTGATACGCCACATACGCCTGCAGCAGGCCGGTCTGCTTGTAATTGCAGATGCCATGAATCGCGCAGTGCACGCGCCCGAGCGGACCGCTGGCATAGACGGAATCGATGGACGTATTGACGCGTGTGTTTTCGCGCGGTGGCATGCCGGCCTGCATGCTGGCCGCGACATCCGACAGCGCCTTGGCGCGCTCGGCCGGCGGCAGCGGCTTGATCTTTTCCTCGTACATCTGGGTGATCTGCACCACGCCCTGCATCACGGTGCGGTCCGTCACGCCGCCCAGCGCCTTGACGGTCGAAACGCGTGGATCGTTCTTGAACCAGACCGGGTGCGCTGTGCCGCCCCACTGCAAGGCCATCGCCGTTTGATGCTGGCCCGGCACCACCACTTCGTACGAGCCGACAGCCGGCCACTGCACGTACTGGTTCTGCTCCAGGTAAAAATGGTCGGCCTGCAGGATCGTGAAAATCGTCTGCGTCGACGCGTAGGTGGGAAAGCCTTTCCACAGCACCAAAATATCCAGCGTATCGAGTCCCGGGGTTTCCAGGCAGATGTTCGCCGCGATCTCGCCGGTGGTGTACATCTGCGCAATGCCCGGTGCCAGCAGCAGGTTTTTCTTGGCGAACTTGTCGCCCCATTTTTCCTGCGCGGCGAGCATCCAGTTCTGCTCGCCGTTAGTATCGGTGTAGTGGCAGCCGGCCGCGTGGCTGGCCTCGACCACTTCGTCACCCAGCGTCATGAACGGCCCGACCATATTGCAGATCACCTTGCGGCCCTTGAACAGCGCGGTCAGCGCTTCGACCGTGTGCGCTACCTCGACCACTTCGTATTCGGCCGTTTCGATACCGGGCACCTTGTCCAGCACTTCCTGGATGCGCTTGGCGTCGCGGCCCGCCGCAATGAACGGCGTACGGTATTCGCGCAGGTATTCGGCGACCAGGCGACCCGTGTAACCGGTGACGCCGTAGATGACAACGGGTTTCTTGCTCATGTGTCGCTCCTGATGAAAGAAAGCTTTGGTTGAAAACGGTCAGGCGGTGAGGCCGCCGTCAATGACGAGATCTGAACCCGTGACGTAGCTGGATTCGTCCGACGCAAGAAACAGCACGGCCGCCGCGATCTCGGAAGGTTTGGCAAAACGGCCCATGGGAATACGCGCCAGCGTGGCCGCGGCAAAGTACTGCGCCGTTTCCGGTGGCAGCGCGCCGAGCGCATCGCTGACCATCTGTGTTTCGGCAAAGCCGGGGCACACGTTGTTGACGCGAATGTTGTAACCGGAGCGCGCGCAGTGAATGGCGGCAGACTTGCCCAACAACCGGATGCCGCCCTTGCTGGCGTTGTACGCCGGCAGCGTAGCTTCCCCAACCAAACCCTCGATCGACGCGATATTGATGATCGAGCCGCCGCTGCCCTTCATGCGCGCAATGGCAGCCTTAGTCCCGATAAACGCGGCAGACAGGTTCACGTCCAGCGTGCGCTTCCACAGCTGCAGGCTGAGTGCCTCGACATCGAGGAAGTGCCCAATGCCGGCGTTGTTCACCAGCACGTCGAGCCGGCCCCATTTGGCAACCACCGCATCAAGCACCGTGGCCCACGCGGCTTCGCTGGTCACGTCGTGGACAAGAAATGCCGCCTTGTCGCCGAGCCGTTTTGCTTCGCCAGCACCGACGGTCTCGTCAACATCGCCAAGCATTACGTAAGCGCCTTCTGCCAGCAGCGCCTCGGCGGCCGCGAGACCCAACCCCCTTGCGCCACCGGTGACCAGACACACTTTTCCTTCAACGCGTTTCATACTGATCTTCCTGGACAATGTTTGGACGGCTATTCATCGGCGCACCGCGTGCACGTCGTACGCCACGGTGAAGTTGCGCAGATCAACCGCGCCCACACCGACGCAGTGCAGCCGCTGCACCCATTGATAATCGGGATGCGCGCATCGCATCTGTGGCGAGGTGGTCAGCGGCAATGACGGCGGCAGTTCGCCGCGCATCAGGTTGGCGTAACCGTCAATGCCCAGATCGCCGATGCCCTCATAGAACACGTAGATCAGTGCGCCATCGTGGGTTTCGATCACGGTGCGCACATCAACCACGCCGATGCCATCCGGACGCAGCGTGAAAAAATCCGCGCCTTCCGCGCGCAGGCAACCGCGCAGCTTTGGCCCGCTCACCTCGCCACCGGTGATGTACCAGTTCGCTCGAATACCCTCGGGCACGGGTCCGATGATTTGCGGCGGCTGCAAACCGGCGGTGTAGGAGAAGATATGTTCCATCGTGTAGGAAAACATCAATGCGGTCCTCATCCGGCCGCGCGCAGAACGGCGACGCGTTCAAGCGCCACTTCGGGCGATAATGCCGCCGGTATGTCGGCATGACGAAAACCCTTCGATGGCCGCGGTGAAGGCGCGTGGCCCGACCAGAAAAAAGCATCGACTGAAGTGCCGCTAATGACATCGCTAGGCTCCGGCGAAATCACGAACGAAACGCCAGCGCTCGCCAGCTCACTGCTGGAAGGCATCGCGAGCTTCATCCCGACATCCCAGCGATAGTGGGCAGCGACATTCAGTACGGCCTGATACGGCGCGAGCGACGCTGACGACGCGGGCTGCGTTACGCGGGTTTCATCAAGCAGCAGCGCATCGATATGGCAATCCGCAAACGCGCGTAGAAAATCCGCCACATAAACCGCTGCAGAGTCGGCATCATCGTCGTCGACTTCGATGGCGTCGCCCGTCGCATGGACCGCCGCGTGCGCCGCGCCTATCCATGCTCTTGGTGAAGGCGTAACCAGCACCAATGGAAGCTCACTGAAACTCTGTCGAATCGCTCGCGCAAGCCCGGCCAAGTGCGCGCGTAGTGCGGAGTCGGCCAGCAGGGTTTTCAACGGATACAGGTTGCGCTGCTTCATCAGCATCTCCTGCGCGAGCGTGATGTTCGCTTCGAGCCACACCGAGCACACGTCCTCAATCGGCAGCGTGACTACGTCCGATCGCAGTAGCCCCTGCGCCTTGCGCCGCCAGCCAACCAGACCCGCAACGTCAAGCCACGGTGGCAGCGTTGCAAACAGGCGCGACGCATAGGCATCACTATCCAGCCACACCAGCGGTGTGGTGGGCGATGCTATGGCGTCGACAAGTCTGCCCATGGCTCAGGCCGCAGCCGCGCCGCCATCGACGGACAGCTCGGCGCCGGTCACCCACTTGGCCAGATCGGATGCCAGATAGAGCACGGCGCCGGCCACATCACTGGGTTCGCCGAAACCGCTGGGATGCAGCGCGAGAATCGCGGCTTCTGCAGCCGCATAGTCCGGCGCCAGACCCAGATCAACGAAGTTCTGCAGCAAGCCTTTGCCCATGGCCGTCGGCACGATCGCGGGGTGGATCGAGTTGACGCGAATGCCGGTGCCCAGCGCCGCACATTCGACCGCCGCTGATTTGCTCAACAGACGCACCGCACCCTTGGAGGCGCAATACGCCGCATGCGCCGTCACGCCCATGAGGCCGGCAACCGAGGACATGTTGATGATCGAACCGCCCTTGCCCGCCCTACCGCCCGGCGACATCGCTCGCACTGCGTGCTTGATGCCGAGAAAGGTGCCGGTCACATTGACATCGAGCACGTGGCGAAAGTCCTCCACCGTGCACTGCGCCAGCAATGCGGCGGTCTCGATGCCGGCGTTGTTGACCACGATGTCCAACCCGCCGAAGTGCGCGACGGCCTTGCTCACCGAGGCCTCCCACTGCGCTTCGTCGGTAACGTTATGCACGAACGCTTCAGCGGTGCCACCCGCTTTGGTGATGGACTCCACCGTGGCGCGACCGCCACCGTCGGCCATGTCTGTCACCAGCACCTTGGCGCCTTGCGAGGCCAGCGCAAGGGCCATTTCAGAACCTAGCCCACCGGCGGCGCCGCTGACCAGGGCTACCTTGCCATCGAGCCGAAATGCTTTTGAATAGTCGTGCATGATCCAGCCTTATTTATTGCGAGTGATGGGAAACCGCTTCAGCTTTTTTCGCGCAGTCGCTGCAGTTCGCCCTCAAGCTCGGCGATGCGCAGGTCTTTCGGATTGAGCATGAAAGCGCCCTGCAGCTTGTCCGCATCCATGCAGATGCGCTGGCCTGCCGTACTGGCGTAGATGCGCGTGTTGTCGTCCCAGCTGCCGAAGTACGGCAGGTGCGTCGGTGGTTCCGGCGTGACCCAGGCGGCGCAGAATTCATCGAAGGGCTTGCCGCGTGCGATGCGCTGCTGGCGATAGGCCGCACGCAGATCCTTGGTCGCCTGCACATCGACGGTGAGGCTGGACTCGTCGTAAACCACCTTGTAGATATCGCGCGCGTTCTCGTGCGACATCAGGTCTTCTTCAAGATCTTTCATCACCGCTTCGGGTTCGCGCTCCAGCACGTCGCCGTAGCCACCACCCGAGCCCTGGCAGATCATGTAGATCTCGCCCTCGTTGCACAGCTCGAAAGTCATGCCCATGTCGTTGCTGGTGTAATGGCCGCCGGGAATCGGGCGCTTGTTCATCAGCTCGACGATGTCGAACACCTCGACGACCCTCGGGTTCTTTTTCAACTCG